>Ga0163154_10004067_pt1 | contig 19564 bp, 13 predicted proteins | sample OliLakLV19MP9P1_FD_148649 | JGI IMG/M metagenome (GOLD analysis project Ga0163154, IMG submission 148649) | Freshwater microbial mat bacterial communities from Lake Vanda, McMurdo Dry Valleys, Antarctica - Oligotrophic Lake LV.19.MP9.P1 | ecosystem: Environmental > Aquatic > Freshwater > Lake >...
GCCCGCGCCCGGCGCCACGTCGCGGGCCTGGTTGGCCGCCTCGCTGCTGGCGGCCTGCGCGGGCGAGTCGGATACGCCGCGGGCCAGCCGCACGACGGACCTGCGCGTCATCGCCACCACTGCGATGGTCGGGGACGTCATCGCGACCCTCGGCGGAGAGCACTTCGCCGTCGAGACCCTGCTCGGCAGCGGCGTCGATCCGCACCTCTACCGCCCGAACCGCGACGACGTCGCGCGCTTGATGGGCGCGGACCTCGTCGTCGCGAGCGGACTGCACCTCGAAGGCCGCATGGGCGACACGCTCGCGGGCCTCGCGACGGACACGCGCCGCGTCGTCGCGTTCGCGGAGCTCCTGCTCGGCGAGAGCGACCCGACACTCGCGCTGCTCGGCGACCCCGATGCCCCAGAGGGCACGGAGTCGCGGGAGGGCGCGGCCCATACGAACTACGACCCGCACGCTTGGATGGACCCACTGCGCTGGGCGCGCGCGGCGGAGCTGCTCGCCCCGACGCTCGTCGAGCTCGCGCCGGCCACGCACCGTGACGAGGTGCAGCGCGATGTCCTCGAGTCCGCGCTGCCGAGCTTCCGCGCGACGGCCGAGGCCCTCGTCGCGTTTGGCAACGCGTGCTTCGGGACGATCCCGAAAAAGCAGCGTGTGCTCGTCACCGCGCACGACGCATTCCGCTACATGGGCGAGCGCTTCGGCCTCGAGGTGCTCGGTCTGCAAGGCCTCTCGACCGAGTCCGAGGCCGGCATGCGTCGCATCGAGGAGCTCGTCGACCTGCTCGTCGTGCGCAGGATCCCGGCGGTGTTCGTCGAGTCGAGCGTGTCCGACCGCGCCGTGAAAGCCCTCGTCCAGGGCGCGCTCGCGCGCGGACACGAGGTCGTGATCGGCGGCGAGCTCTTTAGCGACGCGATGGGCAAACCCGGGACCTACGAAGGCACATACGTCGGGATGATCGCACACAACATCACGACGATCACGCGCGGCCTCGGCGGGCGCGTGCCGGGCGGCAGCTTCGACATCTGGCGTTCCGTCGCGCTCGACGCGCCGCGCTGGGATGCGTTGGATCGCGACACAGCCGCACGGACTTGGCCGAAGAACCCGCCCGCCGACGGCCAAGTCGAGGCCCTCGACACTGCGCTGATGGGGGGCTCCTCGCGGAATGCTGCCGCGACGCCAAAGGAGGACGGTCGATGATCCAGCAACGCCACGACGCCAGCCCCTTCGAGCTGCGCGGCCTCTCGGTCGCGTACGCGGACGTGCCCGTGCTCTGGAATGTCTCGTTCACCGCGACGCCAGGTCGGCGCATCGCGATCGTCGGGCCGAATGGCGCGGGCAAAACGACGTTGCTCGAGGCTGCGCTCGGCCTCGTACCCACGCTCGCCGGTGAAACTCGTTTCTTTGGCCAACCACTGCACGCAGTGCGCGAGCGCGTCGCTTACGTGCCGCAGCGCGCGGCCGTCGACTGGGACTTCCCCGTCACGGCGCGCGAGGTCGTCTCGATGGGCCTTGTCATGCACGGCTCGCGGCGCGGGCACGGCGGTCGCCGCGGGATCTTCCCGGGCTGGTTCGGCGGCGCGACACGCGCAGTGACCGAGCGCGCCGACGCGGCGCTCGCTGACGTCGATCTCGCGGACTTCGCCGAGCGCCCGATCGGCCAGCTCTCGGGCGGCCAGCAGCAGCGTGTGTTCCTCGCGCGTGCGCTCGCCCGCGACGCGGATCTCTTGCTGCTCGACGAGCCATTCGCGGGCGTCGATGTGTCGACCGAGGCGCTCTTGCTCGAACACTTCGCGCGCCTCGCGCGCGAGGGGCGCACCGTGATCGCCGTGCACCACGACCTCGACGCGGTGCGAGCGCGCTTCGACGACGCGGTCGTCATCAACCGCGAGCTCGTCGCGGCCGGGCCCGTCGCCGAGGCGCTGGCGCCCGACGTCCTCGCGCGGGCCTACGGCGCGCGCAGCAGCAGCGCGACGGCGGTCGCCGCGCGGACCTGAGCCGTGGACGGCCTCTGCGAGGTCCTGACGCTCCGCGGCGGGTTCAACACGAACGTCGTGCTCGCGGGCGCGACGTTGCTCGGTCTCGCGGCGGGTGTCGTCGGCACGTTCGCGATGCTGCGCGAGCGCTCGCTCGTTGCCGACGCGCTCTCGCACGCGGCGCTACCCGGCGTCGCGGGCGCGTTCCTCGCCGCGAGCGCATTCGGCTTCACCGGGCGCAGCCTGCCGCTCCTGCTCCTCGGCGCGTTGACCTCGGGCCTCCTCGCCGCGGGCGCGATCGAGGCGCTGACACGGCGCACGCGCCTCGCGGCCGACGCGGCGACCGCCGTCGTGCTCGCCTCGAGCTTCGGCCTCGGTACCGTGCTGCTGGGCCTCGCGCAGCGCGCCGAGGGCGGCGGCCAGGCGGGGCTCGCGGGCCTCGTGTTCGGGCGCACCGCGGGCATGCTCACCCGCGACGCGTACCTGATGGGAGCGCTGGCCATTGTCGCGCTCGCGGCGGCAGCAGCGCTGGGTCGTGCGTTCTCCGTCGTCGCATTCAACGAGCGCTTCGCGCGGACGACGGGGTTGCCCGTGCGCGCCCTCGACACCGCGCTCGCGGCGCTCGTGGCGCTCGTGACCTTGGCTGGGCTGCAGGCCGTCGGGATGCTGCTGGTCGTCGCGCTGCTCGTCGCGCCGCCGGCCGCCGCGCGGCTCTGGGTCACCGAGGTGCGCACGCTCGCGAGCGTCGCCGGCGCGCTCGGCGCGGTCAGCGGGTTCGTCGGCGTCGCGCTCTCGGCGACACTGCCGAACGCGCCCGCGGGCGCCGTGATCGTGCTCGTCGCCAGCGCGCTGTTCGCCGCGAGCCTCGTGCTGTCCCCCACCCGTGGGCTCGTCGCCGTCGCCAGGCGGCGGCGCGTGTTGGCGCAGGCCGCGCGCGCGGGCCAGCCCGTCGTGGAGGCTGCGCCGTGAGCTCCGTGCTCGCCTCGGGGGCGCTCGGGCAGCTCGCCTCGACGACGTTCTGGCAACTCGATGCGGCGCCGCTCGCCGCGCTCGCGCTGTCGTCGGTGACGCTCGCGATCCTCGGGTGTTTCCTCGTGCTGCGGCGGCAGGCGCTGTTCGGCGACGCGCTCGCGCACGCTGTGCTGCCGGGGCTCGTCGTCGCGTGGTTGATCACGGGCTCGCGCGGACCACTTGCGATGTTCCTCGGCGCGCTCGGGGCGGGCCTCGTCACGAGCGCGCTGACCCTGGTCGTGACGCGCTACGGACGGGTCGAGCGCGGCGCGGCGCTCGGTGTCGTGTTCACGGGGCTCTTCGCGCTCGGGGTCGTCCTCATCGAGACGACGGGCGCGCGCCAGGTCGACCTCGACATAGGGTGTGTGCTGTCCGGGCAGCTCGAGCTGCTCGTGTGGCCCGGCGTGACGAGCGCACGCGACCTCCTGGACGCCGCCACGTGGCGCTCGCTGCCACACAGCGTGCCGGCGTTGGCGCTAGTGCACGTATTGACGCTCGCCTTCGTCCTCGGCGCCCGGCGCCCGCTCGCGCTGGCGATCTTCGACCCGCGCTTCGCACGCTCGATCGGCGCCCGCCCTGGCGTATGCGGCGGCGCCCTCTACGGGCTGGTCACGGTGGCGGTCGTCGCCAGCTTCGAGGCCGTCGGGTCGATCCTCGTCGTCGGCCTCCTCGTCACTCCCGCCGCCACGCTGCGGCTCGCCGCACCGCGGGCCGCGGGCAACCTCGGGCAGCTCGTGGGTGGGGCGGCGCTGCTCGGCCTCGTCACGGCCCTCGCAGGGTATGGCATCGCGGTCGGGCTGGGGCCCCTCGCCGGGCTCGGGACCCTGGACGCGGCAGGGACTGTCACGACCCTCGGAGGGGTCGTGCTGGGGGTCGTCGCCGTCACCTGCCGTGTTCGCCAATGATTGAGCGGCGGCGCGGTGCCGCATTGGTCGTATCAGGACGAGATACTCCAGATATCCTCTTGGTGCAGGACTGGGCCAGGTTAGGTTTCGAGACGCGGCGCGGATTTCCTAGGTCCAGTCCCCCCAGATAGCCGAACCTAATGTAGACTGAGACGCAGTCTCAAGACGAAAGCCATGCGCGCCAGCAACCCGAACCAACCCGTCCCCCTGTGCTCCGTCCTCGAGCTCCGCCGGGGCGCCCGTGCCGTCGTACGCGGCTTCGAGGGTGACGACATCGAGGCGACCCGCGCGCTCGCGCGGCGGCTCGTGGCGATGGGCCTGCCGATCGGCTCGGAGGCCGAGGTGCTGGTGCAGCGCGGGCGTGGGCCGATCCTGCTGCGGGCGCGCGAGGCGCGCATCGCGCTCGGTCAGGACGAGGCGCGGTGCGTGCGTGTCGAAGCGCTCGACACGGAGTCGCTGGGCCGGTGAACGGGTCGCCGTCAGGGTTTTCTGGGTTGTCCGGGGCGACTGGGTTGTCCGGGGCGTCTGGGTTGTCTGGGTTGTCTGGGTTGTCTGGGGCGACTGGGTTGTCGGAGCCGTCTGGTTCGTCCGGGCCGAGCGGCCCCGCCGCGACGACCGATGACGCTGGTGGACAGGGCCGCGTAGCAGCCCCACCGTCGCGGACACCGCATGCGCAGCTCAGCGCAGCGATCATGGGCCAGCCCAACGTCGGTAAGTCGACGCTCTTCGCGCGCCTCACGGGGACGAGCCTCGAGGCCGGCAACTGGCCAGGCAAGACGGTCGAGCGCCGCGAGGGTCGGGTGACCTCGGCCGGTCGCGCGCTGACCTTGATCGACCTGCCAGGCACGTACAGCTTCAGCGCGTCCTCCGAGGAGGAGCGCATCGCGCGCGACTATGTGCTGCAGGAGCGGCCCGACGTGCTCATCGTCGTGGTGGACGCCACTGCGTTGGAGCGCGGCCTCTACCTGCTGGCGGAGGTCCTGCTGTTGCCGGTCCCCGTGGTCGTCGCGTTGAACCGCACGGACCTCGCGGAGCGCGCCGGCGCGCCGGTCGATGCGCGGGCGCTGTCTCTGGCGCTCGGGCTGCCGGTCGTGCCGGTCGTCGCGCGGACCGGCCTCGGGCTCGACGCGCTCGCGGCGGAGGTCGTGCGGGTGGCGACGCACCGCGACGCGGTCCCGCCGGTGGCATTCGAGGTCGACCACGCCACGGCGGTGTTGCTGCAACGGGCCACGGCGCTCGTCGCGCCGCACGTGCCGGCGCCGTACACCGCGGGCTGGATCGTGCACAAGCTGCTCGAGGGCGACACGGAGATGGTCGACCTCCTGCGGAGCTGGCTGCCACGGGACGATCATGCGGCGCTCGACGCGCTCATCGTCGACGCCGAGGCGGCGTCGATGGCCGTCGCCGGAGCCCGCTATGCGTGGGCGGGCCGCGCCGCGCGCAGCGCGCTGGCGCCAGCCGAAGCGCGGGTCGGGCGGACCTCCTGGACCGATCGCATCGACCGCGTCGCGCTGCACCCGTTCGCAGGCCTCCTGCTGCTGATCGCGTTGTCGTTCGGCGTCTACCACGTGACGCTCGTCGTCGCTGGGCCGATGCAAGACCTGCTCGAGGGCTGGGTCATGGCCGTCGGCGCGTGGTGTGGCGCGCGAGCCGCTGGCCTCGGCACGCTCGCGCAGGAGTTCGTCGTCAACGGGCTCTTCGGCAGCGTCGGGCTCCTGATCACCTTCCTGCCGGTGCTCGCGGTGTTCTTCGCGGCGTTCGCGTTGCTGGAGGACACGGGCTACATGGCGCGCGCGGCGTTCGTGCTCGACCGCACGTTGTCGGCCGTCGGGCTGCGCGGCAAGAGCTTCCTGCCCATGTTCGTCGGCGCGGGCTGCAACGTCCCGGCGATCTTCGGCGCGCGGGTCATCGAATCGCGCTCGGCGCGCTTGTTGACGATCCTGCTCCTGCCGCTGGTGCCGTGCTCGGCGCGCTTCGTCGTCCTCGCGCTCTTGGTGCCGGCGTTCTTCGTCGCCGTGGCGCCGGCCGTCTCCGTCGGGTTGATCGGGCTCAACATCGCGGTGATCGCGCTCCTCGGCTTCTGCCTGTCGCGCACGCTCTTCCGCGGCGAGCGGCAGTCGTTCGTGATGGAGCTGCCGCGGTACAGCGTGCCGAGCCTCGCCGCAGTGAGTGTGTCCGTCTGGACGAAGCTGAAGGCCTTCTTGCACGACGCGGGCACGATGATCGTCGTGATCGCCATCGCCGTGTGGGCGCTCTCGACCTTCCCTAACGGTTCGAACGGGCAGGATGCCTCGATCGAGACGAGCTACCTCGGGCGCATCGGGCACTTCCTCGAGCCCCTCGGCGCGCCGATGGACCTCGACTGGCGCCTCATCGTCGCCATCTTCACCGGGTTCATCGCGAAAGAGGTCGTCATCACGACCTTGGGTGTGCTCTACGCCGTCTCTGGCGAGGACGCGCTGACCGAGGCGATGACGTCGACGATCTCGCCGGCCACGGCGCTGGCGTTCCTCGTCATCACGATGCTCTTCATCCCGTGTGTGGGCACCGTGGCCGCGATGCGCCGCGAGGCCGGGACGCGCTGGATGCTCTTCGGGACGGCGCTGTTGCTCGTCGTTTCGTACGTGTTCGGGTACGGTGTGTACGAGCTCGCGTCATTGCTCGGCCTGGACGAGCTGCGTGGGGCTGGCGTGACAGAGGGAGGCCGCGGATGATGGAGCGGCTCCTCGCGCGCGTCGCTGTTGGCGGCTCCGTGCACCTCGGCGAGCTCGCGGACGAGCTGGGTGTCACCGCGACCGTCGTGCGCGATATGCTGCGGGACCTCGCGCTGCGTGGTTACCTGAAGCCAGCGGGGGGCGATTGCTCGACGAAGTGCGGGGGCTGTGCGTTCAGCACGAGCTGCCACGGCGCGCCTTCAGCGCAGACGTGGACGCTCACCGACAAGGGGCGGCGCTCGGCTGCGGGCGCGGCTTGAAACGAGGCGCTGCGCGCACATTGGAGCGCGCCCCCCGTTGCGCTCCGTGGCCGGGCTGTCACACTCACGTGCAGCACTCCCTGCTGCCGCGGCAGTGCGAAGCCGACATGACCGTTGCCTCCGTCGCCCAATACATCGACTCGGCGCCTGCCGAGTTCCAAGCCGCACTGCGCGCGCTCCGCAAACGCCTGAAGGAGCACCTCGGTGGCTACACGAAGGAGGCGCTCGGGGCCAGCGGCTTCCCTGTCCTGGCCGTCGACGATGTGTGGGTCGCGGGCTTCGCGTGGCGCAAGAAGGGCCCGATGCTCTACGTGATGAACGCAGCGCTCCTCGACTCCTTCGCGGAGCGCCTGGGCAAGCTGCGCTCGGGCCGCTCCTGCATCGAATGGCGCGAGACGAAGCAGCTCCCGCTGAAGGACCTCGGCGCGCTGATCGACGAGATCCTCGCCGAGGAAGCGCGGCGCCTGGGGCGCTGAGGGCGTCGGCAACCAGGTCACGGATGGAGATGAATGCCCGCCGCGGGCGACGCCGTGCCGCGCGAGATAGAGCATGCGTGCGCGCGCACGAGCACGAGTCGGCCTGCGCGGACATCCGCTGCGCGCGGCCCTCCCGCGGGTGACGGGCGCCGTTGTTTCAACTCCATCCGTGACCTGGTTCTCACCAACGGACGCCACTACGCGCGCACGCGCGCCGAATTCGTGCCGTGTCCGTAGAGCGCGACCTGTGTCCCCGGGCTGCCCCTGCGCAGTTTGATGTGCATCCTGCTTCGTCGTGTGACCCCGCGGCGTTGATTCAGTTGCGGGCAGCCACCCCCCTACTCAACCACCGCGCGCCCCGCCCCGCAGCTCACCCGAGCTCGCGTTGCTCTCGCACCTGCTCGGTCTTGGCGATCCACATGCTGCACAGGAGGTCGCTCGTCACGTTCGGCATCGTGCGCGTCATGTCGACGATGCGATCCGTCCCGATGATGAGCGCGATCATCTCAGGCGGCACACCGACCTGCGCGAGGACGATCGTCAAGAGCGGCAGCGACCCCCCCGGCACCCCAGCCGCGCCGATCGCCGTCAGCACCGCCAGCATGATGACGATCGCCTGGGTCATCAGCGAGAGCTCGACCCCGGCGACCTGGGCCAGGAACAGGACCGTGACACCCTCGAAGAGCGCCGTCCCGTTCATGTTCATCGTGGCGCCGAGCGGCATCACGAACCCCGCGATCGGCTTCGGGACGCCGAACTCGTCGATCGCAGTCTTGATCGTCGTCGGCAAGGTCGCGTTGCTCGACGATGTCGAGAAGGCAGTGATCATCAGCGCCTTCGTCCCGCGGAAGAGCCTCCCCGGGCGGACTCCGATCAGGAAATACGCCAGCGCCGGCAGCACGACGAACTGGAAGAACAAGAGCCCAGCGAGCGCCGTCACGACATACGCCCCGAGCGAGCGAATGATGTCCAGCCCGAGCTTCGACGTCACCGCGAAGATCAGCCCGAATACCCCATACGGCGCGAGCGCCATCGCGAAGCCCAAGATCTTCGCGCACACCTCGTAGACCGTGTCGATGAACTCCAGGAACACCCGCGTTCGCTCGCGCGGGATCCGAGTGATCGCAATGCCGACGACCAGCGCGAAGAAGATCACGCCCAACGTCTCGCGCTCGTTGCCGGCGCTCGCGAAGACGTTGCGCGGGATGATGTTGACGAACGTATGGATCGAGAACCCGGTGCCCGCCGCTGCCTGGTCCATGCGCGCCTTTGCGTCACCGGCGAACTCAGCCATCACCTCCTCGCGCACGGTGGGAGAGAGCCCCTCGCCCGGCGCCATCACGTTCACCAGGAACAGGCCGATCGCGGCCGCGAAGGCCGTCGTGCCCACGAACCACATCATCGTGCGCCGCCCGAGGCGTCCGAGGTGCGCGACGTCGCCGAGCCCCGCGACACCCAACACGAGCGAAGAGAACACGAGCGGCACGACGACCATGAAGAGCATCCGCAGGAAGATGTCTCCCGCGGGCTTCGCCACGTTGTCGGCCCACCACACGACGTTCGCGCGGGCCTGCCCGTCGGGGAACGCCAGGTTCAACACGAGCCCGACCACGGCGCCGAGGACGAGGCCGATCAGGATGCGGGTGGGCAGCCCGAGGCCACGGGACTCGGCGGGATTCGTGTGCTCCATGCTGGCTGCGCTCGCACTCGGGCGACGCCCTGACGGGTTGGGGGGACGGCGTGCGTGGGGGCCGGGAGTGTACAACGCGCCACGCTTGCCTCACCCCGCGCAGCGCACCCTCGACCAAGAGCCGGTAGCATCGCAGTCATGTGCGGCCGTTACGCCATCACGACGGACCCCGAGGTGCTCGCGTCGCTCCTGGGTCTCGCCCAGCTCCCCTCGTTCGACGTGCGCTACAACCTCGCGCCGACGCAGCTCGCGCCAGTGGTGCGAATCGGCGAGGTCGGCGCGCTAACGCTCGAACCTCTGCGCTGGGGCCTCGTGCCGTCCTGGGCAAAGGACGCCTCCATCGGCGCGCGCACGATCAACGCTCGCTCCGAGACCGCCGCCGAGAAGCCCTCGTTCCGCAGCGCCTGGAAACAACGTCGCTGCATCGTGCCTGCGAGCTGGTTTTACGAGTGGCAGCGCGTCGGGACGAAGAAGGTCCCCATGCGCATCGAGCGCCACGACGGCGAACCGCTGACGTTCGCGGGGCTCTGGGAGCGCTGGAAGGGCAACGCCGAGGCGCCGGGCTTCGATTCGTTCACGATCTTGACGACCGTTGCGAACGGCACGCTGTCACCGCTGCACGACCGGATGCCGGTGATCCTCACGGGCGCCGACGCGCGCGAGCGATGGCTGGACGTCCGGCGCGCAGACGCCGCAGCGCTGATGGCCCCCGCGGCCGACGATCTCCTGCACTACCACACCGTGAGCACCAAGGTGAACAACGTGCGCAATGAAGGTCCGTCGATCCTGGGCGACGGCGGGCTCTTCGCGGGGTGACCGGCCCGCGCTGGGCAAGCCTCAGCGCTTCGGCTTGATGAAGCTGAGGCCGAGCAGCGCCCAAGTGCTGAGCGGCGCGCCGATGAGCGCCACGAGGAGCAACAAGTGGCCGAGGCTCGACTCTGCGGGGTTGACTCGAACCCCGCGCGACGCATCCAGCACCAGGAACAGGGTGCCCGCAACGGCGATCAGGACGGCGGCCAACGCGATCGTCGCGCCGAGGACCCGCGCCTTGTGATTGCGCAAAGACAGCCCGCCGGAGACCGGGATCGCGACTGCGAGGAACGCGAGCGGCGCCAGCATCGCGCCAGTGCGCTCGCCCAGCGCAAAGAGCACGCCGCCCGCGATCGGCGCGGCGAGCATCGTCGCGCCCACGGCGACGGCGACACGCTGGTCGTTCTCCTCCAGCAGGTCGCGCGTGTCGCGGCGCAGGTAGAGGAGCAAGTCGAAGAGCGACGACCCGACCCAGCTCGTCCAGACCGCAAAGACGTAGACGATCACGAGCACCCCGCCGAGGACCGCGAGGCTGGGCACCTCCTTCAGCGCCCGCGACAGCATGCGGACGCCGTACATGATGCCGAACATCACCAAGAGGCCGCGCCCGCTCGACATCCGCGAGCACCAGAGCAACCACCATAGAATCGGCCGATAGAGCGGGTTCTTGGCCTTCAACGCCTCGACGAGCCCCGCGCGAGCGCTGGTGTGACCGGGCTCCAGGCGCAGCGCCTCGCGGAAGTGCAGGGTGGCCGATTGGTACTGGCCGCGTTGCAGCGACGCGTAACCGTAGGACGTATGAGTGTCGGGGTCGCCTGGGCGCTCGGCGAGCGCCGACTCCAGGACCTCCGCCGCATCGTCGGCGCGCCCCATCTGGCGCAGCGCTGTCGCGCGCAGGTTGAGGCATCGCACATGCCCAGGCTCCAGCGCGAGGCCGCGCTCCGCCGCCGCCAGCATGTCCTTCCAGCGCGCCAGCCCGGCAAAGCAGCTCGCCTGCAGGCCGTAATGGTCAGCGTCGTCGGGGTCCAACCGGATCGCCTCGCGCGCCGACACGAGCGCCTCCTTGTCGCGGTCGCGGTCACACAGGATCGTCCCGAGTACGTAGTGCACGAACGCGAAGTCCGGCGCGAGCGAGACTGCTTGCCGCGCGGAGGCCGTCGCCTCGTCATAGCGCTCCAAATGCGCGTAGCTGAGCGCCATGAGCGCGTGCGCGTCGACGTCCTGCGGGTCGTCGGCGAGCGCGCCAGCGAGCTCGCGCAGCGCCTCCTGAGGCCGCTCGACCTGCAGGAGCATCCGCGCACGTTCCAATGCACCGCTCATCACTTGTCGAGCCCCATGTAGCGTGCGACGTCGTCGTATGCGCCACCCTCGTTGGCGAACAGGACGTGGTTCTTCGCCGTGGCGAACCACTCGGCCGTCGACGGCTTGACCTTCTTCGCGGCAGCGAGCAGGTCCTTCTCGGTGATGGGCTTCGGTCCGCCCCGCTTGAGCGCCTCGCGCAGCTTCTCCTCGATCGCGAGGTCCAGAACGGCCTTGAGGTCCGCTCCGGAGAAGCGCTCGGTCTTCTTCGCGATCGCAGCGAGGTCGATCGGTTCACACGGCTTGCCGCGCAGCATCACCGCGAGGATCGAGGCGCGCGCCGACGCGTCCGGCGGCGGCACGAAGATCAGGCGATCGAAGCGCCCGGGGCGACGGAACGCGGAGTCGACGTGCCACGGCGCGTTTGTCGCCGCGAGGATCAAGAGGCCCTCGTTGTCACCCGAAGCGCCGTCGAGCTCCGAGAGGAACTGATTGATCGACTGCCGCCCCGAGGCGTTGGCCATGTCGGAGCGCTTGGCGCCGAGGGCGTCGACCTCGTCGAAGAAGAGCACACACGGCTTGCGCCGCCGCGCGCCCTCGAAGATCGCGTGCAGGTTGCGCTCGCTCTGGCCGATCCACATCTGCAGGACGTCGTGGATGCCAACCGCTTGGAAGCTGGCCTTGGCCTCGCCCGCCGTCGCGCGCGCGAGGTGCGTCTTGCCACAGCCCGGCGGCCCGTACAGCAGGACCCCCCCACCGACTTTCTTGCCGTACGCTGCGAAGAGCTCGGGGTGCGCGAGCGGCTGGATGACCTTCATCGAGATCTCGTCCTTGACGTCGTCCATGCCGCCGACGTCGGCGAACGTGAGCTTCGGGCGCTCGAAGTCGACCTCCGATACGAGCCCCTCGGTTTTGTCGGCCCCCTCCTGGCTGTCATCGGGGTCCTTGCCGTCACTCGCGACCGGGACCCGCGTCGGCTCGGGTTGCGCGCCCTCGGCCCCGTCACCGCCGAGGCCGAGCTCGCGCGCGAGCGGCGAAGCCGCCAGGGCCGGATCGCGCTCGAGAGCCGCGCGGAAGGCGGCGCGCGCGCCGGTGAGCTCGCGCTCTCGGAGCCGCACACGCGCGAGCAGGACGTACGCGTCCGCCGACGGGTTCGGCCGCTGCACGATGAGCTCGACGAGCACCGCCGCGTGGCTCGTGCGGCCCTGGTCGAGGTAACAGCGTGCGAGCGCGAGCCGCACACGGTCATCACCAGGCGCGAGGTTGAGCGCCTCGCGGTACATCGCCTCTGCCTCGCCCGAGCGCTTGGCGCGGTGCAACGTGTCCGCCAGGTGCAGCCGCAGCGGGAGATTGTCCGGCGAGTGCTTCAACGCCTCGAGGAGCGCGTCGATGGCGGGATCCTTCGGTAGCGACGGGTCGTCGTCGGTCATGCGAGCCTCTCGGAGCGCTCGGGGTCGCGGAGCAGAGGTGGACGAACCTCCGCGGCCTCCGCCGTCCTGTGCGCAGTTCGGGCAGAATATCCGAAGTCGCGCCCGACGCCAGACCGCCATGACCTCCAACGGATCCGTCGACCTCGACGCGCTGCTGCGCCGCCTGCTGGCGGAGGACGAGTTCGAGCGTCAAGCCGCGCTGGAGGAGCTGCGCAAGCTGCCCCTCGAGACGCTCGCGCCCGTCGTGCCCCACCCGATCGTGGGTGTCCGCCTGGGCTTGGCGCGCGCGCTGATCGGGCGCAACGGCGCCGCGGCGTTCGAGCTCCTCGAGCGGCTCGCGTTGGACTCCGAGAGCGCGGTGCGGCAGGTGCTCGCCGACGGGATCAAGGCGAACAGCGGTTGGGACGTCCCCGACCGCCTGATCCTGCAGCTCGTCGCCGACGAGGACAGCGATGTCGCGCAGGCGGTGGTGCCCGCGCTCGGTCGGCGCAGCCAGCTGCACGACGGGCTGATCGATCTGCTGCGCCGCGAGGACACCTGGTGGGGCACGCGCAAAGCGGCGGCACATGTGCTGGGCTACCTGCGCGACCCTGCGCCCAAGGTGCTCGTCGCCTTGATCCAGGCGCTCGCGGACGAGGACTTCGAGCCCGTCGCGCGTGAGTGCGCTGCGGCCGCCGAGCGCCACATCAGCGGGCTGCGCAACGCGACACCGAGCGCGCTGCCCGCGCTCCCGGCCATGAACGCCGCGCTCGCGAAGCTCAGAGCATGGCGCGGCGAGCCGTTCCCCAAACTGCGTGCGTTGCTCGCGCAGCACGAGGCGCCCATCCCGGACCTCACGAAGCTCGCGACGTTCGGCCGCGATCTGACGGCCGAGGCGGAGCGCGGCCGGTTGCATCGCGCGTACCACGCCGACGACCAAGTGGAGGCGCTCGTGCGTGTGCTCGGCGGCTCGGCGTCGCGCTCGGCGGTGCTCCTCGGACCGTCGGGCGTCGGCAAGACCGCGATCGTGTACGAGCTCGTGCATCGCCTGACGACGAGCCCAGGCGGCGAGTGGCGCGTGATCCGCGTCGTGCCCTCCGAGCTGCTCGTCGGAACGAAGTTCCTCGGCGAGTGGCAGACGCGCGTGAAGGAGCTGGTCGAGCTCGCCGCGGCCCCGCAACGTGTCCTGCTCTACGTGCCGAACCTCGAGGAGCTCTCCGACGTCGGCAAGGCCTCCAACGACCAGTCGAACGTGGCGACGATGCTGGGCCCGCACATCGAGAGCGGCCGCATCGCGCTCCTCGGCGAGGCGACGCCCGAGGCCTGGGCGCGCGGGCTCGGCCGCGATGCATCGCTGCGGCGGCTCTTCGCGCAGGTCGAGGTCCCGCCGATGCCGCGGCGCAAGGCGCGCGAGGTCCTGGAGCTCGTCGCGACCGAGGCCGAGATCGATGTCACGCCCGAGGCCTTCGAGCGCCTCTTCGAGGTCGCCGAGATGTATCTGTCGGAGACCGAGCTTCCCGGCCGCGCCGTCAGCCTCCTGCGGCGGATGGCGGGCTCGGGCGATTCGCGTCGCTTCGAGCCCAGCGACGTCCTGCGCACGCTGCACGACGCGACGGGGATGCCCGCCGACTTCCTCGATGACGCGGTGCCGCTGCGCCACGAGGTCGTGCGTGCGTTCTTCGAGGCGCGGGTGATGGGTCAGGCCAATGCGATCGCGCGTGTGCTGGACCTCGTGACGCTCGTGAAGGCGGGGCTCGCCGACCCGCACAAGCCGTCCGGCGTGCTGCTCTTCATCGGGCCGACGGGGGTCGGCAAGACGGAGCTCGCGCGGTCGCTGGCGGAGCTGCTGTTCGGCGATCCGCAGCGCCTCCTGCGCTTCGACATGAGCGAGTTCGCGTCGTACGAGTCGTACGAGCGCCTCATCGGGTCGGCGCAGCGTCCCGGACTGCTCACGGAGGCCGTGCGTCAACATCCGTTCTCTGTCGTGCTCTTGGACGAGATCGAGAAGGCGCATACAAATGTATTCGACCTCTGCCTGCAGATCTTCGACGCTGGGCGGTTGACCGACGGACAGGGCCGCACGGTCAGCTTCCGGCGCACGATCGTCGTCCTGACTTCGAACCTCGGGGCGAAGGTCGAGACGGACCTGGCCATCGGTTTCGGCGCAGTGAACGACCCTGGGGCGCGCGCGAAGCCACAACCGGATTCGGAGTCGATCCTGACCTCGCTCGGGCAGTTCTTCCGCCCCGAGTTCCTGGGGCGAATCGACCACTTCGTGGTGTTCGAGCCGCTCTCGCCGGAGACTGCGGACCGCATCGCGCGGCGCGAGGTCGAACGTGTGCTGGTCCGCAGCGGCATCACTCGGCGCAAGCTGTCGGTGGACGTCGACCCCAGCGTCTACGCGCTGCTGCTGCGCAAGGGTTACTCTCCGGCGTTGGGCGCGCGCCCTCTGAAGCGCGCCGTCGAGGGCATGTTGCTCCTGCCCATCGCGCGTGTCCTGGCGGAGCAGGGCGCATCACCGGGCTCGTGCCTCTGTTTGCGCGCGCGCGGCGACACGGTCGAGGTCAGCGTCCTCGCGCCCTTCGACGATGTCGCCGCGATATCGGCCGTCGAGCCGCCGCCAGAGCTGACGGCCGAGCGCGCGCGTGTCGCAGCGCTGCGCGAGCGCGCGCACGAGCTCGAGGAGCGCCGCGCGGCGCTCCTCCAGTGCTCGAACGCGCCGCGCTTCTGGGACGATCCCGAGAAAGCCGCGCACACGTTCGACACGGTGCATCGCATCGATCGCCTCTTGGAGGACCTCGCGCAGCTCGAGTCGAATCTGCAGCTCACGGCGACGAACCCGGACAAGCGCCGCGCAGCGCGCTACCTCGAGTTCCACGCGAACGACGTGCGACGCTTGGCGCGCCTCTTCGACGCGCCGGACCTCGGCGATGCGTACGTGCGCCTCGCGCGGGTGCGCTCGTCGCAGGGCGGGCTCGAGGGTGTCGAGCGCCTCGCGCGGATGTACGTCGCGTGGGCGCGCCGCACGCGCATGGAGTGCGAGGTCCTCGACGACCGCAACAGCCACGAGGGCGAGGACACGGTGACGCTCGCGATCGGCGGTCCTGGCGCGTACGCGCTGCTCTCGGGCGAAGCAGGTCTCCACCGCTTGACGCTGGAGCAGGGCGAGGGCCGCAGCGTGTCGGACCTCGTGCGGGTCGATGTCCTGCCGGCCGTGCCCGAGCGCCGTGTATTGCGCGAGCGCGACGTGCGCGTCGAGGCGCGCGTGCTCACCGGCCGCACGGGCCGCCTCGCGCCGACGATCGACTCGGACGTGCACCTCTTGCACGTGCCGTCGATGACGTCGCTGCGCGCGCTGACCCCGCTCGCGCCAGCGGCGGCCGCGGCGCCGTTGCGCGCGCTGCTCGCGGCGATGCTGGCCGCGGAGGCCGAAGGCGCACCGAGCAAGCGCGACGAGTCCGCCGTCGTGCGCCGCTACCAACTCGGGGGCTCGGGCGTGGTCCGCGACCGCCGCACGGGCCGCTCGACGGGCCGCGTCGACCGGGTGCTGGGCGGTGAGCTCGAGCTGGTGACCTGATCGACTACCGCCGTGATCCTGCACGTGTCCCGCGTGGGACTGCGTGAGTGAGGGCGAGACGCCTCATCAGGCGGGCGACGAGGGTGAGCCAGCCGCGAGCGCCCGCTCCAGCAGGTCCTTGACCTCGAATTCGCTCGCCCAGGTGTGCAGGTAGTCTCGGTCTAGGCATTGGGTCTAGCGCGGGTCCGAGGCTGCGCACGATGCCAAGCACGTCGCGCCCGAGCCGTAGGGCGTGCGCCTTCAAGGCGAGCTCCTCGGGACGATCCTCGGGATAACGCGCGGCGAGGCCGACGAGTGAGAGTCGATGCAGCGCGAGCGACTGTTCGGAGACGATCCGCAGCTTCGCGACGCTGTCGAGCGTGCGCCAATGCGCGAACTGCAGCTCGCGCGCCCATTCGGAGGTGTCGTCCGTAGGGTCGCTTCGTTGATCATGCGGACGCACGTTCAGATCCTAGCCGACCGGCTGTAGAGCATGGTGTCGCATCGTCCAGACGCGTGACGACCGAACCGTTGCGGGTCTCGAATGGGCGTCCGACCCTACCAGAAGCCTGGGATCAGCCGCTTCGAGCGGCGCGTGTAGTCCTCGTACGCGGGCCCGAACTCGGCGTGCATGAGCCGCTCCTCGGGACCGAGTCGAAAGCCGACGAGCAGCAGCATCGACACGAGGTACGCAGGGCCGGCGATCCAGTTCGGCAGCACGAGCGCAAAGCCGAGCGAATAGAGCAATAGCGCCGTGTACATGGGATGGCGGAGCGTGCGGTACACGCCGCTCGTCACGAGCTGGTGCGCCTCGCGCACCTCGAGCGTGATCGACCAATTCGTGCCGAGGTCGTCGTGCGAGCGCGCGAAGAGCCAGAGGCTCGCGACGAGCACGAGCGCGCCGCTCCAGAACGCTGCGGGATGGAGCGTGTAGTTCGCGGCCGTCGGCTGCGAGCTTGCGACCCACACGAGCGGCAAGAAGAAGGCGATCATCGCCAGCGCGAGCAGCGCGTTCTCGAGCGCGCCCCGCGCGTTCGTCTTTGTCGGCACCGCGCGACTGCGTTGCCCGTGTGGCGCGCGGATCGCGATCAGAGCGATGGAAGCGACGATGACGGCGATGCGGGCGTACCACTGGTCCATGCGGGCGCTCTCCTGACGCGTAGACCTTGGCCGAGCCACGCTCACGCTGCGGGATCGAATGTCGAGCTCTCGGCGCGGGCGATGCCCGCAACCCAAGCCCAAGCCACGGACCCGCGAAGAATCTACTACAGCGCAAGTTCCTGCGCGCTACGCGGAGAATCCAGGCTGTAGTAGATCAGGCGTGCCTGGCAACAACGGCTAAGGCCTACGAGCGAGCCGCACTTCGACCAAGGCCGGCGCGCCGGGCGGCTTCGGGACCTCGACCGAGCCGAGCGACGTCGCGCGCCACCCCGCAGCGAGGATCGGCGCGTGCCAACGCTCGGCGATCCAGGCGCGGGGCGGGCGCCCTTTGAGGTCGACAGGCGTGCACATGACGAGCGCATCGAAGCCGGCGGCCCACGCTGACAGCGCGGCTTCGTCCAGGCCTGGGTCGGGCACGCCAGGCACCGGGTGCAGGTCCATCGGACCCGCGGCGTCGGCGCGGAAGCGCTCGGGTGCGCCGCCGCGCGCGAGCAGTCCGAAGTGCAACGAGGCGGGTGACATCTCCTGCGACTGCCCCACCCAGCCCACGCGCTCGCGCGGGCCGACCGCCGCGGCGATGCGCGTGAGGAGGTCCTCGTGGGCAGCGCGCGGCAAGCCGTTGGAAGCCGGCGGCGCGACGGGCCCGAGCGCCACCTCGACGTACTCACGCTGGTAGTCCGCGATGCGCGGGTCCGCATTGACGGGGAACCCGAAGCGCGGCGCGAGCGCGAAGGTCGGCACGAGCGCCCACGCGGCGAGCGCCGCCACGCCGAGCGCTCCGGCGCCCACGCGGCTCGCGCGCCCACCGGTCAACGCGTGCGCAGAGCCGAGTCCAGCGAGCGCGAACAGAATGACCGCTGGCGCGAGGAGGAAACGATCGAGGAAAAACGGGTGCAGCGAGCACGGTACGCCCACGACGAGCCCGACGATCCAGAGCGTGCGCACCGCCGACAGCGAGAGCAGCGGCAACGTACGCAGCGCGCCGAGCACGAGCGCCACCAGCACCGCCGGGTGGGGCGCGACCCCGCGGTACCAGAAGAGCTGCCGCATCCACGCTGGCACCGGGGGCATCTCCTGATTCGAGGTCAAGTAGTCGAACGCCTCGACGCGATGCCGCGCAGCGACGTCGCCGCCGAATGGCAGCGGCAGCACGAACCACCACAGGAGCGCCACCGCCGGCGGCAGCAACGTCCAAGCCGCGCGCTCGAGCACCCGTCGCGTGCTTCCGCGCCAGAGGGCCAGAGCGAGCTCGACCGCGAAGTCGGCGGCGAGGCCCCCGGCGAGGAGCGCGCCGTAGTTCCACTTCGTGAAGAGCGCCGAAGTGAGCACGACACCTGTGAGCACCGCCGCGACGGGCGCAGCTCCGCGCTCCGTCGCGCGCCGCCGCGCGCGGAGATGCGCGAGCAGCGTCAGCACGAGCAGCGCGGCAAAGAGCGGCTCGCTGAACAGCGTCGGCGCGTAGCGGTTCGCGAGCGGCGAGACCAGCACGAACGAGCCCGCGAACAGCGCCGCGAGTGCGCGGCGCGCGCGCGCCTCGCTCGCGCGCCCTCCACCTGCGCGCGCGAGCTCGCGCGCGAGCAGCGCGAGCCCCGCGACCCCGAGCGTGAGCCAGACGGCCAGCAAAGTCGCGCGCGCGACGAGCTCGCTCACGCCGAAGCTCGCCATGGACCCGGCGAGCACGAGCGCCGTGACCGGCGGGTACCGCTCGCAGCGATGCAGCGCCGTCTGCGCGCCGGCGAGGTCGCCCGCCTGCAGCGCGAGCACGATCTCGCCCGCGGGCAGCGCGGCGTGCATGGACTCGTCCCAACCCCACGCGTTGACCTCGCCGGCGCGCCAGCGCGAGGCGAACAGGCCCGCGATCGCGAGCGCGCCCGCGAGCAGCGTGGTGCACACCACGAGCGCGAGGCGCGGCCTCGGGGGGTGACTTGCCGGCGCTGGAGCGGTCGTGTCCTCCTCCGGGTCGTGTGCCACGCTCATCCGGCGCGATGGTAGGGCGGGCCGCGCTGACGAGCCAACCGGGGCCCGCGGACCCAAGGACGACGGCACGCCCACTAGCGCTGGAGCCGACGCGCGCCGGGGCTGCCATATGTGGTGGCTGGCGCTAGCCGAACTTCGCCCTAACCTCGGGCTGTGACCCGCCCCCCCGTCGCCCGTCCGGGTGCCTCGCCCGCGAGCGAGCCAGGCAGCGCGGCCCCCGGCGAGCCCCGCAGCGACCTCGGGGCCCTGACGGACCTCGTGCGGCGGCTCGAGCGCGACGGCCTCGTGCGGCCGCGCGCGGGGGACGACCGCCGCCGGC
>Ga0163154_10004068_pt1 | contig 19563 bp, 18 predicted proteins | sample OliLakLV19MP9P1_FD_148649 | JGI IMG/M metagenome (GOLD analysis project Ga0163154, IMG submission 148649) | Freshwater microbial mat bacterial communities from Lake Vanda, McMurdo Dry Valleys, Antarctica - Oligotrophic Lake LV.19.MP9.P1 | ecosystem: Environmental > Aquatic > Freshwater > Lake >...
GTGAATCACGAAAGTACATCCCCACCCCGTCCGACCGAAGGTCGGCATCCCCTCCCCACTTCGTAGAGAGGGGACTTTTAAGAACTGTTGTGAGCCGTTCTCTCCCCCTCTACATAAGCGAAGCGACCAATGGGGAGGGGGCGCTGACCGAAGGTCAGACGGGGTGGGGATAATCAAATCTGTGATTCACTGAAACTGGGTTATTGCAATCAACCAATGTGCGCACTGTAATTCTTGTTTCCGTAAATGTTCTCGAAGTTCAAATAAGTTTGACCAAGTATTTGCTTTCCAACCTACCCGAGTTATAGGGGGATTTTCAACTAATGCGGATTGCCAAACAGTGGTGTTAACCAATAAAGGTTTTTCTATATCTGTCTTGATCAAGAACGTATTTTCCCTTTCTTGTGACCATTGATCATCATCAGTTAGATTTCGGACATCGAATCCAATTACAAACTCATCCATATCTTTATCCCCAATTCTCTATAGTCAATAACGGCGGACAAGGTGGGTCTGTAGGAAATGCGCCCGGTGCCAAATATGACACTGTTATAACTGGACTTACAAAACATCTACAAACTGGATACGGTGCCAAATCGTATTTTGCTCCATAATGATGAAAGTGATCACCCGAAAATGGAAAGTGGTGCTGACTTTTCCCGTGTGGATCAACGCTATCAACTCGACAATGATCAAAGCTTTCCTGTGGGCAACTGGCGATGCTGGTGCGGAAAACACGCTCAACAGATGGGATCGACCTGCTCAGTGTCGATCTGGATGTGGATGCGTGGACGCTGTTGCTGAAAGACCTATCTCCAGCACTCGGTATCCAAGCTGCCATCTACGCCATGAGGGTATGAGCGAACTGGCTAACCCAGCGGCGGTGCAATTCATGCCATGCAGTTGAGTGGGTGCCGAGTTTTGCAGCCTGTCGAGGATGCACCAGCGGCAGCACACGGTATGACTTCTCACCAATTTTGATATCGTGGAGCCGTCCATACACTGAATCGTCCTGTCCAAAGTCAGCGAGTCTCCGCCAGCGGGAATCAAACTGATGCAAGAACCAGCGCACCGGCGCTTCCCCGAGCAGAATCGCTGAGACACCGATTCGCATTGACGATGTGTACGCGCTGGCGAAGAAGATGAAACACCTGAGCGCCCCGATATGGACCTGTTCTCGCTGACTGACTTGGTAAAGGTCGCGACTGTGGAGCAAGGCACTGCCCCGACGGAGAAGCACGACTAATCCTCGAGTGAGATGATATCTCCTACTCGAATACGTCCTTTACGCTCAGTCGAACCATAGATACCGAGACAAGTCTCGTGCTGTTGAGCTATGGTTTTCAAGACTCGCGCATCTTTCTCAAGTGTAGTTGGATCAAAGTTGACCATCACACAACGTATATCGCGTTCAGTCACGCGCATTGCTGGTGCATCGAGCGAAGTCCCGAATTTAAGCCGCCGTCCTACCCATGTATCTTCAGCAAAGGGTCGTCCGTCAAGAAGTTCCACCACAATATTGGGTCTGAAGCGGGCGATCTCAAGATTCCGGCTCGTTTCGTCACTCACTGCTGCGATTGTTTCTTGGCTGATCAGAGATAAGGATGCTTGGTCAAAAATTCCGCTATCCAACCGCATAGGATGCACATCCGAACCGTACAGATGACTGATGTGTTCTGCCAATCGAGCATCTGAAAGCTCTATCTCCAATCCTTCTGGCGTTTGCACTTGAACTGAACCTTTTGCGATGTCGTCATTCGCGTAATGGGGTTTGTAAAGCAGCAGTTCGGGTACTCGGCTGGCTGTAAGCCATGGAAAGCCGACCATCTCGTTAGTGCGGACAAATGCGAAGCGTCGGTCACCTTCAAAGCCATGCCAGCCAAGTTCAATCTCGTTTAGCGCCTCGCCAGCCATTGACTTGACGGGGTAGCGATGTAGCGCACACACAACTGCAACTTGTGTCATTGATCCGTTTCCCTTTCAGACATCAGCGACTCGTAATGATGTTTAGCATAACCAATTTTCTGTATCTTGTATGTATCCACGAGACCGAAGGGTTATAAACACAAGAAGTGACTACTCGGTATGGAAACAGAACAACATAAACAGAGAGGCATGAAGACGTGAAGAAAAACAGAAAAATACCCCTCGAAACGTGGATGTAGGGGTGGATTAGGCGCTTGTCAATCGTTCGTTAACATGAAAGTTCGCGTGCCGAATATCCACCCATCTGCCGCCAACGGTCATTTCTCCCTTTATTACCGACCGTTTTTCAGCCTGAGCAGTTACACCCGCTGGCTGTATAAATGGGGTAAAACTCGTTTTGCTCAACAGCATGTATCAGTGAGACACGCTTGTGCCATGCGAAGCATCGCCCGGCACAAGCCAAGCAGCTTTAGCGAGACGGGGTGGCGTGCTAAAGTGCGTTGGAAGTTGTACCGAGATGCACACAGGGTAGAGCAGCCGGATGTGGGAGGATGAAACGTTTGGTAAAGACAGAAAATTTACTGCACAGACGTGATGTTGGCGGCGACATAGGTTTCGGGATGCTGCTGAAACGCCCCCTGACAGACGGGACAGCAAAAATAATACCTTTCTCCCTCATATACTGTACTGCCATAAGCTCGGTGCGGATGAATAACCGCCCCACAAACCGGATCGCGTACATCCCCCACGGGTTGATCGACGACATCCAACGGCAAAACGGCGTGAATCGTCGTTCCCTTGCCGGGCGAGCTGTCAATCTTTAAGCTGCCCGCCAGTTGCTTTACGCGCTCACGCATCCCGATCAAGCCAAAGTGTTCTTCGTGTGTGAACCAATCCAAATCTATGGGGAGATGAAAACCTGTACCATCATCCTTGATGGTAAGCCATACCTCGTGGGCATGAAATTCGAGGTTGAGACTGATGCACGTGGGACTTCCGTGCTGTTTGGCATTTCTGAGGGCTTCTTGCGCCAAGCGAAACAGGGCTAGTTCGTGTGACGCATCAATGCGCCGTTCGGAGCCAAAAACATTGATGTCGATTGGATGCTTGCCATCAGCTTGTGCAAGCATTCGTAGTGCGGGGACAATACCCAGTTCTTCTAATGCAGGTGGGCGTAAATCCGCGATCAAACGGCGTACATTCTCTACGCTTTCAATCGCGCCGTTACGTGCTAGTTCCAGCATCGATTTGGCACGCGCCGGATCGCTCTCCAACCAATTCAGACCGAGTTCGATGCTTTGTGCGATGGCGACGAGCGATTGCACGGTGTCGTCGTGAAGTTCACGGGCGATGCGCGCGCGCTCTGCCTCTTGTCCATCAGTGAGCGCATGGCTATAGGTCAACTCGTCTGCTTGGGCACGTTGGACGTGCTGCGCCATCGTTGCCATCGCATGGCGTAGTTCACCGATTTCGCGGATGCCGCCGCATGGTTGCTCCAGCGCGCTCATTTCGCCCCGCGCCAGATGAGCGGCACGCGCCGCCAAATTTTGTACAGGACGCAGCACGCGCCAAAACGACCACAGGTTCCCCAAGACTGAGCCGACCAGCAACCCCCACATCACAACCCATATCTTTTTCATGACGATCCCCCATCGGTCAGGGTGATGATCCCGCGCGTTAACCCGGCGGTCACGGCTTCCGTGCGCGTATTGACCCCTAATTTTTGATAGACATTCTGCAAGTGTCCTTGCACAGTGCGATCCGAGATGAACAATAGTTTCCCGATCTCTTTGTTCGTCAAGCCTCGCGCGGCAAACCCCAGGATTTCTAATTCTCGGTCGGTCAAGCCTTCGACTAATTTGGGTACGCCCTGCTCGTGTTGTGCGGCTTTCGCCATGACTTCGACATCGAATGCTGAACGCCCTACCGCGACTTCTTGCAGCGCGTGATACAACTGTGAAAACTCGGCTGTTTTCAAAACATATCCGTCCGCACCGGCATCCAACAGCGCGTGAACATAAGCTGGATCGTCGTAAGCCGTCAGCACTAAAACGCGCACATCAGCGTTATCGTGACGGATGCGCCGTGTCGCTTCAACCCCGGTGAGTTCCGGCATGTGAATATCCATAAGAACGACATCCGGTTGAAGGTCGTGTGCCAGTTTGACCGCTTCCGTCCCAGTTGTGGCTTCGCCTACAATGTCGATGCCCATACTTTCCAAGTAGATGCGTGTCCCTTGACGCACCATCTTGTGATCTTCTGCAAGAAGTACCCGCATGATTGATTCCAATTCGCTGTGTCTTACCTTCATTATAAAGTTTTGTGAAAACGGGAAATACCGCCAAATGGCGCATATGAAAAAATCCTAGTGCCGTTACACTGTCATTGAAGATTGATTTTGAGGAGAACATGAACATGGAAACGAAAACATTCAAAGTTCTGAACATGACCTGTAACGGTTGCGTCAGCACCGTTCGAGGCGAGTTGGAAGGCATTCCCGGCGTGGAAGTGCTCGATATTAACAAAGTTGCGCAACTCGTGACCGTGCAGTGGAATCAACCGGCGTCGTGGAACTCCATTGAACATGCACTGACCGAGATCGAGTACGCGCCAACGGAAGCGTAAATTCGCCAGTATCATGTTTGTAAAAGAAGCCCTTGTCCACTACAAGGGCTTTTTGTTTTCCTTTATGCGTGTCATGCTTGGGTACGAAAGGCGCTCACTTTCGCAGGGGCGCCTGTTATATGGATCTAATCTCCAACCGCTATCGCTGGCTTGAGCTGTGCAGCGTCGCGTGTCGTCTCTGCCTCCACTCTTCGTCCTCGAAGCCGGAGACTGTTGCTGACAACGAAGATGGAGCTGGTCGCCATCGCTCCAGCAGCGAGCATCGGCACGAGCGCACCCGCCATCGCCACCGGGATCAGGATGATGTTGTAGATGAATGCCCAGAACAGGTTCTGATAGATCGTCCGCATTGTTGCCCGGCTGAGGCTGATCGCCCGTGCCACGCCGCGCAAATCCCCGCTGACCAGCGTCACATCCGAGGCTTCGATAGCGATGTCCGTCCCCGTGCCGATGGCAATGCCGACATCCGCCTGTGCCAGCGCGGGCGCGTCGTTGATGCCATCCCCAACCATCGCCACCCGCTTGGCTTCGCTTTGCAGCTTTTTGACCATTTCCACTTTCTGGCTGGGCAGCACTTCTGCCAACACGCGGTCGATCCCGACCTCGCGCGCAATCGCCTGCGCGGTACGCTCGTTGTCACCCGTGATCATCACGACTTCCAACCCTTGCGCTCGCAGTGCCGCCACCGCTTCCCGTGATCCCTCTTTGACGGTATCGGCGATACCCAAGATGCCCGACAACGTACCATCGACCAGCGTGAGGACAACGGTGCGCGCTCGTGCTTGCATCGCTTCAATTTGCGCGTTGTATGCGGTTAGATCATGTCCTTGTTCCCGGATGAAGCGCGGACTGCCGACCCAAACAATACGCCCGTCTACCGTCGCCCGCACGCCGCGTCCTGACTCTGCCTCAAAGGTTTGGGGCTGTGCCAGCGCGATACTCCGCTCTTGCGCGGCGCGCACGACCGCTTGCCCCAACGGATGCTCACTCCCCCGTTCTGCGGTCGCGGTCAGACGCAGCAGTTCCGCTTCGTTCATGCCGTTCAGGGCGATCACATCGGTCATGCTCGGTTCGCCACGTGTGATTGTGCCCGTCTTATCGAGCGCTACCACCTGAAGCCGCTTGGCACTTTCGAGCGCTTCGCTGTTCTTGAACAGGATACCCATCTCCGCGCCGCGCCCTGTTCCGACCATGATCGCGGTCGGTGTGGCGAGACCCAACGCGCACGGGCAGGCAATCACCAGCACCGCGACCGCGTTCACCAGCGCCGCCGTAAACCCGATCTGACCGATGATTAACCAGCCCAGAAAGGTGAGCGCCGCGAGTCCAAGCACCACTGGCACGAACACGCCCGATACCTGATCCGCGACGCGCTGAATGGGCGCTTTTGAGCCTTGCGCCTGCTCGACCAGATGCACGATTTGCGCCAATGCCGTTTCCGCGCCAACGCGACGCGCCTCAACGACGAGCCGCCCCTGCTTATTGATGGTCGCGCCGATCACCTCACTGCCCGTCTCTTTACTGACAGGCAAACTCTCACCCGTCAGCATCGACTCATCGACCGACGAACGCCCCTCAACCACGATGCCATCGACCGGAAAGCGTTCGCCCGGACGCACGAGCAGCAGGTCGCCGATCACCACATCGTCGATGGCGACTTCGCTTTCTTGTCCATCACGCAGCAGGGTGGCGGTCTTAGGCGAAAGCCCCATCAGCTTCTTGATCGCTTCACTGGTCTTGCCTTTAGCGCGGGCTTCCAGCAGCTTACCGAGCGTGATCAGCGTCAGGATGACCGCCGCCGTCTCGAAATAGACATGCGCGCCCACTTCGCCAAAGTTGAAGACGATGCCGAGCAGCACGACGATGCTGTATAGATACGCCGCCCACGAGCCGAGCGCGATCAACGTGTCCATGCCGGTCGTGCCATTCCGTGCTGCTTTCCATGCCCCGACCGTGTACTGTCGCCCGACGATCAACTGTACGGGTGTTGCCAGCAGGAGGAACACAAAGGGCCAGCCCGCCCACAGCAGCCAGTTGAGCGCCGGAGTAGGACCTGCCATGTCGCCGGACATCATCATCTCGCTCATGGATGAACCTGCGAAACTCGCCATATACAGGTCACGCCCCATGCTGAGCAAAAATAGCGGGATCGTGAACGCTGCGCCGATCAGCACCATGCGTTGCTGACGGTCAATCTCCGCTTGGCGTGCCGCACGTTCTGCGTCTTCGGGAACATCCGCATTCGACAGGTCAAGGACGCCATAGCCCGCTGCTTCGACTGCCTTAATCAGATCGCCGCGTCGGACAGCATTGGGTAGATACTGCACCGTCGCTTTCTCGGTCGCCAAGTTCACGTTGACTTCCAACACACCCGGCTGCTTGGCGACTGCGCGTTCGACGTTGCGCACACAGCTGGCACAGGTCATGCCTGTAATCGGCAGTTCGATGGAAGCGGTCGCCACGCCATAGCCTGCATTCTTGACTCGCTCAATCAACTGCGGCAGCGCGACCACTTGCGGATCAAATTGGATGCTGGCACGCTCGGTCGCTAGGTTCACCGTCGCGGTCTCTACGCCATCGGTTTTCGTCAACGCCCGTTCAACATTGCGGACACAGCTTGCACAGGTCATGCCTGTGATGGGAAGTTCAATTTGTCGGTTCAATACTTCTGTCATGCCACTACTCCGCTACATTCCATCACAGTATAGTATAGGATGAAGAACAAAAGGGCACGCGCTAAATGGCGTGAAGAGCCTCAACGAATATCCAACTGTTTATGGCAACTCTTCAGGGATACTGTACTCCGCATTCAGTTCATCGCGACGCTGCGTCACCTGAGCTTGCCACGCACACTGTTCGTCCGTCCACCACAATGCCATATACGCGATGAGCTGATCGATTTCCTCATCCGTCACCACACCCTCGAACGGCGACATCGGATAGTGATCAAGCGGATTCTGAATGCCATTCAAGATCACTTGGTGGATCAGTTGGCTCGGATGCTGCCAGGTGTGCCCCGTTGCATCGTGCGGGGGTACGGTGTGCAAGCCTAGCTGCTGTGTGTTCGAAACGGTTGAGAGGAGTTGCCCTTCACCCGCATAGCCGTGACAATGCGCGCAACGCAAGTTGTAAGCAGCTTCTCCCACCTGCAAATTCGGATTGGCGGCGATCATCGCCGCTCGTTCCGGTGAGTCCGTTGGGCGCACCACGACGATGGTCGGTTCACTGCTGGTCAGGCAGCCTGCAAGCAATGCAATCATGACCAGACCAGACATCATCCGCGCAAAGTGTGTCATGCTCACCCTTTGCAGCAGCGCTGCGAACAGTGGTTTCATGCTGGTACTGCTCGGGCTACGAAATTGAACTCCAACCGTACCTGCTCTGCAACGCCGTGATACGCGAGCATGTCATCGTTAAGGATGCCGAAGTCACTACGGTTAACCAACGCGGTTGCCTCACCGCGTATCTCCTCAAGACTCCCCATCGTCAGCCGAACGCTAAACGTCACCGAGCGCGTCACCCCGCGCAGCGACAGATTGCCCGTCACCTGCAAATCGACCGTCTGACCGAGCGCAACCTGATTGGGCAGTCCTGTGAGCGAAGTGGGGACAAACTCTGTGAACTCATAGGCATCCTGAGCGCTCAGTAATATACAGCAGCGGATCGAATTGTCGCGGTCAGGATCATTCGTCCTCAGGGTGCGCAGATTGATTCGGATTACCCCTAACTGAGAATTTGCCGGGTTCGCAAAATCGATGATGAAGTCACCAGCGATTTGGTTGGTTGTACCCACCGCCGTCCCTGCTGGGATAGTTTCATCGACTGCGAACCGAACCACCGACTCGCTGGTCGAGATACGAAAGAGCTGTGCAGCCAGCGCGACCGGCGTCGTCGTTGGCATGGCGACACTCGACATGACCCCCATGTTATGTGTCGGGCTGGGAGCAATGTTCGACGTTGTCGGCACGACGGTTAGCTGAAGCGTCGGCACAGCCGCAGTAGCCGTCGGCGCTGCGGTCAGACTGTCCAGTGATAACGTGGGCGCGCTGATGGGGGCGCTAGGTTGGTCATTCGCGCCCGTGACGCGAATGAAGATGAATACCCCACCCACACCCCCGATGATGCCACCGACAACCATACCCAGCAGAAAGATGGCAGCGAGGATGGGAGCGAGTTTTGGAGCAGGATTGACGTTGTTGTAGTTGCCAGCGAAACGCGCCAAGAGTAACTCCTTTATAGATTTCGATTGAAAATAGTTCAGGCAGCAGCCAAATCGACACGACGTAAAAGCTGTGCGTTGAAGGCGACCACGACCGTGCTGACCGACATGAAGACCGCCCCAATCGCAGGATCGAGAGTGAACCCGAACGGCGCAAGCACACCCATCGCCAGCGGGATAGCGACGACATTGTAACCGGTCGCCCAGATGAGGTTCTGGATCATCTTGTTGTAGGTGACGCGGCTCAGCCGGATGATCTTCACGATGTCTAATGGGTTCGAGCGCATCAGGATGATGCCCGCGCTCTCGATAGCAACATCTGTGCCCGCGCCGATGGCGATGCCCACGTCAGCAGTCAAGAGCGCGGGCGCATCGTTCACACCGTCACCGACCATTGCCACCTTTTGTCCGCCTTTCTGGAGTTCCCGCACTTTGTCGGCTTTGTGTTCGGGCAGTACCTGCGCGAAATAGGTGTCGATATGCAACGCCTTTGCGACCGCCGCCGCGACGGCTTCGCTGTCGCCGGTGAGCATCGCCACTTTTAAGCCGAGGTCGTGCAACTGCTGAACAGCGGCTCGGCTTTCCTCGCGGATCACGTCGGCAATGGCGAACAATGCCAGAATCGCCGTCTCGTTGGTCAGGTAAATGACCGATTGTCCCACCGTTTCTGCGTTTTGCCGGACAGAGTCCAATACTGGCGGAACGGTCAGTTTGAGTTCCTCAAGCAGGCGCGGTCCACCCATGAAATAAGGGATGCCGTCTACGAGCGCTTTCACGCCGCGCCCCGCCAAGCTCTCGAACCCAGTTACGGCGGCGGGTGCTGTGCCGCGTCCCTGAACATACTGGCGAATCGCTTGCGCGGTCATATGTTCGCTGTCGCCTTCCAGCCCGGCGGCGATCCCTAGTGCGTCGGCTTCGGTGATGCTGTCAACTGCGACCTGCACGACCCCCTGTTCACCTTTCGTCAGCGTGCCGGTTTTATCGAAGATGATGATATTCAGGTCTTTCGCGCTTTCCAGCGCAAGCCGTTTGCGGATGAGCAAGCCATTCCGCGCCGCCAATGTGGTCGAAATCGCTACCACCAGCGGCACCGCCAGTCCGAGCGCGTGCGGACACGCGATCACCAGCACCGTGACCATCGCTTTCACCGCGTTGGAGACATCACCTGTGAACACCAGCCAACCGACGAATGCCAAAATCGCTGCGACCACGGCGATAATCGTCAGGTAAAACGCCGCACGCTGTGCCAGCGTTTGTGCCTTCGATTGGCTTTTCTGCGCTTCATCGACTAAACGCATGATGCCCGCCAGCGCCGTTTTCTCGCCAATCTGTTGGATTTCGACGCGCAGTGACCCTGATCCGTTGACCGTCCCGCCGATGACCGTATCGCCGGATTTTTTGTCCAGCGGATGGCTTTCCCCGGTGATCATCGCCTCGTTGACGCTACTTTCGCCTTCTGCGACCACGCCATCTGCAGGAATACTCGCACCGGGGCGAATCAGCACGCGATCCCCTGCTTTCAGTTGGCTGACCTCGACTTTTTCGGTCTCGCCTGATGCGAGCAAGCGTTCAGCCGTGTCGGGCAGCAGCTTTGCCATCTCGCGCAGCGCGCCCTGCGCCTGACTCACGCTGCGCAGTTCGATCCAGTGACCGAGCAGCATGACGACGATCAATGTCGCCAGTTCCCAGAAGAAATCCATCACGGGCATCGCACCCGTCATACCCGGTGTTTCGACTGGCGGAAAGAAAAAGATGGCGATGCTGTAGAGAAACGCCGTCGTGATGGCGAGGGAGATCAGGGTCATCATGCCCGGCTGCCGCAGCGCTAGTTCTTGACGCGCCATACTCAGGAAGGGCAATCCACCGTAGAAGAAGATGAATGTCCCTAGTACAGGTTCAATCAGCTGACTTCCCGGAAACTGGGGCATCGTGAAACCGAGAAGCGACTGCACCATCGGCGAATAAAGCACGACAAGGACGGTCAGCGGCAGCACGACGAAAAAGCGATTGCGCATCATCGTCGCGTGACCTTCATGCATCACCCCATGTCCCGCGTGTTCGTCGTGCGCGCCGTGTGCATCGTGCGTCATATGCGCTGCCTGATCAGTTCCCGGCTTTACCAGCTCGTTGGCGCGATAGTCCGGGCTGTGCACGGCGTGATCGGCGGCGTGTTCCAACGGTGCGGTGGGCGTATCACTAGGGGTGTGCATATGGTCGGTATGGTCTTCAGTGTTTGCAGAGCGTTCATGCGCTTTTTGGGGCGAATTTGTCATGATGCGGTTACTCCTACTCAAGTGATCTTGCGTTTCATTTATCCTTTATCCTTACAGTGTAACGGGCATCCGCATCTCTCACATGCGCCATACGGCGTATTCGAGGGGCTTAGTTTCCCGGTGGTTGAATTATCAAGGGATTTTGTGGGGTCGCCGCACCCGCGTGTTGTTGACGAGTACGCTGCTCATCGTTCCACATCGTTTTGATGTAGGCAATTGCTGATGCAATCTGCGCATCGGACAACTGCTCTCCGAAAGCCGGCATGGGATAGAAATTTACGGGGTCGCTGAGACTGATACCACCCTGACGGGTATATCGGATTAGGAAATCGTCGGTGTGATGCCATGTGTGTCCGGTGCTGTTATGGGGTGGAGCGCCCACTCGACCTGTTTCGTCAGGCTGATTGGGCGCATTCGGGAACTGCCCTTCGCCATTCGCACCATGACACGATGCACAGGCTTGCGCGTAAAGCTGCTGCCCTTGAGCGATTTGTTCGGTATCGTAAGAGACACCACTCACAATTATTGCTGCCGGTTGGCTGCCACAGCCGACGAGCAAGAAGCTGAGGAGTAAAATCAAGCTGATCTTCATGATGTTTATGCTCCAGTCAAGACTCTCGTGCTTACGTGCTTATCATGTGATCCACTGCTTTTATTGGACACCCTAACCCTCTATCGTTGACTCCATATGGTCTTAATGTAGGCAAGAATTAAGGAAATTTGCTCATCAGAAAGTTGAGCGCTAAAAGCAGGCATGGGATAGTAAATCTCAGGATTGCGTAAACTTACACCGCCTTCTCGAACGTATTGAATCAACCAATCGTCTGAATGGTGGGACGTATGTCCGTTCGCATTGTGCGGCGGAGCGCCAAAACGACCTGTTTCATCTGGCAAAAGGGGCGCATCGGGAAACTGACCCTCGCCATTGATGCCGTGACAAGAGGCGCAGTTTTGCGCGTAAAGCTGTTGCCCCTGCATAATCTGCTCACTGTCAAATGGGACGCTGTTCACCGTGATCGTTGCGGACTGATTGCCGCAGCCGACCAGAAACAATCCCAGAAATACACTCAGGACGATCCAACTGCCTCTCATGATGCCAGCGCTCCATTCATAAAATTACGGCGCTGACTCGGCATACAGAAGCGTTCGACCACTCGCTGTCCAGGCATTCATTCCACCCGGCACATCCCAGAGATTGGTATAGCCCAATTCAAGTAGCGTCTCACTCGCTTCCTGACTCATACGTCCACTGCGGCAATAGAGAATAATAGGCGCATTTCGGTCAGGCAGCGCATTCGTCAAGGCTTCCACATCGTCAAAGGCGACTTGCAAATCCGTGTTCAACACTTCGCCTTCGTAGGGGATGTGAACATTGACGACCGTGTAATCATCAGATTCGCTTTCCAGAATGGTCGAGAATTCATCTATGGTGAGCGTTTGAGAGCGCAGTTCGACAAGAGCAGTAGGTGCAACCAGCGTTGTCGGGCTGCACGCCGCGACGACCACAACCATCACAATAGACCCAAACCACAAGAAATTATCGATACGGATCACCGCACTTCTCCACTTTTTTAATGATTTAAGATTATGGCAGTTCAAAAGAGTATCTGCATACGCCATTTGGCGGGGTAAAACGAAGTCAAAGATAGGCGATTTAGCGGATGAAGTTTTCGAGCATTGTCGCTATGGTAGGATGAGCGATATGGCTCCAACATCCATGCCCCAAAATATGCCTGGCATGAATCATTAATCGAAGGCAAGTTGAACCTTATAAAGAGGACAAACATGAAGATGTTTCGTGGTGTTTTAGCACTTGTGGCACTTCTGGTAGTTGTGGCGGTTATTCCAGCGGCGATGGCGGACGCGCCTATCGAAGGGACTATCGGTCGTGCTGAACTGCGGTTCATGGAAGGCATGATCGACCATCATCAAATGGCAATCGATATGGCGCTCGACTGTCTGCCGCGGGAGGATGTGTCCGACGCACTACGCACCGAGTGTCAGGCGGTCATCGACTCGCAACAACCGGAAATTGAGCAGATGCAGGCGTGGCTACTGGCTTGGTACAACGTGCAGTATGCCCCGATGTCGATGATGGATATGATGGGCATGATGGGCGACGGCATGGCGGGGATGGATCACAGTGGTATGGATATGGGCAACATGCCTGCCACCGACCCGGCGATGATGATGGGCATGATGGCAGGGTTCAACCGTCTGGAAGGCATGGAGTACGAAGTCGCCTGGCTGGAATCGATGACCGATCACCACGACGATGCGATCCATATGTCCGAACGTCTGCTCAAACGCGACGCTGACAGCGCTGCACACGCCGAACTGCGTGACTTGGCACAAGCAATCATTGATGCCCAGACCGAAGAAATTGCCCGTTATGAAGAAATGCTCACGACCATGAGCGCGGGGTAATTCTTTACGGGAGCGACAGTCTAACCCAATGACTGCCGTTCCTTTCTGATCTTATTGGCAATCACTGTTATGGCTTCCAATCCGCGGCGATCACGTCGTTACGCTTTGCTGAAGACACCAACAGGAATGTATATTCGTCAAAAGTGAGCATAGAGGAGCGTGAAAAATGCACCATACCAGTCCCGAAATGCAACGTTGTATCGACTTGTGCCAGTCATGTCATGCGAGTTGCCTGACGACGGTGAGTCATTGTCTGGAAATGGGCGGCGAACATGCGTCGTCATCGCATATCAACATCCTGTTGGACTGTGCCGCCATGTGTGCTACTAGCGCCGAATTGATGTTGCGCGGCTCAGAAATGCACGGGCGGGTGTGCGGCGTGTGCGCGGAGGCATGTGAACGCTGCGCCCAAGGCTGCGAGCGGCTTGCCAATGCCGATCAACAAATGCTCGACTGCGCCGCGATCTGTCGTCAGTGTGCGGAATCTTGCCGGATGATGGCGACCACAGCCGCGTAATCAAAACGCGCCGCTCGTTTAAAATTTAAAAATGGGCAGAAGAAGATTGCTTCTCTGCCCGCTTTTCGTTTATTTGTCCTATAATCGACAATACGATGTATTTCAACCTTAAGTCCTTTATGGGTCAAAGGAAAAGTTATGTCTCCCATTCGCGTAGTGTTAGCGGATGACCATGCCGTCGTGCGAAAAGGCATCCGGGAATTCTTGGAAGAAGATCCAGAGATTGAAGTGGTCGCAGAGGCGAACGACGGCGAGAAAGTCAAAGCACTCATCCTCCAGTTCAAGCCGGATGTCGCGGTACTCGATGTCCGAATGCCGGGCGCAACGGGTATCGAGGTCACGACCTGGATCAGGTCACAAGCCTTATCCATCGGGGTATTGATCTTGTCGGCGTTCGACGACGATCCGTTCGTGGTCGCCGCAGTGCAGGCAGGTGCTAACGGCTATGTGCTGAAGAATTCTGAAGCTGAGCAAATCATCGACGCAGTTCGCCGCGTGTCTTTAGGACATTCGGTCATTCCCTCAGAAATCGCGGGGGCACTCATTCGTCACCTCGTCGCAGAAAAAAGCATCCCATCTATACCTGTGTCCGAACCGCTCACCGAGAGAGAACGTGAGGTATTACAACTAGCGGCGGCAGGACTGACTAATCGCGGCATCGGCTTACAGTTGTCGATCAGTGACCGCACGGTACAGGGACACCTTGCCAGTATCTATGCCAAACTGAGTGTCGGGAGTCGGACTGAAGCCGTGACAAAAGCCCTTCAAATCGGCGCGATCCAGCTACGAGAGCGTGACGCATGATGCAAACACGCCTCGCCGCGCGATTTTATGGGCTGAGGGTGCAGGTCTTACTGTGGACGGTGCTGCCGCTCACGATTTTGCTGATTATCTTCTCAGTCACGGGTGTGCAGGGTCATCAGGATGCGATGAAAAGCCTCGCCTCCCAAGAGAACAGTCGGCTGGTGCTGGCACTCGCTCAGGTCATTGCGCTTGAAATCGAAAACGTAGCACTGCGTGAGGATATTTCAGTTGAGCAAGTCTCTGCGACCACATTGGATTTGGAACGATGGCTGTCCATCGATCATGCGGAGGCGGAAAGCTCGGTCGTTCTCCTTGACCAAAATGCGGATATGCTTTTTCAATGGGGCGATCTGCTCCCGACGGGCAACTCAAGCGCTTGGTTGGGCGTTTCAGAAGCACTTGCTGGGCAGCACGCGGTCGTCTTCACCTCGGATACAATGCACGGTGAGATCATCGCGTATGCGCCAATCCCGAATCGACCCTGGGCGTTGATCATTCGCGAGTCGTGGCACGCGCTGACCGCGCCGCTGATCCGTTACGAGCAGGTGCTACCGTTCATCCTGTTCATCGCGCTGGCGACTTCTTCGCTCATTTTGTTCTTCGGGTTGCGTTATGTGGTGCAACCGCTTCACGAGTTGAGATTACGCGCTGTCCGCATTGGGCAGGGCGAATTCGATGCAGCAAAAACGTCGATCCATGGCGTGCGCGAGATCGAGGAACTGCGCCATTCACTGCATGAAATGGCAGAACAGGTTCACAACCATCAAGCGGCGCTGCATGATTATGTGGGGGCGGTCAACCACGCACAGGAGGAAGAGCGGGCGCGATTGGCGCGCGAACTACATGATGAAACCGTGCAATCGCTGATCGCACTCGGTCACAAGGCACAGATGATCCAGCGGATGCTGACGCGCCAACCGGAGCAAATCGGTGGACGCATTGAGGAGATGCGCCAACTTATCGCGCAATCCATCGAAGAAATTCGACGCTTCAGCCGCGCGCTGCATCCACACTATTTAGACGAGCTTGGCTTGATGGCGGCACTCGAAACGCTGGTACATGGCGCGAATGCAGATTTTCTCGTCAAAGGGACACTGCCAGACATGTCCCCCGAACGTGAATTGGCAATCTACCGTATCACACAGGAGGCGTTGAACAATGCCGCGCGCCACGCAAAAGCGAAATCGATTCGGGTCGAACTTGTCGTTGAGGCAAGCCGACTGATGCTGAACATCTGTGATGATGGCACCGGGTTTATCGTCCCGACGCATTTCACCGACCTCACCCGTGCGGGGCATTTCGGGTTGATCGGAATGCGCGAACGATCTGTGTTGGCGGGCGGACATTTAGCGATTGTCTCGTCTGCGTCAAGCGGCACGCGGGTCACCCTCACGCTTGGACATGCTCCTGCCAGTAGTGATGCGTCTTGGCGATGACCGTGATCACGTTCTTGATTTCGCGTTCGAGCGTGAAACGCGGGCTGGCAGGAAAGTAAAGCGTACACCCTTCGCGGCGCACGCTGGACATCATCCGCGCGGCGGGTCACCGCATGACGAAACAGCGTATTGTCATCCTCGATGCCGTTTACGAGGCGGAAAAACATACCACGAGGGGGGAGATTGACGCGAGAGCGCGGGCAGTGGATACGTCGATGGATCATTCGACCTTATATCGCACGCTCAAGTTGTTTATTGAACTCGGACTGGTCGTGTCCGCCCAAACAGGCGATGACGAGACCTATTACGAGATCACGAAAGCTCACCCGCATCATCATTTGGTCTGTCGAGCGTGTGGCGCGGAACAGGAGATCGATCAAACTGTGATCCAAGGGATGTTCGATCAGGTCTATGAGCAAGTCGGTTTCAAAGTCGAAAGCGACCCCCTGGTTTTATTTGGCACATGCAGAAGCTGCCAAGCCGCTGATAAGGTGTAAGCAGCACTTAAAGTGTCTCGCTGTCCACTTTCCGGCAGTAGCAGTAGACGAAACGCTGCTCTGTTCCCCAGGAGGTATGGTGCGTTTCGTTCGTGCTGTTGATCAAGTTGAACCCCTCTCCGAAAGCACCGTACAGCGAAGCGGCATCGTAACGGACTGTCGGCAGACCGCTGCATTGCTCCGGTCCGTCCGGCACGAACGTGGCGACGATGACGTGTCCACTAGGCTTAACAGCGTGGAGGACTGTTCTACTTAACCCTGTTTTTGCAACGACTCGGTCAGGAAATGAAAGACTGCACGGTCATGCCAGACATCATAGCGGTGACCGAACTCGCAGTTGCGCTTGTGGAGGATGGTTTGAGGGCGAACCAGTTCAATCGAATACCATGTGGACGCTTGCTTCACTCATCAAGCCTGTTTTTGTGTATGGCGTTTTACAACTTGTCCAACAAGGAAACCTTGACCGTCCGTTACAGACGTATCTCCCACAACCATATTTGAGCGACAGCATGTATTTGCCTGAAATGACGGCAAGACATGCGATAGTCATAGAGCTGGATTTCCGAATTGGCGGATCATTCAGGCACTGTAAAAGTTGCGAGTTGAAAAGCGTCAGTCAAGGATTCGTTATCGGTGATAGGCAGGCGCTGCATTGTCTGGTAATCATACAGCCTTATCAGAATGCGATACTGTCCCGGCGATAAGTCGGTTGGAATTTGTATTTCAAAAAGATCGCTGATGATTATCTCGTTCACATTCGTCCACGTATAAGTTGGACGCATCAGGCGGGCGGGCGAACCGTCGATTTGGGCAACCGTTTGCACAGCGTCCATAGGGAGAATATGGATAAAAAGGGAATAGTCGATGCTTGGAGCTTGCAGCCCTTGCCAATACAGCCTGATGCGTCCCACAGATCCCGAAGGCAATGCCTCAAGATCGCTATCGTAACCGATCAGCTCGATTTCCGATCCGAAACGTACCTGAAGTTCATGCTCCATCCGCCATAGGCGATATATGGCAACATCGGGACCCCGCAATCCCATTGACGATGTGAACTCGACCAAAGGCAGCATCTGGTTCAACATGGTTGTCCCCGCAGGGTCTTGAGCTATTTTGTTACGCATATACAGCGGGATTGCCATGTAGGACATGCCCCGTCTGCGCCATTCCTCTATGCTGTACTCGGTGAAATCCTCTGTAATCCACCAATCAAACCATCGTCGGTGTGGAATACCACCCCAAAAGGGGTTGAAGGTTTTATGGTTCGCATCGCTGACGATAATCGTACCGGTTTCAAGGTTGTCCTCCACCCAATGACGCAGAAGCACATGCGAACTTTCGCGGCGGCGATCGGTCACTTGGTTGAGACTTTGCAACGCCTGCGGGAGAATAAGGCTCACGACGATGCCAACAAGCACGAACATCGCCCCATACCGATAGGGGGCGGGGGATGCCATAGAAAACACAATTGAGAACACGAACGAGGCTGAAGCGCCGAGAAGGATGCAAAAGATGGCAGAGGCAGGAAGGACATTCTGGATACGAGCGCTTGGCTGTGTGATATCCCAATCAATGGTGAAGCCGATGATGCACACCAGAAGTGCAAGCCCTGCGCATAAGAATAACGTTTCGACATGCTGAAGTTTTTTGCGCCGCCAGAGCAGTATCAGCGAGAGAAGTCCCAAGCTGTAAATCACCGCCGCGGGCAGGAGTACGGTGACCTCATGTGCTTGAACGATTGTCCTCAGTAAACCGTCAATGTTCCACAAGCGCGTACCGAGTGCATTTAAGAGCAGCGCGCGCGACGCAGGCACGAAAAGGTAAATTAAACCTGTGAGTGCCACCAGCACGATCCCCAGCATGACACTGAGGATCAGCCATCCTTTCCAGTCTTTGAGAAACGCACCTAACGCATTGCGTAAGAGAACGAATACGCCCGGCAGAATAAAAACCGCTATCCGATAATCAAACAACGCCGCAATCACGCCTATTCCGATGCTCACGACTGCCCATCGCCACCTGGACGGCGACAGCCAAGCCATGAGTGCAAACATCAATACAAGACTAGTGAGCGGAATCGTAATCGACTCTGGAATGGCGTACAGCGCATATTCGATGGACGGCGTACTTACTGCCCACAACCCTGCACTGATCAACCCGGCTGTCTTACCAGCGATCAAACGGGCGCTTTCCCCAACGGCGTAGATACCTACTGCGCTTAAGAGGACCCCTAACAGCCGCAGCGTCTCGACACTGGGGGCTAGTCCTGGTCTGCTTATCGCCTCATTGAAAAGCTGTGATGCAACACTCGCCGCGAGATAACCCGGTGGGTATCCCCGACAATAGGCTGGGTCATATAAACCGCGCGCACATTGCCCAAACCAATACAGATGTGCCTCGTCATGCCATTCAACGTAGGGGAGACCAAATTGGTAACTTGCAAGACGTGGGAGCAGCCCAATGAAGATGATAAGGACGAGACCGACTGAAAACCAAGATACACGGCTTGGCAACGCGGCTTTAGATTCAGCATCAACAGTCATAAAGTTACCCAAAGTCAGCTTTCTTAATAGCATCCCGAAAAGTAAATACTACGCCGATGCTGTTGGCGAATTGATTTTATCTAGGGTCGGCGTGTCTTTTTTGTGCAGGCGCAAGGCATTGCGCCCCTACGGATCATCTCCTATTTTGATTCGCCAACAGCATCGGCGTACTACTCAGGTATAGAAACAGAATAAAATAAACAGAGAGGCATGAAGACGTGAAGAAAAAAAGGAAAATACCCCTCGAAACGTGGATGTAGGGGCGGATTAGGCGCTTGTCAATCGTTCGTTAACAT
>Ga0163154_10004069_pt1 | contig 19560 bp, 18 predicted proteins | sample OliLakLV19MP9P1_FD_148649 | JGI IMG/M metagenome (GOLD analysis project Ga0163154, IMG submission 148649) | Freshwater microbial mat bacterial communities from Lake Vanda, McMurdo Dry Valleys, Antarctica - Oligotrophic Lake LV.19.MP9.P1 | ecosystem: Environmental > Aquatic > Freshwater > Lake >...
CTGCTACCTATCCATGCCGAGGAGCCAGCCGCCGCGCCCGTGGTGGTCACCGCCGACGAGCCGACGACCGCGACCACCGGTGAGCAGGTCGAGCCCAAGCAGGAGAAGGTCGACATCCTGCGCCAGGGCATGTTCCACTGGGAGATGATCCCGCTGTGGATCATCTCGTTCATTCTGCTGGCGGTGATCTTTGAGCGGGCCAGCGCCCTGCGCAGCAAGAAGGTGATCGATGCGGCGATGATCGAACGGGTGGTCGAGCTGATGCAGGAGGCGGACCTGGATGGCGCCCTGGCCGAGGCCAAGAAATCACCCACGGTGATCGGCCAGGCCTGGGCCCAGGCCCTGCATGAGTTCAGCCTGGGCGGCGTCTCCCTGGAAGAGGTCTTGACCAGCGCCACCACCCGCGCCCTGCGCCCCTTGAAGCGCAACCTGCCGACCCTGGCGACCCTGGCGACCATCAGCCCCTTGTTCGGCCTCATCGCCACTGTGATGGGCATCATGATCAGCTTCGGCCAGATGGGCGCCGAAGGTGGCGCCGACAAGGCCGAGCTGGCCCGCGCCATCGGTATTGCCCTGTTCGGCACCGCCGGCGGCATCCTGATGGCCATCCCCGCGATCATCACCGGGCGCTTCTTCCTGTCGAAGATCAATGGCTTCGCCGAACGTTGCGAAGCGGCCATCGATCAGATCCGCTATGGCTACACCCGCGCGGTGGCCGAGCTTGACGGCAAAAAGTCCTGATCCCACCACCACTACATACCATACGAGGTTCCCATGGCTGGTGGCGTTGTCGACGAGACCAACGAACTTGATGACCGCATCGATCTCACGCCGATGCTGGACGTGGTGTTCGTGCTGCTGCTCTTCCTGATCATCGCCACCACCTTTGACGAGGATGGCCTGTTCAAGGTGGTCCTGCCCAAGGCGGCCCAGGCCCAGGTCCTGACCAAGGATCAGGTGGTCACCCTGCTGATCAGCAGCGAAGGCCGTTTCGCCGTTGGCCGGGATTACATCCCGGACAATCAGCTCTACACCACCTTGAAGGGCATGCGTGACGGTAAGAAGTTCAAATCGCTGCTGATCAAGGGCGACCAGGACACGCCGTACCGCAAGCTGGTGCTGGCGATCGATACGGCTCAGGCTCTCAACATCACCGAGTTCGCCTTCGTCGTAGCCCGCCCCGAAAAGTAAGCTCCCATCCGGCAGAGGCGGCCCATCTGCGGCGTTGGTCGTCAGTCCGATCAGCTGGGCAGGGCCCCAGCTGATCCGCGCAAGCAGCGCAGCTGCGCGCCAGCACTGAGGGCGCAGGCGCGCAGCGCCGAGCATCAGTGCGAGAGTGTCTTTGTCAGTCCGATCACCTGGGCCAGGGCCCCAGCTGATCCCCGCAAGCAGCGCAGCAGCGCGCCAGCACTGAGGGCGCAGGCGCGCAGCGCCGAGCATCAGTGCGAGAGTGTTTTTGTCAGTCCGATCACCTGGGCAGGGCCCCAGGTGATCCCCGCAAGCAGCGCAGCTGCGCGCCAGCACTGAGGGCGCAGGCGCGCAGCGCCGAGCATCAGTGCGAGAGTGTCTTCGCGATCACCTGGGCCAGTGCCCCCGGTGACCAGTCCGACAGGATGTCCGCGCAGGCGCGCAGCGCCGAGCAGACATCCGTGAGGACGCCTTGCAGCTGGGCCACTCTCACCGAATTTCAGCGTTCACCTGATCGGTGAGAAGCTGCCGAGCTACCCACTGACGGTGCCCAACTGGTTTAAACCAAATAGATCGGCACCACTACGAAATTTAGCGTAAAATACGGTGCTTCCCTTGCTACCGCGGCGATTTGCGCGTCTTGCAGCCAGCCTATCCGACCAACGTCCGTTTCCGGCAGGCATCATAGGCGCGTTGCCCTTCGGACAGGCAGGCCGCATGGCCGCCCGGACGCGGCTGACCGGCACGGTCGAGGTAGCTGGGCGCGCCCTTGCGGGTCAGGCTCTGGTGGCCGAGCAGGACCAGGGCGCCTTCGCGAAAACGCGGGCGGAAGCGGTCGTCGAGACCCCAGGTGGTGAGCAGCGGTTCCATGGCCGGGGTATTGTGTTCGGTGCCGTCGAACACCGGCCACCCGCGGCGCTGCGCCTCGGCCACGACCGCGATCATCCGCGCCTCGCTGTTGCGGCTGGGAATCAGCTCAAGGGCATGGAAGCCCCAGGCGGCGACGCGGTCGCACAGTCCCGGGATGTCCTGCTCGCCATCCGTGAGGGGGTCGCCGAGCACCGGGTAGGTGGGGATGGCGCCCAGGCGCAGGAACAACGCGCGCAGACTGGCGACCGCAGGAAAGGCAGTGGGCTCCTCGGGCGCGTAGCAGGGCTTGCCGGTCTTGAGCAGGGCGCCGCGGATCTGGTTCTGTTGATCGGCGTCATGTTCCTTCGGCGCCTCGCCCACCACCGCCGCGTAGAGCGAGGCGAAGGTGCGCCCGCCGTCACCGGTGAGCGCCTGCAGGCGCCGCTGGATGGCGCGGGCGACGTGGCGTTCAGTCGTGTTGCCTGCGGGGGTCTGCGCGATGACCTCGGCCCAGGTGGGACCGGCCGCCGCGACGGTGGCGCGGAAGCGCGTCTCGGCGTTGGCGATCAGGGCGCGGTTGCGCTGCTCCTGGCACTGACGCAGACGGGCCAGTTCGCGCGCGGCGATCGGCTCGTCGGGCTCGGTGACGCCCTTGCCGCACAGGTAGATCTTTCCCGGGTTGGCGGGGTCGTTGAGCAGGACGCGCTTGGCTTCCAACTCGCGATCCATGGCGATGCATTCGAGGCTGAAAACGGCCGGGAGCTGGGCCGCCGCGCACGCCGATGCGAACTCACCATGGCCGGCGGTGGTGAAGAAGTCGTTGATGCCGTAGATATCGACCCCAGCCTGGGCCGCTCGCCACACCGCCTCGGACGCCGAGCGGAAGACGCTGAAACTGTGGTCGGTGTGGACGTGACAGTTGGTGCCACGACGGTCGGGCTGAGGGACGTTGCGCAGCAGACCGCGCAGCGCATCGAGCCGGCGCTCAAGGTCGGGATGGGCGAGATCGGACTCGGTGGCCTCGGTCATTCGTACAGCGTCGCCGCTCGGCCGGCCGGCGTCCAGAGTCAGCTCATGTCCTGCTTCAGGGCTGGGCCGGTAGGCGGCCGCAGGGCTCAGGCCGTCTCTTTGTTGCCCTTCTCGCCACTGGCATTGAAGATCGATTCCTTGCCTTCGACCACGCCGGCGGTGACCAGGTAGCTCTTCTGGAAGGCGACCCGCTGCGGCAGCTCGAACATGATTTCGAGCATGACCTCTTCGAGGATCGAGCGTAGGGCGCGCGCACCGGTCTTGCGCACGATCGCCTTCTTGGCCACGGCGCGGAGGGCGTCCTCGGTGAAGGTGAGCTCGGCGCCATCCATCTGGAACAGGGCCTGGTACTGCTTGACCAGGGCATTCTTGGGCTTGGTGAGGATCATCATCAGCGCCTCTTCGCCCAGGGTGCTGAGCGCGGAGATGATGGGCAGGCGGCCGATGAACTCGGGGATCATGCCGAAGTTGACCAGATCCTCGGGGATGACCTCGCTGAACAGTTCGCTCTCATCGAGGACGTCGGCCTTGTCGTGGTGGTCGCTGATCTTGAAGCCGACCATCTTGTCGCCGATGCGCCGCGCGACGATCTCGGGCAGGCCCGAGAATGCGCCGCCGCAGATGAAGAGCACGTTCTCGGTGTTGACCTGGATGTACTTCTGCTCGGGGTGCTTGCGCCCGCCGCCGGGCGGGACGTTGGCGACGGTGCCCTCGATCAGCTTGAGCAGCGCCTGCTGCACGCCCTCGCCCGAGACGTCGCGGGTGATCGAGACGTTGCCCGACGAGCGGGCGATCTTGTCGATCTCGTCGATGTAGACGATGCCCATCTCGGTGCGCGGGATGTCGAAGTCGGCGTTCTGCAGCAGGCGCAGGATGAGATTCTCGACGTCCTCGCCGACATAACCGGCCTCGGTGAGGGTGGTCGCGTCGCCGATGGCGAAGGGCACGTTGAGCAGCTTGGCAAGTGAGCGCGCGATGGCGGTCTTGCCGCAGCCGGTCGGTCCGAGCAGGAGGATGTTCGATTTCTCGAGCTCGACCTCGCGGCCTTCCTGGCGGTGACGCAAGCGCTTGTAGTGGTTGTAGACCGCCACCGAGATGGTGCGCTTTGCCTGCTCTTGCCCGATGATGTATTCGTCGAGGTGCGCCTTGATCTGATTCGGCGTCAGCACCTTGCCCAGGCGCGGATGGTCGCCGGTGCGGCGCTTGGTGTGGTCGCGCAGCAGGGTCGAGCAGACGTCGACGCACTCGTTGCAGATGAAGATGCCCGGCGGGCCGGCGATCAGTCGCTCGACCTGCGCGCCGCTCCGGCCGCAGAAGCTGCAGTTGTCGACCTTGCCGTCGTCCTTGGTCGTGGATTTGCCTTTAGTGGCCATGCTCTCATCCGCCCGTCGAAGGATATCGTGTCGAAGTCCGCATGGAACGGATCAGGCCTGGTTGGTCGGACGGCTGACGACCTTGTCGATGAGGCCGTACTCGCAGGCCTCTTCGGCGCTCATGTAGTAGTCGCGCTCGCAATCACGTGCGACCTTGTCGTACGGCTTGCCGGTCTTGTCGGCGAGGATGCGGGTGAGCTCCTTCTTAAGGCGCAGCAGCTCGCGCGCCTGGATCTCGATGTCCGTGGCCTGGCCCTGGGTGCCGCCCATCGGTTGGTGGATCATGATCCGGCTATGCGGCAGGGCGAAGCGCTTGCCCTTTTTGCCCGCAGCGAGCAGGAAAGCGGCCATGCTCGCGGCCTGCCCAATGCACACCGTCTGCACATCGCAGGTGAGGTATTCCATGGTGTCGTAGATGGCGAATCCGGCGCTGACCACGCCGCCCGGGCTGTTGATGTAGAGCGTGATGTCGGCATCGCGCTTCTGGCTCTGCAGGAAGAGCAGCTGGGCGACGACCACGTTGGAGACGAAGTCGTCGATCGCCTCACCGATGAAGATGATCCGGTCCTTGAGCAGGCGGCTATAGATGTCGTAGCTGCGCTCGCCGCGGGAATCCTTCTCAATGACGTAGGGAATGGGCATGGTCGCGTGGTCTCCAGGTGCGGCGGCCGTTGCAGCCCACTCGCAGTGTCCGCGCAGGCTATGGTGAACGCTTTCCGACTCAAAGCGTTAAACCATTTCAGCTCGTCAGTTGGCGCGTGGTCGACAGCACGGCGCGCGATTCCTGGTGACACAGGACGCGTGGTCGCCAACGAGACGATCGCCCGCGGCGTAGAACCCGGACCTGGCTCGCCTACCGTCGAGTCGCTTACGAAGGGATCCCATGCCGCGCACCCTCTGCGTCCTCCTGCTCGCCATCGCCGCCACCACCGGGTGGGCTGAATCGCTCGAGGATCGGATCAAGGCCACCGATCTGTCGAATGCCGAGCAGGTGTTCGAGCTCGCGACGTGGTGCTCGGCGAACAACCTCCCGACCAAGGCGCGTCAGTACTACAACCAGGTGGTCAAGCTCGACAAGGAGCACGAAGGCGCGCGCAACGCCCTCGGTCAGGTCAAGGTCAACGAGAAGTGGGTTTCGGCCAAGGCGGTCGCGGCCGAAGCCAAGCCGGCCACGGCAGGGGGCCCAGGCGCACCCGCGAATGAACGCCGCGCCACCGGGCGCGGCCCCAGCGCCGAACAGATCGCCTGGGATCTCACCCTGCCCAATGATCCCGAACCACTTTCCACCTTCATCACCCAGTACATCGAGCGCATGTCCGTGGCAGGCAACGACAGCCGCGACATGGATGTGTCGGTCGCCACCATGCTGATGGACGATCATCTGCCCCTGGCGGTGCCGCGTGTCTGCGCAGCGCTGCTGCGCCCGGATTTCAAGGACCTCTATGGCGCCTCGTCCTTGGCGATGGAACTGCTCAGGAAGGGGGATGCGGTCAAGGCCAAGCTCCTGCTGCCCTTCCTGACCAAAGCCAGCGAGCGCATCACCGACAGCGAGGATCTGGCGACCTTCGCCTTCGCCGCGGGCATGCTCAAAGACAAGCGGGTGGTACCGCGCCTGATCCAGCTGCTCGAGACCGGCAACGACGAAGTCAAGGCAGCTGCCGCCGATGGCCTCAGCGGCATCACCCTGCTGCCGCGCGAACAGATGACGGCGGATCGCGCCCAGCAATGGTGGGATCTCAATCACAACGTCTCGGATCAGCAAACCTACCAAGAGCAGCTCAACAGCCGCGATCCCCGCGTGGCCGTCGAGGCGGCCAAGGCGCTCTACCAGTACCGCGACCGCGCCATCGTCCCGGTGCTGATCAAGCTGTTGCGCAGCGACGATAGATCGGTGTGCAACGAGGCGATCGACGTCATCAAGCAGATCACCGGCAACACCTGGTCGTATGAAGCGACGGCCTCCGCCGAAGAGAAGAAGAAGCGTGTCGACGTGCTCGAGAAGTGGTGGAAGGATGAGCAGTTCCGTTTCCGCTGGCTCGACGAGATCAAAGCCGAGTCCATCACGGTCGCCGCCGCCCCCGGTTCGGTCGTCGATCCGGCGATCGAGTGGGTGCGTCAGCTCGGGAGCCTGGCCGGCAACGAAGCCGCGACCGCCGAGGGAAATCTGATCGGCCAGGGCACCAAGTCGGTGCCCGCGCTGATCGCTGGCCTGGAAAACCCGGGGCGGCTCATCCGGCGCAAGTGCCACGATCTGCTGGTCAAGGTGAGCAAACAGAACCTGCCTTTCGACGCAGCCGGCAGCGACGCCGATCGCGCGCAGCAGGTCGCCGCCTGGAAAGCATGGGCCGAGAAGGCCAATCTGCTCGGCGGTGGTGAGGAAGCGGTCGACGCCGAACCCGAGGCCAAAGCGAAGTGATTACGCCGGGTTGAAGCCACCTGCGATTGCGGCGGGACCCGCCAGCCCCTAGAGATCACTGCGCATGAGCACGATCGCGGTCAATGTGGATGCGGTGCGGGCGGAGATCGCGGCCGCTTGCGTTGCTGCCGGTCGTGATCCGGCCTCCGTGCGACTGATCGCGGTCACCAAGTCAGTCGGCCCCGAGACTTTGCCCGCGCTGGCCGCGGAGGGGGTGGTGGACTATGGCGAAAACCGCATCGACCACCTCGTCACCATGGCGGCCGCGGCGCCGCCGGGCGCCCGTTTCCATCACCTTGGTCGCATCCAGGGTCGGCAGATCCCTGACATCGTCGCCCATGCCGCTTGCGTCCATGGACTTGCCCAGATCGATCACGCCCGGCGCCTCGCCCAGGCCTGCGGCGAGCGACGGCTGCCCGTCTTCCTCCAGGTCAACGTCTCGGGCGAAGCCAGCAAGGCGGGCGTCGAGCCTGACGCGCTCGGCCCGCTGCTCGACGCCGTTCGCGCGCTGCCGGCGCTGGATGCGATCGGCGTGATGACCATGGCGCCGCCAGCCGGCGAGGGGGTCGATGACGCGGCTATCCTCGCGTGTTTCAGCCGTCTGCGCGACCTCGCCCGCAGCCATGGCCTGCCCCGCCTGAGCATGGGCATGTCCGCCGACTTCGCGCTCGCCATCCGCGCGGGCGCCACCGACGTGCGCATCGGCTCTCGTCTGTTTGCATGACCACCGATCCCGCTGCCCTCGATGCCGTACGCGCCGACCGCTATGCAGCCCTGGTCTCAGCCGTGGCGTCCGTTGATCGCAGCCTGCGCGTCGGCCTCAATGCGAACCGCCGCCTGCTCATCAGCCTGCGCTATGCCGGCGCGGGGGGGTCGCTCAGCGTGCACCATGGCCTGCTCGACGAACTGGCGACCTTGGTCGAGATCCCTGGCTGGATCCGGGCCCGGGGGCGCGGGCGGTTCCCGGCGATCGCCGCCGGCATGCGCGCGGTGAGCGAGCGTCTGCATGCCGGAGCCGCGAGGGGGACCGTCCCCCTGCCGCCCACCGAGCCGCTCGGCGGGCCGTTCGACCTCGCCGCCAGTTTCGCCCGCATCCATGCCACCTGGTTCGCGCACACGCCCAAACCGCGCGTGGCATGGGCCCGGGGCGGAATCAGCCGCCGCCAGACCCACATCCGATTCGGCTGCTACCGCCGACGGCCGGCGCCCCTCATCACGCTGCATCCCAAGCTGAATCAGCCGTGGGTCGCGCGCGTGTTCGTCGAACACGTGCTCTTCCACGAACTCTGCCACCACGCCCAGGCGTGTACGATGATCCGCGGCGAAACCACCCACAGTGCGCGTTTCCGCGCCTGGGAACGCCGCTTCCCGCACCACGACCTGGCCTTGGCCTGGGAAAAGGCCGTGCTGCACCATTTCCTGGATGCCACGCAGCCAGCTGCACTGGCGTTGCCCGTAGTTGGCGCTGAGGGTCTCGCCCAGCGGGCCTAAGGGCGTGGTCCAACCCAGAGCGGTCGTGTCGCTCACGGCCGGCCTGCGCCGCCTGTGCACCGCGCGTGTCCCGAAGATATGAAGCCCGGCGGGTCGCGTGTGGCCTGTCCTTATGGCCTGCTGCATCCGCCCGATTCGGACGACCGGATCGTCTCAATGCGGTTGGTGCCCCACGCGCGACCGCTGCTGCGCCCGATCGATTGCAGGAACTTTCGCAGTTCTGGGCGGGGCCTTGCCATCGCTCACCGCCGCGTTTTTCGCCGCCGGCTTTGGCGGCTGCCAATCCACCGCCCAAGTTATCAACAAAGGGCACAACCCTAGCCAGGACTCTGGTTAGGCCAACTTTTAATTTACATAATATACATTATCGGACATTATGGTCAGCGTGAAAGCCCGGCCCGAATCCCCGTCAGGCAAGAGGGTCAGCCGGCCGTGATGTTCGGGTGAGATGAGGTGAGGCCGCCCCTACCCCTCACAGCGCGACCGCGTGCACCGTGCCGCAATGGATGCATGGCACCTGGACCGCCATTTCGCGGGCGATGGCGACGAAGGTCTGCCCGCACGAGATGCACACCACCTGGATCGGCTCACCCGGCAGGCCGCGATTCACCACCCGGCCGGTGACGCTGCGCCGGATGCGACTGGTGTTGGTCGCCGCGGCCGCGGACCGGAAGCGATCGGCTCCACGTAGGACCCGGCTTGTGACCAGATCAGCAACCGGGGTTGGCGTGTCGTTCGTGGCCATGGTGATCACTCCGCTTCTGATGGAGTGTACCGCACGCTGCGAGCGGGTGCCGGGACGACTTGGCAATTCGCACGTGCGTCCGTTTGGAGCGATGCGTGCGATCGTTGCATGTGGCCTGGTTGGCAGCGTCTGCCCAGGCTCGACACTCGCCAACCATGCCCGCTGGCTCCCTGATCCGTTCGCTCGAGGTCGAGCCGCTCGACATCCCGCTCATCGAACCGTTCGTCATCGCCATCGGCCGACTCGATCGCGTGCGCAACGTGCTGGTGACGGTGACGCTCGACAACGGCGTGGTCGGCTATGGCGAGTCGGCGCCACTCGAAGCGATCAATGGCGAGGATCAGGGCACGGTGCTCGCCGCCCTGCGCGCCTATGCGCCACGCCTGATCGGCCGTGATGCCTTGGCGTGGCGGGCGATCGCGCGCGAACTGGCGGGCATCTATTCAAGCCAGGCCGCGGCGCGGGCCGGACTCGAGATGGCGCTGATCGATGCGGCCGCCAAATGCCAGCGCGTCCCCCTCTGGCAATGGCTCGGCGGTGCCGGCGATGCGGTGATCACCGACATCAGCATCCCGATCGTCGCCGCGGATCATGCCGGGCGATTGGCCACCGCGATCCGTCGGCGTGGCGTGCGCACGATCAAGATCAAGGTCGGCAGCAGCCTGGGCGACGATGTCGCCCGCGTCAGCGCCGTGCACGCGGCGGCGCCGGATTGCGCGCTGACGCTCGACGCCAACCAGGGCTACACCGCCACCGGCGCCGTCGAGTTGATCGCCCGCCTGCGCCTGGCTGGCATCGCCATCGCCCTGTTCGAGCAGCCGGTGCATCGCCGCGATCGTATTGGCATGCGTTTCGTCGCCGAGCACAGCGGGGTGGCGATCGCCGCCGACGAAGCGGTGACCTGCGCCAGCGATGTGGTCGAACTCGCCGCGCTCGGCGCCTGCCACGTGGTCAACCTCAAGCTGATGAAGGGTGGCGTGGTCGAAGCCCTCGACGTCGTCGCCGCCTGCCGGGCCACGCATCTGGGGTTGATGATCGGCGGCATGATCGAGTCGCGCCTGGCCATCGGCTGCTCGGCGCACATCGCGGCGGGGCTTGGCGGCTTCGCCTTCGTCGATCTCGATACCCCGTTGCTGCTCGCCGAGGATCCGTTCGACGGCGGCCATCACATCGACGGCGGGCGTTATGTCTTCGACGCGGTGATCGCCGGCATCGGTTGCTGGCCGCGCGGTCGCCCGCCGGGATTCCTCGCGTGAGGCGCATCGCCCCCCTGCTCGCCGTGGCCCTCGTGGCCGGCGCTGCGGATTCGTTCGCGCCTGCGACCCTGGTCAGCGGACGACTGACCGATCCAGCGCTGGGCGAGTGTTCGGGCGTGGTCGCCAGTCGCGCGCATCCGGGCGTGCTGTGGGCGCACAATGACAGCGGGAACGCCGCCGAACTCTTCGCCATCGGCGCTGACGGCACCACCCTCGCCCGCTATGCCATCGCGGCGGACAACGTCGACTGGGAGGACATCGCCATCGACGCCGCCGGGATCTACCTGGCCGATGTCGGCAATAACCGGCGCGACCGCCATCAGGTCCAGGTCCTGCGCGTCGACGAACCCGATCCCGCGTTGCCATCCACCGGCCCGTTGCCGGTGCGGACGACGTTGCGCCTGGCCTGGCCCGATCAGCCGGCTGACTGCGAAGCGCTGCTCGTCGCCGACCCGTTCGGCTACCTGATCGACAAGCGCCTTGATGGGCTGCCCGGCCTCTGGCGGTTCCGCCTCGATCGCGCCGAGGTGCAAACCCTCGAGCGGGTGGCGACCCTGCCGATCAACGCCCCGGTCACTGGCGCCGACCTCTCGCCCGATGGCCGCCGACTCGCCGTCTGCCATCCCCTCGGCCTGCATGTCTTCGCCCTGCCGCCTGGCGATCTCGCCACGACCGTCGCCACTGCCCGGCACGACTACCTCGGCTGGCTCGACCCGCGCCAAGAGGCGTGCTGCTTCGTCCCGGGCGGGGTGCTGGCCATATCCGAATCGCGCACCATCCGCTGGTTAAGCGACCAGCGTCTGGCCGCGGGTGGCGGTGAGTTTCCCGCCCCGACCAGGATCGATCTGCATCGCGCACCCGTGGCGCATGCGCTCGATGGAGAGCTCACGGAATGGGCCGCGCTCCATGCGCTTCCGCTGTCGGCGGTGGACAGCCCCGGGGCGGCGCGGGTGTGGGCGGCCTGGTCCCCCGCGGGCATCGTGGTCGCCGGCGAAGTGACCGGCACCATCCCGGACGTCGAGGGCCTGCCGTGGTACGCCGGCGACACGACCGAGGTCTTCCTCGGCGACGATAGCCCACGGCGTCCGCCCGAGTACGGCCCGGGCGATGACCGCTGCTACCTCGCGGTTCAACCCAACGGCAGCATGCAGCTGAAGTGGCCACGCCGGGCCGGCGCCCCCGATGGCGCTCATTGCGCGGGTCGCCTGATCGATGGCGGCTATCGCTTCGAAGCTTTCGTGCCGGCCAGCGTCCCCCTGGCGCCGGATTCCGCCATCCGCTTCGCGGTATCGGTGCTGGCGCGCTCACCCCGGCGCAATTGGTACTTGCCGCTGGCCAACGATGCGGGGGTGTGGCTGTCGCCGCTCAATTGGGCGGTGGCTCGCCTAAAGCCGTGAGATCCCTCAGTCACCCTCCGCCAGGGCCGCCGTTCGCCTGACGGATCCCTTCTCATTTGGAGAGCGCCATGCGTATCGCCATCGGTTCCGACCACGCTGGGTTCCGTCTCAAGCAACGCATCAAGGATGCCTTGACCCAGCAGGGCCACCAAGTGGTCGACTTCGGCACCCACGACCTCGACCCGTGCGACTATCCCGATTTCATCCGTCCGACCGCGCTCGCGGTGGCGCGCGGTGAGTGCGAGCGAGGCATCGTCCTCGGGGGTTCCGGCAATGGCGAGGCGATGGTCGCCAACCGCATCCGCGGGGTGCGCTGCGGGCTGGCCTGGAATGTGTACTCGGCGCAGATGACGCGGCGCCACAATGATGCCAACGTGCTAGCGCTGGGCGAGCGCATGGTGCCGTTCGAACTCGGCCTGGAGATCGTCGAAGCCTTCCTCGGTGAGGCCTTCGAAGGCGGTCGACACATCCCGCGCATCGCCAAGATCGACGCCTGACTAGGAGTCTGTCGGGGATAGCGAGCGAGGCTGGCGACGCGGATCGGATGGCAGATCCAAGGCGGCGAAACGACCCAAGGTAGCACCGCTCCCTGGTCGTTTCGCCAACGCAGGAGCTGCCGTCCGAGACCGAGCCAGCCGAAGGTCGCTATCCCCGACAGGCTTCTAGAACGGCCCGCTTCCCACATCTGTTCAAGCGGTGGCCGTTGACCGAAGCCTGCGCTTCCCTGCCAACCATGATCCCGGCACACGGGCGCCGCGGCTTGGATGGCGCGGCCTGAACTGGCAAAAACTGGCAAAGGATTTGGCAATGGAACTGCATTTTGGCGACGCTCCCTCTCACTTTGGTGCGAACGACCGGATCCGGCGGCGGACCGACTCTGCCGTCCTGCGCCGGATCGACCGCGACACCGATCTGCGCATCATGTGGTACACCAAGCGCTCGGTGGCCGACCTGCGCGAACGCCTCGCCGAGCTCGATCACGAGCCCGACGTCGAGGGCAGCCTCGCCGCGCGCGGCCCCCTCCTGGCGCTGGCCAATGCCGTGATCGGCGATTCGACGACCAAGGATCTCATCCCCCTGCTGCGCCGCCTGGGCGTACGCACTCGCGGCGAGATTGATCGCGAGCGGCAGGCCCTGCGCTCGCTGGTGCGTGCAATCGAAGGTGTGCCCAAGAAGGCGATCGCGGCCGAACCCGCCCGGGTCTGATGGTCGGCTGCCGGGCAGGGCGGTTTCACACCAGCTTGGCGAACGCCTCGCGCACCAGCGCGACAACGCGTTCGGCGGCATTGGCGAGCGGCACGGTCTCGACCGCGCCGCCAGCGCGGTGCTTGACCTCGACCACGCCCTCGGCGACGCCGCGACCGCAGACGACGCGGTACGGCACGCCGATCAGATCCCAATCCTTGAACTTCGGACCCGGCTTGAGATCGCGGTCATCGAGCACGGCTTCGATGCCGGCGGCGCGCAGTTGCTCGTAGATCCCCTTCGCCGCCGCCTCGACCGCCTGGTCGCCGGGCTTGCCCACCGGCAGCACCGCGACCTGGAAGGGCGCGATCGACACCGGCCAGGTGATGCCGTCGGCATCGTGATGCTGCTCGACCGCGGCCGCGGCGACACGCGATGAGCCGATGCCATAGCAGCCCATGACGAACGGCTGCCGCTTGCCATCCTCGGCCATGAACTCGGCCTTCATCGCCGCGCTGTACTTGGTGCCGAGCTTGAAGACGTGACCGACCTCGATGCCGCGGCGCTCTTGGAGCGGGGCGCCCGAGAGCGGGCAGGCGTCGCCGGCTCGGTAAGTGGTGATGTCAGACCACTCCAGCTTCACCGCTGCATCGCGCGCGAGGTCGAAGCCGACCAGGTGATGATCGTCGCGGTTGGCGCCGGCGACCAAGGCACCGGCACCCTTGAGCGTTTCGTCGACGATGGCGAAACCGATGGTCAGCCCGGCACCGGGTCCGGCGAACCCTGGGCGGGCGCCAGTCGCGGCCTGAATCTCTTCCGGGCGCAGCGGGCGCAGGGCCAGCACCGGCCCCTGCTCGCCGAGCAGACGCGTCACCGCGTTGGTGAGCTTGACCTCGTTGACGTCGCGATCACCGCGCACGAAGGCAGCGACGCTGTGCTCTTTGGCTTCGGTCTTGGCGGCGAATAGCACGCATTTGAGCGTGTTGGCGGCGGTGACGTCGGCGTAGCCGTGGCCGCGCAGGAAAGCGACCACGTCGGCGATCGCGCCGACGTTGGGCGTATGCACCGCCGTCGCCGCGCCGGGCGTTGCCCAGGGATTGGCGGCGGCGATCACGCCGCGCGCGCGCTCGACGTTGGCGGCGTAGCCCGACACCGACGAGAAGAGGATGGTGTCCTCGCCGACGTCGGCGGCGACCATGAACTCATGACTGCCGCTGCCGCCGATCGCGCCGGCGTCGGCCTCGACGGCGAAGGCCTCAAGGCCCATGCGGCGGAAAATGCGGTGGTAGGCGGTGCGCATCGTCTCGTAGGTCTGCGCCAGCGATGCCTCGTTGGCGTGGAAGCTGTAGGCGTCCATCATGATGAACTCCTTCACCCGCATCAGGCCGAAGCGCGGACGGATCTCGTCGCGGAACTTGGTGTGCTGCTGGAAGAAGGTGACGGGCAGCTGCTTGTAGCTCTGCAGCACGCCGCCGGCGTAATCGGTGATGACCTCTTCGGCGGTCGGCGCGAGACCGAACTTCTGCCCGTTGCGATCGACCACCGTCAGCATGGTGCGCGACGCCTGGTAGGTCGCCCAGCGGCCCGAGCGCTCCCACAGCGCCTGCTCCTGCATGATCGGCATGGTGACTTCGAGGCCGCCGGCTGAGGCAATCTCATCGGCGACGATGCGGGTGATCTTATCGATTACGCGCTTGAGCAGCGGCGCGTAGAGGTACAGCCCGGCGCCGCTCTTGGACAGGTAGCCCGCGCGCATGAGCAGGCGGTGGCTGGCGATCTCGGCCTCGGCCGGGTCTTCGCGCAGGGTGACGAGATTCAGTTGGCTGGCGCGCATGCGACGGTTCCGCGGGTGAGCGGGGCAGGGTGCCGGCCGCGCCCAGACGTGCAACGTCTCCGGCTCGGCTCAGGCGATCAATTGGCCTGCCACCAGCAGACCGGGAAACGCCGTCTGGGGCGCGGCGATGCGTGCACGCAGCTGGTCGACGCCAGCACGCCCGAGCGCGACCAGCGGTTGGACATGGATGGCGATCGTTTTGCCGCCGACCTGCATGGGCCGAGGTGCGAATCCGGCCAGCGCGAGGTCGCGCCAGGCCTCTTCGCTCGCGAAGCGAGCTGCCATGACGACGGCGTTGGCCAGCACCAGGGCTTGTGGTCTATCATCGCGCACCAAGGCCTCGCTCAGCGCCGACAGGTCGATGATGCGCGGTCGCACGCCGGCCGTGTGCAGCGCCGCTGCGCCGGCTGGTCGGCGGCGCAGCGGCGGGCCTCGACCGGATCGCCGACGTCGGCGGTGACGAAGGCCTGACGGCGGTGCCCCTGGCGCAGAAGGTGCTCCGCGAGCTCTCGCCCGGCGGTCTCCTCGTCGGTGGCCACGGCGTCCTGCGCCGCGGGGCAGCCAAGGCGGATCGCCGGGATGTTCAATCGCTGGATCGCCGCGGCCACGGCGTCGGGCGGAGGACGCACCCCGACCACCAGCACGCCGTCCACGGCGTAGGTCGCCAGGATCGGCGGCACGTGCGCGGGGTCGGCGAGCAGCGGGTCGGGCAGGCGCGCCAGGGTCAGCGCCAAACCCTGCTGCGCGGCGCGGTCGTGGATCGCCCACAACATCTCGTCGGGCAGCGGCCCGTCGGCGTGCAGCAGGGCGATGCCGCCGGTGCGACCGGTCGACGTCGCCCGTGCCGCCAGGTTGGGGCGGTAACCGAGTTCACGCGCGACCGCCTCGACCCGCTCGCGGGTGGTGGCGCTGAAAGTGATGTGCGCGGGGCCACCATTGAGGATGTAGGCGGCGGTCGACTTCGAGACGCCAGCCAGGATCGCGATGCGGGCAAGGGTCGGCCGAGGCATCCAGGAACCTTACTGGACCGGTCCAGTATGTCGACTGGACCGGTCCAGTCCGCATGTGGTGTTGCAACCAGGGGTGCCAAGCTAGCCTGCCGCCCATGTCCGGGAATGACCTCGCCATCGTCGAACGCGTTATCCTCAGCCGGCGCACGGTGAAGAGCTTCACCGGCGCCGCGCTCGATCGGGCGACCATCGAACGCCTGCTGACGCTGGCCCTGTGGGCACCCAACCACCGCATGCATCAGCCCTGGCGCTTCGCCGTGCTCGACCAGCCGGCGGTCGCCCGCCTGGCGGCTTTCCTGCGGGGCGAACCCGCTATCGCCGCCTGGCCGGACCCCGCCAAGGCTCAAGCCAAGCTCGGCAAGCTGCTCGATCGCCTGCCCCAGGCCGGCGCCTTGATCCAGGTGGCGTGGGTGCGCGACGCCGACCCCGCGATCGACCTCGAGGACCACGCCGCTACCGCTGCTGCGGTCGAGCACATCCTGCTCGGCGCGCAGGCGCAGGGCCTCGCCAGCTATTGGTCGAGCACGGCGGCGCTGGCGCACCCGGCGACCATGCGCTGGTGCGGCTTCGACCCCGCGCGCGAAGCTCACCTCGGCTGCCTGTGGCTGGGTGTGGCCGCCGAGACTCCGCCGGCGCCGCCGCGTCGTCCGCTTGATCAAGTCGCGAGATTCCTGTGAGCGTCCGCCCCGGCCATCTCGGCCTCCATCACGTCGCCATCTTCGTGCGCGATCTCGCCAGCGCGCGCCGCTTCTGGGTCGACCTGCTTGGCTTCCGGGTCGAGTGGGAACCGGATGCGGACAACGTCTACCTGACCAGCGGCAGCGATAACCTCGCGCTGCACCAGCTGGCGGCCGGCGAACCAGGGCCGACCCAGCGCCTCGACCATCTCGGCATCTTCTGCCGGGATCCAGCCGAGGTCGACGCCTGGCATGGCTGGCTGGTCGCCAACCAGGTCACCATCCTCACCGCGCCGCGCCAACACCGCGACAGCGCCTACAGCTTCTATTGCCAAGATCCGGAGGGCATCCGCGTGCAGGTCATCCATCATCCGCCCATCACCGTCCCCCTGCGCCGCGCGCAGGACGGCGCGGCATGACGCGCAATGCCCTCCTGATCGCCGGCCCGCTGGCGCTCGATGACTTGCCCCAGCAACAGGGGCTGCTCGGCGGCGGCGGCGGCTATGCCGCGATCGCAGCCGCCGCCCTGGTGCCGACCCAGCTGTGGGCGCGCGGTGGCAGCCACATTTCACCGCAGGTGCGCGGTATTCTTGAACGGCGTCAGATCGATCTCGCCGGCGTGACCTGGGAAGGGCCGACCGCGCGCTGGTCTACGACCGGATACGCCTCGACCGGCCCGGTGCTGCCGACGATCGAACCAACCAATGCCGAGAATCTCGGCGCCGTCCTCGCCATCGACCTGCCGCCGACCTGCGGCGCGCGCGCCTTCGCCGCCTTCGCCAAGCTCGATGGCGCGGCGACGCGGCCGGTGATCGTCGCCCCGCGCCCGGCCGACTGCACCGCCCATCCCGGCTGGCTGCGGGAATGCGCCCAGGTCGCCGACGTGCTGATCTTGCCCGCCGCCCTCGCCGCCGCGGCCGAGGGCGCGGCACTCGCCGACCCCCTCACCCTCGCCGAGCGCATCCGTACCTGGGGCGCCAAATGCGTGGTCCTGACGCGTGGCCCGTTCGGTGGCATGGTCGTCTACCAGAACAAGGCCACCACCTATCCGGCGTTACCGATCACGGTGAGCGAGCCGACCGGCATCGGTTCGGCCTTCGCCGGCGCGCTCGCCGCGTGGTGCGCGGGCGCGGGCAAGGCCGACTTCAATGCCATCAAGCGCGGTCTCGCCATGGCGAGCGCGGTGGCCTCGATCTGCGCCCAGGGCGTGGGCCCGAAGAAGCTGCTGGCGGCGGACGCGAAAGAGTACTCGGAGCGCTTCAACAAGCTGCGGCGGACCAACAAGTTCTAGCAGGTCGTTGAAAAAGGCCCCAAGGCATGCAACGGCCCAACGGGCCGGATGCAAGGCGCGGAAAACGAAGCGCTCGCACCGCTAGCGCGAGTTGTTCGCAACGCAGCAGACAGCTTGCCGCGGCCAAGCAGGCCGACGTGGGCCTTTTTCAACGGCCTGCTAGGAGCCTGTCGGGGATAGCGAGCGAGGATGGCGACGCGGATCGGATGGCAGATCCAAGGCGGCGAAACGACCTAAGGTAGCACCGCTACCTGGTCGTTTCGCCAACGCAGGAGATGCCGTCCGAGACCGAGCCAACCGAAGCTCGCTATCCCCGACAGGCTCCTAGCGAACCGCGCGACCATTCGCACCGCCGCATCTCATCTGGTGCGTTCCAGCGCGTCAGCCTCGGCCTACGGCGGTTCCCATCCCGCGTTGACTTGGCTGGCGGGGCTTGTCTGCTGCGCCACCAGGGAAGTCCGCGATGCAGGAGATCCAGTACCTCACGGCCTACCAGATCGTCCGCAAGATAGCGTCGGGCGGCATGGGCTCGGTCTACCTCGCGGAACAGCTCGGGGCCGACGGCTTCCGCAAGCTGGTGGCGATCAAGACGATCAAGAAGGAGCTGATGAAGAACAAGGAGAACGTCGACCTGTTCGTCGGCGAATCCAAGCTCGTGGCCGACTTGATCCACGAGAACGTGCTGCAGGTCTATCAGCTCGGCCAGACCAAGGGCATCTACTACATCGTCATGGAGTACGCCCACGGCAAAAACCTGGCCGACTTCATCAAAGAGCACAAGACGCGCGGCAAGGTCACCAACGTCGAGATCGGCGCCTTCATCATCTCGCGCGTCTGCCGCGCCCTGAATTACGCGCACGAAGCACGCAGCATGAGCGGGCAACCGCTCAACATCGTCCACCGCGACGTAACCCCCTCCAACGTGATCATCACCTTCGGCGGCGTGGTCAAGCTCACCGACTTCGGCATCGCCAAGGCCGTGTCGATGGCGACCCCGGACGAGAACGAAGTGATCATGGGCAAGCTGCCCTACATGAGCCCCGAACAGGCAAAGTTCCAGGGCACCACCCGCCAGTCCGATGTGTTCTCGCTGGGCCTGGTCATGTACGAGCTGCTGACCAACACCGTGGTCTACAACGTCAACGACATCGACGACCTGGTCGACAAGATGGACAACTACTCGATCAAGCCGCCGCGCCGGCTGAACCCGCACATCCCCGAGAAGCTCGAACAGATCATGATGAAGGCGCTGGATGTGAATCCGGCGACCCGCTATGCGACCGGCAAGGAGTTCGGCCAGGATCTCGAGCACTACATGTACGACGGCGGCTACGGCCCGACCAACGAGAAGCTGCAGCGCTACCTCGCCCGCCTCTTCCCCGAAGAGAGCGCGATGCCGATCACCAGCCTGCACGACGGCCAGAGCGCGGGGGTGAAGTCCTCGCAAACGAGCTTGCCCAGACCTGGCGCCCCGTAGAACCGCCGACCGCGCGCACTCGTAGCTCAGCTGGATAGAGCGCTGCCCTCCGAAGGCAGAGGTCCTTGGTTCGAATCCAAGCGAGTGCACCATACGAAAACCCCGGTAAAAGCCGGGGTTTTCTTATTAAGTACGACACGGCGGAAACGGGGAAAAACAGGCCTTGCACACAATTCCGCACAGAATCGCGAGGCCTTCACGTAAGGCCCATGTGCGGCACTTCACCCTCGCCCCCGCCGCCATGTATCCCAAATGGGATACGGTCCAACGTGCCGGCCGCGTGGCGGATCAGGTGGCGGTCGGCGCCTGGCGGGCGCGCTGGCGGGCGAGCCTGGGGGTGCG
>Ga0163154_10004076_pt1 | contig 19548 bp, 17 predicted proteins | sample OliLakLV19MP9P1_FD_148649 | JGI IMG/M metagenome (GOLD analysis project Ga0163154, IMG submission 148649) | Freshwater microbial mat bacterial communities from Lake Vanda, McMurdo Dry Valleys, Antarctica - Oligotrophic Lake LV.19.MP9.P1 | ecosystem: Environmental > Aquatic > Freshwater > Lake >...
CTTCAGGTTTAGGTGTTTAGATTTCCAAACGCGCCGCTGATACTTAAAGCTGACTTCTAACCAGCCCTGTGCCCACCGTTTGCGCTGAAACCAAAATGAGTTGAAATCAATTGGGGCAAGTTCGGTGGCAATAATGCTGCGATCGTGGAGAATACGATATCCGTTCAGCAAAGTCCGCAGTGTTGCATCAATATCCTCCGTCATCATCGTCGGGTTAAAGCGAATCCGTTTGAGTACGGCGGTTCGCCAGTAGCCATTGGAACCCCCAAAAATAGTGGAGTCGGTGAGAAATGATTTGGCAGGATGGCTTACCCCATAGAGCGATTCAAACTCAACAGCAATGTTTTGAGTTAACAGGTTATGCCCATGATTGCGAATGATGTTGCGCCCCTGCACTACGTCGTAGTCTCGCTCTAACCAACGCCATGCTCGCAAAAAGCAGTCTGGGGAAGGATGATGATCTGCATCCAAAATACAGGTCACCTCACCCGTCACAATTTTTAGAGCAGCATTCAAGTTTTCGGCTTTAGAGTTGCTGCCATCTACCCGTAATAAACGCAGTTCCGTATGAACTTGGGCAAACACGCTTAAGTCGTCTTCAATTGTCAAGTCTGTGGGAGTGTTGTATGCCAGGATGATTTCTAGCCCCGCCGCTGGGCGATAAACCGTGCTGAGAATTTGGCGCAACGTTTCTAGAATAATGTCTTGCTCGTTGGGCAAGTAGGCAACTACGATGATGGAGCAGCGCGGTAAAGGAGTGGTTGGGGTAGGGCGTTGAGAGCCTCTAATACCGAAGGCTGTTTTGATGGGACGGACGAGAGCATCCCAGCGATCGCTGGCAGGTTTATCAGTTTGAACGGCAAATCTCCGAAATAGAGAAGTAGAAGCCTCTAAAAGAATCATCAAGGAGCTAAACAGAAAAAAGGTGGCGATCGCCATGTGTATATTCACCAGTGGCAGCCCTCCTATCCGCAGACAAAGGTAAAAGAGGGTGGGAATTCCGATCATCAGGACATGGGTATAGATCAGCTTATGCAGATCGACTGACCACTTCTTCACGTACACCATCCTCCAATTATTAGAGTGAATTGTTGAGCCATCTGTGGACGCATTGGTAAACCTATTGCTAGACCTATTGCTAGACCTATTGCTAGAGAGTCCAAAATCAGTGCCATTGCTGGACTAACTGAGTATTTATGGCTTCTCATCATCGGAGGTATTTTCCGGCAGGTTCCAGGTCGGTTTCGTTTACCCACAGCGATCGCTGACCATCGCTCACCTGGCAAAGAAAAAACTCCTGCTCATCCAATAGCTTTTCTACCTTCAGCACAATCCACCCTGCCTCACTCCGATAGCACACCTCATCTCCCACTTGCGGCTCCTTAAAACGGCGCTGCAACGCAGGTGATTTTGTCAACACGTAGTCTAGATCTCGCAGCAAACCTAATACAATTCGTTGAATTAAAGGACTGATATAAACTATCAAAATTGCTAAAACAAGCGTAATGCCAATCATAATTGGCAGCATCACAGCATACCGCGTTGCATCTCCTTGGACGACCAATTGCAAGCTGCGATCGACCACCAAGCCATGCAATAAAAAGAATGTATAGGTATAGCCTCCCAGTGCAACAAAAAAGGCGGCTATTTGGCGCTGTCCTGCCAAAATCCGGCACATAACCATGCAGCCTAAACCCAATCCAACAGACAGCAGTAAATCTGCAAAAATCCATCCCCAAGTATAGAACTGGCAGATGAAACCGACGACATAAACCAGCGCACCAATCGTTAAGGCGCGGGGAGAACTCCAATAAACAGGTCCCTCATCCTTTATAGAGAGATCACCGACTGCCATGCCGATCGCAAAGGTGCCAAGCTTGGATAAAAATAGGGCAAAGGGTTGCCCGCCGACTTGAGTATCCCAAATCACATAAGTGGGGTGCCCTCCTAAGATGTAAATTGCGATCGCTCGATAGGCTATCGTCAGTAAAACACAGACCACAGCTAGATTTGCGGCTCCCCATCGCTGGAGTAACTGCCACAAAAATGGAAATAGTACAGAAAAACTTAAAATCAGCCAAACAAACCCCCAAGACCTGCTAGTTGCCATCAGCATTTCCCCGTTGTAGTCATACAGTAAGGGAAAACTAATGCCCGCAAAAACATCCCAAGGGTTGGGAAAAGCAGTCTTAGTCGCGATCGCGATCGCCCACATCACCGGAAAGGATAGCCACGCCACTGCCCAAAAAGGAAATAAAATTTGGATCAGTCGTCGCTTTAAGAAAATTCCGACGTTTAAAGGCTTGCCCTTGAGCGATAGCATCAAACTAAAGCCGCTGATCAGCACAAACACATCAATAAACTGAAACCCAAACCACGACGGTAAGCTCAAAAAATAAGGCAATGCTCCTTGTTTAGGAAAGGTACTCATTGCCGTTGCCAAATGGCGCAAATTACTATCTAATCCGGTTGGCTGAGGGGTATAGGCAGATCCCGTAAACCCCATTTGGGCGTAGTAAAGCAGTAGCATCACCACCGCTAGGATGCGAACTCCCTCTAACCAGGCGAGATGCTGCGATCGATCGATCCGTTGATTAATCATCTATATGCTGTCTCTTTTCTGCTGTTATGTGGGCAAAAGCCTTCACAGCGCAGTTTAAGCGGTTATTACGCATCATTGGATCAGTTAATTTATGGTTGTGATAGAAAGATTTGAATAGTGGCTAGCTTCCTTCAATAAAAACTAAAGAATTTCATCTTTCTTTATAGTTCATTCCTGCACTGCCGACATGACAAAAATAAATACTTAATTGGACAGGCGATATTGGACAGGCAGTGTCAGGGAGCTATTGAAACGGCTTTAAAGCGAAAACCGACCCGAAAGTGGCATTTTTGGCGTTGCTGAATGCAAGGATGATTTTTGACTGTAGGGATAGGTCTTGTGCCTACCCTGACAGAGATCGAGGGCAACCACAAGGGATTGCCCCTACGAATTTCATCCCCGAATTCAGCAATACCGCATTTTTACCTGCTATGGTTCGTCAAAAATATAGTTCATCAAAAAGTCAGCGATCGCTCCACTGTATCAATCCTCAAGTAGTAGGCTGGTGTAAAGCTAGTGGGAATTTTCAACTAACGCCATGGCTCGTAGTTTAAAATCGGAAGCCGAATTTTTTCTTCACCAGGGGTTGCAACTCAGCCAAGCGGGTGCCTATGAAGAGGCAACGATTAGCTTTGATCGAGCCTTACAGCTTTATCCGAGCTGGCATGAAACCTGCTATTTCAAAGGCATTGCCCTGTATGAATTGCAGCGATATACGGATGCAGCGGATTGCTTTCAGCAGGCACTTGATTTGAAGCCAAACTATCCAGAAGCTTTAAACAGCTACGGCATGACGTTGTTTAGTTTGGGTAGCTACGAAGCCGCGATCGCCAGTTATGACAAAGCCATTCAACTAAGCCCAGATTTCCATCAGGCTTGGTATAACCGAGGTAATGCGCTGGATAAATCGAACTCCTATGAAGCCGCGCTCAATAGCTTTGATCAGGCGCTGAAGTTAGAGCCAGAATATTCTCGGTCTTGGTATAATCGAGCGATTATGCTTTACAAACAGGGAAAATATGAAGCAGCGATCGCCAGCTACGATAAAGCGATCGAGTTTCGCCCCCACTATTCCAATGCCTGGTATAACCGCGCAAACATTCTCAATCGGCTGAAGCGCTATGCCGAAGCTTTGCAGAGCTATGACCGAGTGCTGACGATCAAATCAGACTGGTATGCCGCCTACTATAACCACGGCAATGTATTACATAAGCTGAAACGACATGAGGAAGCCGTTACTAGCTATGATAGTGCCCTAGAAATCAAGCCCAATTTCTATGAAGCCTGGTATAACCGGGGCAATGCGCTAGATGCTCTGGGACGCTATGATGACGCGATCGCCAGCTATCATAAAGCCGTAACTCTCAAACCCGACTTGCGCGAAGGCTGGTATAACTGGGGCAGCACCCTCCACAAAGCCGGACGATATGAAGCGGCGATCGACAGCTATGACAAAGCGATCGCCCTAGATGCTAAATTTGCGAGGGTGTGGCACAGTCGTGGGGTTGCCTTTCGCAAGTTGGGTAGATATGCCGAAGCGATTACGAGCTACGACAAAGCCGTACAGCATAATCCAAACTTATATGAATCTTGGTATGGACGGGGCGTTACCTTGGGGCACTTAGGACGGAATGAAGCCGCTGTTTCTAGCTACGATCGCGCCCTAGCGATTAATCCTGCTTTTTACCCTGCCTGGTATAGTCGTGGGGTTGCCCTCAGCCACATTGGGGATTATCAAACTGCTATTACTAGCTACGATCGCGCCCTAGAAATTCGACCCAATTTCCCCCCGGCTTTGCGTCGTCGCAATTTGGCGCTCGATCCCAACAGTCCTTCCATACTTGCGCCTGACCTAGATAGCGATGATGATTTTAATGAGCCAGTATTGGCTGAGGATATGATTGAAGAATCTTTAAATTCTTGAATTTTTCCTTTCGCTAAGAAACTGCCAGTTGGGACTTTTGCTCGTTTGAATGCAGGCAAGATGGCAAGGGACTGTCCAAACAGGTTGCGATCGCCCACAGCAATTCTGATTCTGGCAGAGTGACAGTTTTATCTTGCAGCGCGATCGTGCTACACGCACTCACTACCGTTTGCTTCAGTTTGGGAGACAGCATACTCATCCGTTCTAGGCTGCTTTTCAGGTGGCTAAAATTGCCGTTAGGCGCAGCAGTGGGCAGTTCCCGCGTGCTGGCTCCGGGTAGCTGATAGACCCCCGATCGAAAGGCAAAGGCAACTGTATCCGGCTCAGTATGCCCAACTCGTGCCATCGCTGCCAAAACCATTAGACAGTCTTGCCAAACGGGATCTAAAGTATCGACTGCGGCGATCGCAGGTTGCGCTACACGAGGCTGCAATCGATGCCGTAGCACGGTATAAATCACAAATTCGGTGAGTGACCAGCGTTTGTCAGCCGTTGCCAATCCCTGAAGCACTTTGAACAACTGCTGCAATTGGCTAGCAGGAGCTTGCTGCAAAACAGGAATTACCGAATTTAGCAGAGGTAAGCGCAAGCGAGGATTGGATGTATCCAAGATTTTACCGCTCTCTAGAGTGAGATTTGCGAGGGAAATCGGCACAGTTTGCTGTAGCCATGCTTCTTGCTGAACGCGAACGGAAGGATTTTGGCAATCAAGCATGAGGCTCTGGGCGATCGCGATCGCGCCTTCCAAGGTTTCAGTTGCCTGTTGCAAGCTTTCTGGCAATTGGGCAACGTGCGTATTCGCTACTGTAGTGGAGGAGAGAGATGTTAAGGGCGGCAAACTGGAAGACTTTAAAGCAGCGGCTGAATTTGAAGCGATCGACGAAGTAGAGTTGTTGGAGGCGAAACCCATCACGGCTACCTGTGGCGATTGTGTGGGTGACGCGGGAACAGTGGCGATCACATTGCCCACCACTGCCTCAGCAGGCACCTGTCGTGCACCAATACTTAATCGCTGCAAACGTTGCCGGGTGGGGGGATGGGTCGAAAACCAATCGGCACTCAGCCAGTTTGTATTCGACTCACCAAAAAAGAGATGGCTCATTGCCGCTGCCTGAGGCGCTGATACCCTCGCGTGATTTGCGTGAGATTCAATTTTTTGTAAAGCGCTAGCCAGCCCATCGGGGTTGCGGGTAAACTGCACGGCGGAAGCATCCGCCAAAAACTCGCGCTGCCGCGACACGGCACTTTGCAAAATCCGCCCAAAGAAATATCCCACTCCACCAATCGCCATCAAAGCAATGCCGAACGCAATAATCGCAAAAAAAGACGATCCTGAATCAGACTCTTTTTCAGATTTAGATTCAGAACTGATTGAGATTTCAGGAGAATACCGAACGACAAAACGACCCAAAATATGAATCAGCAAAATGCCATGCAGCAAGCCAATCAGCTTCATGTTTAGCCGCATATCACCATTCAAAATGTGGCTAAACTCATGCCCAATTACGCCCTGTAATTCATCTCGGTTGAGTGCCTCTAAACAGCCACGAGTCACGCCGATCGCCGCTTTTTGGGGTGAATTGCCAGCCGCAAACGCATTAATGCTGGTTTCTCGATCAAGCACAAACACTTGAGGAGCCGGAATACCAGACGCGATCGCCATTTCCGCCACAATATTTAGCAACTGCTTTTCTTGAACTGTCGCCTGTTCTGGCTCAACCAAGCGCCCACCAAGCTCCTCTGCCACCGCCGCCCCGCCTCGCCTCAACTTGATTAGCTTAAACAAGGTTCCACTCCCAATCGCCAGCAATGTTGGCACCGCCACGCTTAGAAACATGTTTAAACTCAGCAAGCTCACATTTGCCTTCAAGATAAGCCGACAGATGAGCCATAGGGCGAGATAAATAGCACTAACAATACAAACCAAAGACAGCAGATATAGCCACCCCAGCCGACGTGTATTTTGGTGGGCACGGTCTTGATGCTCAAAGAAGTTCATGAGTCAGTACCAGGTGTCAGGTATTAGGAAAGGGCGAATGACGAAGGGCGAGTGGCAAGTGCCATTCTTAGAACGAGACTCGTGGAGCGACTTTCATTTCTGGCGTGGCTTCTTCTAGCAAGTTTGCCGTTTGAAAGTTGAACGAACCCGCGATCAAGTTACTCGGAAACACTTCACGCTTGGTGTTATAAACGGTGACTGCATCATTGAAGGCTTGGCGAGCAAAGGCGACTCGGTTCTCGGTGGAGGTTAGCTCTTCCATGACCCGCGCCATATTTTGGTCGGCTTTTAAATCTGGGTAGGCTTCTGATAAAACGAGCAACCGATCCAAACTTCCCGTAAGTACCGCTTCAGCCGATTCTAGTTGCTGCATCGCTTGTGGATCGCCGGGATTGCGGGCAGCGCGACTGTTGGCACTCATGGCGGCATTTCTGGCAGTGATGACCGCTTCTAGGGTTTCTCGTTCGTGCTTCATGTACCCTTTAGCCGTTTCTACCAAGTTGGGAATTAAATCGTAACGACGTTGAAGCTGAACATCAATCTGGCTATAGGCATTTTTGAAGCGATTTCGCAGTGTTATCAAGCTGTTGTAGGCGTTCATGATAATAACGCCAGCAATCAGCACGAGCATGACAAGAAAAATGAGGAATCCCATAATCTGTTCTGTTTGAAGGTTAAGGTGAACTTGGAGCGTCAAGATTGCTGTTAGTGTTCCCAACCTGAACTGGCTCTACCTAAATCATCAACAGTTTTCAGATTAATTCCGGTTACTGATTTAGATTACCGATCCGCCTTCACCTCAACCCGTTGCACCTCGTCGTACCATCCTCAACTCTCCACATGCGATCGCTTGTTTCATTACCACTGACACACAGCACAACTTCACGATTACGCTGAAGAATTGGTAGTGTGATCGCTAAGTCTATGGAGTTTCAGTGTCAATGCCTTCCCACATTTGAGAAAGCGAAATCCTTTGCCCTGACGTTGCCTCTTGCAAAGCTCTGCGTAAACTTGCTTTAATATCTTCAACAGAGGTATCGTCGGGATCTTGTTCTACCTGCTCCATAGGATCTTGCTATAGCACTACGAGGTTGTATCAGGACGTATAGTTAAGATTGTAAAGCATATCTATGGAAGCCTATGCCAGCCCCCTACAGTGATGACCTACGTCAAAAAGCGATTGAGGCAGTGCAACGCGGAGACCGCAAAACTGATGTCAGCCGGATGTTGAACATTAGCCGCAACACCTTAGACCTGTGGATCAAACGAGCAGAGCAACAAGGAGCGTATGGAGCCATTCGTAACTATCAGCAAGGCTGTAGACATAAAATCACTGACTGGAAAAGGTTCCGGGAGTTTATTGGAGCGCATGGCGGGAAAACTCAAACCCAACTGGCAAAACTCTGGGGAGAAGGTGTCACGCAACAAAACATCAGTGATGCGTTGCAAAAGATTGGAGTCAGTCGAAAAAAAAGACTTATGGGTATCAAGAACGTGATCACCTCAAGCGCCAAGAGTTTCAGGAGCGATTGAAGACCAAAACAGCGGCTCAGATGGTGTATGTCGTGCGCCTTTGGCGGGGCGAAGCCCTAGAAGCGGGCATTGATAATCGAGACGAGTATGCCTATGGCTACTGTGAGATTGGGAAACGTTTCCACGCCCTTAAGTCGGGCAAACGAACCGAAAGAGTCAGTTGGATTGCGGCGCTCAAGCAAGGGCATATCTTTGCCCCAATGACCTTTATCGGCTGCTGCAACCGCGATTTGTTTGAGGTGTGGTTAGAGAAGTGTCTGTTGCCGCAGTTGCAACCAGGGGATGCCATCGTCATCGATAATGCCAGTTTCCATCACGCTCAGTCCATTGAGGATATCGTAGCCGCAGCAGGATGTGAGTTATGGTATCTGCCTCCCTATTCTCCAGACTTCAACCCGATTGAGCATTGGTGGTTTATGTTCAAAAACTGGATGAGACAACGGTGGCAGGACTTTGATAGCTTCCGTGAGTGTGTCGATGCCGCATTCCATCAGTGTCTTAACGTATTTGCGTAGTGCTATACCAACGCTTTCTTGAGTTCGATTTTGCAGCAAGTGAATGTTTTATGCCTCAAAATGAGCTATCTCATAGAAACTTCTCTTTCAATCTAGCAAAGTAAGAATAACAGCCCAATAGGAGGTCAGCCATGACTCAAAAAACCTTAAATCTGAACTCAGCACCAGGGCATCAAGTCCTCGCTGTTGCTGGAAAGAAAATCCTCCGACCAGGAGGTAGAGCGGCAACCCAACAGCTTTTGGAATGGGCAAACTTCAAATCGGGTGAAACAGTGCTGGAATTGGCGGCAAGTTTTGGGGAAAGCGCGATCGCGTTGGCAAAACAGTTCGGAGTGCGCGTCGTTGGCGTGGAAAAGAATCCGGATAGTGTGGTTCGCGCTCGTGCCAACATTCAAGCCGCTGGAGTTGCAGATCTTGTCGAAGTGATTGAAGGCGATATCTTTCAACTAGATGCTATTTCAGAGCAGTTTGATTATGTTTTAGCTGAAGCTATTCTGACGATGCAATCGCCGTCAGGTAAAGCGAAACTGTTACGCAGTATTCACGATCGCTTAAAACCCAGAGGTCGATTTCTATCTCACGAACTGCTAGTGATTGGCGATCGTGAAACTGAAATCCATCAATCCCTAGCGCAATCGATTCGAGTGAATTCAACCCCTTTGACCGAAGCTCACTGGATCGAAGCTTGCGACACCGCAGAGCTTTCAGTATTGCAACATCAGGCGGGTGTAATGGGACTGCTAAATCCCGCCCAAATTATTGAAGACGAGGGTTTGGGCAATGCGGCAAAATTCTTTTGGAAAGTACTGACTCAGGCTCAATTACGCCAGCGAATTTTATCCATGCGGCAAGTGTTTCAACAGTACAAATCAGAGTTAGGCTACATCGTTCTTATTGCACAACGTCCATAGCAATCATTCATAGCAAACATTCATAGGAAAAGATCATGACGACAACTTCTACAACTGCTACAAATCCTGCTTCGTTCACCGCTCAACTCAAAGAGTGGATCGACTACAGCAAGCCGGGTGTAACTCGAAAAGCGATCGTCAAAGATGCCCAACCTCCGATCGCGCTGATGTGTCTCACAGCGGGAACCGAACTATCTGAACATACTGCTCCTCGAATCGTTACATTGATGGTGATCGAAGGACGCGGAACGTTCACATTAGAAGGGCGCGAAATCGTAATGGAACCGGGCGTATTTATCTATATGCCAGCCCATAAACCTCACGCGCTCCGAGCAGAAGAAAATCTGGCATTTCTGCATCTATAAATCGATCGAGCCTTGAGCAATCTTGTTTAGGGCTTGTCCATCGATCACGGTGACTTTGCCGCCTCGACGGTAAGATACGATCGCATGAAGTTGCTTAAACAATCGAACAGATTCTTCGTAGGTAATGCCAATTCTGCGAGCGATGTAATAGTGAGACTGTAGATCAAGGCAAACTTCGGGCTGAGTGATATCAATCTGTTGCTCGATCGCAGTTTCTTGAATCAACCGAGCTAACCGGACGATCGCACGTTCCGAGACTAATCCATGCACCGTTTCATGAAGCTGTTGCAATCGGTGATTTAACACTGCCATCATTTTGAGCGCAATTTCTGGGTTTGCCTGAATTGCATTGAGCAACGCTTCTCGTTTCACGTTTAGTACTTGCGCTGAACCTTCTGCGATCACCATTGCCGGCGCGATCGAGTCACCAAACAAAGCAGGAGCCGCAAAAATCTCTCCGACATTCAAAGTGCGAAGAATGGTTTCTTTCCCCGTCGTTGCTGTTTTGACAACGCGCAACCGCCCCTGAGCGACGGCATACAATGTCGCAGGCAAGCGATCGCCCTCCTGCATGATCGTTTCCTCTGATTGATACTCCCGAATCTCGCTGTCAGGCTGCAATAAAGCCATCTGTTCTGGCTTAAGATCGGCAAAGATCGAAATGCTAGTAAGTTGCTCGATCGTCGCTTTCATTCTTTATCCTGTCATTGAATTGCATCGCTGCTCAAGAGATCAATTCCGCTTCATCCAGAGATTGTACAATGTCAAACTCAACCGCTTCGTCTGCTCAACCCGTTCGCCTATCCGCTTCGCAGCGCTGGTATAATCCCACGTTCTCGCCAGAACACGGTGTTTATGTGGTGCTGTGCGTCTCTTTTCTAACAGGTGCAGCGGCAGCGCAAGATTGGACTTGGGCAACAACCCTAGCATTGATTTGTGCGTTTTGTGGATTTCAGGCAGAACATCCCTGGATACTGCAAATTAAACAACGGAAAAGCTTAAAAGTACGCTTTGTTGTATGGGGAAGCCTTTATTCAATTGCAGCACTATCGATCGCTGCGTGGCTGTTCCTCAAAGCTCCATTGCTGCTGTGGATTTATGCAGGCGCGATCGTAGCCTTGATCGTTGATGCGATTTCGGTGTGGCATCGAGAACAGAAATCTATCTTCAACGAAATTGTTACTTTTGCAGCGGTGTGTCTGTCGGCTCCGTTTGCTTTCATTGCAACCACTGGAACCTTTTCTTTTACGATCGTTGGATTGTGGCTTTTAAATACCTTGTTCTTCTCTAGTACGATCTTTAATATCAAGTTCCGCAAGTCGAAAACACCGTCAGTTGTTCCTAGCATTCTGTATCACGCAATCGCGACTTTGATCATCGTTGCGCTGTGGTATTTCGCCTGGTTGACTACGTTTACGGTTGCGGCATTTGGGGTTGCACTGGTCAAATTAGCGATCGTGCTCACCCGGCAAGATTGGTATCGCACCACTCCAATTCAGTCGATCGCGGCACTTGAAACTGGCGCATCATTTCTATTTTCGCTCATTGCATCACTTTCTTTATTACCTGCTCATTTGCCACTTTGAGAACATTTATGCCGTTGGCAAAAAATGCTGGAGCGTTTGCTCATGATATGCCTTTTAGCAAATTTCTTAGAAGCACTGCTCAACACCTTTTATCGAGGTCGTAATCGCGTTTTTGCCCGATTCTTTATTTTAGAAACCATTGCTCATGTGCCTTATTTTTCTGGTAGTGCCGTTATGTAAAGGATAGAAGAAAATAAGCTGTCTGCGCCTGTTGCAGGTTTTCTCGAATCTTCTGATTGTAGTGATGAATCAAGTTCCAGATGGCACCTATGTGATGTGATTCTCTAACTTCTTTAAGAACGATAAACTTTGTCGGACTAACCGTGAAATTCGTTGCCGTAGAGTGTTATTCAACCGCTCAATATAGCGGGTTAAACCCTAATCCTTATCGACTGCAAAATGTCGTTTGCTCGGCAGGACACAAGCACCAGAGCACTCCACTGAGTGAGCAGTCTGTTCAAGCTGACTGCGCCAATCACAGAGACATTTTTTCCTCTACGATTGGGGCGTTCCCCATAGACTCGCTTCCCTTGTAGCGATCACGCACATCTGCGGATGAAAGAGAGATTCACCCCTGATTCATCCAAAAAGACGAGATTTTCGGGAGGAATCCCTTTCAAGAGGTGCCAGTATTCAAATCGGGCAAGTTGAACCTCGTCGGTTCCTTTTTTCGAGGGGTGAAGACTTTTTTAAAAAGGTGAGGTTGAGCTTTAGCCGCAGCATCCGATCAGCAGTGGCGATGCCAATGAAGACTCCCGTTTTCTGGTAAAGGCGTTCCCGCAGTTCAGCTAGCGTGGCATCGGGTTGCGCTTCGACTAGTTGTTGCAGGACTTCGAGCTGTTCGACATTGAGCTTGGGTGGGGTCTGTTCAATTCGGAGTTTAGGCGCGATGGTTCCTAATTCACGGTATTGTTTGAGTAAATTGTGGACAAAACTTGAGGTGACTCCAAAGTTTTTAGCTAGTAGAGTAAAAACTTAGTTTTGCAACATCTGATGCCAGCAAAAGCATAGTAGTCAATCGGCATTTTGAATAATACGTTGCAGAACTTTCAGTTCAGTCTACTAGCTGACGTTGTCAAATGTCACCAGACTCATAAGCATCGACAATTTTCTGGCGCAAGTCTAGAGAGTAAGGCTTCATATCCCTTATTAACCATCGATAGAGTTCTGGTTTTAACTGTACTACACTAGATTAATAACTGCTATATTGACCTTTCGTAAGGGCAACTAAGCCACCTCAAAATATAAGTTCAATACGATTACAAAAGTCCACTATTTAAGTTGCTTACCTGTTAAAACAAAACAAGCGCTTACATATTTATAACTGTAAGCGCTTGCCTTGATTCATCACGGTTCAATGTAAATCGGTGAATTATTTGAGTGCGTCTTTTACGTTGTCTTTTGTATCTTCCATGGTTTCACGAGCTTCGCCTTCAGCCTTCTTTGCTTTGCCTTTGGCTTCGGCTTCTTTATCGCCTGCTAGGTTTCCTGCGCCTTCTTGAACGGTGCCCTCAACTTTCTTGGCGGCTGCTTTTGCTTTATCTTCTAAAGACATTGTTTTTCTCCAAAAATGAAATTTTTAATATTGATTGTCAATTGAATAAGCAACTCAGTTGACTAACTACACTGTAACGAAGCACACATAAATGCTCCTCTATCGACAGAGATATTTTGCTGTTAAAAAGTGGGGTGCAATAGGCCAGAGTGCAATTGTTATTAAATGACGCTATTTAATCAAGAAATATCGTCCGTTTCTTTGCAAATGCTCAAAACGAACGATATATATCAACACAAGATTGAGGAGTTGAATTACGCGATCGCAATTCCTAGGGCTGAACTGTAGTAGTAGTAGTGCGAGGACGACGAGCACCTGAAGAAGCACCTAGCATAGCAGCAACCAGACCTAATAGAGAACCGAGAACGAATGACCAGCCAAGCTTTGCGGCATTGCCGGCAATCTCGTTCGCTTGTTGAGCGGTGACATTTGGAACATTTGCAGGATTCGCATTTGGAACTCCCACACCGCTTTGTTGTGCTTGATTGATGATTGATCCAGCATTAGACGCTACCACCCCAAAAGCACCTGAAACGCCACTAGAAAGCAACCAAGCGCTAATCGCCAAAGTTGTTGCCCACAAAATAGCGCCGTTTAGCAACGCTGTGTTCTTGTTCATTGCTCCGCAAGAACGAGTAGTAACCCATCCGCCAATAAAAAGCGAAATGAATAGACTGATAATTGACCAAATTCCTACAGCAGCACCAACATTGTCTGCATTAGAGCGAGGTGCATCTGAACCCGCAATACCCGTCAGCCCAATTGCGGCACCCAAGGCACTTAGAACCAATTGAGTACTCAAGGCAATCACTAATCCAGCGAGAATAGGACCCCAACGAACGCGATCGTGATACTCGGTCGTCGCAAGCATAGCAGGGCGCTCAGCCATGTAATCAACGGGGCGGTTTACGGTTTGGTCGATGGGTCGGTCAGTGTATGACATAGCTTAATTAAACTCCAGAGAAACAATACGGACAATTCATACCAAGTGTTTCAAATAAGCGCTGAAAGACATTCAGTGATGACTTTTGCAGTCGCTTTAGAAATGGTCTTTGTATTGTTTATACGGGAAAATCTGCAAAATTTTCTCTATCTGAAGGAGTGATTTTTTGATTAGTCAGCCGTCTCAGGCGTTTGGCTAGCGGTAGCTGTGAACTATCTTAGGCAAGACATTTTGCAAGGAGATCGCCCAATCATTACACTTCAGTTATGCGTGAACTAAAACAGGCACCCGTTTGTAGGCTGGAGTGCCCGATCGCGTCTCTATCTCTGGGTGAAAAATCGCATTGACTTCAGGATAGAACATCAACGCCGATCCTTGACGAATCGATCCATAAATCACTTCAACCTGCTCTAGTTTGCCCACATTGCCTTGCACCGTCACTCGCTGATGGGCGTGCAATCCAGCTTGCTCTGCATCAGTTCTATTCATCAATATGCAGTTGCGATGAGGCATTCCTCGATATTTGTCATCGATTTTGTAAACCACCGTATTGTGTTGAGAATAACTGCGCCCTGTCATTAGAGCAACCACGATTCCCTGAGTAGATTCAGGTACGCCAAAATCCTTTAGTTCTGGCAAAGACAGGATTGGCAAGGGAGTCGTGAACATCGTTGCTTTGCCGGAAGGTGTTGGAAAGTGCGGCTCTGTAATGATCCGTCCACCAATGGTAAATTCTTCGTTTGTTTCATCGATCGCCGCCATCTTTTCAAAGCCAGGAATCGTTTGGGCAATCAGTTGCCGCACATACTTTGTGTCTTGCAGCCTGCGCCAATCAACGGGATAGGTGCCATGAATCCGATGTGCCAGTTCGGTTAGAAACATCACTTCAGGAATTAGATCGGCATCGGTAAGATGAGTCTCGCCCGGATCATTGAATCGAACAAAATTGTTACCCGATTCAACCGTTGTTTTATGAGGATTCTCAAATCGATTGAGGACTGGAATCACAATCGTGTTGACCTTTGCTAATCCGTGAAAATGCCCTAGGTTTGGCTTTGTCGCCACGTAGATGATGGTTTCGATGTTTCCCAGTGCTCGTCTGGCTTGAGTTGAGTCTGGGTTTGCCCCATACAAGTTGCCGCCTAAGCAAATGAGTGTATCGACCTTGCCAGCATCCGCCGCCTCAATCAGCGATCGCGTGTCATATCCTTTCACTGCACTCAGCGATCGTCCCAATAGCGCTTCTAGCGTTTGCTGAATCTCTTTTTTGAGATCTACCGTCACTCCCATTGACCCAAATCCCTGCACGTTGGAATGTCCGCGCACAGGCATTACGCCTGCACCTTCCTTGCCTACATTGCCAGATAGCAGAGCCGTATTTGCAATGCTGTAGACGTTGTCTACACTATTTTTCTGCTGCGTAATGCCCATCGCCCAGCCAAACACCACGCCTTTAGAAGTGCCGATGATGGTTGCCGCTGCCTCAATCTCTAATTGAGAGACTCCACAGGTTTCTGTAATAGTTTCCCAAGGAGTTGATCTTGCTTGCTCAACCACTGCTTCCCAGCCCTCTGTATGGTTGCGGAGATAGTTTTCTTGAGCGAATCCTTGCTCGATTAGAGACTTTTGAATGCCCACAAACAGCGCCGTATCGCTACCGGGAATCGGTTGTAGATATAGAGATGCAATCTCAGAACCAGGGATTAATGACTTGACTGGAAATGCTGGAGAGCCAAACTTGACTAAGCCAATTTCCATGATTGGATTAATCACAATCACTTTGCCGCCGCGATCGCGCAACTTAATCAACTCATTCATCAAACGCGGCTGATTATAAGACGGGTTTGAACCCGCTAGCACCACGCAATCAGCCTTTTTCAGATTCTCTAGACTAACAATTGAAGTGCGAGTGCCAAACATCTTATTCAACCCTGTAGTCGAAGGCGCATGGCACAGGTCAGAACAGTCTGCCAAATTATTAGAGCCTAAAGTCCGCATCATCAGTTGGAGCAGGAACGCCGCCTCATTAGAGGAACGCCCCGAACTGTAAGATGCTACGCGCTCAGGCGACTTGCGGAACGCTGCTTCGGCTATTTGATAGATTTCTTCCCACGAAATTCGTTCATAGTAAGATGTTTTTTCGCGCAAAATCATCGGATACCCTAAACGCCCCAATTGATCCGCTTCCATAGAAGTCAACCGCTGAAGCTGATCTACACTGCGTTGCTCAAACACCTGCATCGGGACAGGCGGCTTGATCTCTGCCGAAATCGCTTCCACGCTCTTCATGCAGCGCTGGAGCTTTTCACCTTCTTCATTGGTAAAGCCGCCTTTTTGCCCACCCGTTCCCCAAGAGCAGGACAGACAAGCACTCTTATGCAGCAGCGTTTTCCAAAGTTTGGGACCTTCGGCTGAAAGGGTATGTTCCGCCCAGTATTCAATGACTGGCAAACCACCCCCGATCGCTGGAGTCTCCTCATTTCTGTTATTAAACGGTGGGACAGGCTGAACATTCTGCTGCGTAGAATCCATGCGTTTACCTCAATAGAAAGGTGATTTTTGGCGTATCAGTCCGTCATAAGGCGGATCTTATAAGGATTGGGTTAAACTCGCAGTCATCCTTTAGGACAGTCTTTATGGTTTTTAAGGAAGACCAAATGGATTTGGAACTTTGTCCTTTGCACTCCGCACTTCCTCTTAACCCTCTAGTAAACTAGAGACTCTAAGATAAAAGTGAGAAGTGAGAAGTGAGCGAGGAGCTTGGAGAATGATAACGCTTGCACCCGAAAAGACACTGCAAATTGGCGAAGTTGCTGCCCTCAGCGAACTACCGATCAAAACAATTCGCTATTACGAAGAGCAGGGTTTGCTCACGCCAACGGTCAGTCGGTCAAAAGCTAATTACCGCTTGTTTGAAGCATCTGTTTTACAAAGGCTGGCGTTTATCAAGCGATCGCAGTCCTTGGGTCTAAGTTTGCGCGAGATTCAAGATATTCTGACTGTGCATGACCAAGGGCAACTCCCCTGTGAGGATGTCAAGCAAAATCTTCAGAAAAAAGTGCAGCAAGTCACCGAGCAAATCGAAGCGTTACAACTGCTGCGATCGCAAATCAACGGGTATCCTCACCTCAATTTGCAACATTAAGTGAAGCACTGCTCTTTTGAGATATTGTCCGTATCATCTGCCTTCTTAAGAAAGCAGCTTTTGCAACGAGACAATACAACTGTATGGGTAGCCCAGCCCATTCATGAAACTAAATAACAAAAAGCAACTGCATTAAGTTTAATTTGAGGAGTTGAAAGATTTTCCTAGTAACAAGTACACACGCTTGAGAATCATGAACAAAGTCAGAATGAACTGAATTGAGATGTAATAAACAATAAATGCTAAAAGCCGTTGAAATGAGCATATGTTGAAACTTACAAGATTGCAATTATTTGTTTTTAAAAAGTAACTCATTAGAACAAGAATATTTACGATCGAGATTAATATAGCAAAAGATACATTAACGTAGATTTCTTGAAGCAATCTGCGTCTTTTTATAATCTCTTCAATATCAAATGGATCAATCAATACATTTTCTTCGGTCTTTTTGCAAGAAATATCATATACCAGTAGAAGCAAGTTAAATAGTAAGGCGGAAAATATTGAGAAGGAAGTAATCAAAGTATTAACTAATCCATCATTTAGAGGTACTTCTAAGATGATTAATGCCCCAGAAAAAAGTAGTGGAAAGAGAAAGAATAGAATGATATCAGGAAAATAGACTTTTCCTGTTCTTCCACTTCTAAGTGTTAGAACATGATCTTTAATAATACTTACGATGGAAATCTTAGTAAACATATGCATTGTTATAAGCTTGGTGGATAAAGCTTGTTAGTAATGTCTTTAAGATACTCAAAACTAGCTATATAAATACTCTCAAAAGTGGGTTGGTCATCAGCGCCTACAGTTACTTGTTTAGAAATGTCGTGGTAGATTCTTGATTTCTCGATCTCACCCAAGTCAAAAGTGCGAATACTTCCATCAACTTCAACATCAAGCTTCACAGTGTCATAAGCAAATTCAAAATCGCGGATTTCAATTAAACTTTTGACGCTGCGCTCAGAGTCAAAAAAGCTTTTTATTCTACTGGAAAAAGGAATTTTATTAGCTGATAACACCACTTCCATATTAAAAGGAACTTCTTGATGACCTTCGTCTAGTCCATCAAATGCATCAGTAGGTGCTCTGTATTTTACACATCGAAGTCTTTTTATGGTTCCTTCATTTAAAAGTTTTCTAATTAAATCGTCCTGAATTAAAGAGTTTATCTCTAGAGAATAACCTATATATTTTTCTGAGAAATACTTACTTAAAGAGTTGCCAAGAGAAGTTTTAATACCAAACCTGCCAGTACGTTGTAGAATCAAAACTCCTTCATTTCTTTCTTTTGGAATATAAAATAGAAAGTAAAATGGGAGAACGTCAGCATCATTTTTTGTTTTCTTATAGTTTACAGAATCTGTTTCTATGTCTCGAATATTACTTGAAATTCCGTAGTTGCCGCTTTCAATGATTCCGAAGACATATCTTTCCTTTGAGTGTCCTTTAGTAGGCTTCATATATGTTTTAAGGGCATTATTAGTATTATTAGTATGTAAATGCTTTAAAAAGCTTATTAAAATACTGTAGAAATCATCGAAGTCATTGAAGCAGTTCAATTTTTTATAATCAGGTGGATGATTATCATTTTTGTTGGGCTTACTTTGTTTCTTTTCAATTCTGACTGTATAAGCTGTCAAAAAAATTCTCATAACCTTTCTCAAATCCAGTTTGCTAAATTCTAACTACAACATAGTGTTAGGTGCGCTACCTAAATAAAGCCGATGAAGTAAGCTTGATGATCCAAGCAATGACTGAAAGCGCCTAAACCTATAGAGCCTACTTAGGATCTTTTGTGAAACTGTTACTCTTAGGGCGTTTCAGCAAAAGCGCTGAATTTGCCGAAGCCGCCTTCCGTTCAGGGTTGTAGGCTAATATCAAATGAGTTCTATAGACCTAATAATTAAATCGTGACAGTAATTGATCAATTGCTACTGGAAGCTTTAGAGCATCATTGCTTTACACTTTACACTTGTCTAGAGGGACACAAATCGAATAAAGGGCAGCGATCGCAAGCAGGATTGCGATAGTAGCAGCACTTTTGCCCATGCAGCATCAATACTTCGTGATGATCATAAACCTGTTGGGCTGTCCAATCAGCGGGGAGTAAGGCTTCTAGAATGGCATGGGATTTGCCAACATCTACTTTTGCAGGCAAAATTCCTAAGCGTATGGCAACGCGGTGATGGTGACTGTCCACAGGCAGGGCACGACCGCGCAGCCGACTAAATGCCAATACTGCCGCGCTCGTTTGGGTCCCACTCCTGGCAAAGACTCTAGCCAGGTACGGGCTTCTGTAACGGGCATCTCACCCAAAAAATCGAGCGACCATTCTCCGTCCAACCGTTCTCCGATCAAGCGCAGAACTTGCTGAAGCCGAGGTGCTTTTGACTCTGCCCAGGTGCAAGACGCGATCGCTGCTTCTACATTCTCGGTCGGTGCATCCCTAACTAACTCCCACGTTGGAAAT
>Ga0163154_10004079_pt1 | contig 19542 bp, 10 predicted proteins | sample OliLakLV19MP9P1_FD_148649 | JGI IMG/M metagenome (GOLD analysis project Ga0163154, IMG submission 148649) | Freshwater microbial mat bacterial communities from Lake Vanda, McMurdo Dry Valleys, Antarctica - Oligotrophic Lake LV.19.MP9.P1 | ecosystem: Environmental > Aquatic > Freshwater > Lake >...
CTACGACAACGCGCGCGGCCTCCAGGATCTTGTCGGCCGGCACCATCACGCCGAGGTCGATGACCTCGTAGTCGTTGCAGCCGAGCACCACGCCGACGATGTTCTTGCCGATGTCGTGCACGTCGCCCTTGACGGTCGCCATGACGATCTTGCCGGCGCTCTTGTGTTTCTCGCCGGCCTTCGCGGCGGCCATGAAGGGCTCGAGGTAACCGACGGCCTTCTTCATCGCGCGCGCGCTCTTCACGACCTGCGGCAGGAACATCTTGCCCTGTCCGAAGAGGTCGCCGACGATGCGCATGCCGTCCATCAGAGGTCCTTCGATGACCTCCAACGGGCGTTTGAAGCTCAAACGTGCCTCCTCGGTATCGACCTCGATGAAGTCGACGATGCCGTGCACGAGCGCGTGTGCCAGGCGCTTCGCGACAGGTGCGTCGCGCCACGCGAGGTCCACCTCGCGCTTCTTGCCGCCCGCGGACAGCGTCGCCGCGAGCTCCATCATCCGGTCCGTCGCGTCGGGGCGGCGGTTGAAGATCAGGTCCTCGACACGCTCCAGGAGCTCCTTGGGGATCTCCTCGTACAACTGAATCATGCCCGCGTTGACGATCCCCATGTCCATCCCCGCGCGGATCGCGTGGTAGAGGAACGCGGAGTGGATCGCTTCGCGCACCTGGTCGTTCCCGCGGAAGGAGAACGAGAGGTTCGACACGCCGCCCGAGATGTGCGCGCCCGGGCACTTCGCGCGGATCTCGCGCGCCGCCTCGATGAAGTTCTTGCCGTAGTCCGAGTGCTCCTCGATGCCCGTGCCGATCGCGAGGATGTTCGGGTCGAAGATCACGTCGCCCGGGGCGAAGCCGACCTCGTCGACGAGGATCCGGAACGCGCGCTGGCAGATCGAGACCTTGTGCGCAGTCTCGGTCGCTTGGCCCTGCTCGTCGAAGGCCATGACGACGACGCCGGCGCCAAAGCGCTGGATCTCGCGCGCTTGCGCGCGGAAGACGTCCTCGCCCTCTTTCAGCGAGATCGAGTTGACGATGCCTTTCCCCTGCAGGCACTCGAGGCCCGCGCGCAGCACCGTCCACTTCGAGCTGTCGACCATCACCGGGATCCGCGCCACTTCGGGCTCTGTCGCGATGTGGTTCAGGAACGTGCGCATGCACGCCTCGGAGTCGAGCATGCCCGCGTCCATGTTCACGTCCAGGACGTTGGCGCCGCTGCGGACCTGCTGCACCGCGACCTCGACGGCGGCCTCGAAGTCGCCGGCCTCGACCAGCTTGCGGAAGCGCGCCGAACCCGACACGTTCGTGCGCTCGCCGATGATGACGAAGTTGGTCGTCTCGTCGACGGTCAGCGTCTCGAGGCCGGTGAAAAACGCGCGGCCCTTGCGCGACTCGGCGGGGGTCGCCCGGTCGCGTGTCGGACGGTTCGCGACGCGCTCGACGATCGCCTTGATGTGCTCCGGCGTCGTGCCGCAGCAACCGCCGACGATGTCGACGATCTGCGAACTCGCGAACTCACCGAGCAGTGCGCCGGTCGTCTCGGGCGCCTCGTCGTACTCGCCGAACGCGTTCGGGAGTCCCGCGTTCGGGTAGCTGGACACGTAACAGGGCGCGATCTTCGAGAGCTCGGCCACGTACGGCCGCATCTCCTTCGCGCCCAGCGAGCAGTTCACGCCCACCGAGAACGGCCGCGCGTGCGCGACCGAATTCCAGAACGAATCGATCGTCTGGCCCGAGAGCGTCCGGCCGCTGGCGTCCGTGATCGCGACGGAGAGCATCACCGGGGGTCGCTTGCCGAACTCCGAGCACGCCTTGTCGATCGCGAACAGCGCGGCTTTTGCGTTCAGTGTGTCGAAGATCGTCTCGACGAGCAGCAGGTCGACACCACCCTCGAGGAGCGCCAGGACTTGCGCGATGTAAGCCGCCTCGAGCTGCGCGAACGTGACCGCGCGGAACGACGGGTCCTCGACCTTCGGCGACAATGACAACGTGCGCGCCGTCGGACCGATCGCGCCGGCGACGAAGCGCGGCCGATCGGGCGTGCGCGTGCTCCACGCGTCCGCGGATTGCCGAGCGACACGCGCCGCGCAGAGGTTGATCTCGCGCGCGGCCCACTCCAGCCCGTACTCGCTCTGTGCGACCGACGTACCCGAGAACGTATTCGTCTCGATGATGTCTGCGCCTGCGGCGAAATACGCGTCGTGCACGGACCGCAAGAGCTCGGGCCGCGTGACCGAGATCAGGTCGTAGTTGCCTCGCAGAGGCTTCTGTGCGCCCTTGAAATGCTCGCCCCGGAAGTCTTCCTCGACGAGGTTCGCGCGCTGCAACATCGTGCCCATCGCGCCATCGAGGACGAGTACGCGCTCGGCGAGGAGCTCCTGCAGGAGGCCGAGGGTCTCGGCGCTGGAGCGGAGACCTCGCGCGCCAGCGGTCGAAAGGCCTGCGGTGGTGGTGGGCGACGGGTTCATGTGCGAAGTCACGCGGTGCCTACCGCCAGGAGAGTCATGAAGTGAGGAGGCTGCGTGTCGCGCGCTGCGCGCTCGACCCGCACGTCCGTGAAACCAGCGGCCAGAAGCTGTCGCTCCAGGTCCTGCTCGGTGAAGCCGAGGTGCACGTGTTGCAAGCGCTCGCGCACCCATTCCTCGGTGTGGGCGAGCAGGTCCAGCACGAGCACACGACCACCCGGCACGAGGATGCGCCGCGCCTCGCGCAGCGCGCGCTCCGGCACGTGCGCGTGGTGCAGCGCTTGGCTCAGCACCGCGACGTCGAACGTGTGCGGCTCGAGCGGCAGCGCCTCGATGTCACCCTCGACCGTCGCGATGTTGTGGATTCCGCGGCGCCGCGCGCGAACGATGAGCTGCTCGAGCATCGGCGGCGAGAGGTCGACGGCGGTGACGGACTCCGCGATCTCCGCCAGCATCAGCGTCAACAGCCCATCGCCGATGCCGAGGTCGACGTAACGCGTCCGCGGCGCGAGGTGCAGGAGGCCGCGCGCGAGGCCTTCCCACGTGCGCCCTGGCAAGCCGACCTCGCCGAACGTCGCCGCAACGCGGTCGAAGTACGCGCGCGCTTCGTTGCGGCGACGGTCGACGAGCGCTTCGTATCCGGCCTTGTCCGCCTGGAACTCCGGCGCCGTGCCCGCGTCATCGAGCACCTGCCGCACGAGGTCGACCGGGCCGTCCGCGCTGAGCGAGTAGTAGCTGCGCCGACCGGCGCGCCGGTCGATGACGAGCCCGGCGTCCTTCAGCAGCGTGAGCTGCGTCGAGATGCGGCTCTGGCCCATGTTCAGGACCTCCTGCAGCTCGCCGACGGACAGCTCGCCGAGCGACAAGAGGCGCAGGATCCGCAGGCGCGTCTCGTCCCCGAGCGCCTTCAGGAGGCGCGTCGTGCCGGCGAGCGCGACCGGGGGACGCGACCGCGCGGCCTTCTTCGACGGGGTGCTGGCGGGGGACGGGGTAGGCATCGGCGCTCAGCGAATCTATCGACGCATCTGGACATCTGTATATGCCATATCCGCGAATAGGTGTCTTTTGGGTAGTCCATCGCATTCCGAGGCATGGTGCCCCGCTTGGAACGGGGCCCCAGGGGCCAAGAAGCCCGCCGCGCGCTGCCGTACGCGCGCCCGCGCCGCCGCGGCGGTGAATTCAATGGCATGACGAGGCGCACGCGCGCCTCGCCATGCCCGTCGCGCGGCAGCCAGCGCTCCCCGACACGCAGGAGCGCACTGACTCCGCCACGGCCAGGACGTTCTACTGGAACGTGATTCTCAGCCCGTTCGTGAAGTTCGACGTCGCGGCCCCCGAGATTGCATCGCGGTGCCACGTCTGGAAGTTGCGCGACTGACCCGCGAGGACCGTGACGAACCCTGTGGGCGTCGGCGTCTGCGTCAGGTTGAGCAGGAGCGAGAACTCACCCACGAGGCCCGAGTTCTTGATCTGACCCGGACCGACATAACGTCCGATCGCGCCGCTGAGGCACAGGTTGCCTTGGCTGCCGCCGGCACCGGGCACGAAGCCCTGCGTCGCGCTCGTCAAGAAGTAACCGAACGCGTTGAGCGGCAGGCTCGACGCCTCGAGCGTGAGGTTGTTCGCCGCCGCGACGGCCGAACCCGTGGCGATGAGGATGCTCGGTCTGCCGGTCGAGTTGTTGACGGTAGGCGTGCAGTACGCCGTGCCGATGCTCCCGGTGAAGTACGCGTCACGGTGCGCGAGGACCTCGGGCAGGCCCAATGCTGCGTCATAGACCGCGACGCCCCGGATGCGCCCGGTCAGGACGTCGATGTTCGAGCCGTTGGGGCGGTAGATCTGGCCGATGCCCTGCATGCCTTGCAGCAGGGGGCCGAAAGGCGCCGTGCCGAAGCTGACGCCGTTGACGAAGAGCTCGGTCGTGTCCGTGTTGATGTTCGCCACGAACACGAGGTGCATGTCGGTGTTCTCCGTGTTCGTACCGCCTGTGAAGGTGTAGTCGATGACCCCGAACTCTGTGATGCCGTACAGCTGCGTGTCGAGGTACTGCTCGAACTTGAGGCCCGCGCTGGAGCCGACGCCCGAGCCCAGGTTGCCCATCAGGCCGCTGCTGATGCCCGCGTTGGTGCCGTACACGATGAACTCGTAGGAGACGCTCGATGCGCCGTTCGGCGAGCCGATGTCCACGACGATCGGGCCGGGGAGGAGCGAGTTCGTGTACAGCGCCGACGTGCCGGCGCCGACCGCGGAGAGCCACGCGGACACGGAGCCCGACGGCGGCGGGACGATGAGCTCGGTGACGTTGAGCGTGCCCGATCCAGAGAGAGCCGCGAACCCGCCGACGCGTAAGTAGACCACGCTGCCAGGGGTCAACGACCAGGTGACCGAGCTCTGCAGGCCACAGGAGTCGTCGTTGCAGGCCACCGACACGAGCGCAGCGCACGTACCGGTGAAGAGCTCGAGCGCGGTGTCGTAACCGCCACTGCACGTGTCGAACGTGTAGACCGCGTCGTTGGGCGCGGTGAAGCGATACCAGAGGTCGGACCCACCGTTCGCGCAGGGCCAAACTGGCGCGCTGGTTGTCGCGCTCGTCGTATCGAACGGGGTCGATCCGACAGCGAGAGTGAGCGCGCCAGCGCATTCGTCATTCTGGGAGAGCGCGTGCGTGGAGAGCGCCGAGAGGGCGAGGAGGAAGATGGGTGTACGAGCAGTCATGGGTTGATTGGAAGCAGGGGTCGAGTCGCCGAGGGGGAGCCCTCGTGCAGAAGTGCGTGGTGACGTCACCGCGCCTCACCCAGGCTAGGGCTTTCCGCTTGTGGCGCAATGCTGCAACGACCTCGTCTTGCGTAGGGGCCACCGTTGGGGCCCAGCCGCGTCATGTAAGCAGCGGTACGTTCGGTGCAGCCCCGCCTCGCGGCCTCGCGGCGTTCACCGCCGGGCCGGGCGCTGCTCATCGCCGAGCAGCTCGACCTCGGCGAAGCCCACGTGTCCCGGCCAACGCTCGCCCGCGAGGCGCTCGACGACACGAATCTCGAGGCGGCGGAGCTGCTTGCCGGGGGGCAGCTCCACGAACGACTTCTTGCGGTCGTCGGGGTCCAGCACGAAGCGCAGGACGTCCGTGTCGCGATTGATCCGCACCTCGATGACCGTCGCGCGGTCGTGGGCGCGCGCGTTGCGCAGCTCGGTGTTCGCCGACGAGAGTACGAGGCGCCGCGCGCGCACGGGGCGCTCCAGCTCGAACGCGAGGGTCGGAGTCGCGTCCTCCTTCTTCGACAGCCACACCGTGCCCTGCAAACCGTCGACGGCCTGCGCAGCCGATTGCCCATCGCTGTTGGAGGAGGACGCAGCCGCCTCGGCGATGCGATTCGTCGCGAGCAGGTTCTGCGCCGCGTGGCTCGAGGCAGCGCCCGCCGTCCCCGACGACGCAGGCACGTCCACCACGAGCGGCGCGCCCTCGAGCGTGATGTACCCCGTCGACGTCGCGACCGGCGCCGGGTCGACGAGCTGGAGCCGGAGCAGCACTTCGTGCTGGCCCATGCCGCGCGCAGCGAGGTCGAGCTGTGCGGCATACCGATCCTCTGGGCGCCACGGGCGCGTGACGTCGCCCGCGAGCGACGCGGCGGGCTCGCCGTCGACGAAGTACTCGACACGGTGCACACGCAGCGCGGCCTCGCCCCCCAGACGATCGACGAGCGCACGGCCGAAACCCGACAGCCAGAACGTGCCCTGCGTCCGTCCAGTGCCACGCCAATGCACGTCCGCCGTGTCACCCTCGGCGATGTGCAGCTCGCTCGCGCTGCGCTTCGACGGACCGCTCACGGTCGCAGTCGCGCGCTTCAGGAACAGCACCGCAAAGCACGTGTCCGACTGGTCGTGCCATTCACCCGCGCCCTGCTGCTGCGCGACGAGGTAACGCGCGCCTTCCCAGTACCAGTCGCGTCCGCCGATGGTGGGGCGTTCGAAGAACGCGCCGACACGCTCCAAGCCGTAGAGGTAGTAGTAGTGGAAATCGCCTCCGCGCCCAGGGTTGTGCTCGATGGCGAAGTTCAGCTCCATCCAGCGCCAAGCGGCGAGCTCGAGCTCGTCGAGCTCGACCGCGGTGCGGCGCGTCAGCGCCTCGCCGAGCGATTCACGACACAAGTGCAGGATCGCCAGCGCAGCGGTGGTCATCGAGCCGGAGGTCCCGCCGTGGCCGCCCTCGGCGCGGTACATGAAGCCCGCGGTCGGTGCGCCGCGAGTGTCCGACCCACCGAGGGCCTTCACGCGCACGACGTCGCCGCGGTATCTCGGCATGTTCTCGATCGTCTTCTGGATCACCCGCTGGGGCACGGCGACGCCCATGCGCTGCGCGGCACGCAGGCCAAGGATCGCGTACTGCGTGTTCGAGAGGCAGACGGTCGAGTTCGGACGCAGCGGATACGTCCACATGCCGGGCTGCTTGCCCGACGCGTCTTCGCCGCCTTGTGTCGAGACGAGCTGGTCGGCGAGTTCCGCGGCCCATTCCCGCGCGGCATCGTCGCCGATCGCTTCGAGCGCCATCAGGAGGCAACCCGTGCCGTAGGTGCTCTCGCTGCCGTTTGTGCGCAGGAACGCGTACGCCGCGGTCACCGCCGGGTCGTCCACCGGCACGCCGGCCTTCAGGAGTGTCAGCAGGGAGAGCGCGGTCTGCCCGCCGAAGTGCACGTTCTCGTGTTGGCTCCACGAGCCATCGATGAGCTGCGTCGAGCGCAGATACGCGACGCCGCGGTCGAGCGCCTTGTCGATCGCAGGTTGCAGGTTCCGCTTCTCCGCCAAGGTCGGCGGAGGAGTCACGATCGTCGCGCCGAACGGCGCGACGTCGTAACGTGGCTTCGGCGCGGGGATCCGCACCGCCTCCCACACGACCTTGCGCGCGCTGTCGAGGAGCGCGAGACGGAACCCCTCGAGGCGCTCGCCGCAGCAATCCGTGCGGTTGAACACCGTCACCTGATCGACCGCGACGTCACGGCCGAGGTCGAGCTCCCACCACGGGTCCGAACCCTCGGCCGTGTGGCTGACCGAGCCCGCGGCGTGGCTGCCGTGCACGCCGCCGTCGATCGCGCGGGTGGCCGCGGACTCGCCGAAGGTGGTCGACTGACTCGCGGCGCCTGCCGGGGCGACGTTCTGGCCATCTTCGACGACCCAGACCTCGGCGAGGTGCAAGATGCGGCCGGGCCCAGAGAGCTCGATGCGCACGAAGCGCGTCCGGGAGTCAGCGCGTTGCGCGGGCGCGGACGTTCCGAAGAGAGTCGTGCCCAGCGCCGCGAAGAGGGCGCAAGTCAGCCAGGTGGGGGGCCTCGTCATGTTCGCCATCGATCGTAACTCAGGCCCAGCGCCGGCTTTCCACTGGCCTCCCATGCTCCACACGATCCCGCCCGGAGACCTCCGACGTGCTCCTTACCGCACGAGCGCCGGGGGCCACCTAGACTCGGGGACTCACCCATGCAACTCTCCCCCCTCCGACGGCCCCGGCCCGTGTGCTTCGCCCTTCTGCTCTCATGCCTCGGGTGGGCCCTCGGCCCCAGCGCGCGTGCGCAGGGCACGCCGCTGGATCTCGACGCGCTCTTCACGACCGAGGACGGCGTCGGCCGCGCGCGTGCGGGCCTCACGTTCCGCGAGGTCGGCCCGTACCGCGGCGGGCGCTCGTGCGCGGTCTCAGGGGTGGTCGGCGACCGCGACACGTACTGGATGGGGGCGACGGGCGGCGGGGTGTGGCGCAGCGACGACGCCGGGCGCTCGTGGCGTTGCATGTCGGACGGCCCCGCGTCGGGGGCGGGCCTCGGATGGTCGATCGGCGCGGTCGCCGTCGCGCCTTCGGATCCGAACGTCGTCTGGGTCGGCACGGGTGAGAAGACGGTGCGCGGCAACGTCAGCCACGGCGACGGCGTGTGGCGCACGACCGATGGGGGTGAGACCTGGGCACACGTCGGCCTCGCGGATGCGCGCCACGTCTGCCGCATCCGCGTGCACCCGAGTGACCCCGATACGGCGTACGCGGCGGCGCTGGGTCATCTCTTCGGCCCGAACCCGCAGCGCGGTGTGTATCGCACGACCGACGGCGGCGCGACGTGGCAGCGCGTGCTCTTCGTGAGCGATGAAGTCGGTGCGGTCGATCTTTGCCTCGACCCGAAGAACCCGCGCACTTTGTACGCGACGACGTGGCGAGTGCTGCGTACGCCGTGGAGCCTCGAGTCCGGCGGCGAGGGCTCGGGCCTCTGGAAGAGCATCGACGGCGGCGACACGTGGACGGAGCTGTCGCGCAACCCTGGCTTGCCGAAGGGCACGCTCGGCATCGGCGGCGTCACCGTCAGCCCGTCGAACCCGCGCAACCTCTACTTGATCCTCGAGGCCGAGGACGGAGGCGTCTTCCGCTCGCGCGACGCCGGCGCGACGTGGAAGAAGGTCAACAGCGACCGCGATCTGCGCCAGCGCGCTTGGTACTACACGCGTATCCAGGTGGACCCGGTAGACGAGGACGTCGTGTACGTGTTGAACGTCGGCTTCCATCGCTCGCAGGATGGGGGCGCGACGTTTGTGCAGCTTGGCACACCACACTCGGACAACCACGATCTGTGGATCGATCCGGCGGACCCGCTGCGCATGGTCGAGGCGAACGACGGCGGCGTGAATGTCTCGTTCGACGGCGGCGCGACATGGTCGGCGCAGGACAACCAGCCGACGGCGCAGATGTACCGCGTGTCGGTCGACACGGCCGAGCCCTATCGCTTGCTCGGCGGCCAGCAGGACAATTCGGCCATTCGTATCCAGAGCCGCGCGTACGGCACTGGCGGCATCGGCGAGCGCCAGTACGAATCGACGGCGGGCGGCGAGAGCGGGCATGTCGTCGCGCACCCTGACGATGCGGACATCGTCGTCGGCGGTTCGTACGGGGGTTATCTGACCGTCGAGAACCACCGCACCGGAGAGAGCCGCACGATCACCGTCTGGCCGGACAACCCGATGGGTTCCGGCGCGGAGGGCATGCGCTATCGGTTCCAGTGGAACTTCCCGCTGTTCTTCTCACCGCACTCCGTCATACGCGACCAGGGTGGCAGGCGCGACCAGGGTGGCAGGCGCGACCAGGCTGGCGAGGGCGACCTTGGCCGCGCGCTCTACGCGGGCTCGAACGTGCTGTTCCGCAGCACGGACCTCGGCGCCAGCTGGCAAGCGCTCTCGCCGGACCTCACACGCAACGACCCGACGAAGCTCGGGCCGTCTGGCGGGCCGATCACGAAGGACAACACCAGCGTCGAGTACTACTGCACGTTGTTCGCGGGCTTCGAGTCGCCGCACGAGCGCGGGACGATCTGGGTGGGCTCCGACGACGGCCGCGTGCACGTGACGCGCGACGACGGCGCGACGTGGACGGACGTGACGCCGGCCGAGCTGCCTGAATGGGCTCAGGTCAATGACCTCGTGTGGGACCCGCACACTGTCGGCGGCGCCTACTTCGCGGCGACGCGTTACAAGCTGGACGACTTCGCGCCGTACCTGTTCCACACCGCGGATTACGGCGCGACTTGGCGCCGGATGGACGCGGGGATCCCGCGTGAGCACTTCACGCGTGCAATCGTCGCGGACGTCGAACGCGCGGGCCTCCTGTTCGCGGGCACTGAGCGCGGCCTCTATGCGAGCCTCGACGACGGCGCCACTTGGACTTCGTTCCAGGCAGGCTTGCCGCTCGTGCCTGTGACGGACCTCGAGGTGTACCGCGGCGACGTGATCGTCGCGACGCAGGGGCGCGGTTATTGGATCCTCGACCGGCCGGAGGCGTTGCGGCAATTCGACGATGCGGCGCAGCGCGGACGCTCGGTGCTGTACCTGCCGGCGGAGGCTCTGCGCGCGCGGCTCGGCAATCGTGGCGGCGCGCAAGGCCAGAATCCGAGCTCTGGCGCAGTGCTCGAGCTGCGCCTCGGCGACTCCGTGACAGAGGACACGGCGGTGACGTTGGAGGTGCTCGAGGCGGACGGCGACGTTGTGCGCAGCTTCACGCGGAAAGGCGCGGGATCACGCCAGGAGCACACCGCGGAGGACGACCGGCGCCTCGACGTGAAGGCGGGCTTCCACCGCTTCGTGTGGGACCTGCGTTATCCAGGCGCGCAGTCCTTCCCGGAGATGATCCTGTGGTCGGGCAGCATGCGCGGAGCATTGGCGCCGCCAGGCGAGTACCGCGTGCGGCTGAGCGTTGATGGGAACTCCGTCGAGCGGCCGCTCGTGCTGCGCGCCGACCCACGCTCGGGCACAGCGGACGCGGATATGGTGGCGCAATTCGAGTTCGTGCAGGAGTTGGGCGCGCTGCTCACGCGAGCTCACACGGGGATCCGGGACCTGCGGGCGGCGCGCGAGGACCTCGCGCTCGTCGAAGGCCGCCTCGCGCTGGCGCGCGAGCGTGGCGCCGACAGCGCGCGCTGCGACGCGCTGATGCGCGATGTCGAGGCCGCGCGTACGGCGCTGCGCGAGGTCGAGGAGGCGCTCTACCAGACGCGGAACCAGAGTAGCCAGGACCCGCTGAACTACCCGATCCGCCTCACTGACAAGCTCGCCGGCGTGCGCGGCGCGGCGATGGACGGCGACTTCGCGCCGACGGCGCAGCAACGCGCGGTGGCGGCGGAGCTATCGACGCAGATCGAGGCCGAGCTCGTGCGCCTCGATGCGGCCTTCGAGTCGCTGCTGCCGGCGATCGACGCGGAGGCGCGTGAGCTCGAGGTGCCGTGGGTGCGCGGACGGAAGGGTGGCGAGTCAGCGCCGGATCGAGGGTTGTGACCGAGGACGCCGTCACGCGCTGAGCGGTGCCGGAGTCGTTCGACAACTTCGGCACGTCGGTCACGCTCGAGGCCGACACACTGGCGATCGGTGCTCCGACGGGCCTCTACTCACCGTTTGGCGAGGGGCGTGTGCACCTCTATCGCCGTGAGGCCGCGGGGTGGGCGCCGATCACCGAACGCACGGGCTACGGCGCGTCGCGCTACGGGAACAGCGTCGCGGTCGACGGTGGGCGACTCCTCATCTCCGAAGCGGCGAGCGGGGCGGTCGCCGGCTCCGGCCGCGCGCACGTCGTCCCGTCCGCCGGCTTCGAGGTCGACCCCTTCTGCTTCTGCACCGAGGCCGGCTGCCACAACGTCGACACGACGGCGGGCTGCGTCAATGCGACGGGCGCGAGCTGCCGGCTGACGGCGTGTGGCACGACGAGCGTGTCGCGTGACGACCTCGTGCTGACCGCGACGAACACCGGCGCGCACAGCTTCGGCCTCTTTTTCATGGGGCGGACGGCGACGCCCCTGCAGTTCTTCGGCAATGGCCGGCGTTGCGTCGACGATCCGGTGCAGATCCTGCGTTTCCCGGCGCGACCATCGGGCGCCGCAGGGATCGTCCACGAGGGCCCCGGGCTCGTCGCGTACACGACCTCGACGTTCCCCGCCTTCGCCCAGGTCATGGTCGGCCAGCGCTGGAATTTCCAGCTCTGGTACCGGGACAGTGGGGCGTGCCTCAGGGGGTACAATGTGCCGAATGCGCTGGGCGTGACCTTCACACCGTAGGCATTCCGGAGGTGCTCGCGGGTCGGCGGCTCGTGTTCTCCAGCTGGTCACCGCGACATGTTCCGTATCCGATCCATCACGAGCGCGTCCCTCTCACAGAGCGAGCGCGAGCTCAGCGAGGTGCAGCGCATCCTGCGCGCGAGCTTCTCGGCCCTCTCCCCCGCGGAGATCGACAGTCTGCCAGCGAAGCTCGCCGACCCCCGCGCCTATCGGTTCCAGACGACTCTGCTGGTCGCCGAGGACCTGCGCGGCGACCTGCACGGCTTCGCGCTCGCATTGTTCGCCTCCGATGTCGGGTTCTGGTACCTCGACTACATCGCGACGGGCAGCACCCTGCGCGGCAACGGGATCGGCGGCGCGCTGTACCAGCGTGTCCGTGAGCTCGCGCTCGCCTCGGCGCCGATCGGCCTCTTCTACGAGTGCCTCCCCGATGACCCCGCGCGCTGCAGCGACCCTGCGTTCGCAAAGCAGAACGCGGCGCGCCTGCGCTTCTACGCGCAGTTCGGCGCGCGGCCCATCGTCGGCACGGGCTACGAGACGCCGTTGCGGCCGGGCGAACTGGATCTGCCGCATCTCGTGTACGACGACCTCGGCACGGGGCGCGAGCTCGGCCGCGACGACTGCCAGCGGGTGATGCGCGCCATCCTCGAGCGCAAGTACCAGCACCTCGTCGGACCGGAGTACGTCGACGCCGTGGTCGCCTCGGTGCAGGACGACCCGGTGCGCCTGCGCGCCATCAAGCCTCGCGCGAAGAGCGTGGCGCCCCGCGTGGACTTGGACGAGGCGGTCCTCGTCGTCAACGATCGCCACGACATCCACCACGTCAAGGACCGCGGCTACGTCGAGGCCCCCGTGCGCGTGCGCTCGATCCTGCGCGGGCTGGAGGGTCTCGGCAGCTTCAAGCGCATCGAGCCGCGCCCGTTCGACCGCGCGCACGTGTTGGCGGTGCACAACGCAGCCCTCGTCGACTACATCGAGCACACGTGCGGCCAGCTCCCCGAAGGCCAGTCGGTCTACCCGTACGTCTTCCCGATCCGCAACGCGACGCGCCCGCCGAAGGACGTCGCGTACGCGGCTGGGTACTACTGCATCGACACGTTCACGCCGCTGAACCGCAACGCGTGGCTCGCCGCGCGACATGGCGCGGACTGCACGCTGACCGCGGCCGAGGCCGTTTCAAGCGGCCAGCGCTTCGCGTATGCGCTCGTGCGCCCGCCTGGCCACCACGCCGAGCGCCGCGTCTACGGCGGCTTCTGTTACCTCAACAACGCGGCTATCGCGGCGCACTATCTCAGCGGCCAGGGCAAGGTGGCGCTGCTCGACATCGACTACCACCACGGCAACGGCCAGCAGGACATCTTCTGGGAGCGCAGCGACGTGCTCACGGTCTCGCTGCACGGGCACCCCAGCCACGCCTATCCGTTCTTCACGGGCTTCGAGAACGAGGTCGGTGCCGGCGAGGGCGAGGGTTACAACCTCAACATCGCGCTCCCGGAGGAGCTTGACGCCGACGGCTATCGCGCCGCGCTCGCGACTGCGCTCGCGCGGGTCCGCGAATTCAACCCCCGCTTCCTGGTCGTCGCCTTCGGACTCGACACGGCCAAGGGCGACCCGACCGGCTCGTGGAGCCTCGGCCCGGACGACTTCAAGCGCAACGGCGCGTTGCTCCGCGCGCTCGAGCTGCCGACGCTCGTCGTGCAGGAGGGCGGTTACCGCTCGTCGAGCCTCGGCGCGAACGCGCGCGCGTTCTTCAAGGGGTTGTGCGGCCGCAGCGCGTGACGGAGCGTAATTGTCGAGCGCCGGCTAATTACGCAAGCATTACGTGGGGGTGTGGAGGTGTGCCCGTCCCTTTGGGGCCCGCTACCAGGCGTGATTCATGAAACTCGACCGAAGGTGAGTCAGACGAGGATGAAGCAGATTGGTGTTGTCATTGTGTCCATGGTGATCGGCGCCGCGCTGGCCGTCCTGGTGCTCGACCATGACAACCAGCGAACCGGCCTCGGGGTCGAATTCGTCGCCCCCTCCCTCGTGGCGCCAGTCGACGGAGCGCGCAGCCCGCTCGCGACCGCTGCGCTGGGGAATGCGCCCGCGCGCGTGAGCGTGGAGATTCCATTGGACACTCCAAGCACCTCCGGTGAGGCGCAGCCGACGCCTGAGGCCGACACAGCCAGCCGCATCTCCGACGTCGAGCTCGAAGCAATCGTGAGGACGCAAGAGCCGTTCGCTGCCGATGACTCGACCTTCGACAAGAAGTACGCGTCCATGGCCGTCGAGGACCTGGAGATCGCTTTCAAGCTCGTCAAGCGTTTCATGTCCGAGGAGATCGATCTCGATCTGCCGAGCGTCCTCGCGAGCGGCGACTACTCGACTCCGCCGGAGCGGAATGGAGGCCCTACTTTCTATAAATCCGCCACTGCGCCCGACGGGCAGCGGGTCAAAGTTTACTTCGACCACCTCGAGTATCCCTTCCTCGAGATGCGCGCTCGCGAGAATGGTTGGCTCATCATGCGCATCCGCGAGCTGGGCAGCGACCCTGGCAGGTACAACACCTCGCGAACGAAGGGTTGATGCGGCTGGATCGGACCGCGCCTCGCCAAATCGAGTCGGCCGTGCTCCACTGGCGTCGATGCGTCGCCTCAGTCCGTCCGAGCTCTTACTTTCCCTCGTGGGAGCGCTGTGCGCCGTTGCCTTCGTCGCCATGTGGCTTGCGCGCGATGCGCGTGCGGTGGACGCCGTGCCCTCGCCGCTCGGTCTGGTCGAGGCGGCCGACGTGGACGCGCTCGTCGCTGCGGCCGATGGAGCGCACGTCGTGCTCCAGTCGCGCTCCGAGCCACCGATCGCCGAACGGCGCGCTGTCGCAGCCAGCGATCCGCAATCACTCCTCGAGCGTCACCCCGATCGTTCCCAGCTCGACTTCGTCGTCTCGGCGTTCGGAGCGCCCGCCGCTGGCGCTGTGATCGTTCTCTTCGGCTCGAGCGACCTCGCGCCGCCCCTCTTCGTCGCCGCGTCCGGCCTGACGCTCACCGATGCCGGCGGCGTCGTCACGGGACTCGACGGTCACGCGAGAGTCGCCGTCGCCCCCAAGCTCGAATGGCGCGGCATCGTGCGCTGGACGCCGCCTGCTCCCGGGGCTCGGCTCAGCGCCGAGTTCCGAGCCGTCTCGCCAAGTGCGGGCTACCCACGTGTGATCGCGATCGACCTCGGAGCGCCCCAGGCCGCGCGCTTCCTGCACGTCGAGGTGTGTTCGGTGCCTTCGGCCTTTAAACTTTGTGGCGCAGAGCTGGTCGCCATCTTGGACGATGGTACTCCCGCGCCGTCGGAGATCGGACCGACTCGCGCCGTCAGCGGCGCCGATGGTCGCGCGCTCATTTGGTGGCCGATGGGGACACGTCTCTGTGTCGACGCCGAAGGGCACACACCGCTCGAAGTGCCCGCGGCGTATTTCGAGCGCCTCCGCGCGGGGGCCGTGCACACGACGCTCGAGGCCGCCTCCGCCGCGGCACCCACCCCGCTCGAACTCTCGGCTCTCGGTGCGTTGCACGGCCGCCTCGATCCGCGCTGGGCCGCAGGTGGGCGGGTTATTGTCCGTGGCCCAACTATTGGAAGCTTTGGGAGGCGGCAGGTTCGCTATGGAGCTGCCTCCAGGTCGTCCGGGGACTCGAGCGCTACCGTGACGGCGACTGGCCATTGGAGGATCGACGGGCTCCCGACCAACATTGCGTCGGACCCCGCGCGTGCATTCGCCGTCGACCTCCTCGAAGGAGTCGCATTATGGTTCGATGGCGCGGACCTGGGCGACGTCCCGCGCGTCGTACGCGCGTCCCTCTACGCCGACATCTGGCTCGATTCGGCCGCTGACCTCGAGCTGCTGGACCCGTTCGGCGCGTGCGCGCCGGTCGCGTTGACCGCGCGCAGTCCGCGTGACCTCGACCTCGACGGCGGACGAGTTCAGTTGCACCTGCTTCGGCTACCCGATGGCAAGGACGTCGGGCCCAGGAGCGTGCGCTTCATACGTCGTATTGGGTCGAGGCGACAGGGGATCACGGCCGCCCCTGAACTCGTCGCCGAAGGGCTGGCCACCGCGACGGGCCGCGTCGTCGCACCGGACCTCCCCCTGGGGTTCTACGAGTTGCGTGTCCCCGGTCTGGTCACGTTCGAGGAGCGATTCCAGGACCTCGATGCGGAACCTCCGGTGAAGGTCGCCAGGTTCGACGCGTTCGACGTCTCCGAGCACTTCTCCCGGGCCTTTGGGCGCTTCGAGCACGATGGGCGCCCCGTCGAGACGGCGCTCACGAGGGGGCCCCCCGCGGACGACGACTGACCGACGCCAGGGATTTTCTCGCCCCGCGCCGGCCGCGGGCGGCGCGAGCGGGCCTCTTCCCTTCGAATGGTGCCCGTGCCCGAACCCGATCTCCCGCTGCCGGTCGTCGCGGTCGCGCCCACCGCCGACCTCGTCGCGCGGCACGCGGCGTTCGTGCGGACGCTGGCGCGGCGGCTCTGTCGGAGCGACGCGGACGCCGACGACCTCGCGCAGGACACGTGGGTCGAGGCGCTCCGGCGCCCGTCCGACGCCTGGGTCGCGCCCGAGGACCGGCCGGACGGCTGGCTCGCGCGCGTGGCGCAGCGCCTCGCCGGCCGACGCGCGCGCGGCGAGCGCCGGCGCAGCGACCGCGAGGCCCGTGCCGCGCAGAACGCGCGAGACACGCGTGATGCGCGTGCCCACACGCTCGGCACGCGTTTGCACGACACATCCTCGCGCAGAGTCGGCGACGCCGCGCTCGATGCGTCGCTCGAGCACGCCCTCGTCCTGCGCGACGTCGCCGACGCGCTCGTCGCCCTCGACGACGACGCGCGCCGCATCGTCGTCGCGCGGCACTTCGAGGGGCTCGAGCTCGCGGTCCTCGCCGCGCGCGAAGGCGTCGCGACGAGCACGCTGAAGCTGCGCCTCACCGCCGCCTACGAGCGCCTCCGCAAGCGCCTCGACGACCACGCCGGCGGCGACCGCGCGCGGTGGACGCACGCGCTGATCGCTGCGACCGGCGGAGCGTCGCTCGCGCCACCTACGCCGCCCGCGCCCGACACGCGTGCGCCTGAGGTGACCTGGCCTACGCCCACACACTCGGCGGCGAAGCCACACCCCGCCCCGCTCGGCGCGGCGGCCGAGGCCCTGCGCGCTCTCCTCGCGCCGTTTGCCGCACATCTCTCACCCGTCACGTTCTTTGCCATGGGACTCACGCTGAAGCTCTCCGCCCTCGCCGCCGTCGGGGCCGTCGTCGCCACTGGGCTCGCGTTGCGCGGATCCGAGCGTGGTGTCGAAGCGCTCGCGCCGCTCGCCGACGACGCGTCGCTCGCCGCCGTCGGCCACGCCGCGCTCGATGCCGCCGCGGTACGGACGGAGCGCACGGCGAGCCCCGTTGCGGCCGAGCCCGGCCCCGCAGGGCCTGCGCCCGTCGACACGCGCGAGCTGTCCGCGGTGGCGACCGTCGAGGTCCTCGTCACGGACCTCGATGGCGCTCCCGCGCCTGGTGTCGAGGTGCTCGCGGCGCCGTGGGACGGGCCGCTAAACCGCTTGGGCCGCACCGACGAGCGCGGTGCGTTCACGCTGCGTTGGCGGCCCGGTTTCGGCGATCCGCGTGTGCTCGTGGCGCTCTGGGCGCGCGGAGTGTTCCTCGGCGGCCTGCGCGCATTGGAGGCACCCGCGGGCAGTCGCCGTGCGTCGCGTGTGGCGATCGATCCCGCGCTCCTACCCCGCGGTGGCGGGGCTTACAACCTCCGGCTCTTGACGAGGGCGGCGGACGACCTTAAGCGTCGTGTTGAACGGATCGAGCTCGAGTTGGACTGGTCCGACCTCGCGGTCGTCGGCCTGAGCAATGGCGTGGCCACGCTCGAGAGAAAGCGCGAGGAGCGCGACGGCCCGTTCGAGGCCGACGCCGAGCAGGTCGGTGAGGGCGAGGTCGCCTTCGTGAGCGGCCCCGGCACCGCGCTCGAGCCCTATGCGCAGCTCCGCGAGTCCCTCGTCAGCGGCACTATCCTTGATCGCAGCGCGATTTCGATGGGCTCGATCAGCTGGGTCACCACAGACGAAGAACCCACTGCGATCATCCGCGGCGTCGTGCGCGACCTACCGGGCCTGCCCGCGGCGAGCGCGCGGGTGAGGGCGTATTCAAAGGAGGTCGATGACGCGTCGCCCGTCAACGCGGTCACCGACCGGGAGGGCCGCTTCGAGCTGCGCGTGCCCCTCGGACGAATTGCGGTCATCGCGGGCACGGGACCGAACCCGGGGTCGCGCGCCGAGGTCGTCCTGGTCGAAGGTGACGAGCGCACGTGCGACCTCACACTGGACCGCGGCCTCGCGCTCTTCGGTGTCGCGCGCTCGGGCGAGGTGCCGCTCGCCGGTGCACACGTGGAGGCGACCGTGACGCGCGGCGACGAGCACTGGCTGGCGATCGCCGTGACGGACGCTGAAGGGCGTTTTGTCGTGCCGCACTGTGCCGCGCCGTCCGTCGACCTCGACGTGTTCGTCCCGGAGTCCGGCGTACCGTGCCGCTCGCGACGTACGAGGGCGTGGGGGCGGGCCTCGAGCCGTTCGTGGCGACGCTCGACCCGGCCGCGTCCGAGCGCTTGGTCGTCATGATGCACGACGGCGAGCTCGGCCAGGTGGCAGTCGGGGAGCTGCGTGTCTACGACGACCGCGGCGCACGCGTCGGGCGGGTCCCCGTGCGGGGTGAGGTCGGCACTCCGATCGACGTGCAGCTGCCCCCTTTCTGGTCGCTGGTGGCGTTCGCCCACGGCCCGCACCAGGGTGCGCTGCAGCGCATCGAGCTGCGCCGCACTCCCCCGGACGCGCCGGAGGCGCCGCCCGCGGAGCAAGCGCTCGATGTCGGCCCGACGGCCGCGCTCGCCTTGCCCGCGCCGCACGAAGGCGCGACGTGGCGCGTCGAGCGCCTCTTGCCAGGCCGCGCGCCGAGCGCCGTCGTGCTATCCCTCGCGGGCGCATCGGCGGAAGACCTCGAGGTCCCACCCGGGACGTACAGAGTGCTCGCGATCGACGCCGAGGGCGCGCTCCTGCGCTCGCTCGAGTTCACGCTGAAGGCCGGCGAGCGCGCCGCGCCGCCGACCACGGGGAACTGATCCGAGCTCGACCGGAGGCCGACCCGCCGAGCCAATTGGGGCCCGAGCCCATCGCCGACCGACGAATCAGAAGAAGGTCACGGAGAGACCCTCGGTGAAGTTCGAAGTCGCGGCGCCGCCGACGGAGTCGCGGTGCCAGGCCTGGAAGTTCCAGACCTCGCCCGCGGCAATGGCGACGGGGCCGATCGGCGTCGGCGTCTGCGTCAGGTCGAGGTCGAGCGATATCGCCCCTGCGGCGCCAGTGTTTTGGATCTGTCCCGGGCCGAGATAGCGTCCGATCGAGCTTGCGACGCAGAGTACGCCCTGGCTGCCGCCCGGGTTCGGATTGTTGCCCTGCGACATGCTCGCCAGGAAGTAGCCGAAGGAGCTCGGCGGCAGCCAGGGCGTACTCTGCGT
>Ga0163154_10004082_pt1 | contig 19528 bp, 15 predicted proteins | sample OliLakLV19MP9P1_FD_148649 | JGI IMG/M metagenome (GOLD analysis project Ga0163154, IMG submission 148649) | Freshwater microbial mat bacterial communities from Lake Vanda, McMurdo Dry Valleys, Antarctica - Oligotrophic Lake LV.19.MP9.P1 | ecosystem: Environmental > Aquatic > Freshwater > Lake >...
CGCCGAAGGCGTGGATCGCGCCGAAGCCGAAGCCGCCCTGGACGAAGAACTCCAGCGCATGCGCCGCGAGCCTGTTTCAGAAGAAGAGGTGGAAAAGGCCCGCAACCAGAGCGAAGCCTATGAAGCCTTCGGCAACGTCAGCGTGCTCGGCAAAGCCATGAAACTGGCCTACTACGAATTGCTTGGCGACGCATCGCTGGTGAACGAAGAAATGGAGCAATACCGCCGTGTCACCGCAGCCGACATCCAGCGCGTGGCCGATGAGGTCTTGCAACCCGAGCGTTGCAATACGTTGCATTATCTGGCTAAGGAGCCGGTGCTTTCATGATGGGATTCCTAAAAAGCCCGGATACTGCGTTGCACACGATCGAAATTTTAACTCCCTTTCCACATCCGTTCCAAAACGCGAACATGGCCCAGCTTCCCCCCGCCCCCGACATGCACCCCATCACCGACGCCCATTTTGTGCACCCCGAAAAGCGTGTCCTGAGCAACGGCGTGCCGCTTTACGCCATTGACGGCGCCGCCGACGACATCCTCAAACTGGAAGCCGTCTTTCCCGCTGGCCGCCGCTACGAAACCGCCCCGGGCGTCTCCGCCGCCGCCGCCAAACTCATGACCGAAGGAGCGCCCGGCTTGAACGGCAGCGCCATCGCCGAAACGGTGGAACGCTACGGTGCCTCGCTCAAAGTGCGCGGCGGCTTCGACTACACCACGCTGCAATTACAGGGCCTGAACCGCTTTTTGGACCGCCTGCTGCCGGTGGTGCACGGCATCGTTTACGAAGCCAGCTACCCCGAAAAAGAGTGCGCCAACTACGTGCGCAACAACCGCCAAAAAATCAAAATCCGCGAACAGAAGGTTGATTATCTTGCGGATAACGGCATGCGTGAAGCCCTCTACGGGCCACAGCATCCCTACGGCTATAAAATGACGGGCGAATTGTTCTCGTCCCTCACGCGACAGTCGTTTTTGGATCACCACCGCCGCACCATCGCCCAAAGCCAACCCTTTCTCATTGCCGCGGGCCGCATCACCGACCAGGTGCTGGACTTTGCCGAAGCCGCCTTTGGCCGCGCCGTTCGCATGCCCATTGCCGCTACCCCTTACGGAGCAGCCCAGCCCGCCGCGACGCTGAACATTCACCAGTTTAAGCTAGGCTCGGTGCAATCGGCCCTTCGCTTTGCCAAACCCATCATGGCCAAAAGCCATGAAGACTACCGCCCCTTCTTTGTGCTCAACACCATTTTGGGCGGCTATTTCGGATCGCGCCTGATGAGCAACATCCGCGAAGACAAAGGCTACACCTACGGCATCTACTCCGGCATGACCCACCTGGATGACGCCTCCTACTTCTACATCAGTGCCGAAGTGGGCTCGCACGTTTGCCAGCCCGCCATCACCGAAGTCTACGCTGAAATGCAGCGCCTCCGCGACATCCCCGTCGGCGAAGAAGAGCTGGACTTGGTGCGCAACTACCTGCTCGGCACCATCCTGGGCTCCATAGACGGCCCCTTCCGCACCGCCGACACCGTCCGCGGCATCCTCCAGGGCCACCTGCCCATGGACTACGTGCAGCAGCTCGTGGATACGATTCGCACCGTTACGCCCGTTCAATTGCAGGCGCTGGCCAACCGCTACCTGCGCCAGGACGACCTGCTGGAACTCGTAGTCGGCTGGCCGGAAGAGGCAACGGTTTTGGGGGCGAATGGGGTTGGGGTTTAACGCAATGATTTCTATGGTTCAAAAGGGTTTCATGCGCAACACAACAGCATTGGGGAAGACGTTACTCTACCTCCTTTTACTGCATGTGTTCATGGCTTTGGAAGCCAACGCCCAAAGCCTAAACCCGCCCGAACTGTTTTGCGCCACCAACAACCTCAGCGGCGATGTGACCCTGCAGTGGTCTATTCCCGCCAATCCCTGTGGCCCGTTTGAAGGATACGAGGTGTGGGCGGCTACTGATCCGGACGGCCCTTACGTCTTACTGACCACGGTGCTGGCTGAAGCCACCACCACCTTCACCCATATTGGAGCCGATGGAGTGACCAGCACCTGGTACTACTATTTAGTGCCCGACTACGATTGTCCCGGCTTTGCCGCGCCAACCTCTGACACGCTGGACAACCGCGATCCGGTTCCCCCTATTATAGATTATGTTACGGTTGTGCCCACAGGAGCGGAGTTGAACTGGCTGCCAAGCCCTTCGCCCGAAACAAAAGCGTATATTATTTACCGACAAGTTATTGGATTCACACCCATTGACACCGTGTTCGGGCGCTTCAACACCACCTATACTGACGGCGCGGCCGCCATCACTGCGCAACCGGAGACCTACTCCATCGCCGCGCTCGACTCCTGCCGGACGCTCGGACTCTTCGCCAATCCGGCGCACACCACCATTTTACTGCAACAGGATCTGGACATCTGCGGCGCCTGGAACTTGAGTTGGAACGCGTATGCCGAATGGGATTCCGGGATAGCTGGCCACGATATCCGCACGTCGATCAATGGCGGCCTTGAAAGCACGGTGGCCAGCGTGCCCGGCGACCTGCTGGCTTACAACCTGGCCATCAACGACGGCGATTCGGTCTGCGTGACCGTGCGCGCCGTGCGCGACGATGGCGTTTTCTCCAGCTCTAACACGCATTGCCGCAACATCACCAAAGTACAACCGTCGCGCTTCGTGTACCTGCGCAACGTCACGATGGCCGCGAGCGACTCCGCCGTCATCGAATGGTACGCCGACCCGCTCGCTGACGGCGAGAGTTGGCGCGTGGAGCGCGGCGACAGTCCCGGACCTTGGTCGGTGCGGGGTAGCGGCGCCTTTCCCCCGCCCCCCGCCGGCTTCTTCACCTTCAGCGACTTTCCCAGCACCGCCGGCCGATACTACCGCGCCCTGACCGAAGACAGTTGCAACGCCTTCGTGCCCTCCGGGGTGGGCCGCACCATCCGCCTGCGCAGCGATGCCAGCTTTGGCCTGACCAACAACCTGACCTGGAACGCCTTTGAACTGCCCAATGCTGTGTTACTGGGCTTCGACCTCTACCGCCTGGACGCCGGCCTCTGGACCCTGCTCGTGTCCCTGCCCGCCAGCGCACTCAGCCACGCCGATGACGTCTCCAACTTTCTCTCCGGCGACGGCATCTTCTGCTACCGCCTCGAAGCCCGCTTTGACCTGAGCCTCCCCGACCTGGGCATTGCCGAAAGCCTGATCAGCCTTTCTGATGAAACCTGCGCCGAACAAAGCGGCAAAGTCTTTGTGCCCAACGCCATCGTGCCCGGCGGCTCCAATCCAATCTTTAAACCCGTTATCCTCTTTGGCGAAACGGGCTCGTACAACCTGCAAGTGATCAGCCGCTACGGCTCTGTGGTCTTTGAAAGCAACGATCCCGAGCAGGGTTGGGACGGAACTGTAAACGGCCAGGCCGCTCCCGGCGGCAGTTACGGGTATGTGCTGCGCTTCACCGCGGTGAACGGGCAGGAAATTCTCAAGAAGGGGAATGTGACGGTGGTGCGGTGAGGGGGGGGGATTGTTTAATCAGGGACGGTAATTAATAGATTACCCGTTGAGTCTTTATTCACCCTAATAAGCTTTACAACTCGGTCACCCATAGTTTTCTCTGAAACCGGATCCCTACGTAACCATACACGAATTGGATTTTGATTTAAAATATCTATTAAACAATATGTCAAATCCTTTTTGATTTGTAAAATTGAAATCCTAACTTCTAAGTCTCTGCTACCGGCTATCATCATGGGATTCAAAACAACTAACGGTCCAGGATTTTCTGAGTATTGTCTCACTGGTTCCCGCAGGTCCGGCAATGGCCGATTTGGATAATCTTCTGCCTTTTCTATTTCGTTCGTAATGTCTTCATCTGGCCGAACTCTCAAGGCTTTCTTTATATCTGTGTACCATTTACTTGATGGTGCTGCAGGCAATCCATGTCCCATTAGGGGTTCGCGCTTTGTTGGCTCTGGCCATTCGTCTCCTACAAATTGACCAAAGCCACTGGAAGTCTTGGCTCCAATACCATAAGTCTGAATCAAATACTCAAAAAGCTTCTTTTTATTGGTTGCTGGAACTCCATTGTCATTAAGATAGAATTCAAACTTGAACTTTACACCAGGTGCAATTTTTAACATTCTCAAAGGAGTAGGATCTTGGAGGGGATGCGGATGAGGAGTAATGTACTCTTCAGCAAGTAAACAACCATTCGTAGGAATCTCCACTGGAAATGCGTCAAAGAAAATATCTTGCCGAACGAACGGTAGCGCCTGAATCTTATCCCCTTCTTTCAATACCCGACTGCCCTCAAAAATGGCATTCTCTAATTGGAACAGGTTATCACACTTTATATTAATTTCTTTCAACAATGCAGACATGCATTCTTCTATCTCTTCACGCTTTCCTGTTCCATCCAGGCTATCTGAATACCTTCCAGGGAAAAAATGACGTAACCAGCCTTTGACAGTACTGCCCGGCAAATAGGGTAATCCAGTTGTATAATCCAGCGAGAACCCCAATTTAACTTCACTATCTACTCCATGTCCATAACCTAGGCCGGTCAGTAGCCCCGGCCAGGCAACCTCAAGTTCAAAAGAGTCAGTCTTTGGAATCAGGTTCAATGATGAGCGGGTCTCTTTCTCTTTGCTAAACACGCTCCTATCAAATTCTCTAAATAAAACCTTAGTATTATTGATGGCCTTCCCTTTTTCATCGTACAATTGGCGCCAAAAGAACCGGTTTAAATTAGGTTGCATAGGGCAATATGGGATTTTTCATTTCTTAGGAAAACTTCGCATGGCAATTTTCAGCGCAACGCAAGCAGCTGCTAAATCCATTTTCGTTGCCCTGGGTAGTCCATTTCCATGCATCTTACTTATCAAAAACTCACTTAATGCATTTAAATTCGGGGGAACGACGGTTTCACCCTCTTTGCGCAGTAATTTCAACAGTTCCCCGGGGATTAAGCGCCTATCTTCTTTGGTTCGCGTTTCTCCATTTGCCGTTCCATTCTCAAACATTAACGCGGCAGCCAAAGGACTGCTAATGGCCATCATAGCACCAAAACTGCTGATGTAGCCGTGATAGGTCCTACCAATAACCTCAACCTGCCCAATCCTCTCTACCATTTCTGATGTCTGTAATAGTTCAAAAGCAACGGGGATCAATTTATCCAAGCGGTGTTTAGATATGTTCATAATCTTGCAAATTTTACAAATCCCATCCCAACACTAGCATTAGCTCCAACTTGAACGGGACCATTCTTGACAAGAACATCTACCAAACAGTTTACATCCTCATCTTCAATCGCTACGGGCAAGAAAGATGTCCAAAATACGCTGCGCCGGGGCACTAATTGTTCATACCACAAATTCATACTTTGACCATCATCCAAGGCGTTGCGCGCAACAACGGGTAAATTAAAGTCATCTGTCAAGTTAATGAACTCTTCATCGGAAATTACGGCAAAGCCCTCTAGAAGCGCGTCAAATACAGCTTCAAAAGCCTTCTTTGATTCCTCACTACATGGATCAAAACTCATCCCTCCCATTCTCCCTGTATCTCCTGGCTCTAGACCATACATTGATTTGACTTGTTTAGCAACTTGCCGCACATGCTTAGTTAATTCCGGCTCCGTGCCAGACAATAATTTCATTTCGTCAGCCCATTCATGTAATATATATGGACATGTTACTAGAAAGTATGGTTGTTTTTCACCTTGGGCTGGATATGCCAACAGTCGTGCTGGTAAAAAAGCAAGTCCGCCTTGTTGCATGTTTCTCTCGCCTCCATTCGCACCTCTATTTTGAGCGGTATCGCTCCCAAATAATGATATTAAATTTAGCTTAACTGAATCCTGCATAGAAGCAAACTGCTTGACTGCACCTTTCATGCTGCTCGCGTGTACACAAGGAAATCCAGTAGTTGGATCTCTTTGAACCAACTTATCAATAATTCCAATGCCTGCACTATCACTCCCAGCGTGAAGATGAGTAATGCATTGCATTAATAACATTTTTGCACTCATGACTCTGTAGTATATAATTGGTTAATGGAATCAGATTCATCAAAGCGAACAAATCGGTTATAGCCAATGTTATGCCAGGGTTTGAACTGCTCTTTTAACATTCTACTTACATTTCCACTATACTCTGGCTTTACCCAAATTACGGTTCCTCGCTTTAGCAGGGTACTGGAGTGGAATGAATCATTAACCGATTCGAATTCGTCGAGTACACTATGAGTACTATGATGATAAAACTTCTGAGCAGTCTTTTTCTGCTGGTTTCTGAAGTGCTCTACATCGCCTACTACAGCATTACTCCAATCAAATATTTCTCTAGAAACTCTTGCATCAGTGAGCAAAAGAAAATTCGATCCGTTACCTTCTGGAGGATCAGCTAAAATGAATTCCTTCTCGCCCCAAAGTATCCAGGGGTATCCGTCACTGCCAAAACGAACCAAACGAGTCTTGCTCCAATCTGGAACAAAATAGTTTAGGCCTTCTGAGACTTCAGTTTGGCTTGAAATAAATGCCGTAAAGCTAAATCCAAAATCAGAATGCATCGAGTAGCTCTCTGCAACGTAGTAATGCCCTTGCTTTTGCTTCTCGTCTAATTGTCCGGTGTAATCCTTTGTTACCCCTGCTGATCGGACGCTGACGAATACTCCCTTGCTGCCTTGACGCTTACTTTCAAGATCAAAAGTGTTATTTATAGATTCATGGGAGTATAGCGGGATGTTCTCGCCGCCATCCAGACTAGTCAGTAATAAATCATTTGGCTTATTAACTTTCACATTATAGTTGTCAAAAATCCAAGCATCTTCGGGAGAGCCACCATAAGATACTCTAACTTTTAAATCTTGGCATAATTTGCTTAGGCCTTCTCGTAAATTAATAGTTGGGAAAAACAGCTTAGTCGGCTTTATTGCCCCACTCCGATAAAAGAAATCTTCTACAAGGTTCTCATTCGAGAAACTCTCCCTAGTCTGGTCGAACTTACAAACTGATGCAGGGCCAATCTCTCGGATAACACCATGGCTTAATTGCTGACCATCAAAACTAGCTTTGCCGATTAAAGCATCAATTTCTCCGTGACCTTGAACCAATTTTTCACCTGGCTTTAACAATAATCCATTTGATCGCAATAATTCATAGCGCAATAAACCCAATAATGCAGTTTGCTGTGGCCATGCACGGCTTTTCACCAAATAGTCTTGGCGGTCAGGATCCTGCTCCACCCCAAACCTTACCCTGTCCAATGGAATCAGGTAAAATCTCCAATTGGTTGTCTCTGTGTTAGGGTTCATCATGACCTCGAACAAATTGAATGAAACGGAGTGTCATGTAAAAGCAATCAAGGAATTCATCAAACGCCTGATCGATTTGCTTATCACTTTCATACGGGGGGTCAGCAGTTGGCTCCTCTCTTGCAAGAAACTGGGCCTGATGATACCCTGCAACCAAGTATTTGGCTAACTCATAAAAAAGTGTCTCACGATATCCGTAATGATTTGGCTCATCAAAGTTATTCTCGAACCAGGCCTTTATTTTACTGACATCGCTGCAAATCTTAACAAGAAGCGTCCTTTGTTCACGAACTTCAGCGATAATGGAATTGAGAAAGGTGTTTGATCCGGCTTTATTCTTACTAAAGATATAACGGGGTACACCATATTCTTTAATCAATAACAAAGTTCGTTCCCAAACCGAAAGTTCATCCTTAGGATCACTCACATTACTCGCGAAGGGTAAACTATTAGGGTCAGCAATATGACTAGCCTTCCCTCTGTAATAAACGGCTTCAAAACTGCTACCACTATGCTTGATCAGCTTAATGTGCAGTCGATTTCGAAGCTTGTATCGATCACTTTTGACTGAAGTAAGAAGTTCATGAGCGTTTGAATTGGCCTCACGCATTGGATACTTAACATAGCTTATGCAGATTCCAAAAGAGAGAGTAGGTATATCCAATCCATTTGAAACCGTATGTGCAAATATCTTATCTATAAGATCAACTAATGAAAAAACTGTCTCAGGTGATTCGCCAAGCGCGCGCGAAACCACTGGAGATAAAGCCAAAAGATCGTCGCCGCCAATAAAAATTGGCACAGCACCCCAGCCATGATCAAGTATATCATTCCCTGAAAAACGTACACCTCCAAGCGCAGTGCTCGTTTTCACACCAAACTCAGTCAGTCTTCCACTCAATGAAACAAGATCTGCACTTCCACCCATTGCACCAATGACCTTGCCAATACCATCTCCATCAGCATGAACATAGGCTACATATCTATGGTATTCAGACAAGTAATCTTTAAAACCCTTATTACCTAATTGTTTATACAAATCAATTACCTTATCCTCCTCTGTAGAAATAAGCCCCGCTCTATCACCTTTTATTCTTGATCTAACGAGCTGATCAAATTCTGCATCGAAGAATTTAGTATACTGTTCACTCATCCTAAAATCTACATAGCGCAGTTCCTGTGTTGCAATTTCATACAAGGATGGGAATCGCTCTATGCTACTCGCCATAGCATCCGACTTCAAAAAACTCTGATTAGCAAGACTTAGAAAAGCGCGAATGGGATCAGGATCCAAATGTGCTAAACTTGGACGCAGTTCAAGTTGACTAAGCAAAAAGCTACAACCTTTTGTAATAGCTTCTATATCCTTTAGGGGCTTAGCTGACTTCTCTTGTGTACTCGCAATCCGGTGTAAGTCATCTAAACTTGCCTGAACACCTACAACTTTAAAATAATCATTTAAAAAACTCTTCAATACATCCGATTTAAAATCCTTGACTACAGCTATTGAAGTGCCTTGATCAGTTGAAGTTTTTGTTAAAAGATCATTAATTATCTTATCAATGAACGTTTCCTTTACTTGTTGTACTTTCGGTATTACGTAATCTAAATCTACTTCGCGATTAGCCTCCAAAATTATAGAATCAGGGTAAAGACCAACGCCAAGGTTTTTGGGTTCCTTGCTGGGTCCTTGAGGAATCAATACGATTCCATACGTATTTAATTCCTTAGTAATTTGCTTCATTAAATAGCTGAACATATAACTAGCCGCCCATAACTCGCGGGTACGACGGGCTTTTAAGATCGTTCCGTAAACTGGTCCAATAATAAAGGCTAAGTATGTTGACATCTATATTGCTTGCTATTTAACACAGTGTGATAATTGTTCATAAATACCTGCTAATGTAATCGCCTCATGTCGCGTTCGGTGGTCACTATTTGTTACTTGTTTTGCGATGGTTCTGAGGCCATCCTTAAAGCAGAATTTTAAATATTCATCATAATTAAAACCACACAACATTGTAAGAACCCCATTCCCCGCGTCTTTTTCATCCTGACGAATTTGAATGGTAGCGTTGACGCGTTTATACCCGCTTACTGGACCGACGCCATCAGGCAGCAAACTCTCTTTGTACTCTGGTAATACATCAAAATAAATAACGAAACTTGAATCTGATAGCTTAAGTGGTTTGAAAAATATAGGACTGCGCATTCGAGTTATACCAACTACTTTCTTGCTCAGTACGGTACCAGGACCATACCTATTCCCCCACTTTTCAAGAGTACTAAAGCCTAATAGGTCTCTCCAAAGATACTTTTTACCATTCTGGTTGTCCCAGAATAATGGTCCGTGTGGATCAAGAGGGAATTTAGTAGCTGTGTCTAAGTAGTCTGTGTTGAGCTGTTGCTTCTCAAGCTCCGTCAAAAAAAACATCTCTTTGATTGATCGCTTATCCCATTTGTATCCATGACTCTTTGCGTATTCATACATTAGTGACTTAAAATAAATATTATGATTGATTCCGCTTCTCAACGTTTTATAGAACAAATCAATTGCGCCAAACAACTCCTTCTGCTGCTGTTCGATATTTGTCCGGCGCAACCGAACGTGAAAAAAATACCTTAACTCCTTTGGGCCGATGTACGGCTCAAATTCTTCACTGGGATAAAAACTCCCAAAGCCCTTGCTTTGACGCGTTCCAAAATTGGTCCATGTCCAAAAAGAGCACCAATGCTTGGTCACCAGCTCCAATACTTCATCGTTGGTGCTGGATATCCTAACCTGAATTTGTTCTGAAGTATATACCAATTTCTTTGGCTCCTTCTGGTTCTGCTCTCCTTGGTTACCAAAATACCCTGGCCAAAGGGAGCGCCCCTTATCGATATCGGCTTCCCAATATTCGCATTTGCTCGTTCGAATTGCGACCGAATAATCCAAAGCAGGATGCGCAGGATACTTGTTACCCTCTCGCTTTCTTCGGCCTCTAATTATCCTAGTGTTATCCTTGATAAACAAAGCCTCACGTCCCGCATCCAACCAATTAACCTGCCCCCCAGGAAACTCCCTCTTAATAATAAACTCATCCAACTTAGCCTTCAATTCTGTTGGGCGCAGCGTTGCACCTTGGGCTGCCTCTTTCCACTGAAAATGGATAATTGGCGTATGCTGCTTGAGGATAAAGACTTTTGAGATCACATTGTCAACTATCAAAATTTAACTATCCAGACAAACCTAGCAAAAAGGTATGAACAAAAGAAGTACTAAAACAAATAATGCAACAAGAAAAATAGATTTATTTATCGGCAATCTATTTGAGCCAAACAAGCGGCGGTTACTCATCTTGGCCAATACGCCAAATAAAAGAAGTAATACTAAAATAAATAGTAATCCGCCTACCTTTTTAAACATTGCCATATCACTGACAAACCATCCATGTTCAGAAAGACCAAATACATTCATCCCATAGTAACCAGTGATTAATGAGGGGATTACAAACAAAAAGCCCAAAAGAGTAATGGTAGAAAGACTCGCTTCACGATCCTCAGCCTCTTGCATCTGCACAAACTGGTGCATTTCATCCACCTCTCGGTTCAAATCCTTTACATCGCGTTCGATCTCCATAAACCGCTGGAGCATTTGATACAATTCAATTCCTTGCTCTTGGGTAGCGGCTTCTCGGAAATACACTTTGTTTACGAAGCGGATGTAAGCCCTATGCAATTCAGTAAATCGGTTAACCAATCCATCCTTTTCCTCTCGTCCTTTTCTATTGTCAGGAATTTGTGAGGCAAGGCCAGTCACTTCATTAGAAAAAGCCAATACACTAGCCCTTTGCACTAAACACAACATAACTAACTGGAAATAAACAGTTTGGATATGTTTGAGAGTGTTTGCGGAAAAAGCACCCCGATCCGTTACGCAGACTAAAGAGTATCGACTTAAACCATAAAGGGTACCCCATTCAACAAATCTTGCATAGGTATGCTTTCTATTCTGCTCTCGCAGTAGATTCCGGTTTGCTACACTCGGACCTTTGCCATCTATAAAGACATACTTGTTCCACCAATCATCTGATTCATAACCATAAGCAACATGGTCGCGTTTTCCATAAATATCTTCTTTACGCTTTGCATCTGGATTTGTACTTAATTTATTTGTAGTGGCCTGGTGCCCAAACCACGATAAAACAAACATTCTATCATCTACCAAAGAACTTACTAATACTTCCCCCTTCTTAACCTCTGATTCTCTAAGATGAAACTTATCCCCCAACAATCCCATCACATGAGCAGGGAGAAAGGGAACAAACTTCCTTAACTCAGCACCAACTGGATGCTTAAAATCTTGCCAACTCTCGGTCATCAACACGCTATCCCTCTCCTCCGAATCAACATACATTAACTCTATGCTCCTCGGCAAAAATGCCCCCATTGGCCCGGCTAATAGTTCAGGTCCATCGCCAAGAAATTGCGGGAACAAGCGTCGTCCAAAATCGTTTATGGCTAAAACGGAATCAGGCTCAGGATAGTGGTGGTTATTTAAATGGAACCCCATTACAGCGATTCCAGTTTCATAGAAGTTAAGGCTGACCTCTTGTAATTCAAGATCATAAAAATCTGCCAATTTTTTATTTACCCCATGCTCTTTCAGTATATTAATACGATATTTTAGGGGGCTCATTTGTTCAGGATCACTTCGCTCATCCAAAGTTAGTGCCAAAAGGGAGGCATCCTTGATTCTACTCAAGCTACCTTCATCGAACAATGTCTCACGAACAAAGCCGTGAAAATAGATCAATTCATTATAATCCTGATTGCTGAATCTATCACCAAACTGGAAAACGCGCCATTTAATTGACTTACTAAGTGCAATTTCATTTGAATTTCCTATAATAGGTTTAATGACTGAAGTGTATAAATCTGCCAATTTCATTCTCTTTTCAAACGGAGTTTTCTTAACCCAATTATTTATGACTTTGGAATCTTCTGGCCGATAGTCCCACCGAAAAGGAAGCAGAAAAATGTGATGGCTGAATGGCATTCGCATGAGCTTTACAATTTTATTACGAAATAAAACCGCTTCGTCTTTTGAAACTTTGCCTTCAGCAAGTCCAAAGTATCCGGAACTACCTCCCCCATGGTAAAACACACCTTGCTCTATCTCTGCATTAAATTCCCGCGCGAGAGAGCCCACTCCTGGTCCGTAATAACAAAACTTTCCTTCAGACCATAATAATAGCTTATTACTCTTTATCATTAAATCTGCAATAGCCGAATATGGAACTTGCCCTGCAAATACTACATCAATGTCACCATGTTCCCAAGAGTACAATTCACTCCTTGAGTGAATATGGTGCTGCTCAACCAACTCCTCTGCTTGCTTGTCCTGCAATGGCGTTACCCCTTGTGTTCGCCGGTCCAACCTTCTAATGCGATCAATATCGCTTTGTACTAACCCTAACGATCGCATGGCACGAACGTGACCTATATCATTAGCAGCAACAGCCATTTCAAACTTACTAAGCGAAACACCCAGTATAGCCGCAACTTGTTCAAGACTACTCTTCTCTTGAGAGCGTTCGTTATGATGATCAATATCTATAGAGCCTTTAGGAACAGGATCATGAGTATTGTTTAGCTCTACCCCAACTGGAGTAAAATCCAAACTCTTAGCGTGTATGATACCTGCTTGATACAACGCCCAACCTGAATTACTCCAATTCACCTCCGGAAGCCAAGTGTAGGATTGACCATTTCGTTTCAATAACCGTTCAATGGCCCTCATTTCAAGATCACGGCCTCCCAGAAAGAACCAATACTTTGGTGAATTGACAGATGTATCCATTCCGCTAATCATGGCGCGTTCTACGATGAAACTGGCCCAAACCATGAGCTACAGCCCTTCCGATACCCGCATGAGGAGGGAGCAGGATAGGAATCGAAAAAGTTATGTCAAAAGCTATAGCCTGATCATAACGGCCCATTGCCGCTGAATCGCCGCGTACAGGTAGGGGAACCTTATGCATTTTGGATAAATAATGCAATCGCGCCTGCGGCATTTGGCGTACTAATTCGGGAGTATATAACCTAGCAATCATGGCACCTAACTGCCGATCAAGGCAACGCTGAAGAATACCAACACGTGATCCTAAGTCTATCCGAGTATCCGTGAATTTCTTGTACTCGTAACCACTGAGCGCAGCCCAGTTACGCAGTGTATAGAATATATCCTCCTCACTGCTCTTAAAGATCGCTTTCTGCAAATCAATATCTGTTCGATCAACATTTATTGGTAGGTTAAATTTAACGTCGCCGATCTGCTCCTTTAATGCCGTGGCGACCAACTGAACCGCAGGAGCAGCTGTACCGAAACCTACTATCCTCGGACCAATATCTGTCAACTGGAATTGAGTCAATGGATAAACTCCGCCTCCGCTTTCCTTCTCAGCTTCCTTTTGTGGATGCCCAAACAGGAGCGCAGCAGCGTCTAAGTTTTCATTTGCAAAGGTTGGCTTTAATGCCCGCACTACAGGCCCCAATGACCGTCGGAATTCTGCCAAGGCCTGTAGGCTAAAACCTTTAGCGTTGAACTGCAGCCGATAAAAAGGGCAGGTAGGGGTGTCCGCGTTCGAACTGCTGGGATCAGGTTCAGTCAATTCCAACGAATTATACAGTTCCATAAATAGCTTTTATAACAATTCAACTCGAATGGGATAATTATACTACTTTTCGTTCTTACAACGAAACCAATGGCAAGAAAAGAGCACAAAATTTACACCTACAAGCAAAGTGCTCGAAAAGGTTGTAGAGATGGTCGTGGATTTCGATGGATGCTCTGGCCTATATATAAAAAGCACGAGACTGTCTACCCAGTACCAGATCAGGTAGACCAGGCGGCCTTTGAAGAAGAGCTCCATCGCTGTTGCGAAGAAAACGTAAGCAGCTTTAGTGAAGCTTGGAAGGATTATGATCTCAAAGCCAAACCGCAGTACTGCCAAGCAAAAAGAGAATTTGAACTGGCCCAGGATGCTTGGGTAGATGCTTGCTATGGTGTCGAACCTGTGCGGGCTGCTTATGATCGTGCCAAACTAAGGTACGATTCATTGCCCGTGCCAGCTTGGCCGGCTTGGGCAGAGTGGGTAGTCACCATTCTTGCTATCGCTTTGGAAGGGCCAGGATTGGCATATGCCTACCAACTAATGGGCGCTTCATTGCTGGAAACATACCTTATGGCCGCCTTGGCAGTAATTACAGTACCCTTTGCAGCCGTCCTATGGGGTCAAAAGTTGCGTAAATCTGAACATACGGGTTTTGACCGGGGGATGCTCATCGCCATCCCAGCTGTATTTATGGTCGCCCTAATAGGTTTTACCATGGTACGTGTCGGTGTCTTTGAGGCCGCCAAATTGGCGGAAGCCTTTGAAACCACCCTAAGCAACGGAGCCGTAAGCGCCATCTTTTTCACTGTAAACTTGCTCAGTTTTATGCTTTGCAGCGTAGTCAGCTATCGGAGCGGACACAAAAATCCGGAAGAGCATCGCAGACTTTCCCTCCATTTAAGTGAAGCTTCGACGTTGCTTGAACAAGAAACGAAAGACGTAAATCAAACAAAGGCACAAAGAGATAAAGCCGAGTTAAACTTTCTTCGGATGCGCGAAGTTAGACGAAAGGAGTTCGAAGGAATTCAGGTAGAAGCTATAAATCTGATTGAGCAGACTGAATACTTAATCCAGGTTTACCGCACCCATAACATTAATGCGCGGCCAGACCGTAAAGCTCCACCGTGTTTCCTTGGCCCCATGAGAATTGTCCAATTACCAAAGGAGTTACAAACCGAGGCATTGGATTGGGACTGCCCAAGGACAATTGGAAGGCCACTAGACCCAATGTTCTCCTTAAACTGAACGTTAGCACAATGAAAGAAAATATATTTTACTGTTACATATTTTTAGCATCTATTTTTGGGTTATTCTCGTGCAATTCCAGCCAAGGCGAACTTGATGACGAAACTGCACATGCTCTATTGATAGACATTAGTGGTGTTAGAGAAGACTCAGTTGAGCGACAACGCTATGCGGAAAGGGCCAAAGACGTAGTCGCATCGTTGGAGCAAGGCGATGTTCTTGAAGTTCACGTGATTTCCGACCGGTCAATTAACGAAGGTGGTGCTCTTGCAACACTACAATTACCAGTCTTCAACGCAAGTACGGATAATCCAATGCGTGTTACCCAGGAACGCGAACACTTCGATAAGCTTATAAAAACCAAAAAGGACTCAGTCGCTGAAATACTCGTCACACACATTCTTACCGATGAAAGAATTGCACCACGTACTCAAATCATTGGGGCTATTCACAGGGCTGCAATCTTCTTCAAAGGCTACCCCAGCCATGAAAAGACTTTAGTGATCCTTTCGGATATGGAAGAATTCAGCGACCACTATAACTTTACGAAAGAGCCCTTGGACAATACTCGCATCATCAAGATACTTGAATCAGAAAGAATCGGAGCCTCAGGGTTGCCAGGCCTGAAAGGCATTAATGTATCCGTTCAAGGAGCACGAAGCAGTACGCAAGAACGATTTTTCGAAGTCCGGAATTTCTGGATCGCCTTCTTTAAAGAGTCTGGCGCAACGTTCGCAGAAGCTAACTACAAGTAAACAAGCTATGGGAAATCTCCGTTCTTTTCGCCGTTCAGCGCGCCAACTGGCAAGCCTGCGAAATTCAGACGATTTAGCTGAGTTACTAAAAATTGACAAATATCGACTTGAATTGCTTACAGCGCGGGCAAATTATCGAGAATTTCGATTTCCTAAACCCAAAGGTGGATATCGGGTTATAGAAGAACCCTTAGGTCCTTTGAAAAATGCACTCCGTGCTCTAAATGATCACTTGCAAGCAGTTTACTGGCTTGAACGAAGCGAAGTTGCTCATGGTTATGTTAGATGGCCTGAAGATGTACCAGGTCCACGCAATATTGTTACTAATGCACGCGCTCACCTCGGTTGTTCCACCTTACTCAATGTAGACTTAGATAGCTTCTTCCATCAGGTAAAAATTCCCATGGTGGAAAACATTTTCTGCAGGCATCCTTTCCGCTTTGACAGCAAACTAACTGATCTGGTGGTTGAATTAACAACGATTCATGGAAGGCTACCAATGGGTAGTCCTACAAGCCCGGCGTTAAGCAATTTGGCAATGCGCGATACGGATGCGAAGCTGCAAGCATGGGCTCAGTCGAAAAGTATTTGTTTCACTCGCTTCGTTGATGATCTTACCTTTTCAAGCCGGGAACCTCAAAATCTAGACGGACCAGAATTTTTTGGGACTATAGAATCTATGCTGGGAACCTTAGGATTTCGAATTAATCAAGAGAAGGTTGTTCACTATGGGATGAAAGACCACAAAATCGTTACCGGCCTGGAACTTGCGGCAGATGCTACTTTACCAGAAAAATTTTATGTTGAATTAGATGGTGATTTGGAAAATTTACGCGGGTCTGCTCGTGCATTTCATTTAGCTGGTGATGGGATTGAAAGCCGATGGCTAAAGAGGTTCAGACAGGTGGTAGAAGGAAGATTACGCTTTTTGAAAATGGTACACGGTCCTGATGACCATCGGTACATACGGGCTTTAAGTCGTTTTGAGCGTGCGGTAGAGCCGCCTCTTAAAGAAGAGGTCCTGAGTTGGTTGGAATTCCAGACTTATGATTAATTTATGCAATTAGTGATTGATACCCGAGGAGCCTCCATGAGACAGCGAAACGGGTGTTTTCAGGTATCAGCGGGTGAAGAGACCAGACTCATAAGCCCCAAGCGAATTTCGAGCATACTGCTAAGTGCTCAAACAATGGTTAGTTCCAGTGCGCTCAGTCTGGCAGCCAGTAATGGAATTCCAGTCCTAATATTACAACGTAGTGGGCAGTTAGGTGCTCGTGTGTTACCGGCAGATGTTGTTGGCCATGCAGCCTTGAGACGTGCTCAAGCAGCTTTTCCGGATCACCCTTGGGCAACTGAATGGTGCCTGGAATTGCTTAAGTCCAAAACGATGGGTCAAGATCGCGTTCTTGGGATCTTGGCTACTTGGCGAGGTGGACAACGTGAAAGAATTGAGGAGGCAAGAACTGTCCTAGGTCGCCAATTAGAGGCAATGGCGACACTGCAAAGCAAACCTTTAATTGATGTCCGGAGCAGTATTCTGGGCCATGAAGGTACTGCTGCTCGGGCCTACTGGCAGGTTATTGGAAGCATTTTACCAGATGAACTTAGTTTCCAAGAGCGCTCCAGAAGGCCTGCGCTGGATACTTTCAATTCGTGCCTGAATTATACTTATGCTATCTTGCTTGGACAAGTAGATGTGGCATGTCTTGCTTGTGGTATGGACACCGATCTTGGCGTACTGCACACTGATTCGCATGGCCGACCAAGCTATAGCCTGGATATACTTGAAGCAGTGCGCCCTTGGGCGGATGAGTTGTTGGTCAAATTGACCATGGAAGGTCAATTGCGCAAGACTTGGTGCAAAGCAGAAGACGGTGGTATGCTTCTGACCTCTGAGGCAAGACGTAAATTGATTCCATCATTTAATGAATTCTTTCTTGAACACTGCCAATTTGGAGCAAACAAGAGCAGTCGAAGAAATCATCTGATGCGCCTTGCAAGAAAGCAGACGGAAACTATTCGCCAAAGTCGAAACCTTCAAAACGGAAACCAATGATACATGTCATAAGTTACGATATTTCGGACAATCGTAGGCGCACCAAGGTAGCCGAATTACTTATTCGCGAAGGATATGAACGTTCTCAATTCAGCGTGTTTATAGGGCGGCGCCATCCACAATGGAAGTCGAAACTTTGGCCAAAACTGCAAACTATTGTTCAACCAGGAGTTGAAGATGGTGATCGTTTATTTGTATTAAGGTTGCCCGCAGAAAGTCTGAAAAAACGTGAAACAGTCGGTACATTTACTGCGGATGTTGACTGGCTTTTAGGTCAGCGTCATACATTGCTAATTACCGGTGCAAAAAATGCCGATTGAGGGCTCAAGCATAATAAGAGCGTTTAGTGCTGCGCAAAAATTAGAGCATTCTGTTGATAGAGAGGACTTTACATTGAAAGTTCTCTCGGAGAGCAGTTGACCTGGAGAAGGAACTAAGACTCCAAAGCGTATCTTTTTCATCAAATGAAACTCTCGGAGAGCAGTTGACCTGGAGAAGGAACTAAGACATCATGGCGATGATTTGAAGATAGGCATGCATCTCGGAGAGCAGTTGACCTGGAGAAGGAACTAAGACCGTATGGCTTTGCGACAACCTTGCTTTCCTTCCTCGGAGAGCAGTTGACCTGGAGAAGGAACTAAGACCTCTACTCTCGACGACTGTCAATTGTCATATTTCTCGGAGAGCAGTTGACCTGGAGAAGGAACTAAGACTCCGTTTCGCGCCGATGCAGCGCGACATATAACACTCGGAGAGCAGTTGACCTGGAGAAGGAACTAAGACACCGAGGCTTTTTTTGATCTCGTCCTCAAGATCACTCGGAGAGCAGTTGACCTGGAGAAGGAACTAAGACATTGCGTTGATTTCCGAATCAAAGAGTTTGTACCTCGGAGAGCAGTTGACCTGGAGAAGGAACTAAGACGTTAAACCAGGGCGACAAAATCGCCGTTGACACCTCGGAGAGCAGTTGACCTGGAGAAGGAACTAAGACGTTAACCATCCGGCTGCGGCATCGCCAAGTGCCCCTCGGAGAGCAGTTGACCTGGAGAAGGAACTAAGACGGTTAAGAATGTTCATGCAAGTATTTATTTTACTCGGAGAGCAGTTGACCTGGAGAAGGAACTAAGACATTCTGTTGCCGCCCATATCCGGTCATTTACCGCTCGGAGAGCAGTTGACCTGGAGAAGGAACTAAGACAGTTAAGAGCGTCCCGACAATACTCGATATATCAAACTCGGAGAGCAGTTGACCTGGAGAAGGAACTAAGACCAATCGCTGCTAAACTTGCAGGGTCCGGGTTATCCTCGGAGAGCAGTTGACCTGGAGAAGGAACTAAGACACAGGCAGGGAACGCCCGCTTCGCGCAGTTCCTCTCGGAGAGCAGTTGACCTGGAGAAGGAACTAAGACATGTACACAAAAACCTGAATTCTCAATTTCATTCTCGGAGAGCAGTTGACCTGGAGAAGGAACTAAGACGCCCTGGTTCCTGC
>Ga0163154_10004083_pt1 | contig 19525 bp, 16 predicted proteins | sample OliLakLV19MP9P1_FD_148649 | JGI IMG/M metagenome (GOLD analysis project Ga0163154, IMG submission 148649) | Freshwater microbial mat bacterial communities from Lake Vanda, McMurdo Dry Valleys, Antarctica - Oligotrophic Lake LV.19.MP9.P1 | ecosystem: Environmental > Aquatic > Freshwater > Lake >...
TAAAATTTCCAATGTACGCTTTTCAATAGGAAGCTTGTTTGGAAACATGCACATAGTTAAGTATTTTCAAATAACATTGAGAATAGGAAGCTCTTGTACTAAGACTTTAAGCGATGCGTAAGTCCTATTTATAAAAAATACTTGTTCAATAGGTCTTTGTAGTACTTTGTTAGGTCTTTGTATCACTTTGTTAAGTCTTTGTAGTACTTTGTTAGGTCTTTGTAATACTCCGTTAAGTTTTTGTATCACTCCGTTAAGCCAGAATCAGTGATTTTGGCTCAACGGAGTGATACATAGAGATAAATAGCTTGTAAAACACATCAATCTTATTCAAAATTCACACTTTTTGCCTTTGTTGCCGTTCAGAACAGGGCAGGCAAGTCTTTTATTCAATGGTTAAGATTTTGATGTGCAATAAGGCTTGAGTTATTTTTCATTTTTTGTTGTAATTTTGCGAATCTCTTTATGAAATCTCATCTCAGCACCCAGTAATGTTAAGTTCTCCAAAAAATCTACCTCCCAGCCCAGAGCTGTTAAGTTCTCAGTTAGACACCAGTTCTTGGTTTAAATCCCTGCCGCCCCTAAAAAGGGAGGAGAGCTAATACACTGTTTATCAGCTTTTTAAAATGATTAGTTACAAGTAGTTTATCCTTCCCACTCTTTTTAGGGGGAACGAAAGGGGGGTAAACCGAGAACTTAACAGCTCTGCCTCCCAGCCTCGCTCCAGTTTGGAGGGAGGAGCAGATGATACAGGGAAATAAAAGTATAACTCAAAATTCAAAACTCAAAACTCAAAACTAATATGTCGCGTCAAAAGATTGTTGCTGGAAATTGGAAAATGAATAAAACTCTCGAAGAAGGGCTGTGGCTTGCTTCAGAGGTTATCAATATCGCCATTGATGAAGTTCCTGCTGGAGTGTTACTGGTCTTAAATACACCTTTTATACATCTTGCTGGAGTTCGAAGACTGTTGCCCACAGGCAAGAACATTTTTCTTGGTGCGCAAAACTGCCATCACAAAGCCAATGGCGCATATACGGGGGAAGTTTCGGCAGAAATGCTCAAGAGCTTGCCTGTCGATTTTACTATCATTGGGCATAGCGAACGTCGCGCGTATTTTGGCGAAACCAATGCGCTGATTGCCGAAAAATTAGCCTTGTTGCTTGCTCAAAATATCCGCCCCATTTTTTGTTGTGGCGAGGCGTTGCCTATCCGTGAAAAAGGCACGCACCTTGCCTACGTAGCCGAACAAGTTACAGAAAGCCTCTTTCACCTTACAGCTGAAGAGTTGCAAAAAGTAGTCATAGCCTATGAGCCTATTTGGGCTATCGGTACAGGCAAAACAGCTACTTCGGCACAAGCACAGGAAATGCACGCGCATTTGCGCAAACACCTTGCAGGCAAGTTCGGGCAAGCCGTTGCGGACACTATCTCTATCCTTTACGGAGGCAGCTGTAGCCCTGCAAATGCGCAAGAACTCTTTGCCTGCCCCGATGTAGATGGCGGCTTGATTGGGGGTGCATCTCTGAAAGCACGCGATTTTATTCAAATAGCCAAGTCGTTTTAGATAAAAACAAACTGAAAGCAAAACCGCCACCCAAACGTTTGGGTGGCGGTTCTGTTTGGTAGGCAAGGGCTGCATTTCAAAACCTTTTCTTAAAACCTCCCCCTTGTCCTCTCCAATTTGGAGAAGGTATTAGGCAAGAAATCTAATTAGTTGCCGTTTTTGATTAGCTTTATCAATTCGGCAGTAGATTCAGTATTCTCATTTACACTTTTGCCCAATGCCAAGGCGACATTTGCCCATTTGAGGGCTTCGCGTTTCTTGCCTGTTTTATACAAAAGGTGTGCGTAAGTATCGGTGTTGTAAAAATTCTTGTTCATTTCAATAGATTGCAATGCCCAAGTTATGGCTTCCGCGAGTTTGGCTTTGTCGCTTTCTTGTTCATAACAATGCCATGCCTTTTCGTTTAGGTCGCTCCATTCGATCTCTGTTGGCTCTTCGGGTTTATCAGGACTGCCGCCACCTTGAGCCTCTTTTCCATTCTCAATAAACTCAGATGCCGCCTGCGAGCCTTCAAAACGGCGTGCTATTTCTGCTGTAGGCGATAAATACAACAAAGTAGGATAGGCTTCAACGGCAAAGTCTTCCGCGAATTTGATGCCATCGCCTTTCTCCATATCAAACTTGTAGTTGATAAAATTCGCGTTATAGTAGTCGCCCACGCTCTTATCAGTGAAAGTGTTTTTGGACATCCATTTACAAGGTCCACACCAAGTAGTATAAGCATCTACAAAAATCATTTTGTTTTGCTTTTTGGCTTTAGCTTTTACTTCAGCCCACGTACCCGTTTCGAAAGCGATTTGCGCATGTGCGCTAAGTGCCAGACTAAGCCCACATACTAAAAATAGTAGTCGTTTCATTATCAGAAATATTAAGAAAATTAAATTGCAATAATAACGTGTAAAAGGTTGTTTTATTAGACTTCTTGTAAAAGTGTTCCTTAAAACCTCCCCTTCTTTCTCCATTTTGGAGTAAGAAAAAGGACTTTTCCAAAAAATACAACGAAAAATCTGTTTTTGAAAAAACTAATTTGTTACGTACCTTTGTAGCATAAAATGAATGAAAACAATGAATGTAGAACAAAAAAATTTGTTTGGTAATGCGAACTCCAATGAAATAGAGAGGGGAAAAGCTATATCTGGTTATAGAATATACAATGCGGAACAGGAAAAGAAAACCAAAAGAAGCAACTTGCCTGAATTGTATCCCGACTTGCCCCACAATAAAAAATATGACATTATCTATGCTGACCCGCCATGGGATTATGGGGGCAAGATGCAATTTGATAAAAGTGGAAAAAAAGAGGAGAATACAAATTGGGAAAAAAACATATTCATCAGTGCCGCAAATTTTCAATATCCTACGCTAAAAACGAAAGATATGATGAAAATACCTATACAAGAAATCGCCAAAGATGATTGTCTTTTATTTATGTGGGTCACAAACCCACATCTAGAGCAAGGGCTTGAACTTGGTAAAGCATGGGGATTCCAGTATAGGACAGTGGCTTTTGTTTGGGATAAGATGAATCATAACCCAGGACAATATACCATGTCTTATTGTGAATTGTGTTTAGTGTTCAAAAAAGGTAAAATACCAACGCCTCGAGGTGCAAGGAATATAAAACAACTTGTGCGCGCTCCTCGTGGAAGCCACAGTGAAAAACCTAACGAAGTTTTGAAAGGCATAGAAAATATGTTTCCCACACAAGAACGTATAGAACTATTTGCAAGACACCAGCCTGAAGGGTGGGATGTTTGGGGTTTAGATGTAAGGGCGGAATATGAGGCAGAAAAACAACTTACGTAATGGAAATTAAATAACATGGTATTTTAGAACTTACGCGATGTGCCACAGGTGGCTCGCGTCTGCACCGTAATCAAAGTTCTTTTATAAAAAACCTTGCCTACGGCACACGCGCGTCGTACATGGTACAAATAGGCGCACTGTTTGTTTTTTTGGTACTCCGACAAATTTAGTGGAGATGCCTATATTTGACTATAACGCATGGCTCTCGGACCAAAAAAGAGGGCTTTTATAAATCAAATGAGATTGCCTCCACAAAATTTGTCATACCACCTTTTTTTTTGAACATTGCGTAAGTCCTAAACTATAATAAAAGATAAACCCTTTACCGCATTGGCGTATGAAGATATTGGCAAGAAATACAATCACTCTTGGAAAATGAGATTAGCTTTTGTTCAAAAAAAAACATACTTTTGTGGTACAAAATGCTTTTACTATGAACTACCAAACCGTAACCCTCAAAATCACGGAATTCCTAACCTTGAAGTCGCAAGTAAACAAGATGCAAAGCGAACTTGCGCATGCCGAAACTAACCCACCACGCCTCGAAAAAGAAGTTTTGACATGGGAGGAAGCCATTGCGTATGCGGAAAGCGAAAAAGCACACATCGAAAACCTACAAAAACTTCGTATGGGCATCGCAAACCGTTTAGACATCATCATGAACCGCGAAAAAGAAGTAGGGCAAATGCTCCCTATCCAAAACCATTACATCATATTCAAGCTACCGCTTGAAGGCAGGGAGGAAAGTTATAAAATCGGGTACTTTCCTGATAGTTACGGCTTTAGAATGGAGAAAATGGAAGCATAATTTTTTTTTTCATTTTTCTTTCATTTTTCTTGTAAAGTCCTACAAACTTGCTACCTTTGTGTAAATTCTAACCCCTTAAACAAATAAACACATGAAAAAAACAGCCTATATCTGGTTATTGCTCATTTCTTTTGCCTTTGTTGCCTGTGGCGGCGGTGGCGTAAAAGGTAAACTTGTTGGCTCTTGGGAAGCTGAGTCTATTGATGGCAAAACTCCAAAACAGAAATCAACTATGGAGTTTAGAAAAGATGGTTCTTTTGTACAATCTGCAGGTAGCACAAGCCGCGGAGGAAAATGGGAAGTGTCTAAAGATGACAAAAGTGTTACCATCATTCCTGAAAAAGACAAAACAGAAACTTTAGTTATTGTTAGATTAGAAGGAAGTGAATTTGTCGCTAAAGATGGTGAAAGACCAGGCGAAATAAAATTCAGAAAAAGATAAAAACACCCCAAACCCTGCTTAAGACCAAGCAGGGTTTGTTTTTTCAAAAAAAAATGTTTTTTTTTGAAAAAAATTTGGAGGTTTCAAAAAGACCACCTATCTTTGCAACTCAATTAAGCCTGACAATGAACCACACGCGAATGTGGCGAAACTGGTAGACGCATCAGACTTAGGATCTGACGCCGCAAGGCATGGGGGTTCGAGTCCCTCTATTCGCACAAATCCAGACCCCACCCTTTGTGGGGTTTTTTTGTATCATTTTATTCTAAACCTGTTTAGTACCTTGAATATCCAATTCGCAACTCCCAACGCCCCTACAGAGGGCATTTTGAAAATCGCCATCGAGCCAACCGACATCCAACCTCGCGTTGATAAAAAGCTCAAAGAGATGGCACTAAAAGTAAATCTCAAAGGCTTTCGCCCTGGCAAAGTGCCACAACAAGTCGTAAAGAAAATGTTCGGGCAAGATGTACTTGGGCAAGAGCTAAATAGCTTGCTCAATGACACTATCTCCAAATACTTTATTGATAACAGAGACTTTCAGTTGCTTGGAACGCCCTCGCCTATAGCCGAAGAAGAGGAAGCAGACTTCAAAAATGGCGGCACTTTCAAATTCGCTTTCAAGTGTGGAGTAGTGCCGCCCTTCCAAATCGACTTGTCGCAGTTATACATAAAAAACTACGAAGTGAGTATTACTGATGAAAGTACAAACCAAGAAGTAGAGAAATTGCGTGAAGGCAATAGTAATTTTGGGGAAGCTGAGATTACGACTCATAATTCTTTCCTCAAAGGAGCATTGCATGATACTTTGCATGATTATTCTACTGAGGAAAGCCGCGAAGCACAAGAAGGTGAAGCAGAAGTAGATAATACTAAATTCTACCTCGATACTTTCCTACCCGTAGCTAATATCAGTGCCGAGGAAATGCCGAATTTCTTAAACGTGTCGGTAGGAACTATAGTGCATTTTGACATTAAGAACCTCATGGCAGACGCTGAAAAAGGATTGCGCCTGCTCACAGGAAAGCCACAAGAAGAATTGGATTTGCTTGAAGGTGAATTTGCTTTTGAAATAAAGGAAATCATGGATCAAATTCCAGCCACGCTTGACCAAACATTCTACAAAACAGTATTCCCTTCCCAAGATATTGAAACAGAAGAAGCCTTCAGAGAAGCTCTGAAAGAGGATACACGTCTTTACTACGCGCAAAAAAATACAGAACTGAAGAAACTCCAAGTCAAAAAACAGTTGGTAGAAAATACGCAAATCGAACTCCCACAAGAACTTTTGAAAACCTTTTTTATGAAAGGTGAAGAAGACCCCGAAAAATTTGAAACAGAGTATCCCAAAATAGAAAAAAGCGTTCGTTGGGAAGTGATTGTAAGCAAGTTGAACGAACAGTTTAATTTTAAGGTAACGGAGGAAGAAGTTCGTACCGAAGGTGTCAATCGCTTGTTAGAAATGTACAGTCAGTACGGAAAAAGCCAAGAATTGTTGAAACACATTATCAAAACTGCTGACGATTATACAGAAAAGAACTACAACACTTTGTCGCATGCAGTACTTTCCGATAGAATACTCATAGGCATTTCAGCAAGCATTACACCCGCCAATCAAATAGTAAGTGAAGAAGAATTTATTGAAATCTATCAGACTACTTAAGGTTTTTCAAAAAGCAGTGGCATGCATAAAAATAGCCCAATCCTTAAAAAGGATTGGGCTATTTGCTTTTTAGACTTCTAAAACTAACTTGCCTGTGTTTTTGCCTTCAAACAACATAGTTAGGGCAGGCAAGAATTCTTTTACGCCTCCCGTTACGATTTGCTCCCGTGTTTTGAGCTTGCCTGTTGATAGCCAAACCGCCATTTCTTGTATGGCAGGCAAGAATTCGGGTACATAATCCAAAATAATGAAGCCTTCCAATCTGGCACGATTTACCAAAAGCGAAAGGTAATTGCTGGGTCCTTTTGTTCCTTCAGTGCCGTTGTATTGCGATATGGCACCACAGAGCGGTATCCGTGCAGATTTATTGATTTGTGTCAAGACTGCATCAAGAATTTCGCCCCCCACATTGTCAAAGTAAATATCAATACCTTGTGGGCAATGTTGGCGCAGTGCTTTGTGCATGTTATCGGTTTTGTAATTGATGCAAGCATCAAACCCCAATTCCGCTACTACATAGTCGCATTTTTCTTTCTCGCCTGCTATGCCTACCACGCGACAGCCTTTTATCTTGCCTATCTGCCCTACAATCATCCCCACCGCACCTGCCGCGCCTGATACCACTATAGTCTCGCCTTCTTTGGGCAAACCTATACGCAATAATCCAAAATAAGCGGTCAAGCCTGTCATACCCAATGTACCCAAATAGGTAGGCAAGGAGGCGAGTTCGGGGTTCACTTTCATCAAGCCCTTGCCTGTGGCAACGCTATATTCTTGTATGCCTTCTGAGCCAAACACGAAATCGCCTACAGCAAAAGCCGTATTTTCAGAAGCGACAACTTCGCTGATAGTGCTTGCCCGCATTACCTCGCCCAAACCAACGGGAGGCAAGTATGATTTGGCATCATTCATCCAGCCACGCATAGCAGGGTCGAGTGATATGTAACGTGTTTTCAACAATAATTCGCCTGTTTTGGGCGTGGGTATCGCTTCTTCTGTGAATAAAAAATCGCTTGATTTGGGCATACCGACAGGTCGGTGCGCGAGGCGGCATTGTTGGTTCATACTCATGGGACATTATTTTGTTTTAATAAACTCAAAGATAAAACATTTAAAACAAGGACGCATTGTTTTTGTTTTAATTATTGCATATATTTGCTTTAGTAATGGAAATTAAATAACATGACATTTTAGAGATATGCAAAGTTGTATTTATTCGCAGTCTTTTTTCAGATTGTCAAGTCTTGGATATTGACAACTGAAAAAACTTAGGACTTACGCAATGTGCCACATGCGGCTCGCGTGTGCGCCAAATGCCTATTTTCAAAGTTCTTTCTACAAAAACTCTTACCTGCGGCGCACACGTGAGCCGTGTGTAGTACAAATAGAGGCATTGTTTTTTGTTTGTTCTTGAACATCGCGTAAGTTCTAAAAGGGGGCATTTCAAAACCTTTTCTTAAGACCTCACCCTTGCCATCTCCAATTTGGAGAGGATACATGGAACGATTTTGAAATGCACCCGCTCTAAAACTATCAACTTATTTAATTTTCTTCTTTAATAATGCTTTTAATTATTTATTTTTGTATTTATATCAAATATTTTATGGCAGAAACATTGTTTATTCCCGCTACCACCCAACGTGCCGAGATATACGAGGCAGTGCTTCCTCAAATTCAAGCCTTGCTTAGTACTGAAACGGATTTGATAGCCAATCTTGCCAATGTCGCGGCAGTATTGCGCGAAGCCTTCGGTTTTTTTTGGGTAGGTTTTTATATTGTACGTGGCAATGAACTCGTTTTGGGGCCTTTTCAAGGCACATTGGCTTGTACCCGTATCCCTTTTACAAGAGGCGTTTGCGGAGCTTGTTATACTGAACGCAAGCCGATGCTTGTGCCTGACGTGGACGCATTCCCCAACCATATAACGTGTAGTTCGGCTGCACGTTCTGAAATTGTAGTACCCATTTTTGATAAAACCACAGGCGTTGTTACAATGGTTTTGGATATAGACAGCGATAAGTTAGCCGATTTTTCGGACATAGACCAACAGTATTTAGAACAATTAGCCACCATGTTATAACAGTATGATAAATTCTTATGACTATATTATTATTGGCGCAGGCTCGGCAGGTTGTGTATTAGCCAACCGCCTAAGCGAAAACCCAAGCGTTCAAGTCCTGCTCATTGAGGCGGGAGGCAAGGACGCAAAATTAGAAATCCATATACCTGCCGCCTACAGCAAACTCAACCGTAGTGCAGTCGATTGGGCATTTTATACAGAGCCACAGCCCTTTGTAAACCATCGCACCATGTACCAACCACGTGGGAAAGTATTGGGTGGCTGTAGCTCAACAAATGCTATGGCATACATCAGAGGCAATGCACTTGATTATGATGATTGGGCAAATGTGGTAAGCCAAGATTGGGGATACCAACATATATTGCCCTACTTTAAGAAGTCGGAACACAATGAACAGTTCCAAGACGATTATCATGGGCAAGGCGGCGGACTGAACGTAACACAAGCCAAAGTCTTCCGAACTTCCCTCGCAGAAGCATTTGTAAAATCATGTATAGAGAAAGGCTTGCCTGCCAATGACGACTTCAATGGTGCGACACAAGAAGGCGCAGGGTATTTTCAGTTTACTATCAAAAATCAAAAGAGATGCAGTGCCGCAGCCGCTTTTCTGAATCCAATACTTGCACGCCCCAACCTGAAAATAGTAACGCACGCACGTGTACGCCGCATTTTGATTGAAAATGATGTGGCCATAGGTGTGGAGTTTGAGATAGGGCGTAGCCTGCAAATAGCCCATGCCAAAAAAGAAGTGGTGCTTTCGGCAGGCGCTTTTCAATCGCCACAACTGCTTATGTTATCAGGTATAGGCGACAAAGAAAAGCTCAAACGCATGGGTATTCCAACCAAAAAAGACCTTATCGGCGTGGGGCAGAACTTACAAGACCACGTGTTTTGTATGGTCAGCAGCTTGTGCAATCAGCCTATCAGTGCCAACAACGCCCTCAAACCGCTCAATCAAGTGCGTTATATGGCACAATACGTGGCGTTCAAAAAAGGACCGTTTACCATTAGCCCTTTGGAAGCAAATGCCTTTTGGCGTACAGACGAAGCGCAAGACCGCCCCAACATGCAGTTTCATTTTACACCCGTACATACTGGTAGGCATGACATTGATTTGTACGACTCAAGCCAATATCCTACTACAGACGGTTATACCATCTTGCCTACCCTGCTACGCCCCAAGAGTAGAGGTTTTGTAGGATTGCGCTCTGCAAACCCTGTGGACGCGCCTGTCATACAACCCAATTATTTGAGCCATGAAGAAGATGTTAAAACGCTTTTGATAGGCTTCCGAAAAGCCTTTGAAATACTGCAAAGTGATGCCTATACACCTTACCGCTTGCGACAACACTTTCCTGAACGTTTGGGGAGCGATGAAGAAGTATTGTACCACATCAAACGAACCCTCGAAACGGTTTATCACCCTGTCGGCACATGCAAAATGGGCAAGGACGAAACCGCAGTAACTGACCATCAAATGCGCGTGCATGGTATTGACCATCTGAGGGTGATAGATGCCTCTGTGATGCCAAATATCATCATGGGCAATACCAACGCACCCGTTATGATGATAGCAGAAAAAGGTGCAGACTTTATTATGAAAAATTAGTAGTACGCTGACAAATTTTGTATTGAACCATATAGAAACATAGCCCGAAACACTGTGTGCCGTATCTTTCTATGTGGTTTATACCTCGCTCCACTAAAATTGTCGGAGCACCAAGTATATTTGCACAATATCTTTGTTAGTGTAATTTTTTCGTTGCAAGGTGGTATGTATCACAAACAGCTCGTCTGTGAGCAAAAAAAGTTTACATGACAGCAGTATTTGGCAACGGAAAAATTACAGAAACAAATATTGGAGGGTTAAAAAAAACTAATTTCTACCTAATATAGGGGTTACTTTGAATCTACCCAACGCTTATAGGCTCTATAACCTCTGAATCCTCCATACAATATTAAACAGGTGCCTAATATAACCCTTGTATTGGGTGGGAAGCCTACAAAAATGGCTGGATAAAGCATGAACATCATTCCCATTATAGCGTAAAATGCCGCTAAGATAGCGGCACTTACGGCTAAAAAACTTTCTTGTAACTTATTGCCACGCATTATTGTTCTAATTTGAAAACGATTGGCAAACTGAAATAAACGTTTACGGCGTTGCCATTTTGTTGAGCGGGTGCCCAGCCTGCCATCAAGCGCACCAAACGCATAGCTTCTTCATTACATTCGGGGCAGTTTGATATGCCACGTGTAACAGTAACATCATCTACAGTGCCATCTTTTCTTACTACAAAGCGTACAAAAACACGCCCTTCTATTCCCATACGTTGTGCATTTTTAGGATATTTGAAATTCTTTCTCATGAATTTTCCCATATCTCCATTATATTTTGCATTTACTTGTACTACGGTATAGATTTGATTAGGATCTTCTTTTGTAGTTTCGGTAGTAGTGGGCGGAGGTAAATCTGAAGGCGGCGTGGGCGGAAGTTCCTCTTTGACACCTTTTTCAGTGCGGTCACTGATATTGGTCTCTTTTACCTTTTCAATAGGCGGCATTTCATCTTCTTTTACGTCCTTATCTTTTTTGGGTTCGGGAGGCAAGAATTTGATTTGATCCACTTTTGGAGGTGGTGGTGGCGGGGGTATTTCGGGTGGTGGAGGCGTTTTCTTGTCCACAGGTGGTGGCTCAAGTGCGATTAGGTTCGCTTTTTTTAGATTAGGGTCAACTTTTTCAACGCCAATGAAACTGCTGTAAAGCACAGGTCCGCCCATACCTACCACGAAGGCAAGGATGGCTATAGCGACTGAAATAAGTATCCGCTTCTCATAAATCTTGCGCAACGAATACGCTCCATAAGCCTTATTGCGTCCTTCGAACACAATATCGGTCTGATAGCAAAAGGGTTGGAAGTTCATACCTTTAGATTTTTAGGATTAAAACAAACTTGTTATGGATTGATTACTGAACCCGTAACAGTTTATTACAAAAATTTGAATGTTTTTTTGAAAAAACTTTTTATTTATTAGACTTCTTGCGAAAGCCCTTTTTCCTCTCTCCAAATTGGAGAGAGGGCAGGGTGTGAGGTCTTAGGAAACACTTTCTCAAGAAGTCTATTTTCTCTATGCCAAATAACATAAGATTATACTTTATAGCGAAAATACAGCATTGCCCAAATAATTACTTGTACTTTTCCAAATAATTAACCAAGTATGTATCATCTGCAAGAGTAACATCTACGATAGCATATTTTTGTATGTCACAGATGTTCATTTCGTCCAGAATATCGACCATATTTCTGTATTTGGCACGTTTAGTAGGTTTTATGATGACAACAATGTTCCATTCATTCTTCCCTGTTTTTGAGTTTACCTTACCCCCTATTTCTTTTTTGAGTTCGAGGAGAGTTTTACGAATACCCGTTTTTGAGAAGTTTGTTTTTGTCAAATCGCTCAAAGGTTTATCAACTCCAAGCATACCCCTATACCAATAAACGGTATTGTCTTTATCCAACAAAAGCGTAAGCGTATAAGATTCTTTAACAGGAACAGTTTTTACCTTTTTGTCTATTTTAGCGGGCATATTGATTTCCATTGTTTTAGGCTTGCTCATCGTAGTAGTAAGCATAAAAAAAGTTATCAACAAGAAGCCCAAATCCACCATAGGTGTCATATCTACTTTGGTGGAGGTTTTTTTCTTACCCCCACCTTGTTCTATTTCTGCCATAATATTAGCGGTTTAATTAACTATTGGTTTTCTTTTCTTTCGAGGCTTGTGATGAGGTTGAAGCGGTTGATATTGGATTCTTGCATGGTAGCGATAACCCATTTAACCGTTTCATAACTTGATGCGCCGTCCCCTTTGATGATGTAGTGCAGTTTGCGTCCCTCGCCTATGGTAGCGATGATCCAGTCTCGGAACTCGTTTTTGACGACGTTCGTGTCGCATGGAATGCCCGTCTTTTTGGCTTTAGCGCGGTCTGCTACTGCCATATCCAAAAATGATGGGAGTTGCGCGATTGGCACACCGTGGGCAGACAAGATAGAAAACTGCTCTTTCTGCTGTTTAGTAAGCGGTATTCTGTACTTTTTTGCTACTCTTTCCAAAACTCTCACACGCGATTCGGGTCCGTCTAAGCCGTAGAATATTTCTCCATTTTTGCCAATAGAAATCAACACGTTGTCTTTTTCAGGCATTGGGATTTCAGATACTGAGGAAGGGGTATCTACAGTTATTGGTTCTTCGGGTTTGAAAGTAGTGGTAAGCATAAAGAAAGAAAGCAAGAGGAAAGCCACGTCGCACATGGCGGTCATGTCAAGCGATACACTCTTACGCGGTAATTTTACTTTAGGCATAGTTTTAAAATCTTGTTTTAAGATTATTTCACTTGAGTATTGAACGATTGAATGATGCTAAAACCTGCTTCGTCAATGCTATAAGAAAGCGTATCGATGCTGGTAGTAAAATAGTTGTAAGCTATGATAGCGAAAGCTGACGAGCCAATACCCAAAGCAGTATTGATAAGTGCTTCTGAGATACCTGCAGAAAGCTCTGCAGGGTTAGGCGTACCTGCGGCTGCCATAGCGGAGAACGATTTAATCATACCGATTACTGTACCCAATAGCCCTATCAAAGTAGAAACTGAGGCTAGCGTAGCAACGATAGAAAGGTTTTTTTCAAGCATTGGAAGCTCAAGCGAAGTTGCATCTTCCAATTCTTTTTGCAACGCGGCTACTTTCTGGTCTTTATCCATACTTGTATCCGTCAATAATTGTTCGTATTTGCCCAATACAGCCAAAATAACATTGCCGATAGAGCCTTTTTGTTTTCCACACTCAGCCACAGCCGCTTTGATATTACCAGTAGCAAGGTGCGCTTTTACACGGATTACAAACGCGCCAATAGAACCGCGCCCACTTGCCATAAAGATGGTAATGAAACGTTCTATAGAGAACGTTACTACCATCAAAGCACAGGCTATCAAGATAGGTACAATGGCTGGACCTCCTTTATAGATAGCGCCTAGGAAGTTAGTAGCATGCCCTTCTGCAGAGTCGCCTCCTTCAAAGTTGCCTTTGGCACCTAACACAATAAAGAAAAGAAAGTACGCTACGCCAATGATAATGACGATTGTGATAAGTGCGAAAAACGATTTTAGTGTTTCAAGCGAGTCGTTTTTTGGTTTTGTTTCCATGAGGATATGAAGATAGTTTTAGGGTTTATTTTGTTTCCGCCTCAAATATAGCAGTTTTTTAAAGACAAATGAAAGAATACCAAAAAATATTGGTTTTTTTTTGTTTTTTTCAGAATAAAGGCTTAGTTTTCTAAGAAATCCACTAAAAAGCCATAGTTTTTGAGTTGTTTCTTTACATGTACTACATCTTGCCTACGAATCAAAACCATGAAGCTTTCGGCTTTTAGTATGTACTTTTTTAAAGAGGCTTCTCTTGCTATGAGGTTGATGAGTTCGGGGTTTTGTGGTAGGCGAAACACTCGGAACATATTATTTTCATCTTTAAGTTCGTATGATTTTTGTTGAAGGTTTTCAAAAAAGTCTTTCCAAATTTTGGGTGGATTGTTGGAGAGCAATTTTTGAAAAATGTTGATTTTAGACTGCACTTGCTTGTAGTTTGAGCAATCACCCAAAACACTTTCATAATCAACTTTATACAAGTTTGTACCTGCTGTGCGTGCGGTTTCTTGTATCACAGAGCGCAATGCTTGGTTTTTGCCATTATAAAAAATATAGAGTGTTGTTTCATCAAGTTGCACGTTCTCATCTGCTACTTCTTGCACCACATACTCTTTAGTTTTGCCTAATAAAAACGCACCTAATGCTGACAAACGAACTGCTTTTAGTCCAGAGTACGGCGTTAAATATTTTGTAGGCAAGGCGTTTTGAATAGCCCATGCATTATCGGGTGGGAGGTCATAAGCCAAATCAACCAATCCAATAGAAGCAAATACGAACATATTGGCATAAAATATGGGCTTTTTAACCATAGTTGCGTTGTTGCTCGTCCCCAAATTGATACGTCCCATGGTACTATTTATGTACATGTGTTGCAAATCTTGCATACTTATAGGGTCGGGCAACACAAAGTCGTAATTTGACAATGCCCATAAATTCTCAACATCAATCCACTCTCCTTCTATTAAATTATTTAAGAAACCAGCAAGAGCCGTTTGATATTTTACATTTAGGTTATATTTTGAGTTGGTGCCGTTTATATGCCATAGCAGTTGATTGGTGTGGTACATCATTTTTTGATAGCTGTCCCACATTTTTTTAATCATATCTAAAAATGACAATTGCAATATATTTTTATCTACTATAGCATTAGGCAAGTCTTTCAGAATAAACATGCCGAGCCAATTCGCAAAAATATCGGTGCGCAATGTAGCCACATCTTTGTCTATAAAGGCAGGGAAGAACTCAGGAATACTCAAGAACTTCTGCATTTTTGTTATTTGTGCTGTACTTGCTTTGCCCGTTTTGGTCAATTCAAGTTTGCCCTGTTCCATATATGTGATAGCATAATTCAAGATTGCAAATAGATTGTCTTCTCCTTGAAAAATAGTTGTTTTTTCAGGCAAGGTAATAGGCTTTATCTCAATGCTTTCAGGTCGTGGAAAATAGCCACGCAAAACGGTCAACAAATCGCTTGAATAACTAAATGAGTGGCTATAAAATGGCACATACACATCACTTTTTTGGCGATTGTGTACCGCCATACTTTTACTTACATACGAATGTTGAAACAAGACAGCAACTTCATCATCAACTTCTTTTTTAGGATCAACATCGTAACTATAATAGCCATATTGTTTACTTATATCTACAGGGAGTATAACGTCATAGGCGCACTCTTTTAAGAATTCTCCGTCAGTAATCAGTCCTCTTTCTATAATAATATAAAATGCTTTTTGAAATTGTTTTGGCAATGTGTTCAAAAAAGCAATGAATATATCTTTTTCTGCATACAAATAAGCTATTGTTTGGCATAATACATCTTTTGTTGGACTTTTACTTGTATAATTATCTATAAGGATACCATGTGCAGAATCGTTAAAAAGTGCAATGCTCTTTGTAACAAAAGGAATGAGGTACTTTTTTTGAAATCTTTTTAGCACTTGAAAATCATACATGCCTTCCAAAGCGTTTTTTATTTTCTTATATGTAGGATTTTTCACGTCGGGTTTTGCGAATGATACAGGTGTTGGTGTTGGTGTCGGTTTTGGTATTTCTTTTTTATCACCCACAAAACCAAACATTTCACGTAAGATGTCTTCTATATTTTTTTTCATGATTTTTTAAAAAAATGTGGATTAAAATAAAATAGCTCTATTTATTTTTTGTACTGGAGCAATTCAAATCTCTCACTTGATTTTGGAGAGATTTGAGGGGTGGATTTCAAAACCTTTGGAGAGGGTGTGTGGAACGATTTTGGAATGCACCCGATTTGATTTGATTTGCATCTGCTTGCCTACCCCAGCATAAAGTCGATATCGCTTTGGCTCATAGACTTTATAGAGGCAGAATCGCTACCAATAATATTTTCAAAAAGCTCTCTTTTTTGTTCTTGGAGTTTGAGTATTTTTTCTTCTATAGTGCCTTTGGTGATAAGTTTATAGCTCATTACTGTTTTCTCCTGCCCCATGCGGTGTGTGCGGTCAATGGCTTGATTTTCGGCGGCAATATTCCACCAAGGGTCATAAATAAAAACCATATCGGCTGCGGTAAGGTTTAATCCCACGCCACCTGTTTTGAGCGTCATTACAAATACTTTGCAATTTTTGTCTTGCTGAAAGCGATTTACAAGCACTTGCCTGTTGGTGGTCGCGCCCGACATAGACACGTACTCGATGCCTGCCTGCGCCAATTCTTCGCAAATAGTATCCAATGCGTTGATAAAAGACACGAAAACCAAGACTTTATGCCCGTTTGCAGTCGCTTCCAATAAATTTTCCACCAATAGTTCGCGTTTTGCGGAAACTATCAAACCATCTGATTTACTTTCAGGCGTGGAGGCGATTTGGCGCAACTCGGTCATAGCTTGCAAGATGATGAACTGCGACTTTTCGATGCCGTCAGACCCGATTTTCTCTTGTAAGAGGTTTTGAAAATACTTTCTACGTTCTTCATAGAGGCGTTTTTGGTCGTCTGCCATTTCTACATAAAGTACTTGCTCGATTTTGGAAGGGAGTTCTTTTAACACATGTTTTTTCAGGCGGCGGAGGATAAAAGGGTATATTTTTTTGCGCAATTCTACGGAAACTTCTTTGTCTGTGCCTTCTTGAATTGGATAGGTGTAATGTTTGTTAAATTCCTCTATTGTGCCAAACATGGCAGGGTTTAAGAAGCGAAACAGCGAATAAAGCTCTGTGAGGTTGTTTTCTACAGGTGTGCCGCTCAAAGCAAGGCGATGCTCGGCTTGTAAAAGCATCACGGCTTTTGAGGCTTGCGAGCTGAGGTTTTTGATGTTTTGCGATTCGTCAAGAATCACATAATAAAATTCTATTTCTTTAAATTGCTCAATCATATTGCGCATCATGGCATACGTTGTGAGTATCAAATTATGCGTTATGGCTTTTTCGAGGTCGCGATTTTTATCATAATAGATATAGTAGGTAAGCTCAGGGTTGAACTTGCCTATTTCATTTTCCCAGTTGAAAAGTAAACTTTTGGGCATTACAATAAGGGTCGGCTTTGACGTTTTGGGGTAAATAGTAGAGAGCAGGGTGATGGTTTGCAAAGTTTTGCCCAAGCCCATATCATCTGCCAAGCAACCACCTAAATTATGCTCATGGAGGTAGTTAAGCCATTTCACGCCCTGTTGTTGATAAGGGCGCAAATCTGCTTTTACGTTTTTGGGTATGCTCAAACGTTTGCTTTTCAAACCATTGAAGCCCTCAAAAATCTCTTTGCTTTTTTGAAAAATCGTGCCTGTAACTTTGTCGCTTATCAAATCTTCTATCAAAGGCAAATCAAAGAATGAAATTTTAATACCGTCTTTGCCTTTATTTTTTTTGAAGAGTCGTTCAAGGCGTTTCAAATATTTCTCATTCAAAATGGCTTGTGTGCCATCATTGAGCATGACATATTTGTTCTTTTGATATTGATTGATAACATCAAAAATACCAAATTTTTGCCCTTCTATTTCTAAGGAAGCGTCGCCTTCCAAGAAGTTGATACCCGATTTAAGATTGAAGTGTAGTTTGGGAACAGAGGCGATTATTTTATAATTGCGTAATTTTTCTGCACCCAACACTTGGTAGGTTGTTAATAATTGTGGTAAATGAATACGTATAAAATCCTTAGCGAGCGATTCGGGTACTATCACCAAATTGCCATCATTGAAGGCGCCTATTTCGCCTTTTTTTGGTTTGCTTTTATTTTGAATAAGCTGGATGATATTATCAACTGTTTTTTCAATAGCTGTATATTCTATGTTTTTGACTGTGATAAGGTTTTCCATTTCATTTACTGAAGCCACACAATCTAAATCATATTGTTCTAAAAAATCTGTATCAAAATTAGGCAAGGTTTGTGTAACACGCAGGTAGAGTGAATTTTCCTCATCTATTTTTTCAAAAATGAGCGTTGGGCTGGGTTGGATTGTATTTTTAGCATCAATTATTACCGTATATTCATCATAATTCACTTCTATATTTTGTGAGTATGAGTACAATAAAGATAAATACTTTTCCAATTCGCGTGGCATAAAGCGCGTTTCAAATGCACTCAGTCGGTTGTAATTATTGCCTATGCTATTGATAGGGTACAAAGTCTGGGTTTGTAATACATAACCTTCTGTGATGGGTTGAAGGTTGGTAAGTTCTTGGTCATTGTGAATGAGTGCGACTTGAGCGGTGAGTATTTTGCGCTCTTCGGTTTCTATTTCGGTTTCTATTTTGATAATTATTTTACCTTCTTCAGTAGCAAAGTTTATTTTTTTATTATCTTTGTCTATTACATTGTTACAATGTTGTAATTGCCACAACAAGTAATCGTGTTCTGCCAAATACACATTGTCATTGTCTTTTTCCCAATCTATTGCAAAATCTAATTGGCGTTTGATGGCTTCTATACTACGCAATACTTCGCGTACAGAGGCACTATGTGCGCGGTAGTCAAATTCTACAGGTTTGCCTTTGCTGTCTGTAACTTCAAGATACGCGCCTGTACTGTCTATATTGAGTTGAAAAAAAACTTCGGAAGCGGTCTTTTCCTTGCTTTTTTGGTAACCTGTGCGCTTTAATTGTTCAAAAAGATGTTCCATCAACTTATTCTTGTTTTTGTGCCAAAGTTAGTTGTTTTTATAGAAACATGCAATTTTTCCGCATTATAAATTTAGAAAGGCTATCTTTTGGATAGCCTTTCTGTTATTATTATTATGATGATGATATTCATAATCTTGCCTGCCCACGTAAGCAGAACGGGTACATTTCAGAAGCTTTTCTTAAGACCTTGCCCTCTCCAATTTGAAGAGGGGTATGTGGAACGATTTTGAAATGCACTCAGCTGGGCAGGCAAGGGTTTCACTACCAACCCGGATTTTTGCTTTAGAATTGGTTACTTTCTTTTTCTTTTTCTTCGCGTATGGATGAAGTTTATGCGAGCAAAAATTTAGGACATTTGGGTCTAAAGATAAGGACAGTGTAAAACTGAAATTTTTGACATTATTTTTCTGCATGGTGGCAGAAAAAAACACCCCTGTTCGTTTTGGGCGAACAGGGGTGTTTCAAACTATTACGAAGAGTTTAGCAAGCACCAGCTGGTGCAACTGTAATCGTAAAACGGCGTGTAGTAGTTTTGCCATCAGATGATACAGCCGTAAATTCTAACACGACAGTTCCTGCGGTAGGCACAACACCAGCCAAAGTTAAAGAAGCTACAGGTATGTCAAGTGTGGCTACTCCTCCAACTGGAGTCAGAGTAGTTTTTAGCTCACTGGTATTGGTTGTAGTATTGAATCTTGCTACTCGAACACTACTTGTTTCGCCTGTTAACTTGATAAATACTATAGCATTACAAGAAGATTTAAAGCTACCTGAAACTAAATTATAATTATCTGCAGCATTTAAATCTAATTTGAATACAAGATCCGTAAAAGGCTTTACGTTATCGCTGTAAGGGTTTGGCTTCTCAA
>Ga0163154_10004085_pt1 | contig 19522 bp, 14 predicted proteins | sample OliLakLV19MP9P1_FD_148649 | JGI IMG/M metagenome (GOLD analysis project Ga0163154, IMG submission 148649) | Freshwater microbial mat bacterial communities from Lake Vanda, McMurdo Dry Valleys, Antarctica - Oligotrophic Lake LV.19.MP9.P1 | ecosystem: Environmental > Aquatic > Freshwater > Lake >...
GAAATTGTTGTTGCCTACGTTTCTACAGGGTCGGTCATTCTACCTTTAGTACTAGCCATCTGTCAGGTAAAACACTTACAGAATTATTCAAGATTGATTTTACTGCTTCTCTTATGCTCCCTGCTGGCGGATGTACTCTCATATTTTCTGAGCAGAAGAGCGGTCAGCACGACATGGATTGCAAATGTATACTTACTCATTCAATTCATTATATTAGGGATGATTTATTTTCATGAGTTGAAACACCGCCGCATTTTAATGTTGATTGCTCTCTTTTTTATCAGCTACTTCGTTGTTGACGCCTTTTTCTTCAGTGGTTTTTTCAATTTTAACACACACGCTAACGGCATCGCGAGTTTAATTTTGGTTGGGATTTCAGTTTATTACCTATTTCAGCTTTTGAATAAACTCCCGACTGACAACATTACGAAAATGCCTATGTTTTGGGTCACGTTCGCAGTACTTTGCTACTATGGAGGAACCTTGGTTTTGTTCCTGATGAACAATCTCATGTTGGGCAAGTACCTGGCATCGCACCGAATGCTGTGGATCCTCCACAATATTTGTAACATTTTAAAGAATATTTTATTGGCCATCGCCTTATGGCAGAGTTATCGGAATCTGAAACCATCTTTATAATACTCACCAGCAGTGCAGGTATGTTATTGCTAGTCGGAGCAATCGGCATCTTTATTTTATTCTATCAAAAACGAATGTTCAAGATGCGGCTGAAAAATATCGAAACCGAACAGGAGTACGAACAAAACATGATCAAAGCCCAACTCAAAAGCCAGGAACAAGAACGAAATCGAATCGGAGCCGATCTCCATGACTCCCTCGGATCCCTCTTATGGGCGGCGAAAATAAATAGCTCATTCATTCAGCGAACAACAGACCTGCAGGGCGAAGCAAAAAAATCGTACGACGAGCTAATCCAAATCCTCGATCAGTCCATAGAAAGCGTTCGGAGAATTTCATGGGAATTAACACCCGAAGCCTTTCAACATATCGGCTTTTCAAAATCTGTAGAAAAACTTTGCCAGCGATTCAACCAACAGCACCTAACAGTTTCCTTCACTGAGATGGGCACCTACAACTGGAATAATGACGACGCGATTCATGCCTATAGAATTATTCAGGAACTGGTCAGCAATTCAATCAAACACGCTAACGCAACGCTTTTGAATGTATCGATTCAGTGGATGGAGAATAGACTCCTGATCTTTGTTCAGGATAATGGCATCGGGTTCACCCTCGACGGCAATCGAACCGGAGTTGGGTGGTGGAACATCCAACAGCGCATAAAAAGGCTGAATGCACAAATTAGTATGGGAATTCCTCCTACACACCAGGGAAGTCGGATTTCAATAATTATACCTTTAGAACATGGAACCGAAAAAAATCAACGTGTACTTGGCTGATGATCACAATGTAGTACGAAAGGGAATGATCCGACTACTAGGCACCTTTGCCCGAGTGGGCCGGGTAAAGGAAGCTGCAAATGGGAAAGAATTGTTGGCATTAATGGCATATGATCAACCTGACGCCGTAATCCTGGATGTTGAAATGCCCGTTATGGGGGGTATCGAAACGGGCAAACGAATCGCTGATAGCTTCCCAAATGTGAAAATGCTCATCCTTACCATGCACACCGAAGAAGTATTCATCAACAAGCTCGTCGACATCGGAATTCATGGATTCCTTAGCAAGTCTGCCGAACCTGAAGAAGTTGAACGTGCACTCTATTCCGTAGTCGACAAAGACTTCTATAAAAATGAAATCTTTGATCGCGCAATCGCCATGGCTGGCCACAGCAACGTCGAAGACAAATATTCAAAACTCACCACACGAGAAATTGAAATCCTACTCCTCATCTGTCAGGAACTCACACCCGGCGAGATCAGCGAAAGATTGCAGATCAGCGAAAAAACTTTTTTCAATCATCGATCCCATATCCTGACAAAAACCGGAGTCCGAAATAATGTTGGCCTGATTCGTTTCGCCTTGCAGCGAAGGTTAATTGCGATTTAGCACAGCCATTATTATTAATCAGCGTAATATTCCTTGTCTCAAAACAACATCCTGCTATCAACCCGATTTAATACCTCCGGCACATTCGAAGACTCCATACGACTTGTAATAAGTTTGGAAATCGGACACGCATCCAATAACCCATCAGCCAATGGCTGACACATCGCAAGCACATCCGCCCGCGTAAGACTTGGGTTCAACCAATCTTTCTCAAAATCCCGTGGAATAATTACAGGCATCCTCTTCTTGTTATTGTGAATTCCTTCCATCAACGTGTTTGCTTTCGTAGTCAACACCGTATACGCACTTCGCTCGCCACCAGTCACCTTGTCAACCCATGCGGAGTAAAGACCCGCAACCGAAAATATTTTTTGTTTCTTCAAAAAAATATAATGCGGTGTCTTGTTCTTCCCTTTCGAATCTTCCCAACGCCACTGAAAAAACCCGTGAAAGGGATCAAACAACGCTTGCCATCATTCACAGAATCCCGAAACGAGGGCTAATCATACATCTCCTCGCTGATACAATTCAGCGTCCTGATCTTAATCATCTCAGCATCCTTAGCCGTCTTCGTATACCACGGGATAAATCCCCAACTGAAAAGCTCCATAGAACCCTCCACCCATGACCACCGGGGCAGGAGCGTGATCAAACCCGTTCTCATGATAAACAGGCTTCCAAGTCGCTGTCACCGAATTTGATGTCGTAAGTTTATAATAGGATTCAAGATCTTCAGCATAAAATTTTTTACTACCGTGATAACACATTGTACAGTATGTCTTAAATTTAACCTACAAAAAATAACTCAAATTCCCGAAACGGCTGCGCCAGTGAATGACTTCAAGTCCGTCTTTGAATCCGTCGACATAGCCGGCCGTGCAATACTGTTGTGGGAACAAGGTGAATACCTTTTCACAAGACAATATTACGGCAACAGCGTAAACCTCTACGCAATGCCGGGTTTCTATGCCGAAATAACTTATGCCCCAGATAAATCTCACATCGTGAAAATTGAAGCCATACAAGATTTTAGTATTTTAAATGAGTACCTTCCTTTTATCGAAATCAAAGTGTGACCAGCACTCACCCGCGCACCTCCCAACCTTCAATTATAATTACCATAAAGACCGCTGCTAAAATTCCACACAATAAATACGCACTCAAATCGGAAATCGGTCTCCCTCCGGAATCCCAAACACAAATCCAATAAAATATTTTACCACTGTAAGCATACATAAAATATGATAGACAAAATGATGAATATCGAACCATCAAGGTTAATGTCATAGTTGAGTTAACTCGCTTATTATGAGGATACTATGGACAAGAAAAAAGCGGACAATCAAAAAATTTTTGTGATTTATCCGCTTCAGTACCTCAGGCCGGAATCGAACCGGCACACCTTACGGTACACGATTTTGAGTCGTGCGCGTCTACCAATTCCGCCACTAAGGCATTAATATTAGGGTTGCATATGTACTAACCTAAACCCCTCATTACTCTTATTTAGAGACTGGTTTTAATGAGAGGGGATGCAAATATGGGCAAACTTTAAATTTTTAACAATTCAGAGTTCTATAAATTTCTCTAACGAAAAGGCCTGTGTTCTTTCAGAGAATGAGGTCTTTACCCGACCCCAAACACTTCCAAATAATTCTGACTTTCGATACTTCTCAAGATCGGCCGCATCTTGCCAATGGCTCAATGTCGTGTATGTGTTCGCGTCTTCTACATCTTTCAGCAATTGTAAATGTAAGCACCCCGGAAAATTGCGAATCGAAGTCTTGTTTTGGTTGAAGATTTCCAGAAATTCTTCAACTCCGGCTTCCGTAAAATGCATCCTTACGATTCTTATAATCATAACATAGTATTTAGTTACTAATATTAAGCCCTTAGTTCTACTAAATACTAGCTACTCAGGACTTGTCACTAGCCTTCATCAAACGTAATGTTTACGGGGCTATCATATTGCAATCCCAACAACTCACTTGCATTCCCTTTATAAATTCCTATTTCCAATAAACCCTGACTATTAAATAATAAGAAGCACTCACCTTGTTCAGTCTGGTTGTAATTTGAATGAATGCGTCTAAACTTTTCACCTCCAAATTGAATAGTAAATGATCTTCCTTTTGTCAAGATATCAAAATCAACTTTGTTGATTGTAGTAATCAGGTTTCCAAAATTATCCACACGCAGCACGTGCCCCGCTATAATCCGCCTGGTTGCTTTAACCTGGCGGTTGATCATTTTACGGAACGACTGCAAAGGTTTACCCAACGTAGTGATGGCAACGCCACTGGCAAGTTTAGCAGCTGCAGGTGCAAGGATGTCTTTTTCGGCAAAGGTAGTTTGGATGGGGTTGATGGAATTTAACTCCACAACCTGTTGATGAATTTTATCACTGATCAGTCCGAAGAATCCATTATCAACGCCAACAAAAAAATGATCATCTAGTTGTAAGGCAAGATACGCTTCATCACGATTTCCAGATGAGTCGACACCGACCAAGTGAACTGTGCCTTTTGGGAAATCGTTATAAACAGATTTTAATACATAAGCACCATGCGCTATATCACAAGGCTCAATTTTATTGCTTATGTCGATTAGGGTGAGTCCGGGATTAATGCCTAGAATTTTAGCCTTCATGGCGGCCACATAGTGATCGCTTTCTCCACTATCAGTAAGAAAGGTAATGATGGCCATTCGCGAACCTAATTCCTAACCCGAGTCTTTTTTGCTTGGGTTGGATTTGTTTATTTTTGCAAACAAAATTAATTCATTTCAACCATTTTATTTCATTGATAGAGAAAACGATCACATTAGAAGATATTCCTCTTACCGACTTTCTGGGAATAGAGAATAAGAACATCAGCGAGTTGGCATCTGCGTTTCCGAAGAGCAAGATTATATCTCGTGGCAACGAGATTTTAGTGAAAGGCGAAGCACCGGATATTCTGCAAATTACCGATATTCTAAACTCATTGATGGATCACTTCCATCAATTTGGAAGAGTAACAGAGGAGAATGTGCGCGGCTACGTTGCCCAAGAGAGACAAGAGTTTATTGCCGAAGATTATACGGATGGGGTTGTGCTTTATGGAACAAAGGGGCTAATAATAAAAGCGAAAACGCCTAACCAGCAGCGACTGGTTCAAGCCGCAAAGGAGCATGATTTGGTATTTGCCATTGGTCCGGCCGGCACCGGAAAGACGTTTGTTTCTGTCGCGCTTGCAGTAAAAGCCCTTAAAAATAAGCAAGTAAAAAAAATCATCATTACGAGACCGGCCGTGGAGGCAGGTGAAAATCTTGGCTTTTTACCAGGCGACTTAAAAGAAAAAATTGATCCTTACCTGCGACCGATTTATGATGCGTTGGACGACATGGTTACGTTCGAAAAGTTGAAGTATTATATGGAGCGTGAGATTATCGAAATAGCTCCACTGGCATATATGCGCGGACGCACACTCAATAATGCTTTTATTTTGTTGGATGAAGCACAGAACACCACCCCCATGCAGATGAAAATGTTCCTTACCCGCATGGGGCCCGACTCTAAAATGATTGTTACGGGTGATACCACGCAAATTGATTTACCACATCATCAAAAGTCGGGTCTTAATGAAGCCGTGCGAATTTTAAAAGATGTGAAGGGTATTGGAATTGTAGAATTAAATGAACGTGATGTAGTTCGTCATCGATTGGTTCGGGATATCATTGAAGCCTACGGAAAAATTAATCCATCTTAAACTAATTTTTAATGCCAGCTTATATTGTTGTTGAGGTTGAAATACATAACCCTGCAGAGTACGAGGATTACAAAAAACTCACCCCAGGTTCATTAAAGAATTATCAAGGCAAGTTTATTGTGCGCGGAGGCAAGACCGAAACTTTGGAAGGAGATTGGAGTCTACAGCGTTTTGTTATGTTGGAATTTCCAACTCTGGTGCTTGCTAAAGCTTGGTGGGCATCCGAAGAGTATGCGCCTGCAAAAGCACTTCGCCAACGCACGGCATCCACTAAAATGATTGTTGTAGAAGGTTTCGAGGGATAGAAAAACATGTTTACTTTTAGAGAGGGTGCATTTCGAAATTGTCGTGCAGTGTTTATGCCTAATGCCTTGTCAAAATCCCTCATCCCGTCCTCGTTCCTCGGACACCCCTCTCCTTGGGGAGAGGGAAGATTGAGGGATTTAATTAGGTTGAAGGATCTGATTGCTTTCCACTACACATCCGGCTAAATTCACTCATGCAAAGTTGGGTGCCTTTTACGATGGTGCGTGTTGCTATGATCCTCACACGGGGCATTCTCAGCGATATATAATCCTGCATTAATCACGCATTAAAAGGTAATGTGCATATTCATCGTATTGACTTGCCTATATCTCATCGAATATTGCTGTCTACTAGGCTTCTCAAGCTTGTAAATTGAATTGTTGGGTAAAACTTGCCGGATGAGTTATAATTTCACTTTCTTTTCTTTAACAAGTTATAACATGGTATTTATCGTCTGAAGCGGGAGTATTGGCAAACACCAGATTCAATGTTCTTGGAGAACCAATAGTGTGCACACCTAAAGATGCTTATGCTTGTTTTATGAGCACCGATACGGATTGCCTGGTATTGGGTAATGTTTTGTTAGATAAAAAGAAGCAGCCACTACCGAGAAGGATTTTCTAAGCGACAATTTGATCTCGATTGATCGAATAATCGGTTAAATATGGAGTCCTTTACATGGATTAAGTAAGACCGGTGGCTTGCGATAACTAATTTTTTTGCACTTGCTGTCCATTTTGTAGCTTAACCACTGCCATTTTTAAAATATTTCAAAGAAGAGTGAGTTAAATCGCAGAAAATTGTCTTTTAACTTTCAGAAATCGATTGCAATGAAGTAAATTGATTTTGAAACTAAAAAGGCTATCTGGTTTGAATCCTTTTGAATTTTTAAATCATTTTGGGATAAAGTTCGTACAGTTTTGCCCATCGATCAGGGCAATTCAAGTGTCTGGGTGAAGGTGTAGCGTTTCAGCATAATCACTGAACGTTATTTTTTTGATCCATTGTATAAATTAGAATTAAATTAGAAGATGACATCCTTCACAAGTCAATCCGAAGATGAAATAATTTGGCTGAATGTTCAACGTGGAAATTCGGCTGCGCTTGAAGTCTTGTATAGTCGATTTTTTAAATTGTTGTATAATTATGGCCGCAAAATATGTGGCAATAAACTTATTGTCGAGGATGCAATACACGACCTCTTCCTTGATCTCTGGCGTTATAGAGCAAATCTTTCTCCCACAACTTCAGTTCGGTTTTATCTTTACCGAGCGCTGAGAAGGAGGATCATAAAAAATGAGAACAAGGACTTAACGACTACTATTTTTGATTTTCATTTGGATGATTTCCTGCTTCGAAAGACCTTTTCGCATGAGGATGAAATGATAGCATTGGAACAGAAGGTTGAGCGTAACGACAAGCTGAAAAAACATCTCAACAACCTCTCCCCCCGTCAGTACGAATCTTTGATTTTACGTTTCTACGATGAGCTTTCGTATGAAGAGATCGGAGCCTTGTTGGAAGTGAATGAGCAGTCAGCAAGAAATCTGGTTCAGAGAGGGCTGGAGCAACTTCGCCATTTTTCCAAAGTGATTACCTCTTTTTTGCTATTTATGCTATTATATTTTTGAAAGAACTACACGTTACTTTCTAAATTAGAAGCTAGCACAAATATTTTTAGTTTAAAACGAGTTAAAAAATTTGCTATTCGCTTTTATTCAATAGAAAACAGATAGACTTTTAATCTTCCGATCATCGACCCTTATGAATGATTATATAAATTATACAGTCGTGGACTTTGCCAATGACGGTCAATTTTTAAATTGGGTAAAGCATCCAGGCAGAGACCCTGAGTTAGATCACTTTTGGGAGAAGTGGACGGCAGAGCATGTTGAAAAAAGGGATGAGCTTGATGAAGCAAAAAGAGTAATATTGGCTGTCGTGGAAGAGCAGCAATTCGTTGCCACGGAGGAGAAGCAACTTGAAATTTGGGCACGGCTTCAGCACTCAATAAAGAACAAACAATCAAAAAAAAAAGAACTATATCTGTTAGCTGCTTATAAAGTAGCTGCATCTATTGTTTTGATGGTTACGTTAACAGGCGCAATTTGGTGGTTTGCAGGTGGAAAAAGCACAGATAGTCCTCCCTTTGATTCTATTGGGTCAGGTGTTGTGAAAGAGTTTAACAATAGTAATCTACCAAAAACCATTGTTCTTGGTGATGGTAGTTCTATCGTGTTAAAACCAAAGAGTTCATTAGAGTTTCCAAAGGTTTTTGATACCAGCTTCCGAGAAGTTTGGTTGACCGGTGAAGCATTTTTTGAAGTTGCCAAAGATGCAAAGTGGCCGTTTCTTGTTCACGCTGATGACTTGATTACAAAGGTATTGGGAACAAGCTTTATCATTCGCGCATTTGAAAATGAACAGAATGTACTGGTTCAGGTTAAGACGGGCAAAGTATCGGTGTTTATGGAGTCAGGTGCCCAAGCAAATAAAAATAAAGGTAGTGCTCAGCTTGAAGGTGTTCTTTTAATACCAAACCAACAAGTTGTTTTTGTCCGTCAGGACTCACGAATGGTTAAATCACTTGTAGAGAACCCTATACTACTAAACCCAGCACTAAATCAGAGTTTTGTTTTTAAGGATACTCCACTAAAAAAAGTGTTTGTAAGTATTGAAACAGCTTATGGTGTTGATATCGTATTTGATGAAGAGGTAATGGCTAACTGTCTGCTTAATGCTTCATTAGAAGATATGCCTTTGTATGATAAAATGCGACTGATCTGTAAAGGTATCAACGCACAATATGAAATTCTGGATTCGCACATTATTGTTTCAGGTAAAGGCTGCAATTAAGTAAGCCAGTATAAAACTAAATGCTTATGAAAACCGGTAATGTGCGACCATTACCGGTTTGTAATTCACCTCCAAAATCTTCGATGACTCCACTGATAAAAAATGGTGAAGGAGGTTATGTCTCTATAATTTTCATTTTAAAGACAAAACTAACAAATTTATGAAAAAACGAATACATTTTCGTGAGAAAATAAGGTTTATTATGAAAATCTCATTCCTTCAAACCATCATCATCAGTTTGTTTATGAGCATGTCTTACGCAAGTGAAGTTACAGGTCAAGAGATACTGGAAAGAAAAATAAGCTTAGATCTTCAGAAGGGTAGTTTGCGTCAGGCTTTGCTCAAAATTGAGAAGATCGCAGATGTAAAATTTTTATTTTACTCACAATTAGTACCTGTAAATGAACGGATATCAATTGTGGCAAAGAACGAACGTTTAGCTGATGTATTGGATAAAATTTTAACAACGCGAAAAATTAAGTTTGAAGCAGACGGAAATCAAATCATTTTGACGAAGGCTAATGTTAATAAAAGTGAAAGTTCAAGATTGCTCCCTACTGAAAATGGGCAAAATACGATATTACTAACAGGACGAATTCTCGATCAGACTGGTCAACCGATTCCTGGAGTAAATATTCTTGTTAAAGGAACTACAACAGGAACTACATCGGATGCTGACGGAAAATATACCCTTAGTGTTCCAGATGAAAATACCGTCCTTGTTATTTCTTTTATAGGCTTTATTCCCCAAGAAATTTTAGTAGGCAACCGAATAGAAATAAATGTTTCTCTTGCCAATGATATTACCACGCTTAACGAGGTGATGGTAGTTGGCTATGGAACACAAAAGAAATCGGAAGTAATCAGTTCAATATCAAGTATAGAGGCCAAAGATTTGAAATTACAAGCCATGGCAAACTTTGAAGGTGGTCTTCAGGGATTGGCAGCAGGGGTTTCTGTTCAATCTCAAAGCGGAGCTCCGGGTTCGCCAGTTCGTATTTTAATTCGTGGGGCAAATTCCATTACTCTTTCAACTGATCCGTTATATATTATAGATGGCATGCCTATTTCGATGGGACCTGGCGGTGTGGGTTCTTCTAACTTGAGTCCTATGGCTTTAATTAATCAAAATGATATTGAGAGTGTGCAAATATTAAAAGATGCAGCGGCCACATCAATTTATGGATCAAGAGGTTCTAACGGTGTAATCATTGTAACCACGAAAAGTGGAAAGAAAGGAGAGGGTAGCAGTTCATTCAATTATGCAACTGGTTTCTCAACACTGACTCGCACCCCCGATGATGTTGGGTATGCTAATACGCAGGATTATTTCAATATAATGGATGAAGCCTACGCGAGGTCTTTTCCTGCAGGGAACAGGCCATTTCGTATGGGTGATTACTACAACAAAACACCCAATACAACTTCCCCAAATATAACGCGTGAGCAAGCCGAGGGTATCAACACCAATTGGTATAATGAGCTGTTTGATCTCGGAACGTTTCAGAGCTATAACTTATCCGGTATGAAGGGTACAGATAAAACGCTTTTTTTTGTGTCGGGTAATTATCGAAAAGATAAAGGGGTTCAAAAAAACAACACACTTGAACGATTTACTGTTCGATCTAATTTGGATTTCAATCCTTCAAAGAATGTGACGATCAGTTCAAAGTTAACAGTCGGGTACACCAAAAATGATCAGCGTCAGAGTGGTATCACCAGTATATCGGTAAATGCCTTACCATGGCTTCCTCTTCGCGAACTAGATGACCCCAATACGTATTATAACGCATACACAGGTGCAAACCCCGTGGCACTTTCCGATCCTAAAAATGTATTAAATCAAATTGAACAATACCGCGCGTTAGGTGGGGTATCTTTAAATTATAATATGGATTATGTTCCTGGTCTTTCTGTCCGTACCGAATTTAGTGGCGATTTTTTGCAGAGTGATATCACGAATTGGAATAGCGCTAGTATTCGTTTAGATGGATCTCAGCAGCCTCAATCTGCTGCGAGGCAGGAAAACGTCACCTACAGGAGCGTAAATTATAATGTTTATTTTAACTACAATAAAACATATGGGGATCATACCATTACTGCCACTTTGGGGGCAGAGGCAACACGCAGTTATCAAGACTATCTCTCGGCATCTGGTACTGGATTAAATGGCATCTATCCACAGCTAGGATCTCCAACAAATCAAACTGGGATTTTAGGGCGTAAGCAGGGAGAACGCTATTTGCTTGGATATTTTGGAAGAGCAAATTATTCGTATAAAGGCCGGTATATGTTTGGACTAAGCGCCAGACGAGATGGTTCATCCGTTTTTGTAGAGCAGAATCGTTGGGGCAATTTCGTGGCAGCATCGGCTGGCTGGATTCTCTCTGAGGAAAGTTTCATGTCCTTTTTAGGGGGCGATACCTTTCTTAAAATCAGAGGAAGTTATGGAGAGACGGGCAACCAGAATATTCCATCTTTTCTGGATTATGTAAACTATAATACTAACCCTGTTATTTACGGAAGCCAGACGATACAAGGAGTTAATGGAACCGTTCCTATTAATGTGGGTGTAAATAATTTACAATGGGAGGCCACCAGAAGCAGCGATGTAGGAGTAGATTTTGGTTTTTTTAGGAACCGACTGGATGGCTCGGTAGCATATTATCACCGATTAATATCACAACAACTATTTCAGGCACCAATTGCACCATCTACAGGATTGTCATCTCCGACTTCAATTTTAGATGGTGGTGCGTATGATAATTCCAGCAACACTATTTGGGGAAATTTTGGGAATATGGTTAACTCTGGTTTTGAGTTGGAATTGCATTCGATTAACGTTGATAACAATGGTTTTAAGTGGACTACTGATTTTAATATCGGTTTTAACAAAAACGTAATCCAGAGTCTTGACCCGAGTATTGATAAAAATGGTGGCGGCCTGAAAAATGCCTACGGTAACGCCATATCAAGAACTGGCGACAGAAGGTACGTGTGGCTTATTGCAGATTATGCCGGAGTAGATCCCGTTACGGGTGTGCCAATGATTTACGAGTTGGATAAAGATAACTACGCAGCAACCGGAGAAACACAAAGAGTAAAGGGCGGTGACGGGAAAGATAAATTACTTCCCGCGAACGTTAGTAACATGCAAGCCAATATCTTTCTTCAAAATGGAAAATCAGGCGATCCAAAATATCAAGGCGGCATTACAAATACCTTTCAGTATCAAGGTTTCGATCTGAATTTTATGATTGTCTTTTCAGGTGGTAATTATATCTTGGATTACGACAGACAAGTAGCGTCTATTGTCAATCCAGCGCATGCGATATTAAAAGAAGTGTACGAGCAGTCGTGGCGCAATCCAGGGGATATCGCCAAGTATCCGCAAATGAGAGCTGATTTTACTTATGTAGTAAATGGTGAAAAGGTGGCAGGATTTAGTGGGCAGGGCGCCTATCACAACGGATTCTTATATAGAGGCGATTTCAGCAGACTTCGAAATGTGCAATTTGGGTATACGCTTTCTCCTGCAATCGCAGATAGAATTAAAATGCAAAGCGTACGCTTTCATGTTTCAGGGAGTAACCTGTTCACGATAACAAAGTATCCAGGATTTGATCCGGAAGGAGTGGGGACATCCCAAGCTGCAGGATTTGTTTTTTTTGCCAACGCCATTCCTCAACTAAAAACGATAACGTTTGGAGTTGATTTAAGATTCTAATTTTAATGATCACGGTTAAACTATCATTTGACATGAAAATAATAAGAATTTCGATTGTGGTTGCTTTTCTTACGTTGTGCCTTGGGTGTTCCGATTTCTTCGAACTAGATAGGCCTCCGGAACTTCCATGGGGAAATATAACCGAGTTTGAACGTGCACCCATTGGAGCCTATACGAGTTTATTCTCGGGCGATGAATGGAACATGGCATGGGTAAATGAACGACTTGTAAAATCAAGCATGGGTGATGATGTAGGATTGGTGGAAGATGTTTCTTTCGGTTACTCAAGAGCCACAAAGGAATACAACGTATATATTGAGAGAAATTGGATTCAATTGTATAGGGTAATTGCGACCACTAACAACGCGCTTGATTTTTTAGCCGAAAATAATGGAAATCCATATCCCGAATTATCACCAGCTGAGGTGAGTAAAGGCAATTTGGAACGTATTACAGGTGAGCTTCATTTTATTCGCGGCTATGCGTATTATATTTTACAAACCACTTTTGGTCATGCTTATGTACCAGGCGATGGCAATATAACCATAGATATAGCTATGCCTAGGTCACTGGCAAAAACGGCCACAGAGGCAAGAAATCCGAAAATGGCAACTACTCAGGAGGTATATGATTTAATCCTTGATGATTTCTTGCTGGCCAAGGAATTATTGCCGCTAAAATTTGATGCAGCGAAGCATCATCCATCTTTTCAAGCAAGAGCCAATAGATTTGCGGCCGCGGGCATGCTTGTGAGAACGTATCTTCAACGTGGTGAATTCGATAAAGCAAAAGCAGAATGTGATTTTATTATCGATCAAAATAATGGTGAGTACGATTTATCGGAAGATCCCATCATTGCATTTACTAAAAGTAATGTGTCGCGTGGAAGAGAAGTTGTTTTTTATTCTCCTTTTTTTGATGTTAATCTAAATCCCCCCAATCATTTATCGGCACTCAATCAAACCTGGGCAGGAAATCCAACACCATGGGTTGAAACACACATGGCCATTACTACTGTTAAGCGTCTTGGTTTTATGAGTGACCCGGATAAGGACACCACTTTAAATATTGTGGCTAAGCGAGACAAGCGATTTTCTCAACTCATGACTGTTCGATATCCTGAAAATGAACATTTGCCTGCACAATCATTTGAAACACGTGATGGCGTAAAAGATGTTACACGCATCTATACGAATAAGTATTACAGAGGATCCGGTGGGGGTTTTACCAACGTACCCTTAATTCGTTTGGCTGAAATTTATTTAACACGATCGATTTTAAGATTAAAGGCTGGCGATCCAAGTGGTGCAGCTGATGATTTAAACATGGTTAGGCAGCGCGCATGGGATGTATCCATTGGTGGGCCCTATGTATTCGTTACTTCAGGTTCCATTTCCGAACAAATAATTAATGATGAACGCACCATTGAAATGCTAAATGAAGGCGATCGCATTGACTACCTTCGCGGTATTAAAGCTCCAATTCCGAAAGGGGATAGGGGAATTGGTTCAGATCCCTACACGAGTGGAAGCTTTGTTTGGTCGATACCAAATATTGAGTTGAATTTCAATGAAGGGATTTAGTTCACACTAGCACTTACGATTACTTAATTTATATGTGGGAACGCCTTCCAATATTCCGCAAGTTTATTTTCTTTATCTAGAAAAATGAAGGTTCAAACGAAAACACTATTTTTTAGTTTACTCTTATTGTGCACTGTTTCGGCATCGTGCGATAAGGAAGAAACACCTGAGCCCGTTCCTGAAGCTGGAGAATTTAATCTCACCGCTCCAACTGATAAATCAACAGGAGTATCAGTAACACCTGCATTTACCTGGGATGAATCGTCCGATGCTTCATCTTATGCCCTGGTCATTTCAACGAGCAGTGATTTTGTCAATCCATTTATAGATGTGAATGAATTAACAGCGAACACCTACACGCCAAGCATTTTGCTTGCAACCGGCACTCGTTATTTCTGGAAAGTGACGGCTTTTAATGCAAATGGGGCCAAGATCGCTACCAATGCCGGTATTTCTTTCCGGACTCAGGCCACTGCTCCGGTGCCTTCACCTAATATATCAAAGTATTATGTTTCGCCTGATGGGGAAGATAACCCTGATAAAGGAACCATTGCAAATCCCTTCAAGACATTAGCGTATGCAGCTTCACGAGTGCCAGCGTCTGAGGGGGATACTATATATTTAAAACCTGGAACCTATGTGGAAACCGAACCGGCTGTTATTCCGCTTGGCGTAAGTGTTATCGGATCTGGAGAACTAACTACTACACTATCTTCTAGCGGAGTAAAGTTACGCTCTGGCATAAGCCCCACTGCTAATAATTATAAATTATGGTATGATGGCAGTCTGATCCAATTGGTTTCTCCTCATCGAACTGTTTTCAGAAACAATAATAGTTCAGCCATCGCACCAGCCAATGGAAATCAAACAATTAGCGGTTTCACCATTGATGGGAATAATAAATCCTTAAAAGCTGGTGTATGGGTTGAGAACCGTGACAACGTAACGATGCATCATGTTACTTTTAAAAATTTAGCACAACGCGGAGCAGTATTTGGCCCTGGTGACAAAGATTTTTATGTCTATCCTGAGTTTTATATGAAGAACACCTTGATCCATGACTGCACGTTTATCAATTCGGGTAAAGATTTAGCTGACGAGACGCTAGGAAATCTTTGTATTGCTCAATTAGAGAATGCGGAGATTTACAATATTAACATCACAGATAATCAAGGCTATGGAATCAAGTTTATTTATGACGGTTATTTCAAAAATATTAAAATACATGATTGCACCATTACCCTTAATGAATCGGATGCCAAATGGGGGGAAGATATTGCCATTGAACTTTGGAATCTTGGCCCCGGAAATGAAGTGTATAACATTCAGTGCAATACATGGCTATCGCTGGTTAATCATCCAGAAAAGTTTGCCTCGCCAAACGGTACCGAGAATATGAAGGTCTATCATGTTTCAATAATTGACAAAGATGGTGTGAGTGGAAAAGAAGCAGTAGAAATTGGAGCACCAGGAATTGAAATATATAATTCCTATTTTCAGGACAAAGGATTTGGTATAGCTATTTGGGATATGGGCAGAAAAAATATCACGATTCGAAACAATATATTTTACAACACTACAGTAAAAAGCAATTGGACAGGAGGGGTGGCTGTTTATATCGATAATAGTCGTGAATGGAAATTCTCAAATATCAACATTGACAACAATGTTTTCGATACGCATAACTATGGCGTGAGAATAAAAAATAGCAACGCTGGTATTGAGGGAGTGCACGTTAGAAATAATGCATTTTTGGATATTGTATTCATGGAATTAGCGCTTGACGGAAACAATATTACTGACATCGTCCTCAATAGCAATCTAAAATTTAATATCACTGCTTTGCCATGGGCTTTTAGCGCAGGAATTTCAGAGTCAAGCAATGTTCTAGGAGACCCAGGGTTTAGCCGAACAGGTGATCGTTGGGATACCTATTACAAGCCTTTATCAGGCAGCAGTTATGTGATTGATAAAGGCATTGATGTCGGAATTGATTTTAATGGTGCAGCTCCAGATATAGGTCGATTTGAATTTTAGGTTTCTTACCAAAGGGATAATCTTAATGAAGCGTTAATGCTTTTTTAAATCGAGTATCTAGCATTGGTAAGTCAGGCAGTGCATTGTTTGTTCCTCAGTAATTATGAGAAAAACTGTTTTAAAAAAGGCTTGGTTCATCTTCTTTACCTGCATTCTAATTCCATGTACTTTTCTGTTAATCTTAGAATCAGGACTTCGTCTTTTCAATTATGGTTATCCTTCCGAATTTTTTGTAAAACAAAAAATTGGTGATCAGGAATTTTACGTAAACAATTATAAATTCAGTTGGCGTTTTTTTCCAAAGTCCATGGCCAGACTTTCAGCATCTGTCGTTGTTCCAGTTGAAAAGGACAAGGATGTATTCCGCATTTTTGTAGTGGGTGAATCAGCAGCTATGGGTGACCCTGAGCCATCGTTTAGTGTTAGTCGTATGTTAGGTGTAATGTTGGAGAAAAAGTATCCTGATAAAAAGATCGAGATATATAATACAGCAGTTACAGCTATCAATTCAAATGTAATTTTGCCCATTGTTCACGATTGTTTGAAACTTGAACCGGACTTGTTTGTCGTTTATATGGGCAACAATGAGGTTATTGGTCCCTATGGATTATCGGCTGCATTAAGCCCTTTCTTTTCAAATCAGAACGTCATTAAAACCCAAGTTTTTATAAGCGACACCAAAATTGGACAACTGATGCGTTCTCTATCCGGAAAAAAGGAATCTGAACAACAGGAGTGGAAGGGGATGGAGATGTTTATCCAAAATAAAATACGACACAACAACCCTGATCTTGAAAAAATCTACAGCCATTATGAAGATAATCTGAACGCCATTTGTGCCGCAGCCTCTAGTGTTGGCGCAAAAGTGGTATTGACAACCATTATTACTAACGAGCGTGATTGCGCTCCATTTGTTTCACTACATCAAGAAAATTTTGATTTAGTTAAAAAAACGAATTGGGAGATGTTATATAAAAAAGGAATTGAATCCGAAAGTGCAGGACAATTTCAACACGCTCTCCAATTCTATGAGCAAGCTAGAGTTATCGATACCGAATACGCTGAATTAAATTTTAGAATAGGAAAATGCCTTTTATCACTTGACCAACCTGACAAGGCCAAAGCGTATTTTATTCAGGCGCGTGATTATGATGCCTTACGTTTTCGCGCGGACAGTAGACTGAACCTAATTCTCAAAAGAACCGCACAGGAATGGAGTGGTAAAGGTATTTATTTAGCAGATGCAGCAGAAGACGTAAGAACACGCAGTACAATGGAGATACCCGGAAATGAATTTTTGTATGAGCATGTTCATCTCAACCCAGCAGGAAACCATTTATTAGCTAACTCTATCCTGAAGCAAGTAGAGAAGGCTTTTGGATTTAATACTACCATTGAATTACAAGACGTAGAAGAATGTAAACGGAGACTTTCCTATACATTATTTGATGAAAAGAGAATTAACGAAATAAATCTGTCTCGTTTACGCACAGCACCATTCATAAATCAACTCAGCAATCCCACAGAGATAGCGGATTTAGAGAAAAGTATTCAGCAAATCGAACAAGCATTGGATAGTTCGCTTTTACGTAGTATCCATGCGAATTACCAACACTCCATCGAAGTAAATCCGAACGATTGGTTTATCCACCTGAATTACCTAAGGTTTCTATATGCCTTCAACTACAACATTGAAGCGGAGCATGAGGCAGAGATGCTTTACCGTTTATTACCATACGAATACCTTAGTAGTGTAAATATGGGTATAACCAAAAGATCCCTTAAAGAGTATAAAAAAGCAAAGGAATATTTTGAAAGGGCTGTCAGAGTCAACCCCTATTTTTCAGAAGCCTTTCGTCACTTAGCATCACTTTATGAAGAAGAGGGTAGATTTTACCAAGCTGCTTCATACTATGAGCGTGGAAGAGTTTCATCAGGTGAATTAGCATTCTTTTACAATCGAGCTGGTGTTGAGTTTGTGAAAATCAATAGTGTTGATAGCGCCATCACGTACTTTAACAAAGCAATACAATTGAAGCCAGATTTTATTGTGGTAAGTCGAAATCTTAACCGAGCTCTTCTTATGAAAGAGCAAAAAGTAGTTGGTGCTGACGATCTTGAATTTAAAGAAGTATACGATAAGGCCAATTCATTTCTAGGGAAAGAACGTTATCCTGAGGCCATTGTCTATTATCAAAAAGCACTTCGCATAATACCATCTTATGCTAAATCTCACAATAATATTGGAATAGCCTTCATTAGGCTGGGGCGATACAAAGAAGCCATCCATCACCTTTCAAAGGCAATAGAAATTGATCCCAATTTTTTTGAAGCGTATCCCAACCTGGGCATAGTACTCAACCAACAAGGCCAATACAACGAGACCATAGTAGTACTAGAGAAAATATTACCAGTGCATAATGACACCGAAATCTGTCGCATCTTATCGGAAGCATATTTCAGTTCAGGGGATACGGTAACGGGTAACAAATATTTGAAAAAGATACAGACACCCTTAAAAAGTGGGCTTAAGAACTGATCACTGTGCGGGTAGGACTGATGCCTTAATAGCCCATGGTCATTTAAATCAATAATTTTTCTTTAACGGGGTGAGTTAAATACGGAAAACCGCGCTTTTAACCTTTAGGAAACGATTGTATAACAGTTGTTTCAAAAATGACTTAGTCAACTTTAACCTCAAACAGTATGCAAAAAAAATTTATTAATCGATGGTATTTAATGTGCTCTGTTGGGCTGCTGAGCGCGCTGGCATTATTCGCAGTCTCTTGTGATGATTCTGATCCAGAGCCGCTGGTTCATGGCGCCAATTTTGAAACAGCTGTCGCAACCACGGGCGACGGAAAAAAAATAATTTTTATGAATACATCGGCTAATGCCGAATCTGCAATTTGGCTTTTCGGTGATGGTCAAACTTCCGATGAGCTGGCTCCTACGCACGCATATGCTGAGCAAGGTACTTATACTGTAGAGTTAATTTCTGTTGGTGTAGCAGGTTCAATTCCGCCCGTAAGTCAAAAATCTCTGGTGTTGGTTGTAACACAACCCCCAATTGCTACTTGCGATGTAAAGGCGACCGCTTCTAATTTTATTAAAAATGGTGAATTCGAGACAGCCGCTTCATGGACTGTTAACAGTTTGAGCGCTGCTGGATTGGTAAATGCGGTGTATGGGTTTGGTTCAACTGTAAATACCCCATGCCCAAGCACTGGCAA
>Ga0163154_10004087_pt1 | contig 19518 bp, 17 predicted proteins | sample OliLakLV19MP9P1_FD_148649 | JGI IMG/M metagenome (GOLD analysis project Ga0163154, IMG submission 148649) | Freshwater microbial mat bacterial communities from Lake Vanda, McMurdo Dry Valleys, Antarctica - Oligotrophic Lake LV.19.MP9.P1 | ecosystem: Environmental > Aquatic > Freshwater > Lake >...
GCTCTACCAGTATGGGCTTCAAGTGGGGTTACCCAAGGAGTTGGCTCGGGTCGTCATCCCGGTCGGTCGATACTCACGGATGAGAGCTACGGGCAACCTTCGGGGCTGGCTGTCATTCCTGAAGCTTCGGAGCGCGCCGAACGCCCAGTGGGAAATCCGCGAATACGCTCGGCAGGTTGACGCGCTAATCAAGCAGGAGTTCCCGCGTGTACATGCTCTTTACTCGGAGACCAAATGAGCGAAGCCGCTCTCTACGAGCCCAGTCTATGGGGCCAGTTCTACCACTCAAGAGGGGAGAACGAAGTGTTGGGTGGCGGCTCGGCTGGCCCTGGCAAGAGCTTGGTTCTGCTGATGGACAGCAACGACCAGATAGCGCTTGAGCATGAGCGCTGCATGGACAAGGACCACCCGCATCCTCTGAAGTGGGGCCAGAGCAAGGGCTGGACGATTCATCTCAGGCGCACCTTCCCTCGGCTTGAGACCACTATTGCCCGAGCGCATCGCATCTTCCCCGCCGTCGACCCGGACGTGAAGTACGACAAGGAGTCGCACACATTCACGTTCAAGAGCGGGTATCGCTACCAGTTCGGCCACTGTCAACACGACAAGGACGTTGAGAACTTCCAGGGCAAGGAGTTCTCGGCCATCTGCTACGACGAGCTGATTGAGTTCGAGAAGGAACAGTACCTTCAGATTAACACTCGGTTACGCATCTCAGACCCGCTCCTGTCGAAGATGCGGAAGGTTCGGGCGATGACCAATCCGGTCCATCGACAGGACGCCAATTCGAAGATCACAGTCCGGGACCCGCAGTGGGTGAGGAAGCGGTTTGTGGACCCGGCCCCGAAGGGGAACACCATCATCGAGCGCTACGTAACCCGGCGGGACGGAGAGCGAGTAAAGAGGACCCGTGTTTATATTCCTGCCACTTTATACGACAATCCGAACCCTGAGTTTGTGCGCGACTATGAACTTGAGCTTCTGGATAAGCCAGCTCACATCCAGGCGGCACTTCTCCGGGGCAACTGGTACGTCACCGCCGGGAGTTTCTACGCCGAGGTCTGGGACGAGCGCTTGCATGTCATCACGCCTTTTCGTATACCCGGAGACTGGCCCATGTTTCGAGCCATGGACTGGGGCTTCAAGACGTGGGGAACGGTCGGCTGGTTTGCGCTTGACCCGGAGAACAACCTCGTGATGGTCAAAGAGCTGAACTTTCGCTTCAAGGACGCCGCAGAGGTGGCCGTCGAGATTCGAGCCATCGAGGAGAAGCTCGGCGTATGGAGCGGCAAGACGAGCAAGATAACCGGACCGGCCGACACTCAGCTGAATGAGGAGCGCGGCGATGTGGGGCTCAGCAAGGCTCAGGAGATGGCGAGGCTCGGTGTGGGCTGGCTGTCGGCCGACAAACGCTCTGGCAGCAGGGCCCGGAGTGGAGAGCGCATCACCAAGCTGCTGAAGGAGCACCACGCTGGGAAAGCCATGCCGGGCCTTGTGTTCTTCTCGAGCTGTACGCAGATGATTAAGACTCTGCCGTCAATCCAGACTGACGTAAACGACCCCAACAGCCCGGCAAAGGGCGGGGATGACCATTGGCACGATGCGTTAAGCTATGCTTGCGCTTACGCCTCTCGCGGCAGGGTGGGACGTTCCGTCGAGGATATCAGGAGCAAAACTAATCACGATGAGTGGGACGAGAAAATTGAAGGTGCGGCGACCCGAACTCTCGGTTCTTTTGGCTATGGGGGTTTCTGAATGAACAAGCGTGATATTGCTAGGCTTTGGGCTAGGGTCGATAGAAACGGCCCGCTGGTCGCGCATGTGGCCGGAATGTCGAACTGCTGGGTCTGGACAGGGAAACTGACAGCCAAAGGGCGGGGGTTGATAAGGTTCGGTGGCAAGCAGGTTCTCTCCCATCGAGCAAGCTGGGAGGCCGAAAACGGTCCGGTGCCCAACAGGATGTGCGTCCTCCACAAGTGTGACCGGCCAAGTTGCGTTCGACCCTCTCACTTATTTCTCGGCACCCAACTCGACAACATTCGCGATAGAGACGCCAAGGGCAGGCAAGGTACGGCCAGGGGCGAGACGAGCGGGACAGCCAAGCTCACGGAAGCCGATGTTTTGAGCATTCGCGCTCAGTGGGCCGACGGGGCAAAGGGCATCGCGCTTGCTTCTCGTTTCATGGTGGGGCCCGCACAAATATCTAAGATTGTGTTAAGAAAGTCATGGAACCATCTTCCCGGGTCAATGTTATGATAAACGAAAACACAGAGTCTAGTGAACGTACGGAGCCGTACGTGGCCTTCGGAGAGCTGGAGGACGGTGGCTATGTCGTCCAGCTGGAACCTGAGGAGATGGCCGTCGAGGTGGAGACGGACGAATACGACAGGGAGGGTCGCAATCTCGTCGAGGTCATTGTCAAGCAGAAGCTCGGGAGTGATTGGCTGAAGACCTTCTCCGAAGAGGTGGTCGACCGGTTCGATACTGATTGGGAATCCAACGAAGGCCATCGGGAGCGGTTCGCTAGAGACTGGCGACTGTTCACGGGTGAGCTGCCCGTGAAGGAAGTGCCGTTCAAGGATTGTGCGAACATCAACGTCCCCATCATGCTGGAGAACCTCAGTCGGGTGACGTTCCGGGCTGCTGGAGAGCTGTTCGGCGACTGGTCGAACGTGTATTCGTACGTTTCATCCGACCCCGGGACCAACGAGGCCACGGAGAGCATGACTCGTCACGGCAACTGGCAGCTGCGGACCGGTATCAGCGACTTCAAGCGTCAGATGCACCGGGCGACGTCGCTCTTCTTCATGGCGGGAGACGTGACCTGTCACAGTTACTTCGACGAGGTTACCCGTCAGAACAAGCACGAAATCTTGTTGCCTGACGAGTTCGTCGTCCCCTACAACTTCGTGTCGACCGAGCCGGACTATTCAGATCTGCCCTGGTACACGAGAGTCCTGAACTGGTATCCGCATCAGCTCGAAGCGAAGATCGGTTCCTGGTTCGGAGTCGAAGAGGTTCTTGAGGAGGCGCCCCCATCTTGGGACGAGAACCCAGAGAGCGAACTGCTCCGGACTGTGAACGAGTCTGCTGGCGTTGAGGAGCCGGAGGAGGGCAAGTCCGCCCCTTACAAGATTCTCCATCACGAAGGTTGGTACAAACTCCCTGGTCAGAAGCGGCTTCGCTGGCTCCACGCAATTGTGGACTACAAGACAAAGGCCGTGCTGTGTCTCCGAGTTCTGGAACGTGCCGACTGGCGTGACCAGACACGTTACAACCACGAGAAGCTTGAGCTGCAGGAGTACATGTCGGCGGCTCAGGGGCACCAGTCCCAGGTGATGCAGATAACCCAGCAGCATCAGGGCAATATCGACCAGCTCTCGCAGTTGGCGCTATCGGACCCGATGCGGGCTCAACAGATGCAGGAAGCCTTGCCTCAGCTTGAGCTGCCTCCTGAGCCCCAGCCGCCGGCGTGGACCATGGATGGCAGCACCATGCCGAAGCCTGTCAGGAAGTCTCCGGTCCGCATGTTCGCCCATGGGGTGTTGATTGAGCCGCTCAGAGGCGCTCTGGGCATCTCGTACGGTCGAATGCAGGCCGACTTCGCTCGGGCTGCCAACCTGGCGTTTAACCAGTTCTCCGACCAGGCACATCTGTCCAACATCCGCTCGTTCATCGGAAGCTCGGACGCCGAGTTCGATGGCCCCTTCGAGATATCGCCAGGCAAGGTAAACCGTCTCAAGAACACGACCGGGGTTGATCTGGACAAGCTGGTTAAGGCCATCGACATGGGGTCGGCGAACCCTCAGCTGGTCGAGGTGGTGAAGATGGTCAGCGAGATGGCTCAAAACTCCATGCAGGCCCCATCCGTCCTTTCGGGCGAGGCCGGCAAGAGTGGTGAGACCTATCGGGGCCACGCTTCTCGTGTTGAGCAGGCGAGCAAGCAGCTCAGCGTCGCGACAAGCAAGCTGGCGGACTTCGTGACTCAGATATTGCGGAACAACGCTGTCCTCAACTCCATTTTCATGGAAGAGGAGGAACTGTTCGCCATCTCCGACAAGTGGGGTACAGGTAAGCTCAAGCTTCGTCGGGAGTGGTACGAGCAGGGGTACTCCATCGAGATCCGGTCAGACCTGAAGTACAGCTCAGATACCGAGCGGGTGGCTCAGGCGGATGAGCTTCTGGCGCTGCCTCAGCAAATCCCCCAGCTTCAGGGGAATCTTTCGTACATCTATGCGGCAACCGTGAAGGCACTGACGGTTCGTGGCATGCACGACATGATTCGCTATCTAGGTCCTCCGCCGGCTGTAGCCACGACGCCGCTCGGTCTCCCCCCTCCAGCGCCGCCTGTGGACCCGAATGCGGCTCCACCAGACCCAGAAGGCGCTAAGCCCGAAGCTCCGGCTGGCGGTCCACCAGCACCTCCGCCGCTGCCGTCGAGAGGTCCCGCCAATGGCGCACAACCTGGACGCTGAGGATGAGGAGTACGGTGACCTCATTGGTCTGGATGCGATTCTTCAGGAATTCAAGAGCAACTACTACACATCAACACAGCTGCGGGCTATCCGCAGAGTGTCACTGACACAGCTTGAGCGCTTGCTGTCAGCGGCAATGGAGAGTCCTGACGCAGATGTCAGGCAGGCAGCGACGGCGCTCAAGTTAACGAAGGACGTAATCATGATGCTGGAAGGCAAATCAAAATGGGAATGACGTTTGAAGTAGCAGGAAGCGTGGGGGCTTCGCGAGATAGGACCGGTGCGATTCGGGAGAAGCTAATGAGCCCTCCTGGAGAGCTTAAGAACATCTCGCCCCGTATGGAGGCCATGAGGCTAAAGTACGCCATCCCGGACAAAGCCTTCAATCAGGCCTGTGCGGTCTATGACCGGTGTTTGCTGTGGCAGATTGAGGCCTGGGAGCAGGGTCAAGAGACCTTTGGCGACACCTCCATCATCATGCCCGACAACACGAAGAAGGCTCAGGCAGAGGCGTCATCACGCGCTGTGATTATTGACGTAGGCCTGGCGGCCCTCGACTCGTTCCGCGACAACGGCGGCGAGGTTGGGGACGTTGTGTGGTTCCTTCGGCTGTCGCCCTACCGCATTCCGGTGGCCTGGATTGGCGGCGCAGCTCTGCACGTTGTCCTCTGTCGAGCCGGAGACTTCATTGCCAATGAGTCACTTCAGGAGCGGCTTGAGGCGGGTCAGGTCAAGATGGTTCTTGGAGAAGACGGTCAACACATTTTAGTCAAGGCGGACGGCTCCAAGCTAACGCCATCAATGCCACGCATCCCAGCTGATTACTAAGGAGCACCATGACCGAACAACAAGACCTCGAGAATGACGACGAATTAGACGAGAAGGACGAGCCATCGGTTACCGAGGAGGGCGACAACACCATCGTTGACCTCGAGCCCCGGAAGTCCCGGAGAGAGCGACGGGCGGAGCGGCCCAACCTGATGAGTCGAGTGGCTGAGGCTGAGCGAGAAGCTCGGGAAGCCCGTGAAGAGGCGTCCAAGGCTCGTGCGGAGGTGGCTCAGTCCCGGGAGCGGTCTCAGCCCAAGCAACAGGACGAGCTGGCCAGTATCTTCAAGGAGCAACAGGACCTAGCCCGAAGGGCAGCATCCTCTCCTGACCGTGAGGCCGAGCACTGGGACGAGTACCAGAAGCTGGAGCAGCGGAAGTTCCAGGCTCAGGCTCGAGCGAATGGCTATGCGCCGGCGGGTGACGTGGAGGCTCGGACTCAGCAGGCGTCGGCCGAGATGACCATGCGGATGAACTTCCCGGACGTCATGAGCAACCCTAGGGCGTTCGAGGTAGCCAAGAACTACTACCAGATTGAGCGCCAAAAGAACCCCAATGCCGAAGGGGCGACTCTGCTTGAAAGGGCCATGGAGTACGCTCGGAGGGACTTCGGACTGAAGAAGTCTCCAGCGCCTTCGCAGGGTGACAAGGAGATGTTCACCGGCCCCGGCAAGAGCGCCGGCCCCTCAGGAGGCTCCAACCGGTTCGTTCTGTCGGCAGAAGCGCGTCAGTTCGCTGACATCTCGCACAAGCACATCAAGGACCCGACGCTTCGGTATTCGACGTACGCCAAGCAGGTCATGGCTCAGAGGAAACGCGCTGGCTGATTTTCCTTGACTAAACAAAATTGCTCCCTTTAGGGTGATTGGGTCGGCGCAGCATTCAGCCAGGAATGACGTCGGAGCGGCCCAATCCCCCAGGAGGACGGTCAGTTGCAGAAGGGTGACCCCGCCGGGTCAGGCAGACGGCGAGGCAAACTCTTTTTGGAGAACTGACTGAATGGCTACTCGCAAGGACCCCGAACTCCGCAAGGTAATGTCAGCCGACGACGAAGGTCGCGTGAAGAACGCAGACCCGCGTATGGTTTACGTTTTGGCCTACAAGGGCGACGACGACACGGGCTTAGCCCACTATCTTGAACTTGGTTACGAGGCGGTCCGCTACAGCGATGGTGGCGAAAGACTTAAGATCGGCGTGACCGGCGAGACAGGTTCCTTCATTGAATGGAAGGGGCACGTCCTCTGTCGCATTGAGCGCGAAGTTCGCGACCAGATGCAGAGGACTGGCGGAGACGGTTGGGGCATGGGCAGCGACTACACCGATATGGTGGAGCGAAAGATCACTGGGCGCGGCGGCATTGACGGCCTGCGAAGCGACCAAAAGTACTACCAAATCGAGAACACCACTAAGCGCGGCGAATCAATTACCGCTTAAGGAAATGTATCATGGGCGACAACAGCGCAAAATACGGATTTAGACTGGTTCGTGGCTACAGCGGCCAAACTTCCCCTGTGGAGGTCACGGTAGCGACTGGCTATCAGGCGGCCAATGACGCAGCCAGCATCAACGTCGGGCTCTCGATTGGCGACCCGGTAAAGCTTGTGTCTGACGGTTCTATGGCCCTGGCGAACTCGACTCAGCCCGCCTGGGGCATTATCGTCGGCGTAAAGCAGTTCTGGGACGGCTCAAAGATTGTCAGTGGCAACTACGTTCCCGGAGCTACGGCTTGGTCCACCCTACAGGAGCGCCGAACGATTCTGCTTGTTCAGCCCCTCGACCCTCTCTCGGTGTGGGAGATAGATGTGGATGACAAGGTCACGGCAACAACTGAAGCCGGGTACCGAGCTTTCGTTGGCGCGAACTGCACGCACGTTTGCCTCGGCGACAACACGACCAACGCTTCAAGGCCGACGGCCAACCCGAAGCTAGACATCTCACTTCAAGCCGTTACGGCAAGTTTGCTCTGGCGCATCTTCGCGATCAGCCAAGTGACGCAAGACTACGACGGACTCAACGTCAAACTGTTGGTCCAGGCTAACATTGGTCAGCAAGCTGGTCAGGCCGCTACCACCATCGCCGGCATCTAAGGAGTATCATGACTACTTTTTCAGGCAACGTATACAACTCCTTCAAGGAAACCCTCGACAACGTCATAGACGACTCGACCGATGGGATCGAGAGTTCTGCGGACTTCGTGAAGTGGTGCGAAGTCGGCACCATGAAGGACGCCTTCGTCGACGACCTCGAAATGGGCGGCCCAGGCTACGCCTACGAAAAGACGGAAGGCCAAGACATCTCCACTGGGGATATCAGAGAAGGCTACATGACCCGTTATTGGTCGCGTACCTTCGGGCTCCGCATCCAGGTCAGCGAAGAGGCTTCCGAGGACGTGAAGTACGATAAGGTCCTGATGGCGGCGAAGCGCGCCAAACGGGCTGTGTGGAAGACGGCGGACGTGGAAGCGACGAACATGCTTCAACGCGCCACCAACACTGCCTTCGTAGGCGGCGACGGTCAGCCCTTGGCTTCGGCGTCTCACTCCCTACCAAACGGCGGCACCTTCTCCAACCAGATGGCTACTCCTCTGTCAGCCAGTCGGGCTGCCATGATTTCGGCCGTGACCTCCATCCGCAAGATGGTCGGACACGACGGGACCATCGAAGGGTACGAGCCTAAGGCCATCCTGTGTCCAATCGACCAGTGGGCAACGTGGCAGTCCATCACTCAGAGCAAGATTTCGCCCGAAGCGGGTAACTTCTCCGAGATTAACGTCATCAACAAGCTCGGGCTGGATGTTCATCCGCTCAAGTACTGGACCAACTCGACGACCAACTGGTGCGTTCGCACCGACGTTGAGAACGGCATCAAGTTCAACTGGCGCCGTAAGCCCCGCTCCAAGAGCTGGGTTGAGAACAGCCAAGAAGTCATGACCTGGGCGGTTACCGCTCGCTGGGCGCGCAACTGGTCTGACCCTCGTTCCATCTTCTTCGTTAACGCCTAAGGAGTCGCCATGTTTGTAGCTGGACAATCACTCGGAGACACTCCGCTCATTCAGGGCAGCTCAGCCTTGCGGACCAACTACGGTCAGATCCAGAACCCGGTTGGGCGAGTAGTCGCCTATGTCGGGACCGCAATGGACTGTCTGAGCCAGGACCAGCTTGAGAAGCTGGTTCCGACTTTGGCGGCCGCTCTGCCTCGCTGTGAAGCGGGCTGCGGGGATGTCATCTACATCCTTCCCGGGCACGCGGAGAACGTGACTTCCGCAACGGCTTTGGCTGGCCTGGTGGCAAACACCAAGATTATTGGTCTCGGTGAGGGCCGTGAGCGCGGCACGTTCACCTGGACGGTTGCTGCGGCCAGCTGGGCTGTCACTGTAGCCAACGTCAAGATTCAGAACCTCATTCTGAACATGGAGGGCGGAACGACCGGGACCACGACCACGGCGCCGCTTACGTTGACCAGCGCCACAGGGTTCAAGCTCATCGGCTGCGACATTCGCATGGCGACTGACGCGAGCAACAAGGTGGCCATCGGCATCACCGTCACGACGTCTAGCTTCGTTGAGATACTTGCCAACCGAATCTTCGGCGCAACGGCCGGCGAGGTCACGACTGCCATTCGGGTTGTCGGCTCGAACAACCTTCGCCTGGTCGGCAATGACATTGAGGTGGCGACCTCGGCGGTAGCCGTAGGCGTGGTTCAGTTCCTTACCACACTGTCATCCTTCGTTTTCTCGGAGTCGAACGTCTACCGGAACAACAAAGCCGCCTCCACTTCAGCGGTTGTTGGCATGGCAGGCGTGGAAGGCGTAGCTCGCTACGACCAGCTCTGCATCCTGGCGAACGCCTTACTCATCGGCTGGACGACTGGTGCCAGCATGCAGTTTCACCGGTGCACGATTTGCAACGAGCTGAATGAGTCCGGCGCTGAGGGTGTAGTAGCCATCTCGGCATAAGGGTGACCTATGGGACGTACTATAGGCCGACATTGGCCCTCTAGCGCGCCCCGAGGTGACTACGTCGTTCTGTGCGACTACTGCGGCGTAAGATACCGCAGGAGTCAACTCGTCCGTAAGGGCAACGGCAGGCTGGCCTGCTCGGGCCCAGGAACGCTCAACGACGCTGACGGACGAGACGAGGTGGAGCTGTCAGAGATGACGGGTCGCGGGACAGCTCGCTACCCGGGAACCCCTCAGGACGGAGGCAACTATGGTAACGTCTAGCACCTCGACCCGAGAGTTCAGCGCTCAGGAGATAATCATCTCGGCCGCTCGTCGAGCCGGAGTGTTCCCCATTGACGGGCAGCCCACGGGGCCTCAGTTCACGAGCCTGCTGACGTTTGGCATCGATGAGCTGGACAAGATTCTAGACAGCGTCGTGGCCGAGAGCAGCATCCAGCGAGCTATCGAGCGATACGCTGTCACGACCGTGGTAAGCCAAGCGGCCTACACGCTGCCTAACACCACGGTGGACGTTCTCGGATTCGGCAGCTACTCGGAGACGGGCTCTGTCACCACGACGCCGCTGAGGGGCATCCTGCGAGACGAGTACATGCTCATCTCGGACAAGACGTCCACTGGTCGACCGACGCTGTTCTACTTGGAGCAGACGACGGCGGGGACTGTTGCCTACCTATGGCCGCTCCCGTCGGTGGTGGGGACTGCGACCTTCCAACGGTACCGACTCCTGGCTGACGTGGGGACGGCGGCGAACACGCTTGACCTGCCGAGGCACTGGGTGGATTACCTGTGTTGGGCTCTGGCCCATCTGATGGCGTGTGCGAGCGGCTTTGAGCCGGCTACGCTCGGGTACATCCGGAGCCAGTCAGAGAAGGCCTTGAAGCTTGCGAAGGGGTTGAGCGCTCAGCGCTGGCCCATCTCTTTTAGGATGAACTACAGGTCAGGTCAGAGCCGATGACGATTACAAGTTTCCCAAATGGCCTAGGCGGAGTCCTGGGCACGTCCTTGGCTATCGGAGGCCCGATCTACACCACGGGTACCTTTACCTACGTGGACTTCGTCAATGGACTTAACGCAAACACAGGGACGAACCGCGAGCAACCGAAGAAGACACTGGGGAACGCTGTCGCGTCCCTTAGCGGTCTGGACAATGTAATCGTCCTAATCAACAACCACGCCGAGACACTGACGGCGGACGTCAACATCTCAAGCGTGATGGTGGTGGGCGAGGGGTCGGCAAGCGGGATTCCAACGGCAACCATCACACTGGGGTCCTATAGGCTGATTAGTGATAGCGGCTCCGGATCGCAACTTCGGGGCATTAAGTTTGTCCATGCGCCGGGCGTCCTTCAGGCCGGCATAGACGTCAACGCTTCCGGATTTCATATGGAAGATTGCTATGTGGTGGGCTCGGGGCTTGGTCGAGCGCTGGAGATGTTCGGTCAGGCCTCGTCGGCCAAGATCATCAACTCAACCTTTATTGCCGCCACGACAGGCGGAGTTCCGGCCTCGCTGATGCGCTCCGCCGCAGCTATCACAGACCTCTACATGAAGGGTGTGACGTTTAGCAATGGGGGTACATACTGCTCCAGCGGGTTCTCTTTGGACTTCTCGTCGGGAGCGCACGTGCGGCTTCGGATTGAGGAACTCAACCTGCTCCTGGGAGCAGACGCCAAGTTCAATCTGTCGGCCGGCGGATACGCAAAGCTTGGGTCTATGAGCAACTCGGCACGGGTGGACTGGTAATGCATCTCTTAGCGGCACTTGCTGGCGGCCTTAGCTCAGCGGCATCGGGAACAGCTCGAATCTATCAGCGCGGAACCTCGACCCGCGCTACCTACTACACGGACTTCGAGGGCTACAGCGTAGTCTCAAGCGGTCCGGACGTGGTTCTTGACGCCAATGGGGCGGCGGTCATCTACGTGAATCAGCTGGTGGACGTGTCCGTCTACACGGCGGCCGGCGTACTGGTGGAGACGTTCAACGCGGGGGCGGCGGCGTCCTCCATCGAGGTCAGAAGCGCGTCCTTCAGCGGGACAGACTATCGGACTGGAGGGGTGGCTGCTGGAAACCCGCAGGGGCTAGACACTGTCCTGGATCTTTGGAAGACGTCAGCTAACAACACAGACTTCAACGTCGACTTCCAAGGCTCAACCCTCAGTCTACGCGCCGCGTTCTGGCGCGGTAGAGCCGTCATCAACGTCAAGAACCCGATCTATGGAGCCGTAGGTGACGGGGTTACGGACGACTACGCGGCGATCTTGACAGCGGTTACCGCCGCTGGGAACACGGGTGTCGTTTTCTTTCCGGTCGGGTCGTACCTGATCAACACCACGCTCAACATAAATAAGCCGATAACCCTCTTAGGCATCAGCATCGGCGTTGAGGAAGGAACCGCATCGGGCGAACAGTCGTCAATACTTGGAAAGATAACAAACACAGGAATTGGCGTCGGCGGAGTCACCCTTTCCGCTGTCGGCATGGTATTCGAGAACAGGTCAGGCGTTACAGAGACCCCTATTACCTTGACCGGTACAGGCGGGACTTTCTTTGAGAACTGTAAGTTTATCCTCAGCTTCACGTCCGGAGTTGGGTACGCAGTAAGCGTCGGCTCGGTCGCCGGCAAGGTAAATTTCAGAAACTGCTACTTCAGCATCGGCCCGACCGGGCAAGGGATCAGGACCACCACTGGAGCGACGCGGATTCGAGTCAGAGTCCAAGCGTGTCGATTCACCCTGGACGGGGCTTTGCACATCGGAACCGCCATCTCTGGAGCTGGGATAGCGGTAGACGGTTGCTTCTTCGACTTTGGACTGTCGTGTAGTGGCGCCGTTTACATCAACCCGGGCTCCAATGCTCTCGACGGCGCGTGGTTCGGCAGCGCCACCAACAACATCTTCACGGGCAGCTCCAGCCTTCTCACCCCCATCGGGAACAGCCTGGACGCTCCCGGCGCAGCGGCCGTCTACCTGGAGTCGGGAAATCTCTTCCTGAACAACGGGGGGCTGTTCAGTTCTGGCATCAATGAGCCCATCCAGCTTTTCGCGCCCGGGGCGGCGACTCCTGGGCTTCAGTTTCGTTCTCGGAACACGATGCAGAAGCAGGACAGCTTTGTCGCCAACACGTACGAAATCAACACCTACTCATTCGGCTCGGCTTACCTACGCAAGACCGGGGGCGCCGCAACACTTACGGTGAGCGCGGCCGTTGGTCTCTTCATGGTCGGATGGTCTCTCGATGTAATCGTGGACAACGCGACCGGTGCGAGCTTAACGGTTACCTTCAACGCCGCTCAGTTCATCGGGGCGTTTACCGCAGTTATAGCGAACACCAGCCGACGAACACTTCGCTTCGTTGCCACCAACCTCAACGGCACCTACCGCTGGATTCAGGTCGGGGCCGACGCTGGAAACCTCTGATGGGGACTCAAAACGTCATATTCGGTGGCGGTCAGGCCTCGGGTCTGGACGAGCTGTCGGGTGCTTCTCCGGTCTCGATGAACGTCATCCTGGACCAAGCGGGAGCCATTCGGCGCCGTCCAGGCATCTCCGCCTTTAGTAACCTGTACACAGGAGTCATTGACCCGCTCGGCCTCGTGGGACTTTATTCAACATACGGAGGGGCGCTGTATGCCGTAGCCAACGGTCTAGCGTACCGACCGGTGTACAAGGTGAACCTGGCAAACGCCTCGCGCCTTAGCTCAACAGTGGCCACGGGTCTCCCGGGCTCCGGTCGACCTGTCTTCGCTGAGACCCAGGCCATCCTCGCCATCGCGGGTGGAGACGCTATCCAGAAGGTACTGCTGGCTTCCCCCGGAGTTAATTGCAGTCGACTCGGAGGCGGGCCGCCAATGGCTTCACACGTCATCTCAAACTCTCAGCGCCTGCTGAGCAACGACAGCCTGGACCTGTCGCGAATAAAGTTCAGCGAGACCTCGAGCGGGTCCGCTTACTCCGGTCACGAGAGTTGGACGACTGGCGACTCAGGCTACTTCAACGCCGAGGCACGAGCTGACAACGTTGTCGCTGTGCACGAGCTAGCGGGCGAGGTCTATCTGTTTGGCTCCAGCACCATTCAGGTCTGGGGCACGAACCCAAGTTCGGCCTACGCCCCAACCATTACGAATGAGCAGGGACTCTCGGCGGCCTACGGAGTGGTCCGTACCGACAACTCCTTTGCCTACCCAGACGACCGCCGGCGGTTCGTTATGACCAATGGCCGAAGCCAAGAGAACATCGGCAAGGCCATACAGTCGACCCTGGATGGAGTCTCCAACTGGGCAAACATGTTCGGCTACAGGGTCTTCGCTGGACAGACCGACTGCCTGGTCTGGACTGTCCCTGGAGACAGAACGTTCGTTCACCAGATAGGCGGCGGCTGGAGCGAGTGGTCCGGCTGGGACGGTCAGAACTGGACTCCGTTCACGGTCAACTGTCACGCCTACATGCCGCTGACCCAGACGAACGCTGTTGGCACCCTGGACGGCAAGGTCGGGTACCTCGACCCCTTGGCCCAGACTGACCTCGGAACGCCCATCCACGCCTACGCCGAGACCGGCTTTATGAGCGGCGGAACCCTGAAGCGAAAGCGGAACAAGAGCGTCACCCTGATGTTCCGGTGGACGACAGGTTTCACCACCGACCAGGCGCTAGGGCTCCTGAGCTGGCGGGACAATCTGGGGGAGTGGAATCCACCAATCCAGATAGACTTGAGTCTGTCCCAGGAGCCGAACCCTGTGATAGTGTTGCGCTCACTAGGCGTCTACAGAACCCGACAGTGGAGGTTCTCCTTCGCCGGGGCAGCGCCCTACCTTTTGGCCAAAGCAATCGAAGAAGTAGACGTACTGGAGAACTGAACAATGGGCATCTTTGATCAAGGAGCGAACTACCTAAGCGGAGGCCGGTACGAAGAGACCGGACTCGGCTCGACCCTTCGCGGCGACGACAAGAAGCGCAAACGCGCCGAGCAGCGCCAACAGGACGAGCTGGCCCGGGCTGCGGCCGAAATGAAGGCTCGTCAGCCCCTTGACTATGCGGCTCGAATTGACGCGCTGAACCAAGCCGCGGCCGTGTTTGAGCCGGCGAACGAACAGCTCGGCAGGATGTACGGTCAGGGAGCGAAGGCGGACCTTCGCTTCGAGGGCGACCCCACCAAAATGCCGGACTATGGTGCGCTTACTCACGCCGGGCCCTACGCCGGGAGCCCAGTCCCGCCAAAGAGGCGCTAATGGCGCAACAACGGACGGGCTTGGGCAATTCCTATATTGCTAAAGCCGGCGGGGCCGAATACGGCAGCGGCAACTACGCTGCGGAGCAGGCCGATTGGAACAAGTTAACGCCGGAACAGAAGAGCGAATACAACAGGAACTTCTACCACAAGGCCGACCCAAGCAACCCTGATTTCGCCCCACCGACACCTCCCGCTCCCGGAAAGGCTGGCGGAACGGGCATTGATCTCAGCATGGGCATTGGTGCCCCGGTACTAACGCCCGAGCAAGAGGCGGACAAGGCTGTTCGAGACGGAAAGGTCTCAGCAACCTCCAAGGTAACAGGCGTCGTCAATCCGGCCGACCCGCAAGACGTCAGCGGTTTAGGGACCCTTGAGCAGTGGGGAGAAATCCACGGAGGAGACCTCTCGAAGGCCACCAACACTCAGGACGGTCTCGCCGGGACAAAGGCGGCTCTTGGCGCCGGTACGGCGTCCGAGTCCTACAACAAGTCAGCTCAGCCGACGCTAGCCAAGAACGGCAGCGCTCAGGACGCCTTCGACCTGATGATGGCCTCCTACAAGGGCGGCGGCTCCAAGGTCTCGAACAACGCCCAGAGCGGGTTCGATAGCTTCGACATGGAGACCCCTGACCTGTCGGTGTACTACGACCGTCAGAGAGACAAGGCCCGACAGGCTCTCGACCGCTCTTTTGCCTCTCGCGGCATGTACGGCTCAAGTGAGGCTACAGGTCAGATTGGGAACACCATGGCTGACCTTGGCGCCCAGCAGGCCAAGGAGGAGTCTGACTTCAACCTGCGTCGCCTAGCCGAGAAGCGCGCATGGGGCGAGTCCGCTGACAAGCAGTCGCTCGGTGGAGCGGGCCTGGAGAAGGACTTCCTCGCCGGGCTGTCTGACGCCGGCGGAACAGTGGACAGGTTCACCATCGACAAGCTTCTGGCCGGTGGCACTCTGGCTGAGAACGCTGACGACGGCCGGTTCAAGCGCATCACGGCCAGCTCTGATGCCGACGCAGCTGCTGACGAGAGCATCCGCAAGAACTTCGTGACGGAAGCCGGTGTCATGGGCGAGCTTCAGGACGCCAGAGAAGGCAGAGCCCAACAGGCCTTCATAAACGGATTGGCGATCCCGAAGGAGTTGTCAGGCAAGATTCTGGACTCTCTCAACAACGCGACGACGGCCGACTATGAAGCGGCAATCAACTACTCCGAGGCCAGGCTCGGCATCTCTCCCATGGAGCTACAGGCTCTCGCCACTCAGGCGAACCTGACCAAGGAAGAGACCGCGATGATTATCCAACGCTCCGGCAAGACCAAGGAACAAGCGATGTCCCTGTTCAGCATCTCAGGAAAGGGCGGCTGATGGCTCTCCGCGGACTCAACCTCGACAACATCATGCGCCCGGTGCAACAGGGCGACGGCGCGAAGATGATGTTTGAGGCTCTCAGCAACATGCAGAACCCCTTCGCCTCCATGGAGAAAGAGACCTACCGGAGGCGAGCCCAAGAGGCTGACATAGCCCAGCAGGAGAAGGAGAACCTTCGACTCGATGGCGCTCGTACAGCTGAGCGAGACCAGGCAGCGTCCCTCGCCGCCTCCAAGGCTGACGTCGACAAGAAAGGCCGCATCAGCAAGCTCATCGCCGGATACGAAGCCGCTCCGGACGAGGTGGGGCGCAAACAGATGGCTACCCTGCTTGCGCTCGAAGGCGTGACCCTGAGCGGAGGCAAAAGCCCAGCTCCCATCCCCGGTCCGTCTGCTCTCGGAGGAGGCCCTACCGGAGCCGCTCCCATCCCCGGTCCCGGCATTACGTCGTCTCCCGGCATGGCCGCTCCCAACCCTGGTCCCAACCCTGATCCCGGCATGGCCGCTCCCAACCCTGGTCCCGGCATTACGTCGTCTCCCGCCATGGCTGCTCTCGGAGGAGGCCCTACCTCTGGTCCCGGCATTACGTCGTCTCCCGCCATGGCTGCTGTTGCTGCTGAGGACGCGCTCCTGGGTAAGGATGAAGCTGAGGCGGTCGCATTTGAGGCGGCCACTATGCCTGCGGCGCCGACAGGTAGCGTCAGTGACGCTGGCCCTAGCGACAGCGACATCGCAGGTCTCTTCTCGAAGGACAAATGGGCAGGACTCGATTGGGCTCAGGCCCAGGATGACGCAGTCGAGAAAGCCGGGAAAGACGCCCAAAACTTCGTAAAGAGCGAAGCCCCGGTAGACATCTCATCCATCTCCACCTCAGCTCCAGCGGCACCGGTTGCCCCTACAACTCCCGGCATTCCGGGTCCGTCCGCGATGGGCGCTCCCCCTCCACCTCCGGAGCCAGCTCCCCAAGAGGAGCTTCCGATGGTCTACATGCTGGACGGAAAGCCCATAGCCACAGTCGGCGCAAGCCTGAAGGACGTCCAGTCCACCAGGGCGGCACAGGCCAGAGCTCCCTACGGAGCGGCCGCAGAGAGCGGGACCGACTTCGAGAAGGAGATATTCAGGAGTGGAGCCGAGACCGCTGGCCGAGCAGCCGGGACCGGTCTAGACGTCAAAGACTCCCAGGTTGAGACCGATAAGATCCTCGCCATCAGGGCTGAGATGGAGCGCGCACGCATCGCCCAGGAGGGGAGAGTCCGCAAGGGCAGAGGCGGAGGCGGAGGCGGAGGCGGAGGCCCGGCTACGAACTACAGAGAGAGGGCTGCGGACAGTCGCGACATTGCAATCAGCTCCGAGAACTACTTCAAAACCTATGACCGCATGGACGCAAAAACGCAAAGGCTAGTCTATGATGATCTGAACGGCATGGTGAACACTCTTCAGAATTCGAAGGGGTTCACCGACAACGCTACGAAGCAGAAAATAGTTAAGGCACTGGTTAGCGGCGTCGCCACCAACAAGGACTATGCGCAAACGGTCGAGGGCGGTACCTTCATCGCAAAGATACAGAGCCTCTTCGAGACGTATACCTCAGGCTCAATGGGCGATCTCGAACGCGAGCGCCTCGTTGAGGGTGTCCGCGCAATGCAAGCAGACGCGCAGAAGCGTCTCTCGCAAACGGAAGACGACCTGTACCGAATGGTGGACGGCAATGAAGAATTAGAGTCGATTCACGACGCCCAGTTCGGCCGGTTCAGGCATCGCGACAACGCGAACTCCAGGAGAAGGAACCCCTCACCAAAGATTTCCGAAGCCGAGGCGCTCAAGGCAGCGGGTGTGGAGTAATGGAAGCCACCGAGGACAGGGCGGCCGTCGAAGCCGCCATCGCGAAACTGGACCAGGGCATAGCCAACCTGTCGTCCAATCCAGACGCCGACCCAGCCGTGCTTGAGAGCCTCAAGCTTCATCGGTCCAAAAGGACGACTCAACTCAGCGCCTTTGCCAGCCCTTCGGCTGCTCCTACAGATGCAAAAGCCGGGCCAGGGCGCATCCAGGTTCTGGACAAGCTGGGTGGGAAGCCGACTGGCGTGACCTTAGACCCTGGTTCGGCGGACAGTGTACTCAAACCAGAGATGGCCACGGGCTACACGCCGGTCGACCCGAAGACTGGGGAGCCACAAGGGCCCGGACCTCTTCGAGAGGCGCTGACCTCAATGATATTTCCAGGGCTCTACCAAGCCCTGGGGCCCAAGGCCGAGGACCGACTCACCGGCAAGCGGCACTACACCGACCCTGTGAAACGGACCACGGAGTCTCCATCCGACTTCGATGTCCGCAAGGACAAGGAGTGGAAGGAAGCTCTCGCCAAGGCCAAGAAGGACGGGACGCCCATCGTTCGCGCCGACGCCGTCACGCCTGGCTCTTGGTATGATTCCCTAAAGACACAGGCCCGCCATGCGGCCATTGCCGGGCCGGCTGGCTTTGCGATGGGAACGCCCTTCGGTCCGAAGATTGCCCAAGCGCTCGACTCGGCGCAGGGGTTCCAGCCAGGGACCACTCAGCAGGGTCTCGAAGACAAGGCCGCCATCAGTCCCATGGCTGCTGCTGCTGGCGGACTGGTGCCCGAAGCTCTTCTGGCAATCGGGACCGAGGGTCTTGGGGCGTTAGCCGGCAGGGGACTCGGACTCGGCGCCGCAGCCGGCAAAGTGCTACCGACCGGGACTGCCGAGGCGCTTGGCTTCCTTGGGACCAAGGCTGGTCTACCGGCTCTCGGGGGAGCCGCCGTCGGGCTCAACCAGAGCAACAACCAGCAGCTTGCGGCCGACATCAGAGAGCCTGGCGTTGAGCATCCGTTCAATCTGGAGAACGTTGGGAACAATCTCGCCATCTCTGGAGCGTTTGGGCTTGGGGCTGGGCTGATAGGCAAGTTCGGTAATCATCGGGCAGCGAGTCTTCGTGACCCGGAGAAGCACCCCGGGATGGCTCAAGACATTAAGGAGCTGGAGGCGTATGCCGGCAAGCCGGTGACGAACATGCTGGGCGGCATCAAGGCCCCACCCGTCGTCAAGGAGCAGTACGCCGAAGCAGCAGCGGAGATGACGGCCAATCCCGGGAGCAACGTTGTTGCTGGAAGCAGGAAGGCCCAAGAGGCCGGTGGTCTGGTGGCCGATGAGCTGAAGAGCAAACTTGAGAGCCGGAAGCTGCTCATTGATGGGGAGCAAAAGGCCCTCTACTCCAAGTACAAGAACAAGAAGAAGTATCTTCCTGTGGCCATTCCAATAAGGGAGCTGTCGGAACGACTCAAGCTCGCTGGGGAAAAGCTGGGCGACCGTCTTGAGGACATTCTAAAGTCTCACGACGGATGGCCGGATGATGTGGGAAAGATGGTCTACACCCCTCAGCGTCTAGATGACACGATTGACATGTTGGGGAGCCGTGAGACCGGTGGCCTTTCTGCCGATCCGTTTCAAGGCAAGATCCAGCAGCTGACCCACCAGCTCCGCGAGTACCGGAAAGAGTGGCCTGGCTTTGCCGAGATGAGCAAGAAGCATGAACAGATCATGGAGCGCTCCAAGGCGGAGAACATCCGCCTGGGGCTCAACCCGAAACTAACCGACCAAGGCGTTGACCAGGGAACTAGACAGGCTCTTGAATCAAAGGTTCTCGGCGCCGT
>Ga0163154_10004088_pt1 | contig 19517 bp, 14 predicted proteins | sample OliLakLV19MP9P1_FD_148649 | JGI IMG/M metagenome (GOLD analysis project Ga0163154, IMG submission 148649) | Freshwater microbial mat bacterial communities from Lake Vanda, McMurdo Dry Valleys, Antarctica - Oligotrophic Lake LV.19.MP9.P1 | ecosystem: Environmental > Aquatic > Freshwater > Lake >...
ATTTTACGCTCAATATGATTAAGGCCAGCCCGGAAAAACTCAACGAAGTCTTGTTGGGGTTATCGAGCATCCCATTGGTGCTGACGTTTGACATCTCGTTTTTCGACGGCATTTTGCAGCGCCTAATCACCCAATTTAGCGCCTTGCCGCTGGTGGTCGGGATATTCTCGTTGGGCGCGGCTGCGGTGATTAACGCCAACACCGTCGCGCTGTCGATTTTGGAGCGCCGCCGTCAGATTGGGGTGCTGCGTGCCGTCGGGTTACAAGATGGGCGGGTGCTGCGCGTCCTCATCCTTGAAAATGTGATTGTATGTTTGCTGGGCGGGGTGATAGGGATTGGTTTGAGCGCGTTGGGCGTGTTCATCATGACGCGCTATGGTCTCGACGCGGCCATCCTCATCCCGGCGAATGCGATGCCGACGGCGATAGGTCTCATCCTGCTATCGGTTTTGATTGGGGTTTTGGCGACGTTGGCGAGTGGGGCGGTGGCGGTGCGTGAGCGTATCACCAGTACGCTACGCTACGAGTAACCCTCAAAATTGACGGTGTGGTGCGCGGGTAGCCACTTGACTTTGCCCGCGCACCGTCCTAGAATTGTGCGTATAGAAGGGCCTGTAGCTCAGCTGGGAGAGCGCTACAATCGCACTGTAGAGGTCAAGGGTTCGAATCCCTTCAGGTCCAAGTTACGAAAACTAGGCATATACGAGTCATCCGGGAACGGGAACGTGTAGTAGAGCGTTCCCGTTCCTTCATTTATCCTCTAGGGCGGCAATGCGCGTTCCGGCGTCATTACTGCGTTCTTCCAGTGATTGAGCGAGGTTCTTCGCCAGTGGACGCAGATTCTCGATGGTCAGTATATGCGCCAATAAATTTCAATCACAGTCTGGTCGAGGGCTTTGGTGCTGATGCGCTTCACTTGGCAGGACTGACCGCCCTCCGTGGCATCTGCTCGCATCCACTTTCACTTCCGTTTTTACTTTTTAGCCCTTAATTGGCATAAGGCGTCAAATAGAAATTCGCTACCCATCCGATCAAAATTCGCTGACGACCTGACGTCCTTCCAGCCAAGCAGCCATATTAAGCACCAGATAATTCCAGTTCTTAAAGCCGCGGTTCAGGATCGGCTCACCGTTTTCAGGCTGATAATATTCGTGCATTGCACCAAAGCGTTCGACATCACGCCCGAACAGTTGGATTGTTTTCTCGGCCAGTTCCCGCGCATCATCGGTGAAACCATACCGGAGCAGTCCTCGGAAGGTCAGATAATTCGATACGCCCCAGATCGGACCAAGCCAGCACGACGGATTACCAGATGCGCGTATAGAGTACATCTTCTCGTATTTGGACAGTGTGCGTACCCCATAAGGCGCATTAAACGAGTTTTTATCGCGATAATTCTCACGTACACGCTCGGCCTGTTCACTGGTAGCGATGCCCGCCCACAGGCCTAGGAAGCCTGACCAGACTCCGATACGCTGGATCAGGCAGTCCCAATGGCGCGGCTGCCCAGCATGGAGGCCGGTGGTGTCAGCAGGCAGCAAATTAAGGTCAACACTATAGAAAAAGCCGTCACGCTCATCCCAACAGTGCGCCTGCACGGCCTTCTTCACAGCGTCAGCTTCTGTTTGCAATTCGGCGGCGACCTCATTCAGGTTCAGGCGCTGTGCCAGATAGCTGGCCGCCTCGAACTCTTTAAGCATTAGGCAGTTTAGGTAAATTGAACCGGAGCTGCGGTGAGGGCGGAAGTAGGTACACGGGTCGTTGTCCACGCCGATCATCAGGTCACTTTGCCAGAAGTACAGACCCGTGATATGGCGGTGATGGTTACGGTAGTTATTGAGGAAGGTCAGCAGATGATAGAATTTTTCGCGCAACCATTCAGGGTCTCCACCGTTCAGATGGGTAATAAAAGCGGCGTGTTGCGCCAGCACTGGTTTGTGCATGTTGGCGCGATAGGGGTTGGCCGGGCGCGGGACATCCCCCTCACGATTGATAACAATCGGAACCCAGCCATCCATGCTGCCGTAATGCAGGTAATTGAGGATACAACCCTGCTCGTAATGTCGGAGTTTTTCTGTTGATGAGGGGTCGTTCGCTTCAAGCACGATCTGACGCAGCGCCACGTTGGTCAGCCACGAGTCCCAATCCCACAGTACATCGGCGTACTGGTCGCTGCCGGGTGTAAGGAAAGGGTAAGGCATGTTGCCGCCCGCACTACGAAACATCCCATCGTAATTTTCGATCAGATTCTGGCGGATCAATGCCGAATAGCGCGTTGTGTCATGATTTAGAGGCGTCATCAGGCGCGGCCTTCATTAAGGTCATAGTAAAAAGCTGAATTGCCGCAACTGCCCGCATATAGCCGCTGGTTATTGCTTGAGATTGCCACCGTTTTCCATCGGATCGCGCCCATGCGTACATCATAGATGTCTTTCCATGTTGCGCCACCATCTCGGCTAACCAGCACGGCGGACGACGAAGGCGAATGTGTGAGCGGCTCCGATGCGATGACGATCAGGGCGCCTGTCTCACCACCCACCACAACGGAAGTAGCGTTGAAATTTCGGTTATCCAACGGGAAAACCTTGTGCCATGTGTCGCCGTAATCTTGACTGCGCCACAGTCCTTCGCGAATGAATCCAGCATATAATGTGCCGGGTCGAACCGGATCTGCCCGAATAATGTTTAAGACCGAGGCATGAGCGCGCTGGAATGGCAGGCCGAGGCTGATGAGCTGCCAAGATTGGCCCCCATCGCGACTGCGGTACAACCCTTCTGTCCATTCGCCAAGATACAGTGTGTCGTGCTGATGCGGGTCAATGCACAGCAGTTGATTGGTTCCGCAGACATTTTTGGTCTGCGCCACAACTACGGACAGTAACTCATTTTCAATCCATTCGCGGTCATATGGCACACGGGTGATATGTGCGGGAAATGGGTTTGTTAACCGACGCCACGTCTCGCCTTCATCATGACTATAATAAACTCCCGCGCCAGCGGCCAAGATGCCGTCAATGTAGGCGTAAAAACTACCTTGCTGGTGTGGATCTTCGGCCAGCGCCTGCACTGATACACCCGCTGCACGCGATTGAAAAGCCAATTCCGAGGGAGCGGTATCTAAGGGCGCACGTAGCGTCAGCACAACTTCAGGTGTCGTGTCATAAGCGGTAGCTCGGATGATCGAGCAGCCCTGCGGGCCTTTAATCCCATATAGCGTGAGCCGAGGATTGAATCGGGACGCGACCACGGCTGTACTGTCAGGCTGATTAAATTCAAGGGGTGGGCGCGGCATCATGTTGTAGGTCTGGCCGCCGTCGAGACTGTATTTCGGGTTATGATCCGCCGTGACCATGAAAGCGGTACGCGCCTCGCTGGGGTGTGCGGTAATGTTCTCGATGCAGATGTTTTCCATCCCCTCGAAATGATTGGCATCCCACGTCTGACCACCGTCGGTGCTGACAGCAACCCCATACCAGTTGCTGATGTAGAGGCGCTTGCTGTCGTGCTGGTCAATCAGGATTTTAGCAATTGCCCAACCGGCATAGTTGAGAGTCATATAGCTGGGATAGTTATGGATGTCTGCGTCAGTGTGCCAACGGATTAAATTCCAATGATTGCCGCCATCGAGCGTTTCATACACGCCAATGGGCGGGATTTCTGCGTCCTGATTGGGGAAAGTGAGTGCCGCTGCGACTATGCGTTGGCTGTTTTTAGGGTCGATTGACAACGTGCAGATGCCATATTTAGCTAGGCCAAGAGCGGTGGTTTCCCAAGTCTTGCCCCCGTCATGCGAGCGCCTCAACCCGTCCTCGACACATGCCGCGTGCATAACCTCTGGCCGTGCCGAGTCAAACACGATCTCCGCAAAATCCAGCCCCTCGTGCAGTACCTGCCATGTCCGGCCTAGGTCATCCGAGCGATACAGCCGTGCGGGATTCGGGCGGATAAAATCGTACTGTTGAGCGACAAACTTGGGGTTTTTGTCATAGCTGCCGATCGTGCCGATAAAAATCGTCTCAGTCAGCACAGGGTGGAATGCGACACACGATATGCGCTCTTTCTCTAAGCCCCGGTTTTCCCAGAGTTCGCCGCCATCAGCGCTGACCCACACACCGGATGTATACGCACCGGCGACGACAATCGCTGGGTCGTGCGGGCTGACTTGGATCACGTCGCCGTATTGCCGCGTCTCACCGTTGCCATAAAAATCCGCTTTAGTGCAAACGGGATACCAGTATTCGCCCGCGCTGATGGTTTTGTGGATGGTTCCAAAAAACTGGCCGCCACGCACCGAGCCAGAACAGCGAAATAACACATCAGGATTGTGTGGGCTGATCGTAAAACTCTGGATATCGTGCTGATGGCAGTCGGTCATACCGTGGTTGATGGCAAACCACGATTTGCCACGGTTGAGGCTTTTAAAAACGCCCGCCACGTCGGATCGGGCATACATTATATTGGGATCATTCGGGTTCTGAAGCAGGCCGGCGATAAAGCCTCCGCCCTGCATTGTTGCTTGTTTCCAAGTCATGATGGTGTTCCTGTTGGGAGGGGTAGCTGGTAAATACGGGATGCGGTTCCGGCAAGGATGTCTTCTTGCACTGCCGCTGGCATTGCCTTCACCGCTTCGTTAAAGCTACTGACGATATCGGTGTAAGTCATCTGATCAAGCCCGAACGGTACGTTGCTGCCAAACATCAGCCGCTCGCTACCGAACAGATCACAGGCAGATTCGACTAGGACGCGCAGAGCAGAAGTTCCGTGGTTAACGAGCAGGCTCACAAAGCTGGAAATTTTGCCTACCACGTTCGGCAGATCGGCCAGCGGGCGCAGTTGATCGCGCCATATATGCGGCGCAAGCTGGCTAAGGTCAGCCCCACCCATGTGATTTAGGACAAACGAAATGCCGGGATGTGTGGATATCAACTGCGCCGCAGCAGGCAGATGGCCGGGTTGGATTAACAGATCGACGACGAGGCCGTGCGCTTCCACCGCGTTTAAGGCAGGTTTCAGCGGCGCAATATCGATTGGCGACCCATTCAAGCGAATCCCTTTAAAGCGAGGATTGCGCGCAAGCTTTGCGATATGCCGCTGCGAGTCTGGGTGGTCGACTGGTAGCCACCCGATTACCCCCGGCTGTAATGGGCTGGCTGCGCTGATGTCCAGCAAGTAGTCAATCTCGTCTGGCGTGTTGGTCGCCTCGATCAGGACACCGCTGTAAACCCCCTCAGCCGCAAACATGGTTTCCAGATCAGACAGCATCACATCGCGATCCAGCGGCGAGCCTGACTCTAGCCAGTGGTAATGCCAGCGCGAGGGCTGTAAGACGTGCAGGTGCGTATCAATCAGTCGTTGGGTGGTGTGTCGCGCCATTGTTCATATTCCTGCCGACCTTCGGCATCAAGAGGGTAATATTTTCCCAATGTGCCGCCCTGCTGGATCCGCATCCGGCTGAATGTCTCCCAATCTTCATGCTCCAGCGTCAGTTTGACCAGCTGGGGCGCAACTTGGCGCGGGATCAGCACGGCTCCGTCGTCATCAGCAAGAATGATGTCGCCGGGCAGCACCAGCACGCGGCTACATGCAATCGGGACGTTGTATGCCCATGGGAACAGGCTGGCCTGAGAGGCATAATTTGGTGTTGAGCCGCGCACCCACATCGGGAGACCAATCTGCTGCACTTTGGGGACATCGCGGATAAAACCATCAACCACGATACCGACCCCGCCACGGGCTTGAAAATAAGTCACGAGCATCTCACCCAGACAGCCAGTATATGGATCTCCATAGGCTTGGATGGTCAGTACATCGCCTTGCTGTACGGTTTCGAGGACGGCCCACAGCGCGGAGTATTTTTCACTGTGTTCCTGCTGCAACCCAGACGCGACATCTTCGCGCTGAGGCATAAATTGCAGCGTGATCGCGCTGCCGACCACCTTGGTTCCGGGGATCCTGGTGCGCGGGCCTTCGATGAACGTCTGACGTATGCCCATCCGATGCAGAAGGGCGCTGGCGGTGGCGCTGCTGACGACCTGTAATTGCTCAATCAACGCGGCGTCCGCACGTTGGAAAGCATCGCCACACACTGGCAGGACGACATCTGCATGGTACAGGCCGTTATCAGCGAATGGGTTAGATGTGTTGGGAGTTGTCATGCGTCCCTCCTAGGGACATAAGCTGCGGAAGCAATAATCTGTTCGTGTTTTAAACGTTCCCATATCCCTGAAGGTAGCTCATGGTTCAGCGCATCCAGATAAGCCTGTACCTCAGTGAGATGCTGGAAGCCCACAATCAGGGATGTAACAGCGGGGTGTGCTAGGGGGAATTGTGTTGCGAGGGTATGGATCGGGATGTTGAAAGCAGCACAAGCCGCTTCAATCTGCCGGACATGGCTGATAACCCCATCAGGGGCTGGGGCATGGTTATAGGTAGGGCGTGCGGTATCTGTGCCGGTGGCGAGGATGCCGCTGTTGTAGATACTGGCTACCAGAATGTCGATCTTTTGCCGCTGGCACTGCTCCAGCAATGGCAAAGCACCCTGTTCCAACAGGGTGTAGCGCCCAGCAATCAGGAAGCAGTCAAAATCGGCGTGGGCTGCAAACTGCATAAGCATCTGCCATTGGTTCATTCCTGCGCCGATCATCCTGATGACGCCCTGTCTGCGTAGGTCGTCTAGGGCTGGGAAACTCTGATCCAAGACATCCTGATAGTAATCGTCGGGATCATGCACATGCACGATGTCCACCCGATCAATGTTCAGCCGTTTCAGGCTGGATTCCAGACTGCGTAGTATCCCGTCGCGGCTGTAATCACGACGAGTTTCTGGCCCAGAGATGTCAAAACCGACCTTCGTCGCCACGATCACGGAGTCCCGAGGCACTTGCTTCAGCAGCAGCCCAGTTCGGGTTTCCGCCAGTCCACGCACATAATTGGGCGCGGTATCGAAAAAGCGGATGCCTTTTTCGTAGGCAAATTCTAGGGCGTCCAGCGCTTGGGACTCTGGAATCGGTTCGCCGCCGCCCCATGCAGTAGCTGTTGCCAACGGCGCTGTCCCAAACCCACTGCGCGGCAGTTGTAACCCCTTAACATCGGTCAGATGGATCATCGGTGGGATATCCATCACAGTACCTCGCTGGTGATGTGATAGGTGGGTAGGTTAACGAAGCGCTGAATCTCAAGCCGTACTTTCAGTTCGGTGGCCGGTGGGAGCTGCACGCGCAGCAGATTGGCGTTAATTTCCAGCGTTTGTGTCTCTGTCTGGAGTGGTGGGGCGGCATACCCCTGCGAACCCTGCACGCCGGGATACGCGCTAATGCGGGAGTCATAGGTCGCATGTATAAACTGATGTTCACCAAACGCGCCCGCGCGGATTAGGAGGTCACGCGCCTCAAAAATATTCAGGTTCACCAGATGCACGACGATGTGATCGGCCTCAATTTTCTCGACTAGGGCGGCAACATCCAGCGGTAGACCGGGGCGGTTGCGCTCAACATCGTAATAGCGTACTTGGCACATCAGTAGGCCGCCGTTATAGATGATCTGCGGCGCCCCCATCGTTAACTGGACGAGCGCTTCGGTGGTCACTGGGTTAAGTTCTTGCCAGTGATGGATGCTGGCCTGTGAGAGATCTTGATTGTCCTGCCGGATGAGCGCCATTCGTCGCCCGACCTTGCTGTAGCTCTCGCGTAGGATGTCTTCCGGGTAGGTAGGGTTTTCACCTTGCAAATAGCACAGCCACGGCTGTTCGTGTCCGGCATCTTCCTTACCACGAAATGGAATAACCTGGCGCCAGTCCACAAGGCTGTGATCTCGCAGCGCCTGTACCCGTTTCCGATCATCGTTCGAGAAGGTCATATTCCAGATCGCGATGGGGTAAATCGGCGATGGGGTTTGATAATCAAACCAGCCGGAATCGCTGTAACGGTATGGCACGACAAAAACTTTGGTGTCATCACCATGGGCAGCCAGCAGGCCAACCCAGTGATGGCCGAGGCTCATAGCCAGCTCGTTAAGGCTACGTATCTCGCCCAGTCCATGGATGTAATCGATTTGAGAACGTGGCAAATCGAGGTAACGTTCATCACGAGTGATGAGGTAGGCGTTGCACCCCGCGACTACTGCTGCCATGCCGATGTTGTAGTAACCGTGCGGCCAGCTCCACCCATACAGCCCACCGTACCATTTGCCATTAATATATTCGCCAACCGTACCAGACAGTCCGACATTATCGGGCAGTAGGCCGCCATTCTGTCTTGCGCGTTCCTGCCACGCATTTACGTAGTCCGTGACCCAATTGCGGTATTTGTCGTCACCGGTCATCAGATAAGCATTTGTCACAAGGCTGGTCACGATCAGGTTGGTGGCGACATCGCCCTTGCCCATACGTGCTTCCATTACCGCGGCCATACGAGCGGCCATTTGAGGCTCTTTCAGATCATCATAGCTGGTAATGCCTTCCACATCCTCGTAAGGCAGGCCATAAGGCGCCATATATGGATACCAGTCATAGATCGGCTCACCATCAAAATAGCCCCAACGCGGTCCGGTGCTGCCATTATGCGGCGCACGGATCAGCTTATTTTGTGGATCGTAGTTCTGCGCCTCCGGATCTTCATTTAAGTAAAAACCGGCAAAGCGACGCGCCCGCTCCATTAGTGCCGGATGCTTGGGATCTGCCAGACACAAAAAATAGAAGTAAATGTAGCTCTCGCCCTGATGAAACTGATCGTAGCCGCGTTCATACTCTTTAACGACCAGCCCCAAGTGCGTAAGCTGGCGCGTTACTGCATCCCAGTGCTGGTGTGAAAATTCCAGCAAATAGTCATCACCGCCGATCAGGTAGAGCAGCGGCCAATTATAGAAACTTTCGTAGAAATCATCCGCGCCATCGCGGGACTGATAGCTGTCGTTGTTGGTGTCGCGCCAGATTAAAGAACCATTTGGGCGTGTGTAACGGGCGCGGAAAGGATGGATCGCCGCGCCCATCGTTTCGATGAGGCGGCGCTGCCAGACGGCCCAAGAAGGTGGGTTCAAAATGGGGATCGAAGCTGTGATCATTGCAGTTTTAGAGGTCATGAGAGGCTCGTATAAACCAATAGTTGACAGATGAAATGAAAACATCTACTATTGGATTATAAATTGGTCAGACCACTAGGTCAATAGGCCATTTTTTAAACAAACAGGTCTTTATCCTCATGTCTATAAGTACTGGTCAGGAAACGATCAATCCGATAAGTACCTCTACAAGAAAACCACCTACTTGGTGGGCAACTGTACGAGGTCATCGGTTTCAGCGGAACGCTACATGGTTTTTAATGGCGTTACCCGCACTGCTGTGGTTGTTGATCTTTAAGTATCTGACTTTGTTTGGCGTTTGGATTGGTTTTACCGAGTATCGGGTGCGGCGCGGCGTATTTGGCAGTGAGTTCGTCGGGCTGGAAAATTTTCAGTTTTTATTTGCAACCGAAGCGGCTTGGAGAGCCACGCGAAATACTGTTTTGCTGAATCTGATGTTCATCTTTTTTGGGGCGGTTTTTTCGCTTTTTGTCGCTTGGCTGTTGTTTGAAGTCTATACCAGCAATCTCACCCGCTACTATCAGACCTTGCTGCTTTTACCTCGTTTCGTGTCTTGGGTGGTCGTTTCGTATTTCGTTTATGCGCTACTGGCGACTGAAAATGGGCTGATCAACATCACCTTAAAAAATTTAGGACTACAGGGGTTGTCATGGTATTCCTCCCCTGAATATTGGCCGTTCATTTTGCTGATCATCAGCTTGTGGAGCAGTGTAGGCTTCGGCAGCCTGATATATCTATCCGGTATGCTGGCAATTGACACCCAGCTGTACGAAGCCGCCCAAATCGATGGGGCAAACCGCTGGCAGCAGTTCAGAAGCATTACTTTTCCGATGATACTGCCTCTGGTCGTTATCAATGTACTGCTGTCGATGGCCTATATCATGAGCGCAGATTTTGGGCTGTTCTTTCAAGTCACACGTAACCAACCCTTGCTGTATGCCACTACTGACGTACTTGACACCTATATTTACCGTTCCCTGACCGTCACACAAAATGTCAGCATGGCGGCGGCGGCGCAGTTTTACCAATCGATCGTTGGCTTTTTGTTGGTGATCTTTTTTAACTGGGTTGTACGCAGTATCGAACGCGATGATGAACCTTTGTCCCTGTTTTAAGTAAGGAGATGAGCTATGTCATCCTATAAAACCCAAATTCGCCAATTAAGAAAACAGGACACTGATCAGTTGTTGAGTGTCATCACCCGTTTTAGTGTCCATTTCGCGCTTATATTTTTCAGCTTGTGTTGTCTAGTGCCGCTACTGCTTATCGTTTCGGCCTCCTTTACGGATGAGACCACCTTGACCCGTCAGGGCTACAGCTTAATTCCGTCAGAATTCAGCGCCCGTGCTTATGAGCTTATTTTCCGCAACCCGAATGCGATACTGCGTGCGTATGCCGTCAGTATTTTCACGACTGTGGTCGGCACTATCGTATCGCTTACAGTGATGTCTCTGTTAGCTTATGCATTATCCCGACCAGAGTTTGCGCTACGTAAGCCTTTGTCCTTCTTCGTGTTTTTTACAATGCTGTTTAACGGTGGAATTGTGCCTTATTACATCCTGATGACACAGTATCTCCGTGTTCAGGACACAATCTTTGCACTTCTGCTGCCCTATATGGTGGTGGTTTACTATGTGCTTATTCTGCGAACGTATTTCGCTGCCTTACCCCCAGAACTGATTGATGCTGCTCGCGTTGATGGGGCAGGGGAGTGGCGAATCTTCTTTAGTATCGCGCTGCCACTCGCCAAACCAGCTTTAGCTACCATCGGCCTCTTTATGGCGCTGAATTACTGGAATGACTGGACAACAGCGTTGTATTTCATTCGCGATTCAGATCTGTATCCGCTGCAATACCTACTTTATATCATCCAGAGCAATGCTCAAGCCATGCAGATACAAAGCGCCGTCGGCAACATTGCTGCGGGCGAAATCCCCACTCAAACCGCACGTATGGCGATGGCCGTTCTGGCCACCGGGCCAGCCGCTGTGTTTTTCCTGTTCTTTCAGCGTTACCTCGTGCGAGGGGTTACGGTGGGAGCCTTCAAGTAGGCATACCCAGCTTTTTATAAGCTGTGATGTGTAAGTGGAATTACGTCAACTTTTGAAAGTGTCCAATAAGGAGATCAACGTTATGTTCACCCGTTTTTTCAAACCTAAGCTAGTGCAAGGCATGTTTGCATTAGCAATCGCTCTGACTTTTACCCTGTCTTGGTCACCGCATTCTGTTCTGGCCCAAGATGATCTTTCCAACCTGCCGCGCCTTGTGTATATCTACCCCGGCTCGCCACAGGCAGACCTTGAAATAGTGCAGCAGGCCATGAGTGAATATATGGCCGAGCGCATCGGTGCGACCATTGAACTGCGCCCGCTTGACTGGGGTGTGTATAACGATCAGATCAGCCTGATCAACGCCTCTGGTGAAAAGTACGACATCGCCTTTACTGCGCCGTGGATCAACAACTACTACACCAACATAACGCAGGAATACTTCATCCCATTGGATGAACTGCTGACAGAGTATGCACCCAACTACTGGGCCAGTATGACGCCGGAAACATGGGATGCGGCGCGTGTCGGCGACCATATCTATGGTGCTATCAATCAGCAGATTTTTGTTAAACCCTTCGGCCCGTACATCCGCACAGAGATTCTGGAAGCCATTGGGCTGACAGAAGAATTTGCGGCGCTGACCAGCTATGAAGATTTAGAGCCGATCTTGGTTGCCGTGCAGGAATACGTTGATCAAGATGAGACTCTGACGCAGGTGACCTATAACCTTGCACAGCTTCTGGTAGCCGAAAACTGGGGTTATGATCCCATTGTGTCCGATTTGGTGATTGACACCAGTAACCCAGAGCCGACTGTCCTCATCTACAGCGAGACAGAAGCCTACCGTAACGCGGCGGACATCATCCGGCGTTGGTATCTGGCCGGTTATGCACCTGCCGATCCGGCTGTGTGGGCTGAGATGGACGCGGCTTGGACAGCTGGCCTGTATCCCGTGCGCGTAGCCGATATTGTTAAGCCGGGCGGAAATGCCGAAGTTGAAGCGCGCTGGGGCTGGCCCGTTACCAGTACGGCAATTGCCGAGCCGGTGCTGACGACTGCTGGTGTGATCGCGACCCTGAACGGTGTCAGCTACACCTCAGAACATCCGGAACTGGCAGTCGGGTTCTTGGAATTACTGAATTCAGACCCTGTGTTCTATAATATGCTTAGCAAGGGTTTGGAAGGCGTTCACTGGGAATGGGCGGACGAAGAGGCAAAACTTATTCGCCCGGCCAACGGTGCAGAGAGCTTTGCCGATACCGGTTATAACCCCAACACGGACTGGATGTTTGGCAATGTGTTTAATGCCTACTATACCGATCCCACGCAGGTGGGTGCTTGGCCGGAAACAGCTGAACTGAACCACCAAGCTCGCCCGTCACCCATCCTTGGCTTTACCTTTGATGGTTCGCAGGTCGAGACCGAACTGGCGTCGGTGTCCGCCGTCCTGCAGGAGTTTGGTAATCCGCTAGGCAGCGGCTTGGTTGATGTTGATGAAGGTATTGCCCGCTTTCAGACAGCTCTGCTTGACGCTGGCATCGAGCGCATTCAGGCAGAAGCTCAGCGCCAGATTGACGAGTGGCGCGCGAACAACTCATAATATCGCGGCTTAAGTAACCTCTGTATGCTCGTTGTGTCGTCTCTCAGTGAGCATACAGAGGATTGAGATAAAATCAGCACATCAGCAACCGCTCGTAGAGCGTTGAAAAAAGGCCTGTGAGACCATTAGGGTCGAACCTATATTGAACGGAACAGCGTATGTCATCTCATGATTTAACAGATCGTTTTCAGGGAACAGTTCACCGGGAAGCTATTTCTGACCAGATTACCGGGCGAATCCTGTCTCTGATTCGTGAGAGGCATTTGCAGCCCGGCGACAAACTGCCGCCGGAGCGCGATCTGGCCGCGTCAATGGGAGTAAGCCGACCAACGCTGCGCGAGGCACTGCGTTCACTAGCAATTATGAATGTGGTTGAGCTGAAACACGGTTCGGGTACGTATGTCACCACGCTGGAGCCGAACTTACTGGTCGAGAATTTCGCGCTAGTATTTTCGCTGACCGATAATTCATTCTTGCAACTGGTCGAAGCCCGAAAAGTGATTGAGCCGGGTGCCACCGCGCTAGCCGCTAAAATTGTCAGTGCTGAAGCCATTCAGCATCTCGAACAAATTTTGCAACGCTCGCGGGACTGTATGCAAAATCATCCTGAAGATTTTCCTGAACTTGACATTGAATTTCATGTCAAGATTGCAGAGTACTCCGGCAATGCGTTGCTGGCGCGTATTATGCAGGCGTTGACGCGCATGAGCATTGCCAGCAGTCAGCGAACCGCTGGCATCGCAGCTTCCACTGTCGGCCGACGTGTTGAACGGGCAATCGGGATGCACCAAGGCATTTTTGAGGCTATCAGGGATCATAACCCTGAACTGGCAAGCCAGCGCATGTCCGAGCATCTGATGTCGGTGGAAGATACCCTGCGTGGGGATATGCCAGACGAGGAATAACATTTTCTCGTCCTATACATATACAGTGGAAGGCTCGGCGCTCATGACCATATACAAAGCGTTTCAACGCATTTTGCCTCGTTTTCGCCCCAACCACCCTAACGCGCCTGCCACAACCTTCGTATTTGGCATTGTTGTGCCAAATCAGAGCCCTTTTTCTGTTTTTCTCAACCGCGAAAATGTCGTCCTGAGTCAAGATATCAAACACGCTGAATACATCCTTTATGGTGAAGAGGATGTATTTCAGTCACTGTTGGATCCAGCGGTTCTGGAGTGGAGAGTATGGGTGGAACAGCTACGGCTACGACCTGATTACCCTTTCGACCAGTATCTGATTTCAATCCTGCTCAAGGCGTTTGATCTGAACGTTTCTGATCTGAACTATGAGCCGAAATGTTTTGATGGCCCTTTTCCATTTCCACCCCGCTACCCGGTCGCTGAAAATCCCTTTCGGCAGCGGGTTTATCAGCCACGGCAGATACCCGTTTATGTACAGGAGGATTTTCCAGAGCTGATCGCAGATGATCATGCTCAGTGGGTAGCAATGTCCCACACGGCTTGGCAGATCGTCACAAAAAATCTGCGTCGGGCCGAGCCTAGCTCAGGTTTCGTCGCAGACTTCATTGATGCAGCATTTAATGCCAATACCTTTATGTGGGACAGCTGTTTCATGATGATGTTCGGGCGTCTGGCTCGCCGGACATTTGACTTTATGGGGACGCTCGATAATTTTTATGCTAAACAGCATGATGACGGGTTTATCTGCCGAGAGATCAACAGTTACAGTGGTAAAGACCTTTTTCAGCCGCTTGATCCGCGCAGCACTGGGCCGAACATCTTGGCGTGGGCGGAGTGGGATTATTACCAGCACAGCCGGGATCAGAGTCGGCTGCGAGCGGTCTTTCCCGTCTTGATTGCCTATCATCGCTGGTGGCTGGACTGGCGTACACACCCCGACGGAGGGTATTGGACGAGTGGATGGGGCAGCGGCATGGATAATCAGATGCGTGTGCCAAATTCCGAATATCATCATCGTCATTTTACGTGGGTTGATGCAATGATGCAGCAGTCCCTAAGCTGTCAGGCACTGCTTGATATTGCGCGGGAAATTGGGCGTGATGAATTCAATGCAGAGTTAAGCAGCGAATTTGAACGCATTAAACTCTATGTTAACGATAAGCTGTGGGATGAAAAACAGGGGTTCTATTACGATCACTCTTCCAAAGGTCGGTTGAGCAAAACCAAAAGCATTGGCGCTTTCTGGGGTCTGCTAAGTGAGGTTGTCCCTCCCGATCGTGCTGAGCGGTTGATCACCCACTTGAGCGATGAAAATAGTTTTAATCGTTTTCATCCGATCCCAACCCAAGCTTATGACAGTGAAGGTTATAACCCATACGGGGGATATTGGCTGGGCGGGGTCTGGTCACCAACCAATTACATGGTGCTGCGCGGACTCACACAGCGGGGTCACCACGCACTGGCGCATCGGATTGCGATGCAGCATGTGGAGCAAGTTGCCAGAATATACCTAGAGACGGGATCTCTGTATGAGAATTACTCCCCTGAATACAGTCAGCCGGGCATTCCTGCGCACAAGGACTTTGTGGGCTGGACGGGTCTGTCTGCCATCACTATTCCGATTGAATATCTGGTGGGGATTCGCACCAATCAAGATGACCTAAGTCTGACATGGGACATCCGCCTGACAGAGCGCCATGGCGTTATACGTTATCCACATGACACATCGAATACTGTGGATCTGCTTTGTAAAGCGCGCACGTACACGGATCAATCGCCTGAAATTACCATCAGAACGCAGCAGTCAATCACCATCCATTTTCATCATCAGGCCGGTTCGACGTCCCTGACATTTGAACCCGGCGAGCATTATTTCACCCTAAGCGTTTCCAAAAAGAGGAAATCATGACTAAAAACACACAGCAGTTTGAAACTCGCGCCCGTCAGCTGGTTGGTCAGATGACGCTAGAAGAGAAAATAGCCCAGTTAATGCACGAAGCACCTGCTATCGAGCGTCTGAATATTCCTGCCTATAACTGGTGGAATGAATGTTTGCACGGGGTAGGCAGAGCAGGGATTGCCACAGTATTTCCACAGGCCATTGGGTTGGCGGCCACTTGGAATGTCGACCTTCATCATCAGGTGGCTACTGTCATCGCGGATGAGGCGCGTGCTAAACATCACGAGTCTGTACGGAACGGAGATACTTCCATTTATACGGGTCTGACCTTCTGGGCGCCCAACATTAACATTTTCCGCGATCCTCGCTGGGGCCGCGGACAGGAAACTTACGGCGAAGATCCGTTCTTGACCGCCCGATTGGGCGTAGCCTTCGTCAAAGGGCTACAGGGCGACGATCCGACTTATCTGAAAGTGATTGCCACACCTAAACACTTTGCCGTGCATAGTGGTCCCGAACATGCGCGCGCCTATTTTGATGTACAGCCCAGTGAGCGTGATTTACGCGAGACATATCTCCCAGCATTTGAGGCATGTGTGCGTGAGGGCGGCGCTGCTTCGGTTATGGGGGCATATAACCGTTTCAATGGTGAGCCGTGTTGTGCCAGCCCGCGCCTTCTTACTCAGATTTTACGCGAGGAGTGGGGATTTGATGGATTTGTGTTCGCCGACTGCGGCGCTATCCTCAATATTTATAAATTCCATAAGGTGGTCTCGACTGCTGCTGAGGCGTCAGCGCTTGCTGTCAACAGCGGCTGCGATCTCGACTGCGGAGACACCTATCAGGCGCTCGGTGAGGCAGTCGAGCAGGGTCTGATTGACGAAACCACGATTGACACCGCGCTGGTTCGCGCCTTTGTGGGGCGTCACCGTCTTGGCATGTTTGATCCGCCGGAGCAGGTCGTTTACGCGCAGATCCCTTATAACGTGAACGACTCTGCCTCGAACCGTGCGCTTGCTTTACAAGCTGCGCGTGAGTCAATGGTGCTGCTAAAGAACGACAATCAGGTGCTGCCGCTGTCCAATAAGGTGCGGCGGATTGCCGTCATCGGCCCTAACGCTGATGAGGCCGAAGTCATGCTCGGAAACTATAATGGGGCAACCTCACACGGCGTCACACCGCTTGAAGGCATTCGCTTGAAGGCTTCACCCGGCACTGAAATCAGCTACACACGAGGATGCAGCGTGTTTAGCGCAGATGCCGCTGAAATGGCAGAAGCGGTGGCGCTGGCGCAACAGGCCGATGTCGTCATTTTTGTCGGCGGTCTGTCGCAGGCGCTCGAAGGCGAAGAAGGGCAGCACGACGGGCTGCCAGAAGGAATGGTCAGTCAGGGGGATCGCACCCGGATCGACCTGCCGGACAGCCAAGAGACTCTACTGAAAATGCTGCACGAGACCGGTACACCACTGGTGCTAGTCCTACTCAACGGCAGCGCTTTGGCTATCACTTGGGCGAACCAGCATGTCCCCGCTATCCTAGAGGCATGGTATCCCGGTGAGGAGGGCGGCAATGCCGTCGCTGAAGTCATTTTCGGTCACTATAACCCTGCTGGTCGGCTGCCAGTCACGTTTTATGCCGCGCTGGAAGACCTGCCAACTATAGAGAATTATTCGATGGCCGGGCGCACGTATCGCTATTTCGAGGGAAAACCCCTCTATCCCTTCGGCCATGGTCTGAGCTACACGCGTTTTGAGTATACCGATTTGTCGCTTGACCGGAATGCAATTAGTGACGATGAGACAGTCACTTTGTTGGTAAACGTTCGTAACGTTGGTGCGGTAGATGGTGATGAAGTTGTGCAAGTTTATGGCAGTGCCAATCAGCTTGGTTATCCCACGCTTTCACTGCTGGGTTTTAGTCGAATCCATCTACTACCGGGCGAATCAAAGACGATTGAAGTTAAGATTGCTGCCTCACAGTTTGCGCGTGTTTGCGATGATGGTAGCCGGGTTTTAGAAAGCGGCGCCTTCACCCTCTACGCTGGTGGTGGTCAGCCGCGATGGTCACAGGGCGTGGAATCAGCGATTCAGATCGAGCCGCGTGCCGCCCATAGCGGATAATTTGAAAGGTAATCCTCCCCGACTCGACGGACAGTAAAAATGTCGGCGGCCGAGTGCTGCTGAGGAGCATGTCCTGTCGTAAGGGGAGGAGCGCAAAAAGACTTACCTGTCCATTAATATTTGTCGCACTCGGGTGAAGTGGACGCCGACGGCTTGTGCAATCTGGCGGTAGCTCATGCCCTGTGCGCGTAGTTCGAGGATGCTCTGGCGCAGCGCATCCTTATCCGGGTCGCGGGGATCACTCTCGGTTGAGGTGGACAGCCGAATATCGAAGCGGAGTATATGCCTAGTTAACGGAACTGAGACCCTCAGGTCCAAGTTAATCAAACCGGTCATCCTGTGAGTAGGGTGGCCGGTTTTGCGTTACTGGGCGGTGGGGTAGGCGCTTTATCAGTGGTTTTCACATCCTAATAACGAGTAGCACAAATTATCAGAAAGTAGTATACATTAGAGAAAGTCATTGAATGGGTGACTTGTGTTTTTTTGATACATAGTTCAGGAGCTACAGATGAAACTCGGTGCATTTTCGATAAGTTTGACTGTCAAAGACATACAGTTGTCGAAGGCGTTCTATGAGAAGTTAGGCTTTAGCTTTTTTGGCGGGGATGAAACACAAAACTGGCTCATCATGAAAAATGGTGATGATCACATCATCGGGCTATTTCAGGGCATGTTTGAGAAGAATATTTTGACTTTCAATCCGGGGTGGGATCAAAACTCTAACCCGCTTGAGTCTTTTACTGATGTGCGCGACCTTCAACGAAAACTAAAAGCCGAAGGCATAAAATTTGAAACGGAAGCCGATGAAAGTACAAGTGGGCCAACCAGTTTTGTCGTTCTTGATCCTGATGGAAACCCAATCTTAGTTGACCAACATCGGAGCTAATTGAGGGGTGTGCATAAGTGCAGCTAGAGGCTAAAGCCATCTGGCTATCGGTTTTGAAGCCTGCTGAAGCAGGCTTTTTTTCAAGATTTCTCGCCTTATAGTCTCCTTCAGGGGGCTTCAAATGGCCGACGAACGCTTTAGCGTCTGGCGTCCAACGCGGCGATTCCATGACGGCCTTCCCGTAAATAATTTGATGCGTTTGCCCTAAATCTCAATGAAAATCGTATTTTTATTTCCAAACAAACGTGCTATCTTAGAAGAGTCCATACTTTTGGGTGATGTCCGTGCGCGTGTTCCTCGTGACAGCGTATTTCACCCGCGACTGCCTCGAGGTAATCATGTCCCGCACCCCCCGATCTCGCCATCTGATCAGCTTTATTTCGTAACTACTCAGCCCCACATGCACCAAGTGAAGGATTTTAGGGGTTGATTTTGCCTCGTTGGACGCCAGAACGGGCGGGAAAGCCTCGCCCCTACAGCGTCCGTCTGCCGATTCAAGCCCCCTGAAGGGGACTGTAAGGCGAGAATTTGTAACGAGCAGCCGACTTTAGTCGGCTTCAAAAAAGTAGCCGGAGGTTTCAGTCTCTGGCGTCGAACGGGTAAGATATCAAAACGGGCTTAACTTGGTGCATATCGACTTAACTACTCAGCCCCTACTTGAGGGAAGAAATGATGGCTGAGTAGTTACTTTATTTCTCTGATCACATTATTGTTTATCCTGTCCTTCAGCAGCAGTGCCGCCCCAACCATCGGCGCGGTCACGCCTACCAATTCGGTGATTGGCGGCATCGCCGATGACCAGATTGGGAGCAGTGATACGACCGTCTTGCCCAACGGCAATCTCGTGATTGTCAGTCCATTTTGGAACGGCGGGCGCGGCGCCGTGACCTGCCTGACGCCCGCCGAAGTTCAAGCCGGTGGGGTGGTGGTCAGCGCCGCCAATTCATTGACCGGCAGCGCCA
>Ga0163154_10004095_pt1 | contig 19475 bp, 23 predicted proteins | sample OliLakLV19MP9P1_FD_148649 | JGI IMG/M metagenome (GOLD analysis project Ga0163154, IMG submission 148649) | Freshwater microbial mat bacterial communities from Lake Vanda, McMurdo Dry Valleys, Antarctica - Oligotrophic Lake LV.19.MP9.P1 | ecosystem: Environmental > Aquatic > Freshwater > Lake >...
TGGGGAAGCGAGCCAACTGCTTGGCTCGCGTGAGGACTCGAACAGCGAGAGGTGCCGAGCATAGCGATGCGAGGCCTCGAGCTGGTGGTCAGCACAAGCCGAACTGGTGAGGCTTGTGCGAGACCGAGTCCTGAATTGAGCACAATCACCTACTGGGTCCCCCCGGCACTGATATGTACCCCATAAAGTGGACACACTTGTGGTGGTACCAATGTTTTCTTTTGTTAGAATTAACAAATAATAAAAGAACATGAGAACAACATTTTCAAATGAAGAGTTGGTGGAATTGAGAAAACATCCATGCGTATTTAGTTGCACTTCAAAGTCGATTAATTACACATACGAGTTCAAGAAACATGCCCTTGAAGAGTACGAGAAAGGATTTGGTACAAAAGAGATCTGGAAACAAGCTCGTTTCAATACAGGCAAGTGGAAGAAACATTACTTTAGACTGACAATTCGAGATTGGAAAAGAATAGTTCGTAGAGGAGATCTCTCTAGCTTGAACAATCAGGGAGGAGTTCAATACGATGATGGAGTAACCAAGGTACTCAAATCTGAGAAAGACAAAATCAAAAGACTTGAATTACAAGTTAGATATCTTCGGGCTGAAAACGATTTTTTAATCAAACTCCGGGCCAAAAGAGCGGAGTCAAACTCAGGCCGTGTGAGAAATACAAAATCATCAAAAAATTAAATGATGATACGAACATTCTTTGTGAATTAGCAGTTGTATCAAAAAATGGATACTACAAATGGCTGAAGCATGCAGATGAACAAGACAAGGATTACGATGACTACCTGAAGATCAAAGAAATATTTGATCGAGGTAAGAGCAAATATGGCTGGAGAAGTATTAAAATGAGGCTAGAAGCCATGAATCACAAGAAGATACAGAGAATCATGAGGAAGTACAATCTTGTTACTAAAGTGAGAAAAAGGAACCCATACAAAGCTATGATGAAGAAGAATATGGAACACAGGATATTTCCAAACAAACTTCAAAGAGAATTCAATCAAGTTGCTCCTTTCAAAGTCTTCTGCACAGATATTACATATATACCATTACAAAACAAATTTGTGTATCTTTCAGTCATCAAAGATATTGCCAGCGGTGAAGTGGTTGCCTGGAATGTTTCCTTGTATTTGGATATGGTATTAGTTACAGACACAGTAAAAAGAATACCACTTGAATCGTGTAAAGATATCATGATCCATTCGGACCAAGGATTTCATTACACAAATCCATCTTACATCGGGATTTTGAAGGAATTAGATATGATTCAGTCAATGTCAGGTAAAGGAAAATGTATCGACAATGCACCGATCGAGTCATTCTTCGGACACTTAAAGGACGAATTAGATTACAAGTTCTGTGAATCGTTTGAGGAACTGCGTTTGAAAGTCGAAGAGTATATGAGATACTACAACAACGAAAGAAAACAATGGACCAGAAACAAGATGACGCCTGTAGAATACAGAAATCATCTACTAAGTAAATTAGAGTGGCAGGTGGAAGGTTTACAAAGTGTCTACTAAAGAGGGTATGGATCACACAAGTGAGGAGTGAAGCGACGAACGATGTGAAGGGAGCAAGACACCTTCGTGCCTTGCGCGTGAGGACTCGAACAGCGAGAATTGCTGAGCATAGCAATGCGAGGCCTCGAGCTGGTGAGATTTGTGCGAGACTGAGTCTTCTCTGTCATCAGTAGTGGCTTCTTTCTCAATCTTTATTATTATGACAATAGGCTTGACATATATATCTTTATAGTATATGATTATACACGAAAGAAATACGTCGCGCTGCTTGACAATATGAAAAACTTACTAAAAACGCCGAAGCGGCCACTTAAGGTGAAAGCCGCTGTGGCAGAAGCGCCACAAGATCAACCTGCAACGACTCCAGAATCGGTTAAGCCACTCAAACTTGCGGTGGTCGTAGAACCACCCATGGTTTCGTCGACACCTACCTGTGACAACAAGGTCACGGAAATTAGGGAACGCCTCGAGGTAATCGAGAATGATCTCGATGAAATTCTCGAAGAGTTTCGTATCAAACCTACTCCTCACAATAATAGGGTAGATTTGATAAAAGAAACACGTCGCGAAATGATCATTGCGATGGAAGATATCGCAAAAATCCTGATAGATAAAACTCATTCCGATAAGAAGTACTCGGAATTGAATAACTTATTTGGGAGGATTAAGGGCAAGGGAGAGGAAGTTCAGAAACTCCTTGGAGAGGCTACTAAAAAAATCTCCGCACGAGCCCAGAAAACAGTCGGTAATGGTCCTCCTGCGCCGACTCCAGCATCAACACCCGCGCCTTCACCGGTGGTTCCGGTGCCGATGCAAACCTCGTCCGTCGACCTTTCGGTTAACGACCGAATCGAAAGGCTCGAGGAGAAACTGGTAAAAGTGACGACTCAGATCGCCGAAAAGGCGAACGCGTCCGACCTCACTGCCCTTTCGGGGCGAGTGAATGATGGTTTTGACCGTCTTATGAAGACGCTTGCCCCTCAAACACAGGCTCCAGTCACGGCAAAGGTTTTGACTCCGTCAGCGCCAGCATCAGTGCCAGCAGTATCAACACCTGCGGCACCCCCGACGGCTCCGGCTTCGTCAGCACCGGCATCAGTGCCAGCGCCGGCGCCAGTCAAACCCGCACCCGTGACACCACCACCAGCAACTACGTTGGTCGCACGGACAAACGAAGAGCCGAAGAAAAAGAAGAAGTCACGACGTGAGTCGGTAAACTTCTTTGCTCTGGTTCTGGGAATCGTCTTAGGGGTTTTGGCCCTAATCGCGATGTTCTTCTACGCAACCCGTAGCCAGACCATCGACGCCGAACGTATCGGCGCCTCGGACGCGAAATCGGCTGCAGTGGCCGAAATCGAAAACGCCCGGCGTCTCCAAATGGAGACAATGGACAAAATGCACAGCCTCCAACAGAACGTTGAAGGTTATCGGAGGCAGAAATTTGTTATGCCGCCTCCTCCGACGGCACCTGCACAAATCACGACGAACAAAGTCGTAAACAGTAGTACGACCAACGTGGTCGTGGTAACCAACATCGTTCAGGATAATTCTTCGATTGAACTTCACCCCACAGGGATCAGACAAGGATTCTACGTGGACGGGTACTGGTCACCCACCCCGATGCAAGATCGGTACAGTTACAAGGGATTTAACGGGTTCATCTATCCGCACTGAATCCCGTGGCGATAAGCCACAAAAACGCACACCCTGCACGTCTTCGGACTTGCAGGGTGTTTTTTTATCCTTATTTTAAGCCATATTTTAATAATCTTTAGCTTGACATTTAGCTTCAATAATGCTATTATTATGTGGTAACAGCTAGTGGTGTTCGAATGAATGCCACCTTGACAACTTCAGGAAACAACAATGACTACCTGAAAAGGTGGTCGCAATTAGAGGAAATAAATGAGCAACGGAAACGAATCGGGTAACGGAAACGAATCGGGTTCGGTAAATCTGAAACCTTTTGACAACTGGGTGACGGTGACAATCGTAGCCTCAATCATCACGGTGATTGGATTTGGAATCTTGCTGATTATCACCAGTCAGTCAACGACTTGGTGGTTTGGTGGGATCGGAATGACTTGTCTGGGAGCGCTGGCATGGATCTATGGTTTGACGGAATTCCCAGAAAATCCGCCGACTGCAGGAGCTCTATTCTGTTGGAATATTCCGATACTGTCGTGGTCGGAAGCAAAAAAGAAAAAAATTCAAATTGTAGTTGGTGGAAAAACTGTTCTTGCGAACTATTTCCCTTTCTACATTTCGGCCGTGCCGATAGACATCTCCAATAAGAACAAAGAGTTTCCAGTCTCTGTGCTTTCGGATGACAATGTTACACTGACAGGAAAAGTCTCAGTAACAGCTCGCCCGGACGGGGATGATATTCAAGACTATATTCAGGCGGGAGGGACGATTGAAGAAGGCTTCGAACAAATCAGAGACATAATAGCCACTAAGTCTCGGGAGCATGCCAGAGAACACAATCAGAAAGAATTGATGTCCGACGGTCAATTGATTGGTAAAAAACTCAAATTGGATATGGAGCAGGGATCGTTTGGTATTCACATCTTCAAGGTCAACGTTGTTATGGATCCACCGGAAGATGTCAAGAAAGTGATGCAGGGAATAGTAATAGAGAAATACCAGCGACTCAATGAACTAGCAGAATACTCAACAAATCTCAAGGCGGCCCAAGAGTTGCAAGATGCGTATGAGAATGATAAACATCGCTCTGCCAACCTACCTGTTCCCTCGCTCAGGGATTGTATCGAAGAGATCCTCGAGCAAAGACTGATCCGTGACGGAAAAGCCACCGGAATCAAGAACAAGGGTGGCACAACAATCAACATTCCGAAGGTATGAGAAACAAAAAAACAATGGCGGTGGTGGTGGTGGTCAGCATATTCATCATTGCAATCTGGTACAGATTGTCGACGAACGAGGGGGCAAAAGATTGGGTTACTGGTGTAACCCAATCTCCCACGGACATCGTGGAGGTTGAAGGTCATCCCGGTCAGTACCGAGTGCGTGGAGTTCAACCGCAAACTGTCCAGGGGACACAAAATCCCCAGACGTCGGTAGCGGCGAATCAAACCACATATCAAAATCCTATGCCAATCAATGATTGGCAGTGGAACGGGGTACAATGCTTTCAAGGAGGCATGAGAATTACTTGGCACATCTTGACCCCAGGAGTCTGGTGGCAAGTTCGGTTCGACGGGGACGATCGGACGATTATGGACCTGTATCCAAAGGATTGGAAAGCTCGGCAGCTGTTGGTTATCACCAACAGCTACAATCTCCAGGAATGGCGCATCAGACCTGGAAGCACAAACACCCACGCCCTTGTGGCATGGGAAATCACACCAGACACTGGTGTTCCTCCGCAATAGCAGAGGGTAATGCGCACAACAAGCCACAAGGTCTTCGGACCCTGTGGCTTGCTTTTTTTATACAAAGATGTGACTTGTCTCGAGCGGAGTCGAGAGACTTGTCTCGAGCGGAGTCGAGAGACTTGTCTCGAGCGGAGTCGAGAGACCTCTGTATCTATATTACTTCGCCAAATCGATAACAGTATTTGAGATAAAGTAAATTATCCCCCAAGCGGAAACCATTATGAACATCCCTATAGAACCCCAGAGAATAGTGTCCTTCCCTGTTTTCCTAGCCTCTGAATCTTCTGCACGGAAAACAAACTGTAAAACTCCGTAGACAAAAAACAAAACTGCCAATCCAAAGAGTAGTTGGATGATTGGGTAAACAATGTTGTCAATTATAGGATTTACTACATTGCCAAAGGCCGTCATGTCGACGGCCGCTTTAGCAAAATGAATGTTCAAAAGAGACAACATTTTTACTCAACAAAAGGAATCTGATTTGCAGGAATACCACCTCTATTTATATCGTTTCCAAGATTTGGAATAGCTTGATCGGTAGAAATAGTTTTGAAAGTATTAGTCAGAATATTGACTAGACCCCAGATAGAGACGATTACGAAAAGGCCAACTATACCCCAAATAATATTCATACCAGCCTCTTTTTTATCACTCTCACCGTGTATAAAATACTGGACAACATTCCATACAATATAGACAACAGCCAGAGAACCTAAGATATAGATAATGGTATTACCGATACCCAATAGTCTTGTTGATAAATTATTGACATTTGTAATAGGAGTCAGCGCTTGAGCAGAAACAACTGCTGGAATAACGAACACTAACGATGCAATGATTTTTTTCATAGTAATTTTATTAATAATTTATTATACTAGTACAATTATACATCCTACAAATCAACAAGCAAATACAAGTGTGGATTATTCAACATTACCATACGGAGGATCATTGATGCTGTTTTGCGAATTATAAAAATTCGTATCCGTATTCGTATTCGTATTATTTTTCGGATTATTGATAAAATCAGCATTAGGAAAACGATCTTTGGGAATATTCGGATCAGTATAAAAGGTGTTAACCAGAATATTGACCAGACCCCAAAGAGAAACAATAATAAAAAGACCAACAATGCCCCAAAGAATATTCATACCAGCCTCTTTTCTTTTAGCACTCTCACCGTGTATAAAATACTGGACAATATGCCAAATAATATAAATTACAGCTAATCCAACTAATAAATATGTGATAATGTTTCCAATCCCAGCTAATCTGGTTGCTAAATTATTGACATTGGAAATTTTTCCCAAAGCTTGTGCATAAGTAATACTTGGAATAAGCAGAGTTAATGTGGCAATAAATATTTTTTTCATAAATTATCTTGGAAATAAATTATTGATACCTGTCCAAGTCGTTGGACTTCCTGTACCAAGATCAAAAGTTGATATTAAGATGTTTACAATGCCCCAAATAGAGAGAATAACAAAAAAACCAATAACACTCCACATCACATATTGAGCAGCCTCACTCTTCTTAATTTGAGCGGGTTGAATAAAATACATTATAACATTCCAAACAAACATAATTACTGCAAAACCGACCATAAGAAGAAGGGCTTGATTGAAATATTCAGCAATTTTTGATATCAGATCACTAAGTTTCATATTGGTTTCGGCATTAGCAAAGCTCGGTAAAACAATTGCTGAGACTATGTAGACTGGAAGATATTTTTTCATTATATATTTATTATATATTATTTACCCTGCAAAGCATCGTTGGCACTCTGGATAACTGTTGGGCTTACGGTACCAGTTGCTGAAATTGTATTTATAACTATTTGAATAATAACGCGAGCCGCTATAACGATAGCTACTCCGATAACAAGCCACATTAATTGTTTGTGTAATTCTTTTATTTTTGAAGCGTTGCCAGTAGCGGCACTTGTAACATACTGGAAACCAACCCAGATGAAAGCTAGAACAGCAAATATTATTGCGATATAGGTTATTATTTCAATAAAAGCTTGAACCAGCGCACCAACAGAATCGATATCTGAACGAAGAGGATTTTGGAGGGTGAAGATGCCAGAGGATGGATTAGCTGGTGATGAAATCGGTTTAATTATATTCGTACCTCCTGAACTAGTACTATCTATTGGAGATGTACCTCCAGCTTGTGCATTAACAAAATTTGATGAACTAAGGAAAACAAATACCAAGAAAGTTACTATAAATTTTATTTTAATTTGATTTTTCATTATTTTAAATTAACTGCCCAACAATACTCCGAAACCTCTGGACCCTGTCAACCATTCCAAAATCTGATAAATAACAAACCATGCTGATAACATTATTATAAACCCCCACATCACAGCTGGGAAGATCTTGTGGGCTTTGTTTATATTACCCGGAACTCCTGTTACATAGAGAAAGCCAGCGTAAGTAAAACCAATGATAGCAATGAGTACACCGGCGATTATCGCTATATCTATCAAATGCTGTAATTGCAACATAAGACCTTGAAAATCACATGGAATATAACCTGGTATTTTGTTTGGATGATTATCTGGCAAAACAGGACCATCGCAGATTACTAATCTGAACTTGGAACTATTTATATTTTGATAGTCTGGATTTATTGTAGTTTTTGTTGAATTTATACTAGGATCTTTTATTGTATTCGTACCTCCTGAACTAGTACTATCTATTGGAGATGTACCTCCAGCTTGTGCATTAACAATATTCGAAACAAGAAAAACTGTAATAAGAACAACAGTAATCAACCTCGCTTTTTTTATTGTTAAAATCTCTTTTCTCATTTTATTGAACCTGCCTTAACTTCACATCATAAAGATCTCTTGCATCCTTGATTGCTTGTTCCACATTATTTTTGCCACTAGTTATATTTTGGATAAGACTGGCAAAGATTTGTTTTGACTGAGAAGCGTCAATGTCCAACCAAGTTTTGGAAACCAAAGCTGAGTTATTGAAAATAGTTATGTATGGATCATTTGAACCCAAAGCAATAACATCTCTACGGATAGATGGTGCGTACATGGACTGTGATAGTTTTTGAATGTTATTTACTTCGGTCAAGACAGATAATACCTGATAACTTGCATCGAGTCTCGGTGAAGCTCTAACCAAAGAAAAACCGTACATCTTAGCGTAACCGGCTTTTGTTCCACCTGTTCGTAATTGAGGTAGTGGGGAGACGTCAAAATTGAGGTTGACATTTTTATTTTTTATATCAGCCAAATCAGAAGCATAACTGATATATGTTGCTAACATTCCCGAAAGAAAAGTAGTTTTATCATTTGGCATTCCCCTGTTCCATGAATAATTGGGATTTGTTGGATCTGAAAATTGACTGAAAAATCTGAAAGCAGAAACAGGATTTGCAGAATAATAAGGATCGATAGTAGAGACGATGAAACCTTGCGAATCTCTAGCGGTAACAGGATTGCCTAGTTGAAGCAAAAGTGAACCTAAGATTTCTCTCGCATTTGTAATATTGGAAAAATCACCCATAGCTAAAGCTGATCTTCTGATATTTCCATTTTGATCTTTGCTAGTTAATTTTTGAACTATACCAGGTTTGAGATTTGTTCCTGTAAACTCATCCCAGTAACTAGGAAACTGGGCTATACCAGCAGAATTGAAAATATCTCGATTCCAATACATCACCAATGGATCTATAGTGAATGGCAGAGCGAGAATACCGTTATCAGTTAGATATATTTTAGCTTCATCGATGTAGGAATTAAAATAAGTATTTTTTGATAAAGCAGTGTATGGAATAATAGCCAGCTTGTTTAGTTGTGGCAAAAGCATTTCTGTTGGTAGTAGAACTGCATCTGGTCCTTGACCTAGAGCTAAAGCATTAACAAAAGCTGAAGAAAAATCCTCTGGTCTTTGTTGAGTGTAGGTAATTTTTAGACTTGATCCTGTAGAATTATTGAGATCTGAAAGATATTTATCGAAAATTGATGCTGGAAAAGTACCCCAAACAGTTATTTCAGGAAGAGTTGGAGTATTATTAGAACCTTTGTATAAAGCAAAAGAAGCCGCGCCACCAATAATTGCTATTATAAATACCGCTAAAACTGTAATTTGGAATTTAGTCATGTTATAGCAATAATATCATCTTATTAGTACCAAACCATAATGATGGTCACCGGCATTGAAAGATTGTTCTAGCTTGAAACCAGCCTTCTCAAATATCATTTGAGCTTTGCTTGAAGTGACCAGTGTCTTTGGACTTGTGGCTGACATTTCACTCCAGTCTACGAGTAAAATTTTACCTCCAGGTTTGAGAATTCGTTTTATCTCTAAAATAAAATCATCTGGCTTTTCTATTTGAAATAAAATATTAGAAGCAATCACTCTGTCAGCAATTGATTCACCAAGTTTTGTACCACCAATTTTTTCACAATTACCCCAAATCACTTCTATATTTCGAAGACCGTTCAAAGTACCAATAGATCGAATCCTTTCAAGGAGATCTTTTAAGACATCTACAGCATAAACTCTACCACTAGATCCAACTCTTTTGGCCGATTCAAATGTATAAAAACCTGATCCAGCTCCTAGATCAACAACTTTCATACCATCTATTAGTCCCAACTTTGATAGATTTAAGGCAGGATCTGAAAACATGCTTTAATTATATGGGAAAAGTGTGCAAAAGTGGATAGCGATTTGGGGACAGCGTAGACGAGGGTAACCCTAGACCTCACTGTTACAAACAAATCAAACTAGCAAGTGAGTCACCATCGCGAAGTTTCATCACTCTCACACCTTGAGTTGAACGACCGAGTGTTGGAATTTCTTTGAGATCAACACGAATAACCTGACTTTTCTTGGACATTGCTACAATCTCTTCGACATCATCAGTTACAACTTTTGCACCTAGAAGCTCGCCAGTCTTGGCAGTAATATTCATAGTTAGAATACCCGAACCACCACGATTTTGAGTTTTATATTCAGAGAGGTCAGTTTTCTTACCATAACCGTTGGCGCTCATAACAAACAAAGCTGGATTCTTGGCTTCTTTTGAAACAACGTCAGCCGAGATCACCGCATCAGTCTTGTCGATCTTGATAACACGGACACCGGCAGCATTCCTACCCATCTCTCTAACATCGCTTTCTTTGAAACGAATAGACTGACCCTGTTTGGTTGCTAAAACAATCTGATCATTTTTTGAAGCAAATGATGCTGAGATAAGTTCATCACCAGCTTCCAGCTTGATCGCTATGAGGCCAGAACGTCTAACATCACGGAAATGATCGGCTGAGGACTTTTTGCCAGTTCCCATCTTGGTTACCATCATCAGATTGAGATCTTCGGCAGATTTCTTGTCTTTTGGCATTGGTAGAATAGAAGTGACTTTTTCTCCATCGGCAAGAGAGATAAAGTTCATGATAGATTTGCCTTTTGTAGCACGCCTACCTTCTGGTATATCGTACATCTTTATTTGATAAGCCTTACCCATATCAGTAAAGAACAGTAGATCATTGTGGGTTGTAGCAAAAATAAGATGGGAAATAAAATCTTCTTCTTTTGTATCTAGATCGACAACTCCGACACCACCCCTCTTCTGTTTGCGATATTCATCTGGATTGGTGCGTTTGATATAACCGCCTTTAGTCAAAACCAGTACTGATTCTTCATCAGGGATCAAGTCTTCTGGGTTGAAATCCTTGACACCGTGTTTGACAATCTTTGTTCTGCGATCATCGCCGTATTTTTCTTTCATTTCCAAAAGTTCAGCCTTGATGAGGGCGCGGACTTTCTTCTCGCTACCCAATATTTCTTTGAGACGAGCAATGAGATCTTCGATTTCTGCCAATTCATCCAAAACTTTTTTTCTTTCCAAACCAGCCAACTTTTGTAACCTCATTTCTAGAATAGCAGTGGTTTGTTTGTCACTAAACTTAAACTTCTTCATCAGTCCAGCATGAGCGTCAGCAACATCTTTGGATGCACGAATGAGGGTGATTATCTCATCGATATGATCTAGAGCTTTTTTCAAGCCCAATAAAATGTGTTCACGATCTTCAGCCTTGGTAAGGTCGAACTGAGTACGTCTGCGGATAACTATAATTCGATGTTTGATAAATTCTTCTAAAAAAGACTTGAGGGCAAGGGTGTGTGGTATGCCATCGATCAAAGCAACCATGTTTACATGGAAAGCATCTTCGAGTTGAGTATGTTTGTATATGAGATTTAAGACTTTTTCTGGATATGAACCTTGTTTGAGATCTATTACAATCCTAATATCTTCACTTGATTCGTCACGTAATGCTTTTACCCCATCTATCACTTTGTCTCGTACAAGATCAGCTATACGAATAATGAGTTCAGCTTTATTTACCCTATACGGAATGGAAGAGATAACAATCTGATACATGCCTTTTTTGTCTTCTATAATTTCTGCTTCACCACGAACTGTAATACCTCCACGACCAGTTGAATAAGCGTGGCGAATATCTTTTTCACCATACATTATTGCTCCAGTGGGAAAGTCTGGGCCTTTTATAAATTGCATCAAATCTTCGGTGGTGGCATCTTTATTTTCCAAAATATGAACTGTAGCATCGACAACTTCACGAAGATTGTGCGGAGCAATGTTAGTAGCCATACCAACAGCAATACCAAGTGTTCCATTTAGAAGTAAGTTTGGCACCGAAGAAGGTAAAACTATCGGTTCTTGACGAGTGCCTTCATAATTTGGTCTAAAATCAACAGTATCTTTGTCTATATCTCTTAACATTTCCGAAGAGATGCGAGACATTTTGGCTTCGGTATAACGATCCGCAGCAGCACCATCACCATCCAAAGAGCCAAAGTTACCTTGACCAATAGCTAATGGATAACGCATTCGGAAAGGTTGAATAAGATTTACTAGAGATTCATAAACAGCCATCGTACCGTGTGGATGATAGTTACCCGTTACGTCTCCAACAATTTTTGCAGATTTACGAGTCTTACCACCGGGTGAAAGGTTGAGTTCGTGCATTGTATAGAGAATACGACGATGAACTGGTTTCAAACCATCACGAATATCTGGAAGAGCGCGGGCAGTGATAACTGACATAGCATAATCGAGATACGATTCACGCATCTCGGTTGTTATACTTCGTTCAATAATCCCTTTATTTTCCCTAATATCTATAGGTGATTCGTCTGTTTTCTTGGCCATATTCTCAGTATTCTATCAGAAATAAACTGAATTACAATGATTTATTTTCTTCCAGGCTTAACTTCTATATTACTATAGGTAATTTTCTTGGGGCCAAAAACCATGTCCTTAATATCAATAAAAAGAGAAGCGACACTTGCTGTAAGCGACTGACTTGGTGTGGCAACTTTATTTACTACACTTGCCAAATTTTGATTTGTTGGTGAATTGGGAAAAGAAAATGAGCTTATCCAAAACACAAAAATAATGGCGGTGATACCAAATGAAATGAAAAAAGAATATCGTTTGCGAATATGTTCAGGCTTCTGGCTCAAATTATTGAAAAAAGATTGTAATGACATATTATTGTATGTTAATTATATCACAAATGTCTGAGGGTAACCCTAGACCAAGTTGGTCTAGGGTTACCCTCAGACTCGTCTGTTAAACTTCAGCAGAAACAACCATAACTTCAGCCTCTTTTCCATCCAAGTCTTTCTTTTTTAGAGTTAGTTTTGTTTCTGGTTTTGGATTATCACCAGCTTCTTTGAGAAAAGCCTTGAGTTTGTCCTTCCCTTTTTCTTCATCGTAAAGTATTGGAATAATAATTTTAGGCTCAATCGACACGGCTAACTTATAAGCTTGTGCAGGTTCCAAAACTCCCTCTCCACCAATTGGTACAAACAAAATATCTACCTGATCTATTGCCTCATCAGAAACTTTTGGCATTTCGGGAGTATTGATAGCGCCCAAGAAACAAATATTCATCCCTTCTAGTGTTACAGCGTATATTGTATTGATGCGCTTTTCATTATCATAATTAGACTCGGATGGAAGACCTTTTATAAATACTTCTCTGACTTCATATTCTCCCGGACCAGAAATAACGAAGGGCTTTTTCTCACCAAATGTTACCTGTTCTACTCCATTCATGTCTTGATGATTGATGCTGGACAAAACAACGTCTGCACCAAACTTCGAAGACTTCAAAGACGAATCTTTGGAAATTGGATTGAAAGCGAGTATTGTATCGCCAAATTGAACTTTTACGAATGCTCCACCTAAATATGTAATTATCATAGAAGTAATTTAGCATAATTATGTTCTCGATGCGAGAATCGTGTTAGGTCAGACCTTGCAACTAGACAAAACCCCCTGTAAATGCTAGATTTTCTCTACACGGTAATGTTATTTGGGCCGTTTTAATAGTCTCGCGTTATCCCGCAATTAATATTATTAGTCTAAAAAGCGGAGCGGAGACACTTATTTATGTTTAAAAAATTAAAAGAAACTTTGGTTGGAAAGAGTGAAGTAGAGACAAAGACAGAAACAGAACAAGTAGAAAATGCAGACGAAGTCCAAAATGTTCGTAGTTCAAAAAAATCTTCCGATTCTACAAAAAAAACTGAGACTGGGGCTGCAAAAAAGATGGAAGGTGATATGGAACTTACCGATGAGCAGAAATCTAGCTTCATGGGTAAACTATCAGAGACAATGAAAAATCCTCCAATAATTGGGGATTTAATAGAAGGTCCAGTTATTGCTGTTGAGAAATCATCTGTATATATAGACTTAGCACCATTTGGAACAGGTATTATCTATGGTCGTGAATTTATCATCGCTCGTGATGTTATCAAAAAAATAAACGTTGGTGATGTTATTGCTGCAAAGATCGTCGATACCGCACACAAAGAAGGTTACTACGAACTTTCCCTCAAAGAAGCTCGTCAGGCACTTATCTGGAATGAAGCAGAAATTGCTATTAAAGAAAAGAAAGTTCTTGATCTATTGGTCAAAGAGGCAAATAAAGGTGGTCTTCTCATAGAATGGCAAGGTATTCTAGGTTTTCTACCGGCTTCCCAACTCAAAACTGATCACTACCCTCGGATTGCCGATGGTGACAAAGATAAGATTTTGGATGAGTTAAAGAAATTAGTTGGTACACGTTTGCAAGTAGCTATCATCACCGCTGATCCAAAAGAAGGTAAACTAATCTTTTCCGAAAAGGGTTCCGAAACAAAAGAAAAAGAAAAGATCGTTAGTAAGTATGAAATCGGAGATTCAGTTAGCGGTACGATCACTGGTATCGTTGATTTTGGTGTATTCGTAAAACTAGAAGAGGGTCTAGAAGGTTTGATCCATATTTCCGAGATTGACTGGGGTCTAGTAGATGATCCTCGCAACTTCGTCAAAGTTGGTCAGAGTATTAAAGCCAAAATTATCGAGATCAAAGATGGTAAGATCTCTCTGTCACTCAAACAATTAAAACCTAATCCTTGGACTGAAGCTAGTAAGAAATATCAAAAAGATATGGCTGTTTCCGGAGTTATTATCAAATTCAATAAGCATGGCGCTCTTGCATCTATAGAAGAGGGTGTCTCCGGTCTTGTCCATGTTTCTGAATTTGGCTCAGAAGATAAGTTACGCAAAAATCTAGAACTAGGTAAAGCTTATAATTTCAAGATCACTCTATTCGATCCAAAGGAGCAAAAGATGGCTTTGGCGTATACTGGAGAGAAGAAGGTTTAGATTTAATGGGTATTGATAAAGTGTTGTTATGGTGCTATTTTTAGGCTAGAACATAGCACTGAAAACAAGTAAAAAATAAAGGATTAGAGGATGCAAGAACTAGTGTTTCTGAAAAAATGCACATATTAAGACCGGTAAACTTTATAATGTTTATTGAATCGAATTTTTCGGTAATTTTCTACCCATAAGGACACTCGAAAAGCACTTGCACTTGGTTGGCACAGTGCTTTTTTGATGAGTGGGTTAATACCCTAATTAAACACACTCATCGCCTTCTCTCTTCCCTCTTTAATTATCACAAGAATCGCCTCAGACACAGTCTTCCCTACTTTTTTCAAAGCCTTAATTTCATCTTCTTTAAATTTTCCTAGAATGAACTTTTCAACCTTCTCTTCACCGTTGATCAACTTTGCATTACCTTTTGCATTTTCTGGAGCGGTACCGATGCGAATACGAACAAAAGCCTCGGTATTTATCGATTTTATAATAGATTCCAAACCATTATGTCCACCAGAACTGCGATTGTAAGAGATTCTAATCTTTCCCAAAGGTAAGCTAAAATCATCATAAATCACGATTAATTTTTGTGCGGCTTTAATATTTTTTACTAAAAGCGCAATCGTTTTACCAGATAGGTTCATAAAAGTAAGTGGTGCGATCAAAGTCACTTTTTCATTACTGATTTTTGCTTGACTAGTTTCTGCATTCAGTTTTTTATTAAACACAAATTCATCTCCAAACTCTTTTTTGACTGCATTCAGAACAATTCGACCAGTATTGTGCCTAGTTTTCTCATATTCTGACCCGGGGTTACCCAATCCTGCAATAATGTATGCCATAGTGATTTCAGTGTATACTAAATAATCATTTGTGTAAAAGGGTTTTTTGTACTATAATACAGCAATATGGAGCCAAATACTGCTAATAATAAAGATAAAAGGGCTCATTTACGGACTAATATACTAGAATGGATCAAAGTTATCATCATAGCTCTTATTATCTCTATTCCCATTAGAGTCTTTGTTGCTGAACCATTTATTGTCGATGGAGCTTCAATGGACCCAACTTTTACTACTGGTCAATTCCTAATGGTAGATCGTCTGACCTACCGCCTCAAAAACCCAAATCGAGGTGATGTTATTGTATTTAGATATCCAAATAATCCAAGTACCTACTATATAAAGAGAATAATTGGTTTATCTAGTGAAACTATTAGTATAAATAACGGCAAAATTTCTATAAGTAATTATACAACATCAAACACCAATGCTAGTTCAACAATTATCTTAAATGAGCCTTATGTAAAAGATCCTCATCGTTCTTATGAGGATTTTAATGTTGTTTTGAAATCAAATCAATATTTTGTAATGGGAGATAATCGACTAGAAAGTTCTGATTCGAGAGTTTGGGGACCGGTCGAAAAGAATTTAATTATTGGTAGACCTGTTATGAGACTTTTTCCTATAACAAAATTATCTGTTTATCCGGGCGAATATAATGAAAAATAATATGAATAAAAATAAAATCAAAAAGAGTACTGTTTCGAAATTTATCGCTTATGATAATTTAGATAAAATTGGAGAAATAGCGGTTTATTATGGCTTTACACCAAAAAAAAGTCCCGTTGTATCAAAAGTAGATCTTGATGTTGTAAAAGATATTATTAGTGGTGACTACATCGATGATCAAACTGAGGATCATAACAAATTAGCTCTACATGTTGAAGAGAAAATTGCCTTAATGCGAATGTATAATGATGAATGTTTACATAACGGCCCCCAACCTGTTATGTTATATTTCAAAGATCCATACAAAGGCTCTAATAATCATCCCTTTGCTGATTTAGAAATTCTGGGCATATCTGGACCAATTGCTGAAGCAACCTTGATCCAAACAGCTAGAATTATGTTAAAAGAAGAAGGTTACGAATCTACGACAGTAGAGATTAATTCTACCGGCGACAAAGATTCACTGGCTCGGTTCTCGCGTGAACTGACTGCTTATTATCGAAAACACATCAATGAGATGTCAGCTAATTGTAGAGAACTTTTCAAAAGTGATCCGTTTGAACTTTTGGTTTGCCAAAATAAGGATTGTTTAGAATTGAATAGTAAAGCACCAAGGGCTTTGGATTACTTATCTGAAAGTAGTAGACGTCATCTAGAAGAAATCTTAGAATATTTAGAAGCACTCAAAATTCCATATAATGTCAATAATAACTTGGTTGGCAATCGCAAATATTGTGGAGAAACAATATTTACTATTGTAAACGGTGATAATGCTTCGAAAGATCGCAAAGTTATCGCTGTTGGAATGAGATATAGCAATATTGCAAAAAGGTTGGCAATGAAAAAAGATATTCAAGGTGTAGGTATTTCCCTTTTGATCAAGAATGGTAAAAATGACAATCGCAAACTAGTAAAGAAAATGAAAAAACCAATCGCTTCCTTTGTTCAACTTGGTCTACAATCTAAACTTTTATGTTTAGAAATTATTGAAAATTTGAGAAAATCAAAAATTCCACTTTATCTCTCATTGGCAAAAGACCGACTTGGTGCACAAGTTTCCTCCGTTGAAAAATATCAAACTCCTTATGTTATTGTAATTGGCAAAAAAGAAGCGGTGGAACGCACTGCTATTGTTCGTGAGAATGATAGACATTCACAAAATATTATTACTCTTGAGAATCTTCCGAAACATATGAAAAAGCTGGAGGCGGATTATTTAAGATGAGTTAACAAGGACGAGGGTAACCCTAGCCCACTGGGCTAGGGTTACCCTCGTCCTTGTTAATCGAATTTGCAGAAAAACTCCTGTCATGCTATCATTTTTCTATGATAAACGTAGAAATAATAAAGAATTCTGGTGAAAACGCCTTAAGCGTTATTCGCCGTTTTACTCGCAAAGTTCAAGGTTCTGGCATTATTCCTCGCGTCCGAAGTCTTCGCTCAAGTACACGTGTTCAATCAGAATACAAGGTCAAACAGCGAGCACTCAAACTTATGAAACGTAGAGAAGATATGAATGAACTTATCAAGCTCGGCAAAGCTCCGGCTAGATCTGAACGTGGTGGAAAGAGAAAATAATAAATGGCAATTGTTAAGAACAATTTTTCCATAATTAACGAAAACGAAGAGAAGCTTCCTAAAATCCCCTTTGCGGAGATTAAGGAAGCTTCTTTGGGTAATAACTACTCTCTTTCAGTTATTTTTACCTCTTCAGCTAAAATTAAGAAGTTGAATCTGATTTATCGAGACAAAAAAACTTCTACTGATATCTTGAGTTTTCCATTAAATAAAAATGAGGGTGAAATCTACATTTCTCTTTCTGAAGCAAAAAAAGAAGCAAAGAAATTTGACCGTCAATTTGATAATTTTATAGGATTTTTATTTATCCACGGCTGTGTCCATTTGATAGGATATGATCATGGTAGTACAATGGAGAACATAGAAGTGAAATTGAGAAGAAAATTCGATATTTAATTCAAATTCAGTTCTTTATCTCCACCATGTCCCGAAATATAATAACCGGAATAGACGTCGGTACATATTACGTCAAAGTCATAATTGCAAATGCTAAAGAGCGTAATGAGAAAGGCTTGCCGAAAATTATCGCATCCGGTATGGCCGAATCACGCGGTCTTCGACATGGTTACGTAACTAATGTTCGTGATGTTGCTCAAAGTATAAAAAAGGCTGTAGCAATAGCTCAAGAAAAAACCGATATCAAAATTAAAAAAGCTTTTATTGGTATTTCTGGCATCGGCTTATCTGGTATAACAGTTAATAGTTTTGTTATGACCTCGCGCGCCGATGCTGAGATTACAAGTTTAGATCTCAAAAATCTTCATGAGCAATGCGAAAAAGATATACCTAAATCCGACATCGCCAACCGTAGAATTATTTATGATATTCCATTACAATACAAAATAGATGGCTTCCCTTCTCTTGGCTCACCAGAGGGGATGAAAGGTAACAAGATTGAACAAAAAACTTTGTTTATCACTTGCCTTGACCATCATGTTACTGATCTTATTTCCGCTGTTAATGAGGCTGGTATTGAAGTTGAGGATATAATGGCAGCACCACTTGCGGCCGGTTTCGTCACCCTAACAAAATCCCAAAAAATTGCCGGCTGTATCTTGGCCAATATTGGTGCAGAGACAGTTTCAATTTCAGTTTTTGAAAATAATATTCCCAGCTCAATTGAAGTCTTTCCTATTGGTTCGACAGACATTACAAATGATATTGCTCTTGGTTTAAAAGTTCCACTCGAAGAAGCTGAACAAATAAAAATTGGTGTGATAACCAGTAGTTCATACCCACGCAAAAAACTAGAAGAGATCATTGCAGCTAGATTGTCAGATATTTTTGAATTAATTGAAGCCCATCTGAAAAAGATTGGTAGAAATGGACTATTGCCTGCCGGGATTATTATTACCGGAGGAGGTTCGGGCCTGGCCTCTGTTGATACTATTGCAAAAATCTACCTAAAGCTTCCCTCTAGGATTGGCTCAATCGGTCACCTTGATTCAAAATCTTCTTTCAAAGATGCTACTTGGGCAGTGTCATACGGTCTCTGTATCTGGGGTCTTCACGTAGAAGAGAGTCCTGAAATAGATAATTCTTCTTTAGTAATAAAAAAGGCTTGGAAGAAGATCATCGCTGGAGTAAAGCAATTTTTGCCTTAATTATTCATTATTTCTATGGTTTTACCTGGTCATTTAGCGGGTGGATATATTACAACAACAATTATTCTCAATAATTTAGTTGTACCATCATCTGTATTTTTGTTTTCAACTAATGAACTTACAATCTTATATTT
>Ga0163154_10004097_pt1 | contig 19469 bp, 20 predicted proteins | sample OliLakLV19MP9P1_FD_148649 | JGI IMG/M metagenome (GOLD analysis project Ga0163154, IMG submission 148649) | Freshwater microbial mat bacterial communities from Lake Vanda, McMurdo Dry Valleys, Antarctica - Oligotrophic Lake LV.19.MP9.P1 | ecosystem: Environmental > Aquatic > Freshwater > Lake >...
GTTGTAACAGGGAGTTCAACTGCAAGCGCGGCAAACCCAAAAGCCCCCCCGACAGCCCCGGAGGCCCCAGCAAAAATTTTGTGCATGAGATCTGCCGACTTTTTCTTTTTACGATTGTCGAGCGTGAGCACCGCAAATTCTAGCGCTGCTTTCAATGACTTTTCAGTGACCTTAGTGATGACTTGAGAAACGCCTGAAGGCAGAGATTTGATAGCGTGTTCCAATGGGGTTCCGATAATGTTAGCCAATTTGGCTGCGACAGTTGGAGAAACGACATAGGCCTTTGCAACTTTCAGGGCCTCAAGATCTTCGTCCCTAATGAGAATTTGTTGATTGTCCATCGCGAATAACAATAGCCTCCTCGAGTGCTACGGCAAACTCAGAAAGCAATTTTGTGGTTGCGGCTTCGTCTAGTCCAGAAGGATGATATTGTGCGGTCACTTCCCCGAAAATAGAAATGAACGCCCAGCGTTGGTTAACTCCCTGGAACAACCTGTCGGTCGTGCTCCACAATGAACGTTTCCAGTGTTTAGCCGTGGACCGACCGTGACCACTAAACCAATAAAGATCAACCAATTTACGGGTCACTTTTTGATTGAGATTCAAAATATCATTTCGTTCAGCTGTAAGGCGGGTCACCTGAAACGAATTTGACCCAGCTCCAATCGGCAGGATCATTTCATCACCTATATTCCAGCCTTGTCCTGGTAAGCAATATTGTGGCCGATGAATGCTACGAGCTTCGGCGCCGCTCACTACAGCGGTAACGAAAATCTGAAGGCCGCGGGGGTCCGTGTAAAGTTTCTTGGAGAGTAAGGTGTCCTCCGGAAGTACTTTTTTCTCAATATCAGATACAGGAATTTCGCGTCCTACAAACGAGCCAATCGTCGCAGGTAAGGGCACCCGCACAGGGGAAACCATATCATTTTTAACCTCGCCTGTCAGTTTCACGACAAGAATTGTTCCGACGAGAAGGAGGATGACCCCAAGGTAAGAAAGATTTTCTTTCCATCGGTTTCGCACAGGCGCGGGCAATGTTTCGTTTTGAACGATGGGTTTTTCGAGGTCCATGAATTGGGGTAATATACTCTAAAATTCTCACAGTTCAATAGTGTGAGTCACCGTCATCTTTTGAGCTTTAGGTTCATGTGTTGGCGAGGCACCGGACGTCGGATCCTTTCCGACTTATACCAGTCGTCCTTCTCGTTGTAGCCTTGCGCATCTACTCCTACTATCATGCTCCATATAATCACAGGACACCCAGCTACATCTTCGGCTAGATGGGTTCTTTTCTCTCCACTATTATTTACAGGACAAAATTTTATGATTCAAAATCACTTAACTTGAACTCTAAGCCCGCTATGGTTCGAAGATAGTTTTGAGTTCCAGACTTTGAATAAAAAGCATTATTGATAGCTATCCTTTTAACTGCTGGCGCTTGATCAAGTTGACCATTTTCTTTTAAATCGTTCATTAATTCCAGAATAGCAGAACCAAACCCGCAATGCGCCTGGTGCTCTTCGATTGTAATGATCTTTTTGTACTTTTTAAATAAAGATAAAAGCTGCGAGAGATCGATGGGCTTAACAAAGGGAAAACTGTATAAAGACGCTTTTAATTTATTTTGGCTAATGTACGTTGCAGAATATTCCAGCATGGCCCCTGAGGAAAAAACTGCCACATCACTGCCATCAATTACATTTAAAATATCACCTGGTTTAATTTGCTCAACAATTTTGCTATATTTTTTATGAACCTCCGGTTCGCCTGCTTTACCTATCCTGATATAACAAGGTCCAGCATAAGTCGAAGAAAAACGGGTAATTGCCCTCATCTCGTCAGGGTCTCCGGGCGCGCACACGGTCAGATTAGGGATGGTTCTGAGCATTCCTATCTCTTCTGTGGCATGATGAGAAGCTCCGAGAGACGCATAGGCATATCCGCCACCAACGGCAATTATCTTTACACTCACATTATGGTAACAAATATCGTAACGGATCTGCTCCATGCATCTTAAGGTTGGAAAATTGCCAATCGAATAAATGTAAACATTGTAACCTTCCATTGCCAGGCCTGTTGCAATGCCTGCCATATTTTGTTCGGCAATTCCGACATTTAAAAACCTTTCAGGAAAAAGTTCGGCAAAAGGTTCAACCACGCTAAAACCAAGGTCGGCAACAAGTAAGAATATCTTGTCGTTTTTTTTACCCTGTTCTATCAGCTCTTTTACAAACGCCGTTCTCATTTTAATTAAGCTCTTTTATCGCCTGTATATATTCTTCTTCGCTTGGTGATTTGTAGTGCCACAATAATTTGTTTTCCATAAAGCTAATACCTTTGCCTTTGATAGTGTTACAAATGATCACTTTAGGCTTTGGATTGGTATTATCACAGGCTTTAAAGGTATCTAATAACTGTTTATGGTCATGGCCGTCAATTTCATAGGTTTCCCAATTGAAGGCTTCAAATTTTTTAAATAAAGGTTCAATGTCAATGATGTCTTTTACAAAACCAAAGCTTTGTATTTTATTATAATCCACAATAAGAATTAATTTTTTCAATTTTAATTGAGGCGCAAGTAAAATTGATTCCCAGTTCGATCCCTCGTTAAGTTCTCCATCACTTACGAGACAATAAGTTTTCCAGTTCTTGTGTTTTTTTTCTGCTGCTAGCGCAAGGCCACACGATACCGGAAGGGCATGCCCTAGACTCCCCGCGGATATCTCAACGCCCGGGACGTAGTGGCTGGTATGGGCTAAAAAAATACTGCCGTTGGCGGCGTAAGTATCCAGTTCTTTTACATCAAAAAATCCTTTTAAGCCTAACGCAGCATACAGAGACGTGCAGGCATGGCCTTTTGAAAGTAAAAACCGGTCGCGCAAATCCTCTTTTGGTGATTCTGGATCAATATTTAAAATATCATTATACAAAACGGCGAGTATATCAGCCATTGACAGTGCTCCGCCAATATGCGAGGCCTTGGTTTTGTAAACCATTTCTATTGTGGTTTTCCTAATGGCTTTGGCGAAGGATGCAGAAGTTTGAATTTTAAGTGAATTGATTATAGGACAAATTTGGTTATTTGTTGCTGGTGTTTTGCGGGATGAAGAAAAATATAGTTAGTTTCCGTTGTGCTTTCGGTTACTTCTTTTATTTCCTTTAATTTATCTCCTGCAACAACGTAACATTTATAAGCTATATCGGTAAATAATTTTATGATGTCATTTGGATGATAGTCGAACTTAACCGCCCATTTTCTAAGCATTTCAGTAAAAATGATCGGTTTTTGTTCGCTGAATGTTTTAATTCCCCCTTTAAAAACAAAGTACTCAGCCCCTTCAACGTCACACTTAACAAAATCAAGATTAGTAATCTTATTATCTGCAATAAAGTCGTCAATAGTAGAAGCTTCGCATTCAACTTTAATTGCTTCAGCGTTCTCCATGATGTTCCTTGACGAGGAAGCGACCGTATTTGAAGGTGAGTAAAAAAAAGTTAATACCTGTTTTTTATTGGTCAGGGCAAAATTGTTCAATAGGATATTGTCGCATTTATTGAGATGAGCATTTTCCTGGAGTTGTTTAAATGTATCTGGCAATGGTTCGAAGGCATATACTTTGCACTTCTGAAGGTTTTTAGCGAGGTGAATAGAATACCACCCTATATTTGCTCCAATATCAAAAACTGTTGAACCATCCTTTATCAACTTATAAATGATCTCAGAATCGGCCTGTTCATACAGATCAAAATTAAAAGCTTCAACAGGTGCGGTTCTTTTATCGTTCATGTCGCAAATGAACTGAGCGCCACCCTTGTGATACTTTGTTGCGGCTGAGGTATAAATGACCTTACCATTATAAATCTCAATTTTAGCGATCTCGGTTTGGTTTAAGTTTTTAGAAAAATCAAATAATACTTTATGAAAATTATGCATTTCCGAAATGAAGTCAGCTTTTGAAACTTCACCTACTTTAAACTTCTCTTTGAAATCTTTTATCACCATAATCAACTGAAACTTTTTACTGTTCTTTCAAAACCTTCTCTGGCTGATACTTGAGGTTGCCATCCCAGTGCACTTAATTTGTGTATGTTAGGTGAATTTCGGGACATCGGGCTTTTTAAATAGGTGTTAACACCCGCAGGCTTATTAAGAATAATTTTTAAGTTCAATTCTGGTCTTATGTCAAGGATGATTTTAGCGAGTTCCAAAATACTGTATTCTTCGGCTGGATTGCCAACATTATAAGCGTCCCCATCCTTGCCATTTAAAAGAACTGTAAAAAAAGCGACTGTAGCATCGGTTAAATAACAAAATGCTCTTTGTGCCGATCCATCGCTGTTTAAAATAATATCTTTTTTAGAGATCACATTTGAAACAAAGTCGGCAAACACCCTTCCGTCATCCAACTGCATTCCGGGACCATAGGTATGAAAGGGTCTTACAATTTTAGCCTTTACGCCATACTGGTGCAGGTAACTTACACAAATAGTTTCGCCCATCCGTTTACTTTCTCCATAGCATGATCGAACCTTTGCGGGGTCTAAATAACCAAAGGTGGTTTCAGATACGGGCATGTCTTTTTCAGGCAGTTCGCCATAAATCTCCCCTGAGCTAAAATACAAAAACGATTCGGGCTTATTTTTTACTGCAAGTTTTGCCAAGTTAATGGTGCCTATCACATTGGCGCTTAGCGTGCCTACAGGGTCAATACCGTAGTATTTTGGACTGGCCTGACTTGCCGCATGGATGATGTAATCAATTTTTTCGTCAATAATGATCTCATCACAAACATCCTTTACAACGATTTTTAAATTATTATTTGCCAGAAGGTGGGAGAATCTTTTCTGGGCCTTTTTATTATTTCTTACCAGGGCAATTACTTTTACATGAATGTTATCAAAAACATTGTTTAGTTCAACCAGGGTCTCAACCATATATGCAGGCAAGAAACCATTGGCGCCCGAAATTAAAATAGTTTTGTCGCGGAACCTTTCCCACCCAGAAAAGCTTTCGATTATTTTTTTAATATCTTCCCTGACAACAGAATTCATAAATAGGCTTCAAACAGGGATATAACTGCACTTCATAAAGATCAAATATATGTGAAAAAAGCAAAAAAAGCAAAAAAATCTCGCCGTTAAGCAAAAAAAGTTCTATTTTTGAAAAGCATTAAAATATGTAATGAAAAAGCGCATCTCTGTATTAACACCTTGTTACAATGAAGAGGCAAATATAGCTTCACTGGTAAACGCGGTTAAAACTGTTTTCCAACAATTGCCACAATATGATTATGAGCATGTGTTCATTGATAACCTTTCAACCGACCGCTCGCTGAGTACTTTACGAGAAATTGCGAGAACCGATAAAAACGTTAAAGTAATTGCCAATGCGCGGAATTTTGGGTGGATACGATCTCCCTTTTACGGACTGACCCAGTGCAAGGGTGATGCCGTAGTGTACTTAGTGGCAGATTTTCAGGATCCACCTGATATGATATTTAACTTTGTTCAAAAGTGGCAGGATGGTTTTGATATTGTGATTGGTGTAAAGAATGCCAGTAAAGAAAACCTTGTGATGTTTGCTCTTAGAGGTTATTTTTACAAATTAATGACAAGACTCTCAGCATCGGGAGAATCTCCCATTCAAAATTTCACCGGTTTTGGTTTATATGATCAGAAGTTTATAACTATTTTGAGAGATCTTGATGATCCATATCCCTATTTCAGGGGGCTTATCACTGAACTTGGATTTAACCGGCACGAAATCAATTATACCCAGCCACAAAGGGAGGGGGGAAAAACTTCCGCGAGTTTTTTTAAATTATATGATGTGGCCGTTCTTGGATTTACCAGCCATTCAAAGTTGCCTTTACGTTTATCCGCTTTTATTGGATTTTTTTCAGCTATCTTAAGTTTTTTGGTAGCTCTAGGTTATACTATTTATAAACTGGTATATTGGTATGAATTCACGCTAGGCATTGCGCCACTGGTAATAGGAGTATTCTTTTTCGCATCTATTCAATTATTTTTTATAGGAATTATTGGCGAATACATTGGAGCTATTCACACGCATATTCGTAAGCGCCCTCTTGTAATTGAAAGGGAAAGGATTAATTTTGATTAATACTTTGATCTCGGTAAATAAGCTCCAGGTTTATTTTTGATTGAGATTTAAAGTAACATTTCTTTTAACTGTAAGGCCGTTCACCTGAAACGAATATAGATCCATCCCCAATCGGTAGGATATTTCCTCACCTATCTTCCTGCCTGGCCCTAATAAGTATTATTTTGGACGATGAATGCTGCCAGTTTCGGCGAAATCATATTACTTTTTTCTTCGCCTGTCCGTTTCACGACAAGCAGGAGGATGATCCCAAGGTAAGAAAGATTTTCTTTCCATCGGTTTCGCACAGGGGCGGGCAATGTGTCGTTTTGAACGATGGGTTTTTCGAGGTCCATGAATTGGGGTAATATACTCTGAAAATCTAAAATCTCACAGTTCAATAGTGTGAGTTGCGCTTAACTTCTGAGCGTTAGGCTTTTGTGTTCAAAGAGCATCTTTACAACTTTTAAATTTTACGGCCAATAAAATCGATTATTCTTGAGTGTTGCCTTTTATTCCCCAGTTCAATTGTGGTAATCGTGGTTATTTTCCTAAATCGCCTGGAAATTCAAGAAATGTGGATTAGGGGCAACCACAAGAGGGTCGAGCGACTCATGCGTGTGATGGGAATAACAGGGACAGTACAGGGTGCCATGCAAGTTGAGCGCATCCGAGCATCTGAAGTGGCCGTATTTGTTGGGTGGGAGGAAGACTGTTTGACCGATGCGGATCTGGTTTGCCAATATGACATATCGAAATAGATCAGGTAATTAAAGCAGTGAATAACTATTTATTATAATTGTTACGCTCTACTTTTTCTTTCAGTAAGGCAAGCTCCTGAGCCATCGATTTATTTTCTTGGTGTAGTTTAGAAACAACAACCGACAAATGCAGTACATAAATTAACAAAGCAAAAATCGCACCTGTAAAAACAAGATTAGCGGCTTCGTAAACACCCAGTATTCCAGAAAGAATTTCCAACCCATTTCTCCAAAGGGAAAAAACAATCAATATAGTGGTGCAGACTATCCAGGTAAACGCATACTCCTCACGCAACCTTCCTTTAATAATAAGATGGGCGATATAAGCTAAAAAGGATAAACTCGCAAGGATTGCAATGATCTGAATTCGTGCCATATTTGTAATTATTAATGGAGTGAAGTGTCGAATTATGTGAGCAAGTAAAATTAATAGTAAAGCTTAATATTTATAAGCTCATAGTTTATTAACTTTTAACCTCACAAATGTAAATAAAATAGCTAAAGTTACTTTAAACATATAGTACACTGCTGAAAATGAATTAATAGAAGATTTGCCTCCCTGCCTTTCTCGCATTAACACCTGAGCTTCGCTGATTTTTAAATTACGTTTGGCAAACAAAATTATTGCTTCCGGTTCGGGATATTCATCGGGATAATATTCGCAAACAAGTTCCAACGCTTTTTTATTAATCATCCTGAAACCGGAAGTGCTGTCGCTGATTTTTATGCCAACTAAAAGATGGTTTAACCACTTAAAATAATTTATGCCCATTCTTCTAATCATAGAAGATTGAAAACCGTCATTCGAAATAAACCGCGATCCAATGACCACATCGACTCCCGTACTTTTCATTTCTTTCAAAAGTTTTTCGATTTCAGCTGGAGGGTGTTGTCCATCACCGTCAAGTTGTATTGCAATATTGAAATTATTTTCCAGAGCATATTTAAATCCTGTTTGTACCGCCCCTCCAATTCCTAAATTGATTGGAAGGTTTAGACTGACGCAATTTAATTTTGCTATAATCTGTGAGGTGGAGTCCCGAGACCAATCATTGACAACCACCGCAATTATTTTAAATTCTTTGTTTTTAGCAAATTCGTTTACCTCGTTCACTACCAAAGCAATGGACGATTCCTCGTTGTAGGCAGGTATGATAACAGCTATTTTTTGCATGAGGCGATTATGCAATATTATCTTATCGAGTTTAGAATATAAAGAGAATATATAAGCCCATCAAAAAAGTCTTTCTTTTTGTAAATGGTGTAAATGAACAAAACCTTGTAAGTCCAATTTTTGCTGACAATTAACTGTGAAACTGTGTGTTTCTTTAACTTTTCAAGCGCATCCCCACACAACTCCTGAGCAGGCGCGAGTGTCAAAATCTGCATTTTAATCTTGGGATCGTAAGAATACTTAAACTCATCAACGTCCACCAACTGATGTTTATCGGTTATCAATTTGTTCACCTAATGTGACCCGATAAAACCGTTGCCCACCGTAACCAAAACTTTCATGCGTGGACATTAACAGAAAAAAGGAAGTGGCAAAAAATTAGGCTCTTTAGAGATTTTTGTGTAATTTTTCATTTTGGAGATTGTAGATTTGATGGATGGACGACAAGAAACTTTACAGCCAATTGAGGGGAGTCGAAGAGCCGTGGATAGTGACCGGAGTGAATCTCCTGCTTAAGGAGAAGCGGGTAGAGATTCTAGTGGAATGCAAACGGGAAGTGTGGGCCGATGAGCAGGGGCGACGGATGCACATTCATGGATATAGGGAAAGACGATGGCACCATCTGGATTCGCGCTCTTTGTTGAATATTATCTGGGACCAGGCGGAGGCGATTATGAATCGGGCCGCTGGGCGCGGGATGTCCCGTCGCAGTGCGGACCCGGTGCGGTATGTGGGGCTCGATGAGAAGAGTTTTTTGAAAGGACATCGATACGTGACAGTCATGATCGATATTGAAGGTGGGCGGGTGCTCGATATTCAGGAGGGACGGACCGAGGAGGCCTGCAATGAGTTGTGGCTGAAGCTGGCCCCTGCACAGCGTGAGGCAGTCGAGGCAGTGACAATGGATATGTGGCTTGCCTACCAAAATGCGACAAAAAACCATGTGCCGCAAGCCAGTATCGTCCACGACAAGTTTCACATATTCGGACATCTAAAAAAGGCTGTCGACAAAGTGCGTCGCAAGGAGCATCAGGACTTGCAGGCACAGGGGGATCAAACACTCAAGGGCACCAAATACATGTGGCTTAAAGATGAAAAGAACATGAACCCCGAGGAGCGGAAAACCTTCAAGACACTCAAGAGTGAAGCGCTTCTGAGTGCGAAGGTCTGGGGAATCAAAGTGCTTTTCAGTGCGATTTGGAATGAAAAAAGCGAGGAAGGAATGCGCAAGTATTTCAAGGAATGGTATGCATGGGCGGTGCGGTGCAGACTCAAGCCCATCGTCGGAGTCGCGCGGATGCTCAAAGGTCATTTGGACAATATCGTCACTTATGCCCAACACCCTATCACCAACGCCGTCTCAGAGGGGTTCAATGCAAAGATTCAATCTCTAGTGACAAATGCCCGTGGCTTCAGAAACAAGAGCAATTACAGAACCCGGATCCTGTTTTTCTGTGGAAATCTCGATTTATATCCGCAAAAATCCCACACAAAAGTCTGAAGAGCAATAAAAATATAGGCTAAAAATGTGAGTGTTGTTAATAGGAAGTAGACAGGATAAATTCTTGCGAATCTGTTTACGATATAATTTTTAAAATTAAATTCACTTGTATGTTTGTTTGACGGATACAAGGTTTGACTTGACTGCCTGTTGCTTTATAATCTCTTGCCAGTGAGTGCGCGCGAAAACAAATTATTTCAGGGAATTACCGACGAATACTTTCAAAAGGTCGGCAAGATTTTACAGCACGAATCGCATAAAGCGGGTCAGACTCTTTTTTCAGAGGGCGACCACGGGAGCTGTGTCTACCTTATCGAAAAAGGGCAAGTTAAGATTACCAAGGAAGGCCGACAAAGCCTCGAAGAGGTTCTGAGCATTTTTGATCCAAATGATTTTTTCGGTGAAATGGCTGTGGTCGATAACGAACCACGTTCCGCAACCGCAATTGCATTGACCGATTGCGAATTGTGGAAGATTCAGAAAAAGGATTTTGAAGAGATCATCATCCTGCACTATCCGCATATTGCGATAAACATGATTAAAACAATCACCCAGCGAATGCGCAGCTTGGATAAATTATTTATCAAGGAGATGCTGAAAAGTGAACGATTGGGTCTTGTAGGCCAAATGGCGGGGGGGATTATTCATGATTTTAAAAACCCGATGGCCGCCGTTCGGAGTGGGGCTGAGGTTCTTCAAATGTCTAGCCAGGACGAAAGAACTAAAAAACTTACGGGCATCATTATTTCTCAAGTCGATCGCATGAACAACATGGCTCATGAGATTCTTGATTTCTCAAGAGGGGATTCACATTTGAAGACGGCCACCACGAATCTTAAGGATTTAGTGGATGAATTTGCGGCTTTAAACGAAGCGGACTGCGAGAAACGTAAGGTGAAGCTTGATCTTTTAGTGGATGATGTTCCCATGATCATGGCGGATTCCGATAGGATTTATCGGGTCATCCAAAACATTGCTGGTAACGGGATTGATGCGATGCCAGGAGGTGGAACGTTGACCATAAAAAGTATTGCTGATTCCAATGGCGTGGATCTTATTATTGCCGACACTGGAATAGGAATGTCTGAAGAAGTTAGGCAAAAAGTTTTTGAGCCTTTTTTTACTCACGGCAAAAAGCGTGGGACGGGTTTAGGAATGGCAATCACAAAGAGAATCATTGATGCCCACCAGGGCTCAATTCGCGTGGAAAGTGAAATGGGTAAAGGGACCCGATTTATTATTCATTTACCGTACAATCCTGAATCAGCTCCATTAAATACCACATAAATTCGGCTGCCTTGAATGGCAATGCCGATTCCGCAACGGTTATTGTTTTCCCTGAGGAGGTTTGTCCGATGACTTGGGCTGTTCATCCATGAGGTAACGATTTTTTGGGCTGAGCTTCCCTGGACACTATGAAAGGCAATGTTTTCACACAATCCATTGTAATTTTCACGCGATATTATTTCCTTGAGGTTCGAGCTAAACCTGTGAACTAATTTTCCTTTTTTGGCGATTGTTAAGGCCCAATCGGAGGAGTATGTCGAGAGGGTCGCGTCCAGATGGAGGGCCGGAATTTTGTGTTCTGAACGGATTTCATTAATGACCTTAACAATTTCAACGGGGGTGATGGTATTGCTAGGTTCCTGCGCCATAACGAGGTTAAACGGATTGAGTCCCAAGAAGATCCCTAAAACGGTAATGAATATGTTGAATTTATTTGGTTTCACGGTGGTATTAAATCCTTTAAGAGTACTTTTTAACGCTGACACCATAATATGAAAATTCCATTCATCAAATTCGGATTAGCGGCCTCATTAATTCTGGCGGGCTGCGCCAAAAATCCGTCACACTTAGTGGAAGCAGCAAGCGAAGGAAGAAAAGGTGCTGTTCAATCGATGCTTGAGCGAGGGTACGACATTAATAAGGCGGATAGAGATGGCTGGACTCCTCTCACATCGGCTGCGATGCGCGGAAATACGGCCATGGTCAGTTTGTTGGTCTCTCGTGGAGCGTCCTTAAATAAAAAACGTCCAGAGGGGGGCGGGTCCGCTTTATATTACGCTGCCGAGAAAGGTCACACGAGCACTGTGATGTCACTTCTTGCTGCCGGCGCATTTATAAATATTAAAGACGACTACGGCTGGACTCCCTTAATGGTTGCTTTAGATCGCAACCACATTCAAACCGTAAAGGCCCTTCTCAATGCAGGAGCGGATATTAACGCGCGGAATTTGACTGGAGCGGATTCCCTCATGCTTGCGGCTATGCTGGGTCGTACTGAGGTGGTTGGAATATTGGTCCAGAGGGACGTGGATATTAACGCAAAAGACGAATCTGGAAAAACTCCCTTAATGCACGCTGGTGCCCATAACCATGGGGAAATTGTAGCTATTTTAAGGAATGCGGGCGCAGTGGATGCCAATGATCTGATGAAGGCAGTACAGGAAAATGATACAGTGGCAGTTCAAACTTTATTAATGCAGGGTTCAAATGTGAACTCCATTGATGATGGTGGTAATACGCCATTGATGTTGGCGGCTGCCAATGGGAATGCCGCTATTGTCGAAATGCTTCTTGAAAAAGGCGCCGATCCAAATGCCAAAAGCCGTTATGAACATACTGCACTGATGTATGCCTCCAATGTAGGTAATGCCAATATTGTGAAACTCCTGATTGGATATGGGGCTGACATTAACGCTCAACGCGCGAAAGACAACGATGGTTGGAACGCTTTGTTATCAGCGGTCAGGGCGGGTAGGTCGGATGTAGTTCGCCTTTTGGTCGCCAACGGAGCTAATGTAAATTGTAAGGATAAATTGGGTAGAACACCTCTTTCTTTGGCTGCGGATAAAAAACAAAAAGACTTGTTGGTGGCTTTGCAGAATCCTGATGCTCTCCTGCGTGATGCTGAACTTAAGGTGAAAGTGGTTAAGAAGAAACCGGGTGCCACTTTTCCATGAATAGAATCACTGTTCTTTCAGAAAAAGTCGCTAATCAGATTGCGGCAGGAGAAGTAGTTGAAAGGCCGGCATCTATTGTTAAAGAGCTAATCGAAAACTCTCTGGACGCGGGTGCTAAACGCATTGATGTCGAAATAAAAGGAGGCGGTAAAAGCCTCATTAGGATTACGGATGATGGTTGCGGCATGAGCCGTGACGACGCCTTGTTATGTCTTGAACGTCATGCCACGAGTAAAATAAAAAATGCCGATGACCTTTTATCTATCGGGTCTTTTGGCTTCCGAGGAGAGGCGATTCCGAGTATCGCATCGGTTTCGCGTTTTAAAATAATGACCCGTGAAAAAGAGGCGGCTGAAGGTTCTGAAGTGATCATTCATGGTGGAACGATTCAGGGCGTTCAAAGTTGTGGGTCACCTTCAGGGACGTCCATCGAAGTGAGATCACTTTTTTATAATTTGCCTGCACGAAAGAAATTTCTTAAATCGGATATTACCGAGTTGGCTCACATTCAGCAGGGCATTCTTATTCAGGCATTATCAAATCCCGCAGTTGGCTTTTTTTATCGTCAAGACGATCGCGTTGTCTATCAACTTGCTTCGGCTCAGAGTCTCGCTTCGAGAATTCTTGAAATTTATGGGGCGCCCTTTTTTAACGAACTCCTTCCTCTTGACCACCAATCTTATGGTCTCAAAATCACAGGTTACGTGGGTCGCCCCGGAGTGAGTCGCAGTAATCGTTCGGAACAACATAGTTTTATTAATGGAAGGCCTGTTGAAAACCGGATACTTAATTTTGGGTTGATGGAGGGGTACCACAATGCCCTGATGAAAGGGCGTTATCCTGTGTGTATGCTTTTTATCTCTATGGATCCCGCGTTGGTGGATGTGAATGTGCATCCATCGAAGAAAGAAGTACGGTTCCGTGATGAGCCCGCTGTCAGGGCCGCCATAGTCCAAGCTGTTAGAGAAGCTCTGGCTAAAACCCAGGGCTCAATTGAGGTCACGATTACAGACAAGAAGACATCAGGTGAGGTGGTTGCTCAAAATCCGACTTTTACACCTTCCGCCCCACCCTTTTCTATGGGGAATGTTCCGATCGTGCTCCGATCGGAATCATCAGGGACGCCAACTACATTTACGCCATCTTTTAATTTTCAGCAAACCCCTCGGCCGTTGAGCCCCAATCCTTCTTTTGCCAATGCTTCGATCTCAGAAACTGCCCAACCTAACCCGGGGCCAAGTCCGGTGGGCGGCCAGATGAAAAATATACCTTACCGGTTGCTGGGGATCATTAGTAACCTTTATATTATCGGGGAGAGTGCGGAAGGTATCGTTTTCATTGACCAGCATGCAGCGCATGAGCGGGTCTTGTTTGAGAAACTTCTTAAACATCTTGAAAACCAGGATATTGCATCGCAACGTTTATTGATGCCAGAAACAGTTGAACTCGATCCCCGTGATGAGGCTTTCCTTAAAGAAAACTTAGAAGTTTTGAATAAGATTGGAATAGGGATTTCTTCGTTCGGTGGAAATACAGTGATGATTGATTCGTTGCCACCTTGGTTGTTATCAGTGTCCCCCCGGCTTTTGTTAAAAGATGTACTAGATAGTCTGCAGTCCGAAGGGGGAAGAACGAGTCGGGATCGACGTTTCAGGGAAGAGCAAATCGCAAAGGCTGCCTGTAGAGCTGCAGTAAAAGCCAATGATCCCTTGTCTTTATTTGAAGCAGAAAGGCTCCTCAGTGACTTATTAAAATGTGAGTTGCCATACACGTGCCCTCATGGACGGCCTACCATGATTCTCATAACCGCGCGGGAATTGGAAAAAAAATTTGGGAGGATTGTTTAATATGCGAATGCCTGTGTTTTGTGATTATCATTCGCATAATTTCCGTTGTAAGCATGCCTCCGGTGAGGTCATCGATTACGCACAGAAAGCGGCTGAACTAGGAATGACCGAGTTCGGGGCCTCCGACCATATTCCCTTGTCCTCTCAGCTCATGCAGGGCCCCCGGATGACCATAAGTGATTTTGATTCCTATCGTGATGCCGTATTTTTTGCGCGAGATAAACTAAAAGGGTCCATCGATGTGCTTTATGGAGTCGAGGCTGATTACGAGGGGGAAATTCAAACTTGGCGTGACTGTGATCAACTCGTAGGTCGTGAAGATTTTGATTACGTCATAGGGTCTGTTCACGTTTTCCATTCCGCATCATTGCCAGGCGCAGTCTGGGACGTGTTGCGAACAGTTTCTGGTTCTGAGCGAGAGGAACTCACCGTACGCTATTTTAATTTGATCGGAGAGATGGCCAAAACCAAGACCTATGACATTGTGGGGCACCTCGATGGATCACATAGACATATGGGATGGGATAAAAATCCCGAAGGAAAAGTAGAAGTTGCCATTCTCAAATCCTTGGATGCCGTGATGGAATCCAAGATGAGTGTCGAAATTAACACAAGCGGGTTTAGATATGGGATTGGCATGCAATTCCCGAATTGGTGGATCATTGGCAAGCTCGTGGAACGAGGTATACCTGTGATGATAAATTCTGATGCACATCATCCCGATTCCGTGGGGCAGAAATTTGATGAGGTGGTGGCCAAATTAATTGAATATACCGGTGTCAAACAGGCTACCTATCGAAAAAGGAAAATAAGCGAGGTCTCAGTGCCTTCTGTTGTTTCACAAGTTCCTGTGGATCTATAAAATTGCCCATCATAGTTCTGTCGGCGTAAGTCAGTGATTTTTCTGTCGTAATTTTTGCATCTACAGTTTTCAGCCTAATTACCAACAGTAGCGGATGAATTCGGGAGGCTTTGTAGATGGACGCGCTTTCGATCGAGTGTGGAGTCCTGTGTAAAGAAGCACATGAAACCCCTTCCAAAGAAGTTTGGCCACCTGTTTTAGGCCGCTTTAGCATTTAACATTTTGTTCACTTATGAACAGGCAACAATTCCTCTTTTGTTCCGTTGCCGACAGGAGGCAAATTCATGCTTGAAAGGAGGCACCTGATCATTTAAAAATGTAACCATAAATTAACCCGAAATATGGTCCATTTCTTGGGTGAAGCTCCCACTGGTCGAAAAGGGGATCTTCAGCAAGTCACAATTGAATCCATATGTTAAAGTCCTACAATAATAAGCATTATCCAGAAGAGGTTTTGCCTATCCTACAACAGGGGGGAAGAATATTGGACGTAGGAGGTGGGTCTGCCCCTTACTGTGGATCATCCCACATAATCGATATACAGCCTTACAATAAAAATCGCCTACTCACAAACGCATGGGGAACTAAACCTCCGGAGATTGATTGGCAACCAGAGAATTACACAGAGATAGATATATGTAGCAAAAAAACATGGCCGTTTGATGACAAGGAATTTGATTTGGGACTGTGCAGCCATACACTTGAGGATATACGCGATCCAATTAGTCCTCTCATGGAAATGATGAGAGTGAGCAAAAAGATACTCGTCATATGTCCATCTAGACTTGTCGAACAGACGATGGGCTTCGATCATCCCGCATATACAGGATACTTTCATCATCGATGGATGGTTTCTTTTAGTGAAACCCAAGCTTTATTTCAACGTAAAACAGGCCTTCTTCAATTAAAGGGAGCACACGGAATTTGTCCTGTGGGTTATGAAATTAAAAAGGAACTCGCAAGCACCTATTATTACGGAAGCTCTATTGAGCCTGTCGAAATTGCATTTTGGAATGAACAGCTTGAGTTCTCAAATTTGAATCACTTTGTTAAATCAGTAGATTGGGGAAACGCATTCACGAAACAGGACAATTTTACATTAAAGAAACGGATCTGGAAATTTCGTCAAAAGCTCACCAAAAGCTTGTAGTGTGCCCGCTAAAAGGGGAGTGGCGAAAATTAAAATATAAGAGCGCACCGGTCTTCTTTTGGAATCCACGCTAAATCTCTCTAACGCCCCCGCGAAGTCGGTGCTAGACGCGGAATCAGTTTTTTCTGTAATTTTAATTTTCCTGCGGTGAGCGGGAGCTCATCGACCTTAAAATTTAATTTCGAATCAACATTTTCAACGCACACTGGGGCACGGTCATTGATGGAGGTGGAATCTTGAGAGCGGCAGTTTTGTTGACCTGTTTCATGTTGCATCTGCAACAAAAGGTTGTCAAGGGTCAGGGGCGGTTGAATGATAGCCTAGGATAGTACTTGCCATTTTAAGGGAGTTCCGTATTAATCATCTTCTTATTTTTTGGCACTGTAGCTCAGTCGGTAGAGCAGAGGACTGAAAATCCTTGTGTCGCCGGTTCGATTCCGGCCGGTGCCACCATGTTTTGAGAATGTGAGCTTCACAATTCCTGTTTCTGATGTGTAAAATCCTCCTGCACATGAGATTTATTTTCACGATTATGCATCAACTCAGGTTTATTTAATATAATGTCTTCCACCGTCATTGAAACATTGGAAAAAGCGTTTTCTCTCAAAGTCATTGATAAATCCAAGACTCGACCTCTCTGGGAACGGGTTCAGGTGCAGCCCACCTTACTGATTTCGCTCCTACAAAAACTCAAAGGGTTGAACTATCAACTGCAGACGATCGCGGTGTTAGACACTCGAGGTTTGAAAAATAGTCTAGGGGACTTTCGATTGGACTATATTATTCAAAACAGCGTGGACGGGGGTATAGTGATCCTTCAACTCGACTTGCCCGATCACAAAACAAGATTTCCAAGTGCCACGGGCGTGTTTCCTGATGCCCTCATTGTTGAAGATGAAATTGAAGTTTTATTTGGGCTTTACGCCGAAACACGTATTGAAAATCAATATTATCGAAGCCTGAACTATCGTAAGCCGGCTGATCATCCGATGAGAAAAGACTATGTTTTGTCATCAGCGAGAGGTGAGCCTCGGTTCTTTACCCCTGACGCCGAACCCGATGATATTTATTCTTGGCTAAACGTGCGTAACAATGGTTGTCAGCCCATTGACTTTGTAAAAATCAGACATAATCGTTTGGTGGATGTGGCTATTGACCCTTTTTATACCCACCGCGGAATGGAAAAAATGTTTGAAGGTGTTCCCGTGGATATGGGGATTGAAATAGCTGAAAACATTTGTGCTGATAACAGTTTCAGTCACTCGTTGGGCTATTGCATGGCATTGGAGCAACTTTGCCAGACCCCGGCTCCTGAGCGCGCAAATTACGTCCGAATGGTTTTCCTTGAGTCGGAAATTTTGTCCGGACATCTAAAGGTCGTTTCTAATGTCTTGGCGTCGATTGGGGAGCAAATTTATAGCAATCGATTGAGAGTGGCGGAGGAACGGTTAAGGCATTGGATTGAATACGTGTCGGGGAGTCGCTGGTTTCGTTCGGTTAATCTTATTGGAGGCGTGCGGCGCGATATATGCGATGATGCCCTTGAACGTTTTGTTTTGTGGAAGAACGAGTTTCATTTGGACATTTATGCGGTCATGCACATTCTTAAAAATGATAATTTCTGTCGATTGCTTAGGGGCCTTGCCTGTGCGGATGGTAGGGTATCGGGGACTTTCTCAGGAGTGAATGCTCGCGCTAGCGGGATAATGACAGATTTCCGTTCCTCCGGGTTTTTAGCCTACTCATCTTTAGATTTTAAGCCGCTCATTTTGCATGAAGGTGATGCCTACGCTCGGTTGTTGTTACGCCTCGAGGAAATAAAACGAGGCATCGATATTATGGTTTTGAGCATGGAGAAAATTCCTGCCGGAGATATATGGGGCGGTGTTCGAGATGTTAAGGCCTTCGCTACAGGTTTAGGCTGCGTCGAATCTCCAAGGGGAAGGCTTCTTTATTATGTCTATTCAGGGGAAAATCAGGACATTTACCGCTGTCGTATCTGCGGCCCGTCCTTCGGAAATTTAGGTCTTCTCTGCCTCGGCATCATCGGTAGTGAGCTTGAGGACCGTGAAGTTATTATGGCCGGCTTCGATCTCAATATGACAGAGGTGGCCCTTTGAACCGAATTTTAGAAAACCTTAAAAGAATAAAATCCACATGGGATCCCGATGTTTTTCGCGCCTTAGAATTGGAACCTGGGTGGAACGATTTGGACGACGGAACTCGGATTTTTAGAAAAGAGAAGACTATCATTCCAAACTCAAAGGTTGTGTACTCCTTGGATACGCACCTTTCCCCCTCATGCTCAAGTGAGTGGAATAAAATTTGGAGTCCACTTTACGATGCTGGAAGGTTCGGTTTCAGACAAACGCCTCATCTCACTCAAGCGAGTATTATCGCTATCGTTGGAGAGATTTCTGTTCGCAATCTCCCTTTCATTCATAGCTTTTTTTCAACGCCTCGTGATTTCCTTCTCGTGTGGATAAGGCCTTTGAATTCAAATACCTACATGTCCTTTAGTGGTCAAAAAATGGATTTTGATCTCATTATTCAACGTTCACCACCCTCTCCGAAAACTGTTCTGTCCTCCCTCATCGAGATTTGCAATTGAGGATGTCGCGGGACGGTCTTCCATGCGCATAATCGAGTCGAGCTCTGAGACGTATCGCATATCCTATTCATTTAAATCGAGACGCAACCCCTTTGGGGTTGTGCCAATTTTCGCTTTTAACCCAGGGTAGCTTTGCAACCCTGGGCTTTGTGGCGGAATCCCTTTGGGATTCGTTCGCGAGGGTTCGCGAACGACCCACACATATATAATGCGTGGGATAATTGATCCGCAAATGTGGGGTTTAATGGTATAGGCATTACCATTTCCGGAAAAACTCCCCAAGGGATTTCGTCGTAGAATCTAGGCTCTGAAAAAGAATCCCGAAGGGACTTGTCGCAGGGCTCAAGCTCTAAAAGAAGAATCCCAGAGAGATTCCGATGCACAGCCTAGTGTAGGTCGTCATAAATTGAGTAACTTATATGGAACCAGTTAAAAAGTTTGACGGTCTACATTTGGGGTAGCTCGGCAACTCTAAGATTGGGGTGGAATCCCTCTGG
>Ga0163154_10004098_pt1 | contig 19468 bp, 19 predicted proteins | sample OliLakLV19MP9P1_FD_148649 | JGI IMG/M metagenome (GOLD analysis project Ga0163154, IMG submission 148649) | Freshwater microbial mat bacterial communities from Lake Vanda, McMurdo Dry Valleys, Antarctica - Oligotrophic Lake LV.19.MP9.P1 | ecosystem: Environmental > Aquatic > Freshwater > Lake >...
ACGCGGATCCGACTCGGCACGAATCCGCGTGGCTCGCGTGCGCCCCGAGCCACCTTTCACTCCGCGGCGCTATCCTGTGTCCCCAGGATGAGCACCAAGTGGACCATCGGCCGCCGTCAGACTGCCTGCGCGGCCAGCGGGCGCCTGTTCGACGACGGGGAGCGGCACGTGTCGCTGGTCGAGGTCGCCGAAGGCGAGCTGCGCCGCAGCGACCTGTCCCTCGCCGCCTGGCAGGCGCGCGAGCGCTCGGGAGCCGAGCCGCCCCTCTTCTGGTGGATGACCCGCCACCGGGTCAATCCGGCGCGCACCGTCCAGCTCGACCTGGAGGGCCTGGAGGAGCTCTTCCAGCGCCTCGAGGGCCGCCCCGAGACCCCTGTGCGTGAGCTGCGCTACCTCCTCTGCCTGCTCTTGATGCGCAAGCGGCGCCTGTCGATCGACCGCATCGAGCGGGGTCCCGAGGGCGAGCGCATGGTCGTCAAGCGCCCCCGGCGAGACGAGCGCTACGAGGTCTTCGTCTACGACTTCACGCCCGAACGCATGGAAGAGCTGCGCGCGGAGCTCCAGGCGATCTTCGACGGCGCCGAAGGGCCCGAGGGGGTGCGCCTCGACGGCGAGGACGTCGACGCCGGGCACGAGCGCTCCGACGCACCGGAGCATCCGGGCGCCAGTCCCCAGGAAGTCGCAGATTGCCCCGGCGGTGCCCCCCGTGGCACCCAGGTGCAGCGGGGCGCTGGCGAGCATGCGGCCGATGGCCACGCCGCGCGTGAGCGCGCCGAGGGCACGCCGAAGCCCTGATCCGGACGCGGAGGGTCGGCACTCGCAACGCCACGCCAGGTCAGTTCGCTCCTGGCCAACCACAACCCCTGGTGGGTACTGGCCTCGCGAGGACCTTTTGGGCCCCTATCGCTTGTACTTGGGCGCGCCGCAAAGCGGCGCGCCCAAGTCGTTGTGTGGCAAGGACTTACGAATTTTGACCGCTTGGTTGCAAGGAGCGTAGTGGCGTCCGAGACTCACTACGTGGCACCAGAGATCAGCGAAGTGGCACCCGTGGGGGTTTGAGGGGGACCGACACCGATGGCCCTCCCCGGACTCGGCTTCCTCGGCACGTCGACGCACGCCGTCGACAAGAAGAACCGCGTCTTCCTCGCCAAGCGCTTCCAGGACCTCTTGCCACGCGGCGCGGACGGCCTCCAAACGGCCGTCCTCGCACCGGGCCGCGGGGGCTGCATCTGGTTGTCGATCCCCGAGGACTTCACCGCGCTCGCGCGCCATTTCGTCGCGCAAAACCCCCTCGATCTGGACAGCACCTTGGACGACGCGCGCGACTTCTTCGAGTTCGTGTCCGAGGTGTCGCTCGACTCCTCGGGGCGGCTGCTCTTGCCCTCCGACCTGCGCCAGCTGGTCGGCATCCGGGATGAGGTCGTGATGGTCGGGTTGCAGACCCGCGTCGAGCTCTGGCCGACCGAGGCCTGGGCGCTCCGCGACCGCGGCCGCTACTCGCCGAAGGCGGGCCGAGCCCCGCGGGAGGGAACAGCGTGACATGGTGGTCCGTGCCGCAACTCTGCCGAGCTCAATCGGTCTTCTCACACACACCGTCGGAGGGGTCCCCATGACCGATCCGAACGAAGTGCACGTCCCGGTTCTGGCTGCCGAGGTCGTCCGTCTGCTGGGGGGTGGACGGATCGAACCTACGACGCGCGGCTGGATCGTGGACGCGACGCTGGGTGCCGGGGGGCACTCGGCTCTCTTGCTCGGGCGCTTCCCATGCCTCAGTGTGCTCGGGTCGGATCAAGACGATTCGATCCTGGCCCTGGCTGGGAAGCGCCTCGGGCCCTTTCACGACCGAGCGCGCCTCGTGCGCCGACGCATGTCCGAGCTCGACGCGGACGTCGTCGCGCTCGGTGAGCGCCCGCTCGGCTGGCTGATGGACATCGGCGCGAGCTCCCTGCAGCTCGACAGCGCCGAGCGCGGCTTCTCGTTCCAGTGGGACGGGCCGCTCGACATGCGGATGGACACACGCCGCGAGGTGACTGCCGCCGAGATCGTGAACTCTTGGTCGGAGGCGGACCTCGCGGACCTCTTTTTCCACGAGGGGGGCGAGCGCGCGTCGCGCCGCGTCGCAGCGGCCATCGTGGAAGCGCGCCGCCGCGTGCCGTTCCAGCGCACCCGCGCGCTCGCCGACGTCATCGCGAACGAGCTCGGGCACGGCGGCCCGATCCACCCCGCGACACGTGTCTTCCAGGCCCTGCGCCGGGCAGTCAATGCGGAGGACGCGGAGCTCCGCGCGGGCCTCGCGCTCGCCGAGGAGCACCTCGCCGATGGCGGCGTACTGTGCGTGATCAGCTTCCATTCGGGCGAGGACGCCGTTGTCAAGCGTTTCCTCGCCGAGCGCTCGCGCGCGGGCGCCTTCGAGCTCCTGACGAAGGGCCCGCTGGAGGCCACGCACGCGGAGGTGCGCGCGAACCCACGCGCGCGCTCGGCCAAGGTCCGCGCCGCGCGGCGCATTCGTTCCACGGCCGAGGCTACCGGGAATCCCCGAGACGCCGAGGAGGCACCCTGATGTCGTCCACTCGCAACCATGCTCGCTCCGGCGCCCGCGCGGTGCTCGGGATCGCCGCCTCTGGCCTGGCGCTCAGCCTCGGCATGCGCACGGCGTTTGTCCAAGCCGACAACTACGCGCTCGCCGCGAAGCTCGACGGCCTGCAACGCGAGGCCGAATGGAACGAGCGCCGCGCGACAGCGCTGCGCGCCGCTGCATTGCGATTTGAATTCGACGCCGAAGCTATCGAGAATCGCAGCGGACCAGTGGCAGAGGTGGAGATCACGCAGCGATGAAGCTCGGCAGCAGGGGCCCACGGACACGCGAGGCGTCGCACAGCGCGCCGCGCGAGTCCGTGCTCGGCCAGGCCGTCGGCGCCTCGGGCCTGCGCCCGCTCGCGGCGTACTCGATCATCGGGGCGGTGCTGCTCGCCGTCGCGGGCAAGGCCGTCTGGATCCACACCGCCACCGCGGGCGAGCAGCCCAGCGGCCTCCGCGGTGACCACTCGCCCTGGCCCGGTTTCGAGCTCGTCGACTGCGTCGGGCGACCGCTCGCGCTGTCCGTCGAGTGCTTCGACCTCACCGCGTCGCCGCGCGCGCTCTGGCGCTCGCACACGCCGCTGCGCATGGCGGAGGCCATCGCACAGGTGCTCGGCGACCAGACCACGGACGCGGTGCTGGCGCGCTTGATGCCCGAGGCCTTCTCGGACGGCATCGCGGTAGGCTGGCTCGAGGCGTTCGAGCCGCGCCTCCTTGCGCTCGACGAGGCCGGCGCCGAGCGCGCGCGCCGCTGGCTCGCCACCGGCGAGCCCACGCCTGACGACGAGCGCATCGATGTGTCGATCGAGGGCTTCCAGCTCGTCCCGTTGCTGGGCTCTTCCTCAGGGCGGGAGCCCGGCCTCTGGACGCTCGCCTGGGAACCCGCCGTCGCGCTCGCCGACCGCGAGCGAGTGCGGCACCTCGGCGACGGCGGCGAGAAGCGCCCCGAGCGCTGGACGCGGCGACTGCTCGACGGGCTGCTCGGCGTCGTCGGAGGCGAGCAAGCCGCGCTCGCGAAGCTGCCCGCGGAGGCGCGCGACTCTCTCGCGCTCTTGCGCGGGCTCGAGCTGCGCGGCGCGCTGCACGACGCGCTCTGGGCCGAGCTCATGCCGTCGCGCTTCCGGGTCGTTGCGCGCCGCGTCGACGCGGCGCGCGCGCACGAGCTCGCGCGGCTCTTCGGGCGCGAGTCCGTGTCGCCCTGGCAGATCGACGTTCACTCGCGCCTCGAGCGCAAGCATCCGACGCGTCCCGACGGCGAGCCCGCGGCGCCCAGCGCCGAGCGCACGGTCACCGTGCCCGAGGACGCGTTTGCGCTGCTCGGCCACTGGGGAGTGCTCGACCCGGGTACTGCGCGCCGCGTCGCAAAGCGCACGCGCGACGACCGGCCGTACCTCCTGCCGTGGGAGGACCCGATCGACCCGTTGGAGGCCTATACGCAGGACCTCCAGCGTGAATGGCGCCCGTGGAGCGGCCTCGAGCTGCGTGTGCAGCTCGAGCTCGAAAACGGGCCGTGGAACTCGCTGCTCGATGACCATTCGCGTGGTTACGAGCGCCGCTTGCGCAGCGTCGCGCGCGATCGCCGCGACGCGTGGAAGAAGATCGGTCGGCTACCCGACTACTTCGAGCGCGCCCACGACGCCGCGGAGGTCCCGCGCGTGCATGCGACGCTGGACGCACAGGTGCAGGAGATGCTGCACTCCGAGCTCGGCCACGCGCTACAGACCCACCGCGCCGCGCTGACGATGGGTATCGTGGTCGACGTCCAATCGGGCGATGTGCTCGGCCTCGACTACTGCAGCCGCTATCCGTACAGCGGCTTCGCGCCGTTGCGGCACGTATTCACGCCGGGCTCGACGTTCAAGGCCATCGTCATGGCCGTGGCGCTCGACCGGGGTTATGTGACGCCCGCGACGGTGTTCAATACCTACGCCGACACCCAGTTCCACGTGCCGGGCAGCACACGCGTGATCCGCGAGGCCGAGGGCGCGCCCGAGGCGCCGCAGGTCACCGCGTCCGAGGGCCTCGCGCATTCGTGCAACGCCGTGCTCGTGCAGATCGGCCTGCGCGTGCCCGCGCCGATCCTGCGCGGCGCGCTCGTCGATCTCGGTTACGGCCAGCGGCCCGGCGCCGAGCTGGGCCCGGAGATGGCAGGCCACCTCACGCCGCTCGACGCGCGGCGCGCGACGGGCTGGACCACGGCCTACACCCACGCGTCGGTCGCGTTCGGCCACGAGATCGGCGTGACGCTGTGGCAGCACGCCGAGGCGCTCGCGACGGTCGCGCGCGGCGGGCTGCGCCGATCGCTCCGCCTCTTGACCACGGTCGAGCAGGGGCAGGACGCGTGGCAGCTCGAGCTCGAGGGTGGCCGGCGTGTGCTCTCGAAGCGCGCGTGCGACGAGGTCCGCGCGATGATGAACCTCGGCGCGACGATCGGCACGGGTGACAAGATCGCTCACCCGGCCATGCACCCCGACCTCGCGTGGATCGGCACGAAGACGGGCACGACAGAGAAGGTGCCGACGGAGATGTGCCTGCACGTCGAGCTCCCGGCGCTCGCGCAGCATTCGCTCGACGGCACGCGCATGACCGCCGCGGAACGGCGCACGCTCGCGACGCAGCGCGAGCACTTCGGCCGCCGTCGCGCGACCTGTTACACGTCGTCGATGTGCGCCATCGGCCGGATGCACGATGGTCGCGAGCTGATGGTGCTGATCGTCGTCGAGGACCCGACCGGCCCAGAGAAGTTCGGCTCGATGGTCGCCGGTCCGACCGCGGTCGCCGTGTTGCGGCGCGCGTTGGGCCTGCCGCGCAAACACGGTGAGGCGCTGGCGCAGAGCGCGCCGCGTTCGATCGACTTGACGCCGGCGAGCTTCTCCACATCGGAATTGCCCTGGGCCGAGCAAGCCTCGGCCGAGGCGACTCCCGTCAAGGGCGAATCGCGCAAGGAGGCGCGTTGAAGCAGATGAAGGACGGACTACCAGCGCCGGCGCCTTGGCGCGTCGGAACGCTCGCCGCGGAGTTCGGCGGGCGCGTGCTCGGCGACCCGGCGACGGTCGTGCGCGACGTGTGGCTCGACTCGCGGCGCTCGACACACGAGAGTCTCTTCGCGGCGCTCGTCGGCCTGCGCTCGCGCGGCGCGTTGCACGCGCGTGATGCGGTGGCCCGCGGCGCGACGAGTGTGCTCGTCGCACAGGAGCGCGATATCGCGGACTTGCCGCCGCTCGCCGCGCCCAACGGCCTCGCCGCGGTCTGGATCCACCCGACGCCGCAAGACCTCGTCGGGCGCGTCGCAGCGCGTGTGTTCGACGATCCTGCGCTGACGCTCGATGTCGCCGCGGTGACTGGCACCAACGGCAAGACGACCGTCGCGCACGTCACGGGGCAGCTGCTCGAGCACGGCGGCCGCCGCGTCGCGGTGCTCGGGACGGCCGGCCACCGACTCGCCGGGCAGCGCGGCTCGGTCCACGTCGACGCGAGCCACACGACCCCCGACGCGCCGGAGCTACAACGCCTCCTGGCACGTCACCGCGCTGCCGGCGGTGACGCGGTTGTCATGGAGGCGAGCTCCCACGCGCTGGAGCAGGAGCGTCTCTCGGGCACACGCGTGCGCGTCGCGGCGTTCACGAACCTGACGCGCGAGCACCTCGACTATCACGGGACGCTGGAGCGTTATGCGCGCGCCAAGGCGCGCCTCTTCACCGAGCTCGGCCCGGACGGGTACGCGGTGCTCAACCGCGACGACCGCGCGTGGGAGACGATGGCCTCCGCCGCCACCGCGCGCGGCGCTCGGGTGTTCACGACCAGCACGCGGTCGCGCGCCGATCTCGCGGCGGCTCGGCTGCGCACGGACCGCAGGGGCGCGCAGCTCCACCTCGACGGGATGGGGATCTCCGCAGAGGTCGAGATCCCCCTGCGCGGCCGACACAACGTCGAGAACGCGCTGACGGCAGCGGCCATCGCGCGGCTCATGGGTGTGAGCCCCTCCGCCGTGGTGGAGGGCCTCTCCCATGTGACAGCCGCGCCCGGGCGGCTCGAGCCGGTCGGGGACGGTGCGCACGGCTTCGACGTCCTCGTCGACTACGCGCACAGCCCCGACGCGCTGCTGCGTGTGTTGACGACGCTGCGCGAAGATCTCGCGGCCGACGCCAATGGCGGGCGACTCGTCGTCGTCTTCGGCTGCGGCGGAGACCGCGACCGCGGCAAGCGCCCGGAGATGGGCGCGATCGCCGCGCGCCTCGCGGACGTCGCCGTCGTCACGAGCGACAACCCGCGCAGCGAGAGCCCGCGCGCCATCATCGACGAGATCCTCGTCGGCTTCGACCACGAGGGTGGTCGCCGCCTCGTCGAGCTCGACCGCAGGAGCGCGATCGAGCGCGCCTTCGAGGTCGCCCGCCCCGGGGACATCGTGCTGATCGCGGGCAAGGGCCACGAGAACACGCAGACCATCGGCGCCGAGGTGCTGCCCTTCGACGACCGCGTCGAAGCGCTCGAGCTGCTCGGCGCTGCGCGGACCGATGCACTCGCGGCGTCTCTCACTTCGGGGGGGCGTGGGTGACGCACGGCACTCGAGTCGGCGACGATGCGCGGCACGGCGGGGCTGAGCCAATCGGCTCAGGGCAACGCCCAGTTGGGCAACCCCCAGTTGGGCAACCCCCAGGCGGGCTACCCCCAGTTGGGCAACCCCCAGGCGGGCTACCCCCAGGCGGGCTACCCCTAGGCGGGCTACCCCTAGTTGGGCAACCCCTAGTCGCGCAACCCCTAGTCGCGCAACCCCTAGTCGCGCAACCCCTAGTCGCGCAACCCGGTGACGCGCGCCGCTTCGAGGACGCGCTGCGTTTCGACGACGTCCTCGCGGCGACAGGCGCGGTGCACGTGCTCGGCTCGAGCGACCGCGCCCTCGCGCGTGTGGGGACCGACTCGCGCACGACGACGGGCGAGGACCTCTTCGTCGCGCTCTCGGGTGAGCGCTACGACGGCAACCTGTTCGCGCTGGACGCACTGGCGCACGGCGCCAGGGCGCTCCTCTTGCGCGGTCGGCTGGGGGAAACGGCGACCGAGCAGCTCGTCGCGGATGTGCGCCGCGCCAGCGACGGCGACGTCTCCGTGGCGCTGGTCGCCGACCCGCTGGAGGCCCTCGCCGACCTCGCGGCGTGGCGTCGTGCGCGCTTCACCGGGCCGGTGATCGGCGTCACGGGGTCCTCGGGCAAGACGTCGACGAAGGAGACGCTCGCGACGCTGCTGGGCCGCGTTTTGACCGTGGCAAAGAGCCCCGCGTCCTTCAACAACGCGATCGGCGTGCCGCGGACGATCCTCGACGCGGCGCCGGACGCGCGGGCGCTCGTGCTGGAGCTCGGCACGAACGCACCGGGCGAGATCGAGGGCCTCTGCCGCATCGCGCGGCCGACGGACGGCATCGTCACAGGCATCGGGCGCGCGCACCTCGCGGGCCTCGGCAGCGAGGAGGGCATCGCGCGCGAGAAGGGCGCGTTGCCCGCGGCGCTGGCGCTCGGCGGCGTGTGCGTGCTGCCACACGACGACAGGTTCCGCGACGCCATGGCGGTCCGCACCGCCGCGCGCGTGGTGACGTTCGGTGAGCGCGACGGCGCCGATGTCGTGGCCGCCGGCGCGTGGCTGCACCAGGAGGGGACGAGCTTCCTTCTGCGCGGCCCGCTCATCGGCGCCGAGCGGCAGGTCACGGTGCCGCTCCTCGGCGCGCACGCCGCGCGCAACGTGGCGGCCGCGCTGGCGCTGGCGCTCGCGCTCGGGCACCCCCTCGAACGCCTGCTGACCGGCCTGCCGCTCCTGCAGCCCGTCCGCGGGCGCATGCAGCGGCTCGTCGCCGGCGGCGTGACGTTCCTGGATGACAGCTACAACGCGAACCCGGACTCGATGCGCGCGGGGCTCGCGGTTCTCGCGGGCCTACCCGCGCAGAAGCGTGTGTTCGTCCTCGGCGGCATGCACGAGCTCGGCGCGTCGAGCGAGCGCCTGCACCGCGAGCTCGGCGAGCTGGCTGCGCGCTCGGTCGACGTCATCGTCGTCATCGGCGAGCTCGCGCGCCCCGCGGCAGAGGCGGCGCGTGACGCCGGCTTCGACCCGGCGCGGCTGCACATGGCGGCGGACATCGACGAGGCCGTCGGCGCATTGATCGCGCTCGTCGCGCCCGGCGACGTCGTCCTGGTCAAGGCCAGCCGCGCGGCGCGCCTCGAGCGCGTCGCCGAGGCGCTGCTGGGCGCCTTCTCGGGCGCCGCGCGCGCAGCGAGCTCCATGACGCGCTCAGCGACCGCGACGGGGGCGGAGCGGCCCTGATGCTCGCCGAGTTCCTCGCCCGCGTGACAGGCGCCGCGCTGTTCGAGTACATCTCGTTCCGCGCGGCGATGGCCGCGTTGACCGCGTTTGCGCTGGCGCTCGTCCTGGGCGGGCCCACGATCCGCTGGCTGCGCCGCCACCGCGTTGGCGAAGACGTGTCGAAGGCGCCCGCGCCCGAGCTCGCAGCACATTCGCAGCGCATGGGCAAGACCGGGACGACGACGATGGGGGGCAGCTTCCTCGTCACGTCGCTGCTGGTCGGGATCGTGTGCTGGTGTCGCATGGACAACGTCGCGGTCTTGATCGCGCTGGTCGCCGTCGCGGGGATGGCCGCGGTCGGCTTCGTCGACGACTACCAGAAGCTCACGATCGAGAAGAGCCGCGGCCTCTCCGAGCGCTCGAAGCTCCTCGGCCAGACAGTCGTCTCGCTGGCGTGTGTCGGCGCGTTCGTCTGGTACGCGCGCGCCTCGGGGCGCTTCTCCCTGCTGGAGCTGCACCCGCCGTTCGTGAAAGACTGGACGCTGCCGCTCGGTGAAACGGTCATCGGCTGCCTCGCGTTCCTCTTCCTGGGCTGGCTCGTCATGGCAGGCACCGCGAACGCAACGAACATCACGGACGGCATGGACGGCCTGCTCGCGGGCTGCACCGTCGCCGCCGGCGGCGCGCTCGCGGTGTTCTGCTACGTCACCGGCCGCTCGGACTGGACCGAGTACCTGAACCTGCCCTACGTGCCCGAGGCGGCCGAGATGGCGGTGGTCGGCGCGTCGCTCGTCGGCGCGTCACTGGGGTTCCTGTGGTTCAACGCGTTCCCGGCGTCGGTGTTCATGGGGGACTCGGGCTCGCTGCCGATCGGCGGGCTGCTCGGCTGGATGGCGCTCGTCGCGAAGCAAGAGCTCGTGCTGCCGCTGCTCGGCGCCGTTTTCTTCATCGAGCTGGGGTCGAGTTGGCTCCAGCGGTTCTGGTACAAGCGGAGCGGTGGCAAGCGCCTCTTCACGATGGCGCCCGTGCACCACGGCTTGAACCTCAAGGGCGGGATCTTCAAGCCCGGGCCGAAGCCTTGGCACGAGGTCACGGTCGTCGTGCGCGCTTGGATCATCGCCGCCGTGTGCGCGACGGCGAGCCTCGCGCTGATGAAGGTGCGTTGAGGCAGGATTGCCCGTCGCGACGCACTGCACTCGGATATCGAACGACTCGAGAGACATGGAGCAAAGGAGCGGAACACTCGGAACAGCGCGGCAGGTCACCCTGACCGAGCATTTCGAGGCGCTGCAGAAGCGCGCGGCGGAGCGCGACCCGCGCGGCCCCGCGCGGGCGTTGTTCGCGATCGTCCTGGCGCTGATCGGTTTCGGCTTCCTGCTGCAGGCCGGTCACGCTGCGACGACCGTGCCGCGCGAGCTCCTTGGCCACGAGCTGCGCGAGCTCGCCGGGTTCCGCGCGGTCGGGCTCTTGATCATCCTCGGCGGCTGGTGGCTCGGACCCGCGCGGCTCGCGCCGGTCGTGCCCGCGTTGACGGTTTTTGTGATGGTGGCGCTCGTCGCCGTCTATCTGCCGATTGTCGGCGCTCCGCGCAACGGCGCGCACCGTTGGGTCGAGATCCCGGGGCTGCGCTTCGGCATCCAGCCCTCGGAGTTCGCGCGTGTGTTGCTCGTGCTCTGGGTCGCGCGGCGCTGTGTGCTGCTCGGGCCCAGGATCGGCGAGTGGCGCGCGGGCTTCGCTCCGACCCTCGCGCTCGGCCTCGCGGCGTTCACGCTCGTGTTCCTCGAGCCCGACCTCGGCGGATCGATGCTCTTGATCCTCTGTTACGGTGCGACGCTCTTCGTCGGCGGCGCTCGGATGAACCACGTCGTGCTGACGTTCTCGAGCCTCGGAGTCCTGGCGCTCTCGTTCGGCGTCACGCGCTTCGGCCACATGCGGGAGCGCATCGCCGTATGGACGGGCGAAGCGACCAACGATCAGGTGCGGCGCTCGGTCGAGGCGATGGCCAGCGGTGACGTGCTCGGCGTCGGGTTCGGCCAGGGCCTGTTCCGCAATGCCAACCTCCAGTACATGCAGACCGATTACGCGCTGGCCCTCGTCGGTGAGGAGTTCGGCCTCTTCGGCGTGCTCCTCGTCGTCGGGCTGTTCGCGGCCTTCGTCTGGCACGCGTTCAGGCTCGTCCTCGCCGTCGAGGACCGCTTCTCGGCGCTCGTCGCCTTTGGCCTAACGGTCTCCGTCGCGTTCCAGGCGATGTTGCACCTGCAGGTCGTCACGGGCCTGGCACCGCCCAAGGGCATGGCTTTGCCATTCCTCTCGGACGGCGGCAGCGCGTTACTCGCATCGTGCCTCGCGGTCGGGCTCGCGCTCGGCGCTGCGCGCAGCACCGAGGCGCGCACCTGAAACGCACCGGACACCCAGCGCTCTGAGCGTTCCCCGTTCGGGTCCTCCACCTCTCACACCTCTCTGCTCACCCCTCCCTGAGCCCCATGCAGCAACCGCTCGAACGTTACGGCGTCGTGGTCCTACTCTTCCTCGTCGCGCTCGTCGCAGTCGCCGTCTTCTGGGAGGACGGCAGCTCGACATACGCCGCCAACAAGTCCCTCGCCACCGTCGAGCCAGAGGACGAGCGCCCGCTCGTCGACGAGCCCGAACGGCGCCCCGCGCCACCCGTGGGCGTGAACCGCTCGACACCCGAGATCGCGGTCGGGCCTATGGACCAGGGGGTCGACCAGCGTGGGCGCACCACAGCTTACGGCGTCAACCCGCCCGCTGCTGGCGGGGCAGCGCCGCCGAACGTCGACCAGCTCGATGCGGAGAACGCGGGCTTGTCGCGGCCCGACGTGCGCGGGGGTAGCAACGCAGTGCGTCGTCTCGGCGACGAAGTGATCGCCGACCGGGTCGACAGGAGCGCAAGTGGACAGGACTCATTGGCCAGGGCCCTCGAGCGGGAATCCGGTGAGGCTGTGGCGAATGTCACGCCGGTCGTAGTTCCACTGGCCGGCGCCGCGCGCCAGTACACCGTGCGCGCCGGCGAGTCGCTCTGGCGCATCGCCGAACGCGAGCTCGGGAACGGGACGCGCTGCAAGGAGATCGCCACGCTCAATGGCCTCGGCAATTCGGATCACATCACCGAGGGCATGCAGTTGACGCTGCCGGCCAAGGACGGCGCGGCGCCGAAGGCGAGCCCCACGTCGCCCGTGAAGGCGAACCCCGTGATGGCGAACCCCGTGATGGCGAACCCCGTGATGGCGAACCCCGTGAAGGCGAACCCCGGCGACGCGGCTGGCGCGAAGCCCTTACCCGCCGCGACCGCGCCGGCGCGGCGCGGCACCGGCGACACGACCGAGCGCCTCGCCCAGACGCCGGGTACCCGCCGATACGTTGTGAAGTCGGGGGACAGCCTCGGTCTGATCGCGCAGCGCGAGCTGGGGAGCGCCCGGCGCGCGGGCGAGATCAAGCAGCTCAACGCGATGTCGAACGACGTGGTCAAGCTCGGTACGACGTTGGTCCTACCCGGGGACGGCGCGGTGAGCGACGCCCCAGTGGTCGCGAATCTGACGCCCAAGCCGGCCGCGACGCGTGCGCCGGCCCGTCCGGTGCCGGACAAGGAGCGTCGCGCGTCGAGCGGGGGGTTCTACGTCCGATGAGCGTCCGTTTCCGTCTCCTGTTCGTCCTCGGGTGCGTGCTCGTGCTCGCGCTGCACGCGCCGCGCTGCCTCGACGCGCTGCAGGCGGCCGAGATCGGCGTCGAAGAGCCCGCGAACGTCGCTGCCCTCGACGTGGAGCCCGTGCGATGATCAGCGTGCTGTCCCCGGAACTTGAATTGCAGGGCCTCGCGCTCTCTCCGTTGCGGCTCGCGATCGCGGGCGGCGGAACGGGCGGCCACGTCGTGCCCGGGCGCCACCTGCTGGACGTGCTGCACGCGGACGGCGGCGCTTTGACGGACCTCGTGTGGTTCCACGGCGCGCGGCCGGCGGAGGAGCGTTGCCTGCGCGACATCGATGTGCACCCCGCGGCGCCGCGTTTCGAGCGCTCGGCGCTGCCGGTCGAGCCCGAAGTCGGCGGGGCGCCGACCTTGGGGCTCTTGACCAGGCGGATGTTCCCCGCCGTGTGGAAGGCGCGGCGGGTGCTCGTGCGTCACCGTTCCGAGGTGTTGCTCGGTCTCGGCGGGTACACGACGGCGCCGGCCGTGCTCGCGGCGCGAAGCCTCGGGCTGCCCTGTGTGCTGCTCGAGGTCAACGCGACGGCGGGCCGAGCGACACGCGTGCTCGCGCCGCTCTGCCAGCGGGTGCTGCATGCGTGGCGCGAGACGCTCCCGCCCGAGCGCGAGGGGATGAAGCACCACATGATCGGGCCACCGCTCGGCCCGCGCTTCGTGCCGCCGGTCGACCCGGAGCGCGCGCGCTTCGAGGCCAAGGAGGACCTCGGCTTCGACCCCGCGCGCCCCCTGCTCGTCGTGCTGGGCGGCAGCCAAGGGGCGCGCGGCCTGAACGAATTCGTGCGCCAGCACGTCGCGACGATCCTGGGCTCCGGCGTGCAGTTGCTGCACCAGGTCGGCCCGGGCCGGCGGAGCGAAGGCGCGTCGGACCTCGTGGGGTATGGCCTCGTCGAGTTCATCGACGAGGTGCACACGGCTCTGTTGGCCGCGGACTTCGTGCTGTGCCGCGGCGGAGCGTCGACGCTCGCGGAGGTCGGCGCGATGGCCGTGCCAGCGTGGGTCGTGCCATATCCGCACCACGCGGACCGGCACCAGGAGCGCAACGCGCGCCAGCTCGACGGCGGCGTGCGCATCGTCGAGGAGAGCGCGCTCGATCGTTCGCGCTGCGAGGAGCTCGTGCGGCTCGTCGGGCCCGAGGGCCTTGCCGAGCGCGAACGCATGCGCGCGCGGCTCTTGTCCGCGGTCCCGCGCGGGGCGGCGGCGCGGATCTGGCGGGAGCTCGACAATCTGCGGCGGTGAGGGCGGCGTTGGCCGAACGCGGTTCCGCCACGCGTAGGACCTCGAGGACCAGCTAGGCGGGCAACGCAAGTGACGGACCTCGGCCCGCGGGCGTGACTTTGGGCGCCCTCACTGACGAGACGGTTGACCGATGGTGTGCTTCGTCCCGCGCCGAACGCGCCACGCCACGAATTCATTGTGCGCGAGCAGCCGCGCTCCTCGTCGAGGACCAACCGGATCGCGAAGGCGTTCCGGACGCTCTCCTCGGTCGGCATCATGATCGCTATCGCGGATGGCGTTCGTGTTCCAGGGCGATCGGAGCCTGCTCAACCTCGACGACGAGCAACGCGATGGCGCCCGGTTGGGTCGCGCGGTTGAGGCGCGCCTTGATGGCGTCCAAGAGCTCGGACACCTTCTGGTACTCCGGCACACTGGCGGCGGTGCAGCGAGAAGGCTCTTCATGTTGCAGCACGGTTCGGCTGCATCGGCTCGTCAGCCTCGCGGTGTCGGTGCGTTCGAGCCACAGCACTTCTTGGACTTCCGGCCGCTTCCGCACGGGCAGGGATCGTTTCTGCCAGTCGAGGACGCGACCTTGGCCGGCTCCGGAGGATGCAGCAATCGTTCGACGTCCGAGACGTCTTCGTCCAGATCAGGCTCTACGCCCACGATGACTTGCCAGCCGTGAGGTTTACACAGCGAGAGGATCTCTTCCGCCCTCGCCTGGGTTCGAACCCGCACGATGGCAGGCCTCTTGGAAGTCCCGAGTCTTGTCATTGCCTTGCTCCTAGTTTCGGCGGGCTGATGTTCTGGTTCAGCGGCGGCACGCAGCGCCGTCCGCAACTCCGGCTGCTGGTCGCCGTGTGCGAGACATTGGAAGCTGCCTGAATCAAGGAATGCTGGACCGAGCCCCTGAGTGCAGATCTCGACACTTGCGGCATTGAGCGTGTGTAGTGTACGCGTGGCGCTTCCTACTTCCGCGGACCCTTTCGCAGCAGAACGCCTTGCCGATCAGCGGCCTGCGCTCCCGCCCGCTGCATCGGCTTGTCAGGCCGCATCGACATCGACGATCGCGGCCTCACTGGAAGGCATCGGGATCGGCTCACCAGACTGCTCCAACCCCTCGATGTGGAAAGCAATCGCCGCGCGGATGAGCTGGAGGGCCTCTGCGCGCGTCTTGCCCGCAGCGATGCAGCCAGGCAGATCCGGTACGTGCTCACCCCATCCGACTCTGCCGTGCTCGACGACAACCAAGTACTTCATTGCGACCTCACTCGAGTCCCGCCTGCTTCAGGGCACTAGGAAATGCCCCATGCGGAATGTCTGCTTCGAGTTTACCCGCAATCGTGACGGTCCCCTTCTTCGTGGGATGCCGGAACTGCCGCCGGCTCCCGCGTTGGCGCACCTGGCACCACCCGCCGTCTGTTGACCGCGGCCATGACCCGAAGCACTCCAGAGTTCAGAACGAGAAGCGCACGCCGAAATAGAAGCCGGTGAGCTCCAGGTCGGCCTCGACCCTGTCGTTCTCATCCTCGTACTCTGCCTCCACGTCGACCCACCGGTAGCCGACGACGAGCGAGCCCGATTCGTAAAGGGTCACCGAGGACTCGAGGTCGCCGTCGAAGACCTGCACTTGGTCTCCGTCGAGCGTGTAGGTGATGCCGCTCAACACCGCTCGCATCCAGACCGGGCCCCACGTCCAACTGGCGCGCAGCGCCGCCATGGGGACTGGCAGGAGCTCCTCCGACTCGAGCTGGTTGCCCGTCACCTGCTCGGTCATGAGGAGGTCGAAGTCGATCACGCTCGCGCCGAAGCCGATGCCGAACTCGACGGGGCCGAGGGGGATCAGGTTCCACGTGAAGAGCGCCCGCGCGAGGAGCAGCTCGAGCTGCGTGTCGACGGCGGTGTTCGCGTCGATCGTCTGACCCCCGATCTCGAACGCGCCGCCCGTGGTGCCCGAGCCCTCGTACTCGGTCTGGATGGCCGAGACCGAGAGCTGCCCGCCGAGGAGGCCGACCTGGGCCTTCACGCCGAGCGCGGCTTCGTACGTGCCGAGGCCCAGCGCATCCATGCTCGTCGCGCCCGCGCCGCCGGTGCTACCTGCCTCGATCGAGCCATCGAGCGAGAGCGAGCCCAATATCGGAGTCACGCTCGTCGAGGTCGTCGCGCAGGCGGCGGCGAAGAGGGCCAACGCGGTCGATCCGAGGCGTGCGAGGCGATGGTTCGTCGGCATGGTCGCAGGGGCTGGCGCTGGGCTTGGGGTGGGGACAGAGAGACCAAGCAAGATTTGCTCGGGCTCGCGCCAGGATCGATTGCGCAGGAGCTGCATGCAAGGGCCGCGCAGACTTCGCAGTTTCTCGCTTCTTTCGATGGGGGTGCGTTTGTTCCGATGGGGGCGTGATCCACAGCACGACACAGGGATTCCTGGAGACGGTCCTTCCGGTCCATGACTCGCCGCCCTCGGGCGCGAGCGCCGCGCCCGGACGAGAGCCGCAAGACCTGTCAGCGGGCCCTGAGAACGTCCTCGTAGCGGGGCTGCCGCGCGAGGTGCACCTCCTCGGCGCGGGCGGCGCCGGAGTCTCGGCCGCGGCCCAGCTCCTGGTCGCCGCGGGTCACGTCGTGACGGGCCACGACCGCGCGGCGTCGCCGTTCACGGCGGCGCTCAGGGCGCTCGGGATGCAGGTGGCGGTCGGGGCGAGCAGCGCGGAGCTCGTGCCGGTCGGCGCCGGCCTCGTCGTGCGCTCTGCGGCCATCGGCAAGGACGACCCTCAGGTGCTCGAGGCGGAGCGCCGCGGCCTGCCCGTGCTCAAGTACGCCGAGCTGCTCGGCCGACTCGCCCCCGTCGGTTGCACGGCGGCCGTCGCCGGCACGCATGGCAAGACGACGACGTCGTGGATGGTGTACGAGGCGCTCACCGCGGGCACGGGGCCGCGGCCGGGCGCGATCGTCGGTGGGCTGCATCAGCGCCTTCGCTCGAACGCGGTCGTGCCCGAGCGCGGCGGTTGGCTCACGGTCGAGGCGTGTGAGTACGACCGCTCCTTCCTGAACCTCTCGCCGACGGCGGCCATCGTCACGAACGTCGAGCCCGACCACCTCGACTGTTACGGCGACCTCGAGCATCTCGAGGAGGCGTTCTGTCGCTTCGTCGATCGTGTGCACCCCGATGGACTGCTCGTCGTCGGGCGCGAGGTCCCCGATCGAGTCGCGTCGGCGACACGCGCACGTGTGTGGCGCGTCGGCCGCGAGGTCGGCGTCGAGCTGCACGGCGAGCGCCGCGGGCGCTTCTCGTTCCGCGTGCGCGGGCCTGGTTGGGCGACGCCGATCGTCACGCTCGCCATCCCGGGCGCGTTCAACGTCGAGAACGCCGCGACGGCGATCGCGCTGGCGGTTGGCGCGCACGGCGTCGACCCAGCCGCCGCGGCCTCGGCGGTCGCGGGCTATCCGGGCGCTGCGCGCCGCTTCGAGGCCTGGGGCACGGTGGGGGGCATCGACGTCGTGCACGATTATGCGCACCACCCGACCGAGGTGCGGGTGACCATCGAGGCGGCGCGCCGCGCGTTCGCCGGACGCCCGTTGCACGTCCTGTTCCAGCCCCACCAGCACTCGCGCACCGCCCGCTTCCTCCAGGAGTTCGTCGAGTCCCTGCGCGGCGCGGACCGTGTCGTCGTCGCGGACGTCTACGGCGCGCGCAAGCACATCGACGCCTGCGAGGGGGCTGACGCGCATGCGCTCGTCACGCGCCTCGCGCGGGCGCGTGTCGATGCGGCGCTGGGCGGTGGGCCGCAATCCGCTGGCCGTGCGCTCGCCCTGGGCGTGCCGCGCGACACCGCGGTCCTGGTCCTGGGTGCCGGCGACATCGACGAGATCCGTGATGACCTCCTCGACCAGTTGGCCCTGCGCCTCGCTCGCTGACGCGCCGCTCGCCGAGCGCACGACGTTGCGTGTCGGCGGCCGCGCCCAGTGGCTCTTGGAGCCCGCGAATCCCGACGAGCTGCGCGCGGCGCTGACGGCGGTGCGCGAGCGCGGGCTGGCGCTGCGCGTGCTCGGCGGCGGCGCGAACGTCGTGATCGACGACGGCGTGTTGCCGGGTGTGATCGTCACGACGGACCGCATGCGGCGCATCTTTCGCCCGGGTCCGATCGCGGACGAGGACCCGCTCGACGCGGCGCTGCCAAATCACTCGATGGTGCACGGCGACGTGGCCGACGACCCGCGCCTCGTCGTCTGGGCGGGGACGTCGTTGCCCGCGTTGTGCCGCGCGGCGCGCGACCTCGGGCTGTCGGGCCTCGAGAAGATGGCGGGCGTGCCCGGCCAGCTCGGCGGAGGCGTCGCGATGAACGCGGGCGGCAAGGGTTGGCAGATGTGGGACGTCGTCGAGCGCATCCGCGTCGTCGACGAGCGCGGCGAGTTCCGCGACATCGACCGCGCGGAATGGCAGCCCGAATACCGCAACGCGCGCCTCGGCGAGCTGATCGTCGCGGGCGCGGTCCTACGCTTCACGCCGCGCCCGAAGGCCGAGGTGCAAGCGGCCGTGCGCGAGTACCTGAAGGCGAAGAACGCCGTGCAGCCCGTCCATCTGTGGAGCGCGGGCTGCGTCTTCAAGAACCCGGACCCCGAACGCTCCGCCGGACGCACCGCCGGCCAGCTCCTGGACCAGGCGAGCGCAAAGGGCCGCCGGCGCGGCGGCGCGGTGATCTCGGACCTGCACGCGAACTTCCTCGTGAACACGGGCGACGCGACGGCGCGGGACGTGTTCGGGCTGATCGAGGAGCTCCAGTCGCTCGTCGCGGACCGCTTCGGGGTGGCGCTGGAGCCCGAAGTGAAACTCTGGCGCGGCTGAATGAGTCCACGGGGTGCTGGTCATGCGGGTACCGAGCCCGCGCAATCTCCACCACTTGCCCAGAGGATGCGTAAGTGGTGGAGATTGGCCGGGCTCGGTACTGCCGCTCCGGTACTGCCGCTCAGCTCCTTGCCGTAGTGGCGTGACGCGCGGATGACGTCGGATGAGAGCGACAGCGTGAGAGCGAGGCGGCGCTCGACGCCAGCGGCGCGCAGCCGCTGGATCCAGGCGCGCAGCGCGGAGGGAGACGTCGAGAGGCCCACGCCCGCGCGGTGGCTCGACGTCGGAGCATAGACGGTACCGGGCTGCGGCAGCAGCGTCGCCGGTGCCGCTTCGACCCTCATGAATGCCGACCCGAGCTCGCGCGTAGCATGACGTACCCCCGCGCCCGAGCCCCCGCCTGCCCATGCCGAGTCCGAGTTCCGCCCTGCGCTTGTTCCGCTGTGTTGCCGTGGCCTTTGCGAAAGCTGGGTCGGCGAGGCTCCTCGGGCCACAGATCGGCACCTTGATGGCCCAGAGCCTCGTCGACGCCGTGCCGGAGATGGCGAAGGAGCTCTGGCAGGCCCTGCGCCGCCCGGTGGCCCAGGGGGGCGTCCCGCCCGAGGCCTTGACGGCGGCGGTCGCCGAGGTCGCGGCGCTCGAGCCGGCGGCGGCCGCGCGCCTGGCGGCCGAGGCCCTGGACGAGGAAGACCCGGCCCTCGCCCCCGAGCAGCGCGCCGCCGCCCTGGCTTACCTCGGCGCGGTGCCCGGTACCCTGCAGCAGAGCCTGCGGCGCCCCGACGATCCGAGCGGACGCACGGTGCCCCCGTATCAGCGCTTCGAGCGCCCGGCGGACCT
>Ga0163154_10004106_pt1 | contig 19430 bp, 16 predicted proteins | sample OliLakLV19MP9P1_FD_148649 | JGI IMG/M metagenome (GOLD analysis project Ga0163154, IMG submission 148649) | Freshwater microbial mat bacterial communities from Lake Vanda, McMurdo Dry Valleys, Antarctica - Oligotrophic Lake LV.19.MP9.P1 | ecosystem: Environmental > Aquatic > Freshwater > Lake >...
CCTTGACCCCTAACCAAGCATTAGACGCCGCCCGCGCTGAACCCGCCCGCCGGGGCGTGTTGGGCTTCTTGTCGGTGGGGTTTGTGGCCGCCGTCGCCCTGACACTGATTGCCACGCTCATCCAGATTACCGCGTCGTTCCGCGCTCAAGCCGCCCAATTGGGCGCACTGCGGGCGATGGGACTCAGCGGGCGTGCCGTGGGCGGCTATGTCGTGATGCTGCAAGGATTACTGGCCGTCAGCGGGATTGCGGCTGGGACAAGCATCGGCCTCGCCGCTTCCCTCTCTTATCTCCCGTTATTGGATTTCAGCGGCGGCCTGCCGCCTTATCTCGTCCGCATTGGTTGGACGGAAATCGCGCAAGTCTACGCCGCCTTTGCTGGGATTCTGCTTGTGATGACCGCCCTGACCACCATTATGATTGCCCGCGCCCGCTTGACTACCGTCTTACGTTTAGGGGAAGCCTAACCCATGTTCTCTCGTGTTTTATTCGTATTCACACTCGCCCTGATTTTGACCGGCTGCAACCTTTCCAACATAGATGGTTCTGGCACTGCCGCTGCTCAAGCCGCCGCAACCCCGACTCCCATTCCCACCGCGCAGGCCGCTGCCCGCCCGACCTATACCGTCCAACGCGGAACGGTTGAGACCACGCTGGAATTTAACGGGCGTTGGTTGCCGCGTGACCAGACCCAATTATCGTTTGAGGTGGCCGGCAAAATCCGCAGCGTCAACGTGCGGACGGGCGACACCGTGCGTGCAGGGGATATTTTGGCCGACTATCAGATTGAAGACCTAGAAGAACAACTTGCCAGTACCGAACTCACGCTAGAAACCGCCCGCCGCAACCTCGAAAACAGCGACGGTGGCGCAAATGAGATTGAAGACGCCGCCTATGCTTTGGCATCGGCCAATCTGAGCCTCGAATCAGCCAAAAACAATGTCCCAGCCGCGAGTAGCGCCTCCCGCGATATTGACACCGCCGAACGTGCGCTTGAAAAAGCCAAACGTGATTATCAAGAAGCGCTCGGACGCCCAGACTCCAGCGCGTCGGCGGTGGCGGGCGCAGAGGAATCTATCCGAAGCGCCGAGAATCAACTCGCCAACGCATGGTCAAGTTATTACAGTTCCGGCCAAAGCTATAACAGCTATCTTGAGGGGATAGAAACCGCCGAGAACAACCAAGTTCGCGCTCAACAGACCTATGACGATGCGCTGACTGGCGCGGGCGTAGATGCTTCCCTAATTGAAGCCGTCCGTAGCGCGGAAATGAACGTGGGCAACATCCGCGAGGACATTGACCGCTCAACCTTGATTGCCCCGTCAGACGGCGTGGTCTTGGAAGTCACCATCCAGCCGGGGTCATCGGTTGAGGCGTATGTCGCGGTCATCACCATCGCCATCCCTGACCCCAAAGAGGCCGTCGTCCAATTGGCGTTCAACGACTCACAGCGCTTGAACGTCGGGATGACCGGGATGTGTTCTCCCCTCAACCAGCCTGATTTGGTGGTTGAGTGCGTCGTGCGCCGAATCCCCTTGAGCAGTAGCGACATCGACCAAACCACGCGCATCGCCGCTGATTTCTACACGGACGAGGCCGAATTGAGTGCCTTAATCAACGTGACGATGGGGCTGGAAATCCGCGAGGATACGCTCTGGTTGCCGCCCGCCGCCCTGAGGACGTTCCAAAACCGGACGTTCGTCGTGGTCGAGACGGTGGAAGGTCAACAGGTCGTCGATGTCACCGTTGGCCTACAAACCGATGAGCGCGTCGAAATCCTGACCGGCTTGGCTGAGGGGGATGTGGTGGTCGCGCCATGACATACCCAAACCACACCAATACGACTCATGTAGGGGCGACTCATGAGTCGCCCTCACTCACCCTGAATGAGGATGAATCATGACGTACATCATCTGTAAACAGGTCGTAAAAGCCTATAAGGCCAGCGGGCATGAAATCGTGGCCTTGCGCGGCATCGATTTCAGCATGACGCGGGGCGAAATGGTCGCCATCATCGGCCCCAGCGGTGCGGGCAAGTCCTCACTATTGAACTTGATCGGCGGACTCGACAAACCCACCGCCGGACAGGTCAGCGTTGAGGGGGTGAACGTCGCTGATTTGCGCGGCGCGGGGCTGGCGGATTACCGGCTGCGGCGAGTCGGATTCGTCTGGCAACAGATTGAGCGCAACCTCTTAGCGCATCGCACCGCGCTGGGGAATGTCGCCTTACCGATGATGCTGGCCGGGGTTTCGCCCCGTCAACGGATGGCACGGGCGCGGGATTTTTTGGAGGCGGTGGGGCTATCGGACGCGGCACATCGCACCATCGGGCAACTTTCCGGCGGACAACAACAACGCGCCGCGATTGCCGTCGCGCTCGCCAATCGCCCGCAAATCTTGTTGGCCGATGAACCCACCGGCGCACTTGACCGCAAGACTGCCGCGCAAGTCATGACGCTGCTTGACGACTTACGCGGACAATTCAACCTGACCGTGCTGATCGTCACGCATGACATGGAAGTCGCGCAACACGCAGACCGGATTTTGACATTGCGTGACGGGGCGCTCGGCCAAACCTTAACCGGTCATGGGGACGACGACCACGGCTTGACCTTGCGCGACGATGGTTCACTCCCCCTACCAGACATCGCCCGCCGCGCCCTCAATGCGCCGCGCATCTCGGTTGAAGTCCGCCCAGAGGGGGTGCTACTGCGTCCCGAGTCGGATGATGACGGCGATGAATCACACTTGGGACAAGACGCCGCCCCCAAACCCGCCCGTCGGTGGTGGTCACTACGGAGGCGCGTATCATGAGCGAAAATCGTGCTTCAGCAATCGAGGCCGCCGGGGTTGAAAAACGCTTCGGTAGCGGCGAAAAGAGCGTCCATGTCCTGCGCGGGGTCGATTTAACCGTACCGGCTGGGTCACTGGTCGCGTTATATGGCCCGTCCGGTAGCGGCAAGACCACCCTGCTCAATTTGCTGGGCGCGTTGGACTCACAAACGGCGGGTCGTATCCGCGTGGATGGGGAGGATATCACCGGCTGGTCAGAAGGCCTCCGCGCCCGCTTGCGCCGCCAAAAAATGGGCTTCATCTTCCAAAACTATACGCTGATGCCGACCTATACCGCGTTGGAAAATATCGACATCGCCTTGCGCTTGGCTGGTTTTGGCTTCTTTGAGCGCCGCAAACGCGCAGATACCGTCCTGAACGCCGTCGGACTGACCGCGTGGAGCAGCCACATGCCGGAAGAATTGTCGGGCGGGCAACGTCAGCGTGTGGCGATTGCTCGTGCGATGGCCGCGCAGCCCGCGTTGGTCTTTGCCGACGAACCGACCTCTGGCCTCGATACGCGCACCACGCGCAAAATTTTGGGGTTGTTCCGCGCCTCTGCCGCAGAAAAAGGCACGACCTTTATCATCGTCAGCCACGACGCGCTGGTGACGGAATTTGTCGATGTCGCCTATGACCTAACCGACGGGAAATTGGTGCGGCGTGAACAAACCGCCCACGCGCAGTCTCCCTCTCCCACAGAGCAAACCACCCCGGAACAACCGAAATTCGAGGGTGAGACCGATGAGCCTGATTTTCTAGCACTGTTACCCATTGAACCCCCTGTTGAAAGGATGCCTGCCCCATGAAACCCGCCTCACTCATCGTCTCCCTGTCCCTGTTCGTCGGGATTTCACTCGCCGCGTTGGGCGCTATGCTGATGCTGGCCGGGACATCTGGCACGCCTCGCTTCGCCCAAGTACAGGACGCCAGCCCAACGGTTGGCGCGACCTCAACCCCGACGCCGGACATCCCACCCTCAACGCCGTTCCCGACGTCCACCGCCTCGCAAACCCTGCGCCCTGCCCCGACCTTTGAGCCAGCGACTCTCACGCCGCCACTCATCCCATCGGCCACCCCGTCCCCAACAGCGACATTGGGAATCAGCGTAGACCTCCCAGACATCCACGGCTTAGAGACGGCCACGCCGTCTACCACGCCCGGATGCGAACCGCGTAAGGATTGGAAACTGACGTATACCGTGCAGCCGGGGGATGCGCTCGCCCGCATCGCGGATACGTATGACACCTACGCCAGCGACCTTGCCGAGGGCAACTGCTTGGCTGATGCCAACGTGATTACCGCTGGTCAGACCTTGCGCGTCCCCGGCGACGCACATCCCTCCGTGCCGGAATGGGTCTGCGAAACATGGGAAGTCCTCACCCCGATGGATTGGGCTGTTGGCGTCGATGGCGGTGGTCAGATGACCTTTAACTGGCACGGCAGCAACGGCACACGCAATCTGATTCGCGTTTACGATGCGAACGGAAATCTGTTCTGGGAGCGCACGGTGGACTTGCGCCAAAACGAGACCATCAGCTTACAAGCGGAAGGAATCACGGGCGGGGAATATACATGGCAGGTTTACCCGTTGGATTTGGGATTCAAGCAGATTCCATGCCTCGAAAGCCCCAAATGGCACTTCAACGTCCGCGCTGCGGCGGCCACCCAATCGCCAAGCGTCCCGTAATCGCCCTCATAGGTGCAAGGTACTAGCTATGAGGCGTTTATGCCTTGCACTATTATTACCGAAAAAATTAAGGGAAAAACAGCTTGCCCATAAGGGTTGTTTTGAGGCATAGTTAACAGGTCTCAAACAACAACAAAATGGGCGGAACCAAAGACGTGGAACAATTGCAGGGGCGTTACCAACGGTATCAGCTCGAAGCCTTGATTGGCACGGGCGGGATGGGCAGCGTCCACAGGGCTTATGACCGGCTACACAAGCAGCATGTCGCGCTCAAGCGCCTGACCGTGCAGTTGAACACGCTGAGTTTTTCAAAATCCATCGGCCTCAGCAAAGACACTCAGCGCCAACGCATGATGTTGGCGCAAGAATTCAAGACGCTGGCCTCGCTACGTCACCCGAACATCGTCAGCGTTTTGGATTACGGATTCGACGCCCAACAGCACCCTTATTTCGTGATGGAATTGTTTCCGGATGACCAAAATTTACTACAAGCGGGGGAAAGTGCGCCGTTCGAGCGCCAAATCGACTACCTGACCCAGCTTTTGATGGCGCTGGACTATTTGCATCGGCGCGGCGTGATTCACCGTGACCTCAAACCCGCCAATGTCTTGGTGCATAACGGTGTGCTCAAGGTAGTCGATTTCGGGGTGGCGCAGACGCTAGGGGCAAACCCAGATGAAATCGGCGGCACGCTAGGCTATATCCCGCCAGAAGTGTTGATGGGCGACCCCATCACGGCACGCTGCGACTTATACGCCTTTGGGGTCATCGCCTATGAATTGGTGACGGGCATCCACCCGTTTTTTGACACACGCACCCATCAATTTGACCTCAACGCCATCATAAACCTGCCTGTCCCAGCCGACGCGCTTGGGGATTCCCCGCTGCGCCCGGTTATTCTGCACCTATTAGAAAAATCTCCAGCCGATTCTTACCGCGATGTCTCGGAAGTCGTGCAGGCACTATACAACGCGCTAGACCGAGATGTCCCATCGGAATCGCTTGAGGTGCGCGAGAGCGTGCTGCAAAGTGGCCGATTCGTCGGGCGCGATGGGATAATCAGCGCCTTAGAGACCGCCTTAGCGCAAACCGAACAGGGCCATGGGGCGGGGTTTTTAATCGGCGGCGTAAGCGGTGTGGGCAAGAGCCGTTTGCTAGATGAGTTCCGCACGCGGGTTTTGGTACGCGGCATCCCCGTCGTCCGCGCCCAGACCACCCGTGAGCAAGCCACGCTCTATAAACTCTGGCAAGACATCCTCCGCGAATTCTGCCTGTTGGCCGATGTCGCCGGTTTGCTGAATGATGAACGGGCAGCCGTATTAAAACCCGTCGTCCCAGACCTCCCCAACTGGTTAGGACGCACCATCCCAGATGCGCCCGCACTACCGCCCAACTTGATTGCCGCCCGCCTCAATGAGACCTTACGCACGATTTTCCTCAGCATTGATGAGCCGCTGATCATCGTGCTAGAAGACCTACACTGGTTACGCGATGGTCTGCCGCTTTTACAAGCGGTGACACAAGTGCTGGAAAAATCCCGCGTGTTGGTGGTCGCCACTTATCGCACTGATGAGACGCCGCGCCTGCCCAATCAACTGCCCAAAATGCAAGCTATTTCTTTAGAGGCGTTGGACGCTGAGGCAGTGATTGAACTAACGGCCTCATTTATCAGCCAACGCCAAGAGGTCGGCGGCTTGGCCGCGTTGTTGAGTCGTGAAACCGCTGGCAACGCTTTCCTCATCGTTGAAATCCTGCGCGTGCTGGCCGATGAAGTCGGATTGCTGAATATGGCCGGGATGACCAAAATCCCTACCGCTATCCTCAGCAGCGGGATTCGCGGCGTCATCTTGCGCCGATATTCTCACCTCCCCCGCCCCGCCCAAGACCTCTTGAGCGCCGCCGCTGTGATTGGGCGCACGCTGGATAAGGTGCTATTGGCGCAACTGTTCCCCGGCGTCGTCCTAGCTCCATTGATTCAAATTTGCACCGAAGTCCTCTTGTTAGAGGCGGTGGAAAATGAGTGGCGATTCTCACACGATTTGCTGCGCGAGATGATTCTGAGCAATACCCCGCCCGATACCTTGCGCGACTTGCACGGACAGGTCGCTCGCGCCGCCGAACACCTCTATAGCGACCAAACCGCACAAACACCGCTGCTGGCCTATCACTACTGGGCTGCTGGCGATTGGCAAAACGCGGTACGGTGGAGCGAATCAGCGATTGAATACGCCACCGCCAAATACGCCAATGCCACAGCGGTCAGCGCGTATCGTTGGCTGTTGGGCGGGCTTGAACACCTGCCCGATACAGAAGAAAACCGGGCGCGGCGCTTAGAGGCGCTCATTCAATATGACGAAGTGGCCGCGCTGGTCATCCCATCTACCGAGCGCGTGGACATCCTCAAACAAGCTGAGATATTAGCGAACGCCTTAACCAGTTTGGAACGTATCCGCAAATTGACGCTCATCAACGTCCAGTTTGCGCGGCTATATTATTCGCTGAACGATATATCGCTGTCGCTGGAATATGCCTATCAAGCAATGGCCGCCGCACAAATGCTGAATGATGAGGCCATGCTCTCACAGCCGTGGGTGGTGTTGGGCATCTTGAGTACCAATCAAGGCGAATTCTTGAAAGGACAAGAGTTCTTCCAGCAGTCGCTCCCCATCGCCAAACGCAGCGGAAACTTGCGCTACTGGGTTTTGGGTCAAGGCTATTTCATGACCTGTATGGGCGGGCGTGGGCATCTCGGTGAAGTCGAGCGTATCTTTACGGAACTGCAAGATTCCGGCGTGCTGACCGCCAATTTACAAGCGCATAGCCAAATCTATGGGACGTTGTCGTTGTCTTACTTTCACATGGGGCGCTATGCCGAGGCCATTGAACACGGCGAAATAGCCCTGCAAGGCACGCAAAGAACCGATGATGTCATGCTGGATTTACTGGCTCTACATTTCATCGCATTTGCGTATATGCGGCTAGGAGATTTGGCGCACGCGCAAGATTATCTCAATCGAGCGAGTCCCAATTTACGCGCCATCAATCAAGAGATTTTCTACCGCGATACAATGGAGGCCTTGCGGGTCGAATTGGATTACCGTACTGGTAAGCTAGACGGCCTAGACGCGCAAATCATCTCGGTCAAACAGTCGGCGACGGGTAACGGTGCGATCCTTGCGCTGGGTATCGCCCTACGACTGGAGGCGATGAGGGCGCTGGATTCTGGCGACTTCACACGGGCGGGCGCGGCGGCGGCGGAAGAAAGTTTCGCCGTATTCAAACGGGTGGGTGCGTTGCCAGATAGCGCTCGCTCACAGGTCGTCATCGCTCAAATCGCCTACCAGCAGGGCGATACTGCCGCCGCCAGTCAGGGATTGATTCGTGCAGAGGCCATCTTTGACCAGCTTGGCGCGGTGCATGAGTTAGAACAGGTTCGGGCGTTACGTCGTAATCATCAGGGGTAACTATGTTAGATGAACAGCAGAAACAAATCGTCCAAGACACCTACCGCCAGATGTCGGTGCAGTTGATGGCCGTCGGGCAGCGTTTTTATCATCACCTTTTCCGGCTGCACCCCGATGTCCGCCCGATGTTCAGGGAAGATCTCAGCGGACAAAGTATGAAGCTCATGCAGACCATCGGGTTTGCCGTCTCGCACCTCAACTCGCCAGAAATGTTAGAGCCGGTCATCGCATCGTTAGGGATACGCCACCTCAATTACGGCGTAGAGTCTCACCATTACGCTTTTGTCGGTGAGGCGTTATTGGTCACATTAGAGGAGATGTTGGGTAGCGACTTCACCCCAGAAGCCAAGATCGCGTGGGATATGCTGTATACCGACCTCGTGAAGGCGGCGACTCCTTCGGCTTAACCTTGTGGGTAGGTTCTAAATCATTTTGATGATTTTTACACAAGAATCATCGAGCAGCCAACGCTTCTAGTAGCCATTCATGAATTTCTATTAATTTAGCGATTCGTGCGACATCTTTATTTGCGTCGGCGTCGCTATGCAACATACCCGGCGTGATGGTCAGCCATACAGCGAAATCATCAACGCTCATCTGCCCTTCGGCCATCCGCACAATATTCTCTAGTGCTTGTGCTGCATCCCACGCGGCCTGTAGGCCGTTCACCTCCAACATGAACAGCGCCGCTAGAGTCGCGGTGCGCTTATTGCCGTCCGCGAACGGGTGATTTCGGGCGATGGCGTGGAGCAACGCGGCGGCCTTCTCGGTCAGAGTCGGATAAGCGTCTGCGCCAAACACCGATTGTTGGGGGCGTCCGGCTGCCGCTTCGAGCAAACCCATATCGCGCACTTTTTGCTTGCCTTTGAGGATTTTGTGAATCTGATCATTCCCCGGCAGGGCTTCATTGATATAGATGAGTTCATCGACAGTCAAATAGCGGACATCGGTCATTTAAGCCTCCAAAGGCTGGGTATGATGGGTCAGCCAGTCGGCTACTGCGCTAACTTCATGCTGATTCTGGGCGATTTCCAACACAAAATCGTATGCTTCGGCGTCCGTCCAGATCGGGCGTAGACCGTTCCGGTTCAGGAAATGAATCGTGGCTTGGGTGGCGGTGCGTTTGTTACCGTCAAAAAACAGATGATGTGCGGCCAAACTGTGCATCAACGCAGCAGCCTTATCTATTAGGGTCGGATAGGCCGCTTGACCAAATGCCCGTAACATCGGACGTGCCGCCGCCACTTGTAACAAATGACGGTCTCGGATGTCCGGCTTGCGCCCCAAGACCGCCTCTGCGACATCATAAATTTCAACCGAGGTCAAATAATTGATTTGGTCGTCTGACATTACGCTGAACCTGATTGCGGGTCAATCCGGTGGATTATCACTTATACGCGGCAGACATGACAGTGCCGTATCCCTAAGAACGTCGATTTTACTGTCATGAAAGGCCAAATTCCCGCAAAGCCGACTCGGTATGTTCGCCCAGTAATGGCGCACGTTTAGACTGCGGGCGTTCCGCGCCGGAAATGTGAATCGCTGACCCCGGCACAGTGAGATGAGCGCCATCTGCCAAAACCAGCGTCATCAGCATCCCACGCGCTTCAAGATGTGCATCCTGTGCTAATTCTTCGATGTTGCGGATTGCGCCTGCTGGGATGCCCTCCGTATGGAGGATGTCTAAAACCTGTGTTGTGGTTTGCATCGCGCACCAATTTTGAATCATCGGCTGCAAAATAGCGTAATTTTGGACGCGCAATTCATTGGTCAAAAAACGCTCGTCCGATTCAAGCCCTAAGAGGTCAGCCAAACGCCGCCACAGACGGTCATTCCCTACGCCAATCACAATCCATCCATCATAGGTCTTGAAGCTGTCAAATGGCGCTAAAATTATGTCGGCGTTCCCCGTCCGCGTCGGGACAGTTTTCGTCACCGAATATTGAGAGACGGTATTTTCCAGACAGGCGAACACCGAATCAATCATCGAAATATCGACGTGAGCGCCCCTACCCGTCCGTTCCGCTGACCATAACGCCGCCAATAGTCCCGTGGCAGCCGTCAATCCGCTGATGGCGTCTGCGATACTCGGCCCAGTTTTCATCGGGGTATCGGGTGTGCCGGTCATGCTCATCACGCCGCTCATCGCCTGCGCTACGATGTCATAACATCCACGCTCCCGATACGGGCTGTCCTGACCAAAACCGCTGATACTGGTATAGACCAGTTTGGGGTTTATCTGTGCGAGTGATTGATAATCCAACCCATAGTGCGCCATTTGTCCCGGACGGAAATTCTCGACCACAACATCAACCGAGCGTGAAAAATCGCGTAAAACCGCCTGCCCCGCCTGTGAGCGATAGTCAATCGCCAGCGATTCTTTGCCGCGATTCACCGTCTCAAAGTAGCCACTTGTCCCGCCAATAAATGGCCCAAACTGGCGACTATCATCCCCGCCGTCAGGATGTTCGACCTTCAAAACCCGCGCCCCCATATCTGAGAGCATGAGCGTGGCAAATGGGCCACTAAATACGCGGGTGAAATCCAAGACCACCACGCCATCCAAAGGCCGACTCATAAAATGTTGCCGCCCATGCAATCCCATTGCTCAAAATCCATCAGCGATGCTGGCGCATCCTCACACAACGGTTTAAGGGTCAGGTAATATGGCGATTTTTGCCACGGTAACGAGACGCAAACTTTCAAGCGCATCAAACACTCGCGTATATGTGAGTTGGGCGTCGTGAGCGTGTGAATCAGTTGGTTACGGTTAAGGCTCGCTAGCCAACGCGATAATAATCCTTCCACGTCATGACTATACGCAGTCAGGAGCGAAACAGCCGGAATCCCGAATAGAGTCGTCTCTTGATAGACGACCACGCCCAAAATCCGGCCATTATTTTCCCACACGCCAAAGCGATAGCGCCGGAACGGGTGCAATGCAAAACGATGGACGAGCGCAGCGGGAGTCATCTCAAAATGGAGGCTTGAAACCGTTGTTTGCAAGTCGCCAAGCGGCGGCAGATTATCTGTCAGGTAAAAATCGGGTGAGGGGTTATGCCTCAGTGATGGGAGCGCAATCAACGGGCGCATCTGACCGACCACCCGATACCCATAACCTTTGCTGTGACGGTCAACTTTGACCCCAGCGGCGTTTGAAAAACCGACACCAGCGATAGCGCCTTCCGCCTTCAATGCCTCATAAACCGGCGCGGCGGCATGTTTAATCAGCCCGCGTCCGCGATAATCGGGGTGGGTTGCCATATTGACGCTCATACCTACCGATAGCGGTTGCATGACATTCGGCAATCTAAGGCGCGTCCGCAGACAACTATATTGCGCCGCCAATGTAGCGCCATCCCATACGCCATAAACGACCATACCCCACCCAGACATCATCCAACCCAGCAAGGCAGCCATATCCGCTGGCGAACGGTCAAAAGCGGCGGCTAATAAGCCCGACCACGCTTCAAGATCATCTCCGCTCAAGGCGCGGACTTCTAATACGCGCTCTTTGGCCGCGTGTGCCGCCGGTAAATTTCCACTGATGCTGATGATGGCAGCCATAATTCCCTCAACTCGATAATTTCATATCGGTATTTTTCTACAGCATAACAGCCTATGGCCGATTCATGATTAGCGGACAGCCTACGCATGAAATACCCGTGCTTGACGAATAGACGGCGGGCGGGGTATCCCAAGCATAGGCCAACCTATGGGTTGGACTCCTTGCGGGTGTTTACCCTACGGGCTACGATAATCAGCTTGGGGGTTTTCAGGTCACATTGGGGGAAAATAATGTTTCCAAGCGATTTTTACTGGGGCGCGGCCACATCAAGCTACCAAATCGAGGGCGCATATAACGAAGATGGGCGCGGTGAGTGCATCTGGACGCGCTTCTCGCACACGCCGGGGAAAGTGCGCGACAACCAGCATGGCGATGTCGCGTGCGACCATTACCACCGATACGCGGAAGATGTCGCTATCATGCGTCAACTCGCCTTCAACGCCTATCGTTTTTCGATTTCGTGGCCGCGTGTGATTCCGACTGGGACGGGCGCGGCCAATGAGAAAGGTTTGGCCTTCTATGATAAATTGGTCGATTCGCTGTTGGAATCGAGCATCACCCCAATTGTCACGCTATACCATTGGGACTTGCCGCAAGCCCTTCAAGATCAAGGTGGCTGGGCAAATGCTGATATGCTATCTTGGTTTGCAGACTATACCGACCTGATGACTCGTCGTTTGGGAGACCGCGTAAAGCACTGGACGACGCTAAACGAGCCGTATGTGGTCGCGTTCGTCGGGCATTATGAGGGACGGCACGCCCCCGGCATCACCGATTTGGTCACGGCTTACCGCGTCGCGCACCACGCGCTCATCTCACATGGTCGCGCCGTGCCGGTCATCCGCCAAAATGTGCCAGACGCAGATGTCAGCATCGTCTTGGATATTTGGCCGTCGCATCCCAATACCGACAGCCCAGAGGATGCCGCCGCCGCGACCCGTTTTGACGGCTATCACAATCGCTGGTTTCTTGACCCGGTATTTAAGGGGACATATCCGCAAGACATCATCGACTGGGTAGGCGACAAACTGCGCGGGGTTGATGACCTCTCCGCCATTCAAGAAGCCGCCGCGCCGATTGATTCATTGGGCATCAATTATTACACCCGCGCCATGATGACTCATGAACCGACGGGTGATTTCCAGATGCGGCGCGTTTTGCCAGATGAGACCATGCCGTATACCAAAATGAAGTGGGAGGTCTACCCCGACGGGTTACATGAAACGTTGATGCGGTTGCACCGTGAGTATAATGTCCCGGCGCTGTATATCGCGGAGAACGGCAGCGCATGGGATGGCGACGAGGTGCAAGGCGATATTGTGGAAGACCCGCGCCGCGTAGCTTACCTTGAAAGCCACCTCGCAGCCGTGGAACGCGCCATTGCGGATGGTGCGCCCGTTGTCGGCTATCTGGCATGGAGTATGATGGACAATTTTGAGTGGGGACACGGCTATCAGCAGCGCTTCGGGATCATCCATGTCGATTTTGAGACCGGCAAGCGCACGCTCAAGCGCACCGCCCTCACCTACCGCGACCATATCCTAAACGTGACTGGGCAAATGCTCTAACCCTTCACAAATACGACAAATGATAGCCTCGGCAGCCTTAGCGCTGTCGGGGCGTTTTCGTACCAAGTATGCGAGTCTTGTTATGAGAATATCGTAACGACTCAATCCCTATTTGAGTGGAGAATAGGGATTGAGTCGTTACGGATATATCACTGAAGATGTATAGCATGTGTACACACACATCGGATATATTTAGGTCAATATTTCAATCCGCTGATGCACGAGACGAGGGATGTTTGATTATGGGCAATCCGCTATGGAAATTCGGTGAGACAAGCGCGCCACTACCGCCCCTCGCCCCCGGCATTCCGCTGTTGGGGAACGCGATTCAAATGGGCGGCGATACGATTGCCTTCCTCGCGCAAATGTACCAGAAGTTGGGGCCAGTCTTTCGGATACGGGCGCTCACCCGTGAATTCGTCGTATTGGGCGGCGCGGGGGCAAATGAGTTCATGGCGCAAGTGGGCGACCAAGTGCTGTCCGGCGCAAAATTTTTTGGCGACCTCAACGAAGAACTCGGCAGTTCTATCGTCTTTCCGGCGCTGGATGGCGATGTCCATAATTACTACCGTAAATTATTCCGCCCTTCCTATTCCCGCGAGATGATTACCCCGCGATTCGGGGAATTGGTAGACCTCACCCGCCAACGGATTAAGACGTGGAACACGGGCGAGAAAATCAAAGTCGTGCCGACCATGCAGCAAATCATCACCGACCAATTGGGCGTCGCGCTGACCGGCATCGTCTCTGGCGAGACGTTCGAGGACTTACGCAACACCTTAAAATGGCTCATCATGGCAAAATTGATGAAAAGCGCCCCCAGTTGGACGCTCAAGTTGCCGGGGTATAAACGTTCTAAGGCGCAGTCCGTCGCCTTCATGAAGCGGATTCTCGAAACCCACCGCACGATGAATCCAGAGGATCGCATCGGTGATTTAATCGACAACGCGCTGTCCGCCGTCGGGCATAACGGGCAACCGTTGACTGAGGGGGACTTAAACGCCATTGGGTTCGGCGCGTTCTTCGTCGGGATGGATACCGCCGCCCACACCACCAGTTTCACGCTGTATCTATTGCTCAAGCACCCAGAAATCCTCAAGCGAGTCGTGGCAGAGACCGATGAGTTGTTCAAGCGCAAAAATTTCACCTTCCAAGATTTACGCCACCTCAAGGCGCTACACGGCGCGGTGATTGAGAGTATGCGGATGTACCCCGTCGCCCCGATTATGCCGCGCCACGCCACAGAAACCTTTGAGTTTGCCGGTCATCGGGTCGAAAAAGGCGCAAGCGTGATGATGGCGACCTCACTCACCCACTACCTACCGGAGCATTTCCCCAACCCCGCCGTGTTTGATATTGACCGTAAGACGCCTGCGCCATTCACCTACGCACCGTTTGGATTGGGCGCACACACTTGTATGGGGGCTGGCTTGGCCGATGTCCTCATCACTTTGACGCTCGCCACCATCTGCAACCAAGTTGAGTTGAGCATCGACCCATCGGATTTTGCGATGAAGGTCATCGGCGTGCCTGTGCCGAATCCCGGCCAGAACTTCTTTACGAAGGTCGTCCGCCTGCGTGAGAGCGCAGCCGCCCCAGTCGCATAGTCGCAGAGAAACCGAGTTGCCCCATGCAAATCGAAGCGCCATCCTCTTATGCCGTGACTTCTGAACTGCCGTTGCCGCCGGTTGTGCCGGGGCTACCCTTCTTGGGTAACGCCTTAAAATTGCGCGGGGATATGACTCAGTTCCTCGTGCAGATGTATCACCGGTTCGGCGCGGCTTTCCGTATCCGAGTGTTGCGGCGACAGTATTTCATCTTGGGCGGCCTAGAGGCCAACCAATTCCTGAGCAATCAGGGCAGTGAATATTTGACCAGCGCCCGTTTTTTCGGCGGATTCGCGTCGGAGATGGGCGACGGTTTATTTCTGCCCGCGATGGAAGGCGACGCGCACCGCCATCTACGGAAAGTGCTGCGCCCCGGCTATTCCAAAGAGGCGATGTCACCGCACATTGAGCAGTTGGTCAGCATCGCGCAAGAGCATATCACGGGGTGGAAAGCCCAAAAACGTGTGCCGGTGGTCGCAGTGATTCAACACCTCATCACCGACCAATTGGGAATCATCCTCGGCGGGAAAGCGCTGGGCGAATATTTTCCGTATGTGCGCGACTTTCTGCGAATTGTGGTCAATGTCACCATGATTGGGACTGCGCCGCGTATGATGCTCAAGAGCAAGCGCTATATCACGGCGCGGGATAAAACCCGCGAATTCCTGCTCGACCTGCTCCAAGAACATCGGGATACCCCGCACGGCGGCGACTTGTTCGACATCGCACTGGCCGCCCGCGATCAAGCCGGTCAGCCGTATAGCGAGGCCGATTTGGTCTTGGTCGGGATTGGCGCGTATGTCGCTGGCATGGACACGCTCGCCAATACGCTGAGTTTTATGCTGTACGGCTTATTGAAAAATCCCGACGCCTTGCACGCCGTCCGCCAAGAGACCGACGCGCTGTTTGAACAAGGCGAACTTCTGACCTTACAGCACATGCGCTCCCTCAAAGCGCTGCACGGGGCGGCAATGGAGACCATGCGCCTGTATATGATTTCGCCCATCACGATGCGGAGCGCCATTAAGCCGTTCACATTCGCGGGCTACAGCATCCCGCTGGGCAGCGACATCATGATTGCCAACGGAATCACCCATTTCTTGCCGGAATATTTCCCAGACCCCAACCGTTTCGACATCGAACGCGATATACGCGCCGTCCCGCCACAGGTCTATACCCCGTTCAGTTTGGGCGCACATACATGTCTGGGCGCGGGCGTGGCGGAATCGTTGTTGATGCTGACGGCTGCTGCGATTCTCCGCTTCGCGGACATCCGACTCGACCCGCAGGGATATACCTCCAAAATCTCCTCAACCCCGGCGCCGAATCCCGGAAAAGGTTTTATCATGAGCGTTTCAAGCCGTTAAGGAGCATGTCCATGCCGTGGATGAAGCACGTCAAGAAAATTTTCTATCTGGAATTGCTGATTAACCTCGCCTCAATCATCCAAATCTTGTTCACCAACCAAGATTTTTTGCGGAGCTTTGGCGTCACAACGCCTAGCCCCGGCTTGGGCGAATCGTTTATGTGGTTCGCCACACTGCTCATTGTGATGACCTATATCATGGCGCGGGCGTTATTCGCTCACAACGATACCGCCCTGCGATATGTCCTAGAAGGCTACCTGATTGGCGATGTCGTCTATCTCGGTGTTGAGGTCGCTTTCATCAATTCGATTGGCGGGGTGTGGACGCCTACCGCGATTTTTGGCGCGGCCATCACCATCCTATTACTCATCCCAGCGCGACTCATCTATCTGTGGGGGACGCGCAAACCTTTATAGCTCACGGATACGGTGTGACACCCCGATGATGACCAGTATCGCAATCGCCAGATAGCCGATGAACCCGAAAATGAGTTGGTTGGTCTGCAAGGTAGGCCGTTCGGTCTGCCAAATCTGGTCAAAGACACCTCGGTTTATCTTGCTCAAATCGGTCATGGCAGCCGCAAAGCGCTCAAACACTTCTTGGCTATTGCCTATATCCATGCCCGTATTGAAAGCAATCGCGCCTTCAAGGTCGCCAACTTCAATTAGTTTGCGAAGCTCAACATTAGTATTCACATAATCCCTGAACGCGAGTCTAGCGGCCTCTAATTCCTCAGCCTCACCATTGAAGGTTACATTAGCGACTAAGGGGATAATGTTATCAATTGCATCGCTGTTTTCGCGTGAGATTTGTTGCGCGTTCAGGGCGACTTGTATATTGAACCGCCCCGTCCCTTGAAGGAATGTGGTTTCGCTGCACCCGGGTCGCCCGCAGATACGGAGTTCGATATGCTGGATGGCCTCATCAAAGCGCTCGTTCCATATTTGGAATTTATCAGTATCAATTAAGACGCTGCTCTCGGCGCGATTCGCCAAGTTCGCATCGACCAATACCCGTGAACTGGCGCTCACGCTACGATACGCGCTCTGAATCATCGTATTAATCTGACCCGGAGCGTTCAACAGATTGCCCAAAATCACCCAGAACGTCACATAACTCAAGATCATCGCAATGTCGATGCCGGGGGTAAGATAACGTCGCACCTTTTGGCGCAATTGAAATGACAGATGGGTGAGCAATAGCACCAAATTTGCCGCCACAATCGCAAACAGCACAATTTGACCGAAAATAATCCCGCCTGCGCTCTCACCTGCGCGAACCATCTGGTCAAAATTAAGGGTTTCGAGTTCTTCTAGCGCGGGGTTTATCCAGCTACGGACATGGTTATCCGATTCCAGATATTCCCGACGGGCGACGGCATCGTTGGTGCGTTGAGCGACCAGATTGCTGACGTGCCGCCAAAATCGGCTGTAAGTCATGGTATCGGCCACAATAAACGCGCTGCGCTCGTCGTCGGTCTGTAGATTTGCGTCCAAGCGTGACATCTCATCCCGGAAACTGCTGAAGTTTCGGAAGATGTTGTTTTGCGCTTGCTCGAACAAGGGCGTGTCAGAGGTCAACATCGCGTAATCGGCGGCTGCTTGGCTGGCCTGCGCGATATATTGCAGCGCCCGCTCAGAAGCGTCTACCGTCGTGCTGTTGGTCTCGACAATCCCACGGAACAACTCGGATGACACCGAATAGGCTTGAGTCGCTAAGAACAAGGTTAGCAGCGCCAAAAGCACCGCAACCGCCCCCATCGTGGCGAAACGATACCGAGTTTGGGCTAAAACCCGAATGAGAGAGCGATTGGTCGTCTTGAGGACGGAACGCACGGAAACCACATCTGTATTCGCCACGTCATCTTGCCTTTACTTAGCGATTAATCGAAGCGCGTAAAGCATCCCACACGGAGGAGTACCGTTCTTCAAGCGACGCATCAGCGACGTTGTAAAATAGGTTATCAACCACCTCGCTGGGCGGGTAGATGGCGGGGTTATTCAGATATTCGTCGTTGACCAGCCCTTCAGTAATCGCCGTGCCGTTGGGCGACGCATAGGCCGTGTAATTGCTGATGTCCGCGCTGACTTGCGCGTTCAGCATATAGTCGATAAAGACCTCGGCCAGCCGTTTATTGGGCGCTCCTACTGGGATTGCCAAACTGTCCGTCCAGACTTGTGCGCCTTCATCTGGGATGACATAGCGGAAATCATCACATTCGCAACCAGCGATGACTTGAAAAATATCGCCGCTATATTCAATCACGATGTCGGCCTGACGGTTGGCGAGTAAATCTTGCCCGCTGTCTGGGGCGATTTCGATCAGATTGGCGCTATGGGTTTGAAGATACTGAGAGGCGGCGGTAATTTTCGCCGAATCATCGGTATTGGGGTCGTCGCCTTGCATCAACAGGGCGAATCCGAGCATGGCGCGGTATTCATCCAGCCAAGCCACGCGCCCAGTATAGTTGAATACATCCTCCCAACTGGTGATGTCATGCCCTACCGCTGTGCGGTTATACCCCACGCCAATCGTCCCCCATTGATACGGGACGGTGTAACGGCCTTCTGGGTCATACGGCGGATTCAGAAAGTCTGAGGAGATATTGTCTTTATTTTTGAAATTAGAAAAGTCGATGGGTTGGATGAGGTTTTCTTCTAACATCAGGTTGACGGTAGAATTGCCCGGCACGACCACATCATAACCCGGGTTGCCCTGCCGAAGTTCTTCCAACATATCGCTGTCGCTGGCATACGTGTTATAAACAACCGTGACATCGCAGATGCGCTCGAAATTGGAGATGGTGTCTTCTGCGATATAGGTCGTCCAGTTATAGACATTCAATGTCTGCCCCGCGAACCCATTGGGACACGACCAAAATGCTGCCTGCGCGTGGTAATCAGCCGAAGTTGATATAATGCCAGCAACGGATAGGCATAAAAGCACAATCATACGCACGATAGACATGGCTGTATCCTGAACTTGGTACAATCGCAACATCAATCATCATACCGGCAACGGGAAGATTCCACACACGGTTATGGTCGTAGTCCCTAATTATTGGGGGGAACTCAGGCCGAATTTGGCATACTATAGAACAGTAAGGAGACGCATCTTTTATGAAATGTCCAAACTGTCGCCATTGGAACGAGGCGGGGTCACGCTTCTGTGAAGAGTGCGGGATTGAACTGCCGCTACAAGCCGGCATCGCGCCGCAAGTCTCAGTCAGGCCGCCGAGTGAGTCAAAGCCGACGCAACCGACTTCACTGCTATCACAGCAGCCGCAACTTCCGCCCCCTACCCCCATCGAAATACAACCGCCCGTCCCCTATAC
>Ga0163154_10004109_pt1 | contig 19421 bp, 19 predicted proteins | sample OliLakLV19MP9P1_FD_148649 | JGI IMG/M metagenome (GOLD analysis project Ga0163154, IMG submission 148649) | Freshwater microbial mat bacterial communities from Lake Vanda, McMurdo Dry Valleys, Antarctica - Oligotrophic Lake LV.19.MP9.P1 | ecosystem: Environmental > Aquatic > Freshwater > Lake >...
AGCAAGAAAACACTTACAAGTCAGTAGACAGCGTAAAGATTTTGTGGTTAAAGCTGCAAGATGCGTAGTTCGGTCAAACGACCTGATTGCCTACGAAGACTTGCAAGTGCGGAATATCGTTAAGAATCATAAATTAGCCAAGAGTATCAGTGATGCAAGCTGGTCAATGTTTCGGCAGTGGGTTGAGTATTTTGGCAAGGTGTTTGGTAAGGTCACGATTGCAGTGCCACCTCACTATATAAGCCAAAACTGTTCTACCTGTGGAATATTGGTTAAGAAAACATTGAGTACACGTACCCATATTTGTAAATGTGGCTGTGGATTAGATAGAGACTTAAATGCTGCACTGAATATACTGGCTGTTGGATTAAAAAATACGGTAGGGCATACCGAAATTTCTACGCCTTTGGATGAGTCCAACCTCTGCCAAGTAGATGTAAGTCGATCTGGTAAGTTGTCTCGTTGAATTAGGAATCCCCGTGCTCTAGCACGAGGAGTGTGAATATCTTTTATTTAATTAATTTAATTGACTTAATTATTAAGGTATATGCAAATAATCGGCAAAATCTTAGCAGCGATCGCCATTCCCGTTATAGCAATTATCTTTATTATTTTTTTGGGAACCAACAATTTATATTAGGTAAAGATAATAATTTAATTTTGGAGATAGAAAGCTTAGATCCGCTTACCAATCCTAAAAATGAAGGTATGAGCGATCGCATTTACTTTGAATCATTTATATATTCCGAACTAAATTCTGAGCTAAATTGTAAAGGTAAAAAACTAACTAATTACGATCAATTGAGTGACTTTGACTATAAAAAGTAGATCGCTTAATTGAGTTTTTAGTATCTTAATGCTGTAGTTACGGCTTTAGTATTCTGGACTAAGGAATCTACGATCGCAATCAGCGTGTAACATAGTTTCTAACACTTTTTATTTTGATACTCCCCAAAATTCATGAGATGGTCACGCCGCCGCATTATCCAAACATTACCCCTATTTTACTTAGGAGCCTGTGTTAGCCAAAATAATTCAACCAGTCAAACAAATCAAGTAGCATCGGGTAAAACCAAGCTTGTATTTTGGACGATGCAGTTAAAGCCGTCCTTTAATAACTACATGCCAGATTTGATTGCTAATTTTACTCAACAAAATCCTACAGCCTTGGTGGAATGGGTTGACGTACCCTGGGCGGATATGGAGCAGAAAATTTTAAGTGCGATCGCTTCTAATACTGCGCCTGATGTTGCCAATCTCAATCCTCAATTTGCCACAAAGTTAGCGGAAAAAAATGCCCTCGTAGATATGCAGACAGCAATTTCCGATCGCGATCGAGCGTTATATTTTCCTAATATTTGGAAAGCCAATCAATTAGAGGGTAAAACCTTTGGATTGCCGTGGTATGTCTCCACCGATGTCACTATCTATAATCGCGATTTATTTGCCAAAGCAGGGATTGCTCAACCACCAAAAACTTATACCGAACTGGCGATCGCCGCCCAGCAACTAAAATCTAAAACTGGGAAATATGCTTTCATGCTAACAATGGATGGCAGCCAAGTTTTGGAGTCGATGGTGCAGATGGGGATGGAATTATTACAGCCTGATGGTAAAGCTGGATTTAATACTGATGCTGGTAAATTAGCCTTTAACTATTGGGTAGATCTGTTCGAGCAAAAATTAATTCCGCGTGAAATCTTAACCGATGGACATCGTAAGGCGATCGAGCTATACCAAGCAGGAGAATTGGCAGTGTTAATTACAGGACCGCAGTTTTTACAGCTTGTTGCCCAAAATGCCCCAGATATTGCCAAGGTATCGGATGTGGCTGTCCAGATTTCAGGTTCCACAGGTAAAAAAAGTGCAGCCGTGATGAATGTGGTCGTTCCTAAAAGTTCTCAGGCTCAAGATTTGGCATTAAAGTTTGCCACCTTTTTAACTAATGATGTTAACCAACTTAGTTTTTCTAAAGTCGAAAACTCCTTACCCTCAACGATCGAAGCCGCTGCCGATCCCTACTTTTCGCAATTACCTAAAGATGCTGCTCCATTCACTAAAGCCCGAATTATTAGTGCTTCCCAACTTTTACAGTCAGAGGTATTAATTCCCCCTGTTAAAAATCTTGAGAATCTGCGTAAAATTATCTATGAAGAGTTACAGTTAGCTATGCTCAAACAAAAATCTAGTAGTGAGGCGATCGCTATTGCCGCCCAACGATGGGATAACCTACTCTAAGAATGATTAACTTTAATAATTAATTAACTAAGGTTCGAGTCATAGCTTGATTCATAACGGTAAAAGGGTAAACTTAAAGCTAGGATTAAAGAGGTAGAAACAGTGTTTAAGCAAATCGGACTATTTAAAATTAATAGAGGGCTTTATACCCATAAAGTTACCGATCACTATGCTGTCTTAGGGCTACCTCTAACCACAGTTGATGGAGAAAAATTTCGTAACAAATATCTGCAACTGGCAAAGCATTTACACCCCGACCTTTCTCGACCAGACTCTACCGAAACCGACTTAGCAGAAAAGTATTTAGCTAAATTAGTCAATCCTGCCTATAAAGTTTTATATAGCGATCACGATCGTAAAGAACACCTTGCGACTTTAAGACTGTTAGGACAAAGACTTAAACTAAAAGGCGAGCCGCCCGAACTCCAATGCGAGCTAGCTAGAAAGTTACTTAAATATTCCCACGAGCAGACATACGTTAAGTACTTTGAGGAAATTGCCGCCAATCAGTACGAATCTCTAGAACGAGTTTTAGACTGCATTGCCGATTTGAGTGAATTAAATTTGGTTTATGTCATGACTCAAGAGTTGAATTTTCTTGATGATTTTGTTAACTTCTCCCCGCCCATAGTTGAATTGCCAAAAGTTTCTCCCGCTCATCGCAATTTACAGTTGGCAGAAGTATTTATTAGTAAAAAACAATGGTCGGATGCCCTAAAAGAGCTAAAGGGTGGAGAAAAACTCGATCCTAATAATGCCTATCTTCACGCTCAGTTGGGATTTGTCTATATGAATCAAAATGTTAACCTCATGGCTAAAAGCAGTTTCCAAAAGGCATTAAAGCTAGATCCTCAAGAGCCGATCGCATTGAAATATCTCAAGCAAGTTACTTCTCCTACTCAACCTCCCAAAAAAGATGAAAAGAAAGGTGGCTTTTTTGGTTGGGGAAAAAAGTAAGTAGGTAAGTCAATTAATTACCACAAACCTTGGACTGGAGGTTCTGGTGTTCTGACTGGTTCTGGAGTTTGGATCCTTGGAGCAGGGCTTGCAATAATTTGCCTTTCTGTTTGGATTACAGTTGCAATCTCTCGACGCTTATAAGACCACATTGCCCCGACTACAGGAATAGTTGAAGGACAGCATTCGGGCTTATACCAAACTCTTCTACCCGATCCTATGCCTGCGCTGGCTGGACTTTGGGCAAGTGTGCAGCCTCTACGAGAATCATCAAGCATAAAAGCACCTTTATTCTCTGGTATACCTTGACTTACTATGTCTATATAACTATTACGATAAATTCCCTGAATCACATTACGATTGTATAAATTCACCATAGATCCTACTTTGAGGTCGTATTTTTCAAACATCCAAGTCGGAACGTAGTAATTACGAGATTCGCCTTTAACATCCTTGAAAGTAACGATATTAGTAGAAATTTTTTCTACCATCTGAGGTGACGTACTATCTATATATTCTCCTACAACCTGAGCTTTAACCGATTTAACTAAAGTTGTCGAAGCGATCGCTATTGAGATTACTGTAACAAGTGAACGTAAAATTAGTTTTTCCATAGCTTTATATCTCCAGAATTATGACTTAAGTGATTGATTTATCTTTATTCACAATTTCATAGTCATGTTCGTTCCAATGTATGTATTGATTGCCCGTATCATAGAACTTTACAAAACTTATTTATTTACTCCCGTTGCAATCATTACTCCCCAAAAGATCCCTAATTTCTGTTTTTGTTCTCTCGTCACATTAAACCCCGAAGTAGTAAAAAAATCATTTAATTCGCTTTGGGTATAGCAACCTTTATGGGCTGGGTCAAATATTTTCAAAAACAGATCCAATGCCTTGCAAGACCAATAATCTCGACACCAATCCAGAATAATTAACTTTCCCTTGGGCTTAAGGATACGGCGAATCTCATTTAAGACAGTTATGGGATGCTCAAAGTAATGAAAGGCACTGGCTGTAATCGCAAGATCGAAACTGTGGTTGGGAAATGGTAAAGCGATCGCACTAGCTTTGATGAATTCTAGATTAGGAAGTTTTAACCGTGCCATATCTAACATCTTTTCCGAAATATCAACGCCTACAATATTTAATTGTTTTAATTGCGAATCGGCATTAATTAGCAAGCGTTCTAGCTCTCCAGTTCCACACGCTATATCAATTACATTTTTATTTGTCGATATTACTTCAGTGCGGTGCAGATAATCGATTAGGAAGTTAAGCGTATTGCTGACGTAATTATACCAACGGCGATCGTAAATTTTAGCAAGGCGATCGTATTGAAATCCAACTTTTGATTCATTTGATGATTTATTTAATTCAAGTGACATAATTTTTAATTCCGATCTCAAAAAGGATACTTACATTGACAGTCAAGTTTCTTAGGACGAGGTTAAGGAGTGGAACCCCTTTATGGGGCGCAGTTCCACTTACCAAAAACATCTTGATTATGGAGACTATGACTATATCTCTTCCGATCGCGTGAATTAAGCCAAAAATCCCATTGCAGATTTGACCGATCGCAGAGTTTCAAAGGCAATTTCGGCAGCTTTTTCTTTACCTGTGGCTAAAACTCGATCTAAGTAACCCGTTTCGTTGACCACTTCGGCATATTTAGTTTGAATTGGAGTGAGGCTGGAAATAATAGTTTCAATTAGGATGGGTTTAAAGTCTCCCCAACCGCGCATATTAGCGACTTCTGCTATAACTTCGGCTTTAGTTTTATGTGCCAGAACCATGTACAGGGATAGTAAATTATGACATTCGGGGCGATCGGGATTGTCAAATTCTAGTCCCCGTTCGGGATCGGTTTTACATTTTTTGATTTTTTTGGCGATCGTATCGGCATCATCTAATAAATGAATTCTACTCAGTTCAGAAGGGTCGGATTTAGACATTTTGCTATTGCCATCGGTCAGGCTCATCACTCTTGCACCTTCTTGACGAATTAATGGCTGAGGTATTTTAAAAAGAGGGAGCTTCACACCAGGGTGAGTTTTATTACCAAATTGATCGTTAATCCTTACGGCAATATCACGGGTGAGTTCTAAATGTTGCTTTTGATCTTCGCCGACGGGCACAAAATCTGCTTGATACAACAAAATATCGGCTGCCATCAATACGGGATAATCCAAAAGTCCGACGTTCACATTTTCGCCTTGTTTGAGTGCCTTTTCTTTAAATTGAATCATCCGCTCCAGCCAATTTAAGGGGGTAATGCAGTTAAACAGCCAAGCTAGTTCGGCATGGGCAGAAATATGGGATTGCACAAATACGGTAGATAGGGCTGGATCGATGCCACTGGCAATGTATAAAGCGGCGGTGCGACGGGTATTTTCGGCAAGCTCGTGTTGATAGTTGCCCCCCGTGATGGCATGGAGATCGACTACACAAAAAAAGTTTTCATATTCGGCTTGACTTTCGACCCAGTTGCGAATGGCTCCTAAATAATTGCCAATGTGTAAATTACCTGTGGGCTGAACGCCTGATAGTACTCTTTTTTTCTGTATCATATTTTCTGGATCGTGTAGAGCTATCTAAGCTATTCAATAAAACTAAAATATACCATCATGAAACTTTCTGAGTTGGCAACTTTTATTCCTGACGCAAATTTTGAGAGCAATTCCGATCTAGAGATTACCGATCCAGAGATTACCGATCCAGAGATTAAAGGTGTAGCTCCTTTAGATTTAGCCCAGTCTGGAGATATTACTTTTCTCAGCTCTGATAAATATCTAACGCAATTATCGACAACTCAAGCTAGTGCGGTAATCATTGACTTAAAAACGACCTGCGATCTTCCTTGTTTGAGGACTAAAAGTCCGAGATTGGCATTTGCGAAGATTTTGAATTTATTCTATCAGCCCGTTAAGTTACCTGTAGGTATTCATCCGACCGTAATTTTAGGTGAAGGTGTGGTGATTGGGACAAACGTGGCGATCTCGCCCTATGTAGTAATTGGGGATGGGGTAATTATTGGCAATGATGTCAGTATTTTTGCTGGTACTGTAATTTACCCTCAAGTCAAGATTGGCGATCGCTCGATAATCCATAGCAATTGCACGATTCGCGAATATACAGAAATTGGCGCGGATTGCCTAATTGGTGCTAATAATGTGATTGGTGGGGATGGATTTGGGTTTGAGTTGGATGCTGGGAGTTGGTATAAAATTCCCCAAACTGGCTATGTCAAGCTGGGCGATCGGGTTGAAGTTGGCAATCTTACGGCAATCGATCGCCCAGCAATGGGCTGTACTCATATTGGCGTAGGTACGAAAATTGATAATTTAGTTCAGGTTGGGCATGGCGTAAAAATGGGGGTTAACTGCATGATCGTGGCACAGGTGGGGTTAGCAGGCGCAGTGGTTTTAGGAGATTATGTGACTTTAGCTGGACAGGTAGGAGTTGGAGATCGAGCCGTAATTGGTAGTGGGGCGATCGTGGGGGCAAAGTCTGGGGTAATCAGCAAAGTTGAGGCAGGGGCGAAAGTGATCGGCTATCCTCCAGCCTCTGAGCGCGAGTGGAAGCGTATGGTTATAGCCCAATCTCAACTGCCAGATTTAATTAAAACTATCAAAAAATTAGAAAAGCGGATTACCGAGTTGGAGTCTAGGATCGAGCCTAGCTAAAGATCTTTACTAAAAAGGGCACTAGAAGGGAGCTTTTAATTTTTCTCTGATTTGATCCGTCCACTTCACATCCTCGCGAATTATTTTTGCAGGAACGCCACCAATCAGCAATCGTGGCGGACAGCATCAAGAACTGACTGCATATTGCCCCTACAGACAAAGGCATTGGTATTAGCTTTTTAATTTAGTTGATATTGAGAAAACCAACATTGCGGCAACTATCGATACTCAATCATGCGGCTGAGAAATTCGGTCATGATTAGGCTCATGATTAGTTAGTGCAATTATCGATTTTTGTCATCAGTTTGTGGATGCGATCGCCAAATTCGGCATCATTTTGACTACGATCTTGTCCCCATCCCGCCAACCAAATCGGTGCAGGTAAATGTCCTTCGATCGCCGTAGAAAAGTTGATATTAGCAGTATCAATCCAAGATCCATTAAATGTCCATTGCAAACGACGGCTAAACCTTTGTAAATTAGTTTCTGGGAACTCAGCCTCTGGAATTTTAGTTTCTAGAATTAATTCACCAAAAATATGACTGATTTCATCGTCACTATCAACGGTAGCAGCACGTTCAGGTACGGGCATGAGCGCTTTTAGCTGAGCTGAGACCACAATTGGCTGTTGCCCTAATACTGATTCTTGAGCCTGTTTGATTTCCCGAATTACAATGGGAGCAAGGATACGGTAAGTGGTGTTGGGATTAACTAAAACTTGTTTGACGATTTGGACTAGATCGCACCATGCTTCGAGATAAAACTGCTCTCCCATTTGATATAGCTGATCGCAGATAATTTGCAGTTGGTGGCGGCTAGTTGGGCGATCGGTCTGCTTAAAAAGATCGAGCATACTGCGTAATTTGACAGGCACATCCGATCGAAACACCATGATCATCGCTCTGAGTTCTTCGGATGGTTTATCAGAAGCGGAAGGAGCGGGAATTAAGGCAGATATCCGACTTTTAAGTTGAGCAAATAGGGGTTCGGAGTTTGCTATAGCCTCTTGGGTAATCTGCTCATCTAATTCAGATGGGTTTTGCAACTGTTGGATCAGTTCTTTTAAGGTATCAACTGCACTTAGCAGCATACTCTGCAAATCTTGATCGACTTTACTATTGGGATATTCCTTGAGTACTTTGAATGAGTCTTCGAGGTTATGGGATACGTGTTGGATTCCCGTAATTCCCAGCATGGCAGCTCCACCTTTGATCGAGTGCGCGGCTCTAAATACCTCATTCATCAACTCTGGATCGGCTAGGGTTTCTTGTAAGTTGACTAGACTTGATTCTAGGGTGTTGAGATGGTCGGATGCTTCTTCGATAAAGTAACCTAATATTTGTTTTTGCTTCTCTGGATCCATGATTTTATGCCTTTTTTATAGCCTTTTTTAGATTTACTTGTTTAGATTTATTTGCTCTAGATTTGACTTTCTTTGTAGATTCGGCTCTGCACTGTAAACCCAAACTTACCGTTACTGTATTTGTGCCAAAGCTTATCGATATTATTTAAGGATGTGCAGGGGATTTGCTCGATATCTGATGCGGTTAGGGGGGTGCCTTGATGTTTTTGCAACGCCGTGCATAGTAGATTCCAAGTTTCTTGATTGGCTTCCTGCCATTGGGCATTCGCTAACAGATTTTCTAGTTTTTGATAATTAATCGGGATATGACTAATTTGGGAGCTTGGGCTGCCAGTCTGGCTATTACTCTGGCTACTAGGCTGAGGAAAACGCTTAAATTTTAGAGTTATAGCTCCGGCTGGGTCAGAGCCATTAATTAAAATTACGTTACTTTGGTCGGAAACCTTAATGGCGATCGTAATTTCATCAAGTTCTAAGCCTCCCGTCCCATTTTGACCAATTTGATTAACTAAATTAGCTAACTGGTCTAGGCTGGACTTAAGGGTTGAACTATCTAAGTCTTGGAATTGGTTGGCAGAGGTTTCAATTAAGATTTTGGACATAGTAAATTAGGATTTAATGGATTCCTGCATAGACTCCTGCTCTGCACTGAGTAAAGCCTGATCTTTGGATACGATCGGGCTAAGTATCGATTCAGACTCAATTATATTGGGGATATTGGCTTTATTTGCAGCAATTTTATCAGCGATCGCCTGCTTAGTTAGAGCGGTACTATAAGCTGTGGTAATTGTTTGTCGATCGACTATACCCAAAACTCTACTAATAATATTGCGATCGACTACAGGTAATTGGCGCAGATCTCTGGTTTCCATCCGTCGCAGGGCATCAGCCAAGGATTCATCGGCATGGGTATAGAGTAAATCTCGACTGCAAACGTCACTGACGGTAAGGGAATTAAAGCTTTTAGTCAGGTTTCTTTCAATATCTTGGGTGGTAATTATGCCGATTAACTGATGGGCTGAGTCCATAACCAAAGCACTGTGAAAGTATCCACTCGTCAAAACCTGTGCGGCTTGGAGTACGGGCATAGATGCTCTAAAGGACATGGGATGGGAGTTCATGACTTCAGCAATTTTAATTTTTTGCAAGATATCGGTTTCTGAGGTCATGCGCTTGCTTTGTTGGGGCTGGATTTGCTCTACGATAAAAACGCACAATCCTACGGCTGCCATGAGTGGTAACACAATCCGATAGTCACGAGTCATTTCAAATAAAAGTAAAACGGCTGTAAGTGGAGCTCGCACTGTACCTGCCAAAACTGCTGCCATTCCTACTAGGGCATAGGCTGGAGGCGCGGCGATCGGCATAGTTAGGGGCATAATTAAGGCGATCGCCTGTCCGTAGGCACTACCTAAAATGGCTCCTAAAAAAATCGCTGGAGCAAAGGTACCTCCGACAAAACCACTACCAAGACTGATCGCTGTGAGTAATAATTTGGCTGTGAGTAATACTATTCTGAACCCCAGCGAAAAAGGTGAATCTTGCAAAACTGACTCTACGGTTTCATAGCCTATACCCATGACTTCAGGTAGGTTTATGGCAGTTAGACCGATGCACAGTCCGCCGATCGCAATCTTCAAAGGCATGGGAATTTTTCCAACTACAGCCAATTTGGGTATTTTGCCTGCAAATAAATCTTGAAATATTTTTAAAGTCTTGGTAAAAGCGATCGCCACAAAACTCGCCATAATGCCCAAGCCCAGATATAGAGGTAGTTCCCAAAAGCCGCGCACATCATACACAGGTAGGTTAAAAGCTGGTTCTCCACCCAAACCTATTTGTGCCACTAATCCCGAAACCACTGCCGCAATCACGATCACACTGACTGTATTACTCAGGTTTGACCGCTCGGTACCTATAGATCCACCTAGTACTACTTCTAGGGCAAAAAACACGCCAGCGATCGGAGCATTAAAACCTGCCGATAATCCTGCCGCAGCCCCCGCACTGACTAACAGCCGAATCCTTTCGCTGGAAAATTTAAGAATTTGCCCTAACAACGAGCCAATATTGCTACCAAGCTCGACACTCGGACCTTCTGGTCCTAATGAAGCTCCAGCCCCCAGAGACATAGCGGCGGCGATTGTTTTGAGCGGAATCTTGGCATAGGGTAATCTGCCTCCTTCTTTAGCAACTGCGTTAGATAATCTACTAAAACCTGCTTCTGATGGTTGGATATAAATCCGCAAAAAACTGACAATAATACCGCCTAGAATGGGGATAATGGCGATCGCCCACGGATTTATAGAATTAAGCTTTAGAGCTAGATCGTGCCAATACAGATTTTGGGCAAAGATGATTAAAAATCGAAATAAGCAAACTCCAATCCCAGTGGCGATCCCTACAACAATTGCCACCACTAACATTACCACTGCGGCGGGTGGTTGAAAGCGATTGAGCCAGTGCACCAATGTCGATGAAATTCGCATATTAGATTTCAGTGTCTATATTTCAGAATCTACGTCATCATCTTCAAAGGTATCCACAGCCTCAGTATCCCTAACATCTGGACGTTCCATGTCCTCATCAAATTCGGTATTGTTGGCATTGCCAATGCTACTTCTGACTGCCAGTAGATCGATTTGTTGGCGATAATAGTCAACGCTTTTAACTTGTACTTCTACGCGATCGCCCAGACTATACTGCCTGCCACTGCGCCGACCCACCAAGACCGTTGCACTTCGTCCTTTAGCTCTAGTCGTAGTTTGGGGAAATTCGTACCAGTCATCTTTGAGCGAACTGACATGAACTAAACCTTCGACCAACAGCGATTCAATTTCGACAAAGAAACCATAGGATTGCACACCCGTGATAATCCCAAAGAAGTTTTCTCCCGTTCTTGCCTGCATATATTCGGCTTTACGCAAACTTTCTAAGTCTGACTGCGCCTTAAAAAATAGAGTTTCTAATTGGTTTAGTTTTGGTAGTACCAGTTCGATTTCGGATCTAAGCTGGCGTTCGCGATCGGGTGGTAATACGCTCCAATTAACCTGTCCATGACAACTAGAGCTATGTAAATCTACGCCTTCTTTGATTCTGCTGCTGCGGCGATCGCGACCTTCAGAAAATAAGAGATGTAGTAATCGCTGTACGAGTAAATCCCCATAACGATGCTGAGGTGCAACTGCATGAATGTAGGGCTGTTCGGCTAAAGACAAACCAAAATGCGAACTGGGGCTAACGGTATATTCTTCAATTCGCATCAAAGATAACAACAAATATTTAACAATCTCTTGGCTAGTTGGTTCGGATAACTCAGCGATCTCGGCTAATAATTGCTTATAGTCTTGGGGCTTTAACTGATCGACACTGAGGCTGGGAACTACTACCCCCATACATTCCAAGAGTTTGAGCCAATCTGCGACTTTGGCAGGATCGGGTGCGGGATGGGAGCAGAATATTCCAGGTAAAGACAAAGCCGCTAAATGGGAAGCGATCGCCTGATTTACTAAAATCATGATCTCTGCCACCATGCCATATACGGGGATTGCGGCAGGAATCACCGATAATCCGCGATTTGCTTCATCAGGTTCTTGAGTCTGAGCATTTAATAAAGTAATCCTAAAAGCATCAACTCGCCGTGCTTGCAAACATTGGCTGACATCCACAATATTTTTAACTAGAGTCTTAACTTCATCGCTAAAGTCGTGGGAATCGAGATTTAAGATTGCTTGAGCTTCTTGATAGCTGATGGTTGTATTAACGCAAATTATCGATGGCTGGATTGTAAACGATTCTAAATTGCCTTCTGGATCTAACTTCATACTTACCGATATTGCCAGTCGCTCGGGTTGCTGCAAAATCTCAATCTCTGGCAACATGGAAATTAGATTGTCGCCCAAATAGACCGAGCGTAAGCGTTGACGCGCAGCATCATCAATCTCAGAGCCGATCGCCACATAGCTAGAAATATCGGGAATATGTACGCTTAGATTCCAGCCTGTTTTATTTTCTATTTTATTATCAGTAGTGGTTTCGGTCGAGGTTGTCGAGGTTTCAGAGGCGATCGAAATGGCTGCCGCTCCTCCAATCTCAATTGCCACAGTCGAACGCAGGTCTAGGCGATTTTCCGCGAGGTCTTCGGTAGAGAGATTTTTTGCTTCTGCGATTACCTTTTCACTAAATTTGCGGGGTAGATTATACTTGCAGCAAACTAAGTCAACATCAGCCGTGGATTCCGCATCACTTCCCAAAATCTGCGCCACTCGTCCTAGGGGTAAATGATTGCCAAGGGGATAACGTACCATTTCTAGGTGAATTAATTTATCGATCGCCATAGCTAAATCAGGCACATTTGGATCGGGAGTGAGGTCGATTTCAAACAGCAAGCGATCGTCTAAGGGAATAGCTCTATATCCAGAGTCGGTGGTTTTAACCTTAGCCAAAAGCGTGGGATTCGATCGCTGGGTAATCAGCCGTACCTCCCCTTCAGGACTGCGCCGCCGTATGCCTTCTTTGGTGATTTTAACTAATACGCGATCGCCATTCCAAGCATTACTCAAACGACTTTCACGGATATAAATATCTTCTACCCCTTCGCCCTCTTGGATGGCAAAACAAAATCCTTTACTCGAACAGCGCAGCTTACCTTCAACCAAGCCATCTTCTTCAACTCGGCGATACCGCCCTTTATCTTTTTCGAGAATACCTACTTTTTCTAGGGCATCCAATGCGACTTGGAGTTTGCGAATACTTGATTCATCTTCACTAATACCAAGCTTTTTTTCTACAGCTTTGGGAGCGACAAGTTTTTGTTCGGAGAAATTTTCTAGAAGTTGGGCGATCGAGAATTCCATTGACGTGGCTTAATTAAATTAATGTGGATTAAATAGAGCTAGAAATCTTTAGTAGTCTAAAGAATAGTTCAAAGTTTTATGGCTGTGACTTAAATAAAAGTCCATGCTTAATTAACATAACTCTTTCAATTATGTAATAAAAATCAAGTTTTACTCTGACAAATACTCATATAGCTTTGAATGCCTCTAATTAAACTATTAAATAGCAACTTAAACTATTAAATAGCAACTTTTTGGCAAACTTCCGTTGGCGATCGCCTTCTTTTTTAATAATGTTCTTTAACATGCAAGCTAGAAATCTAAAAGCGAACGAGTCCTAAATTTGGTATTCTAAATTTGAATATAGTTTGAATGCCTCATAAATAAAAATAACTGTAATAAAAGTAACTGTGGATTTTCAGTCAGTAATTTTAGCTTTGCAATCTTTTTGGAGCGATCAAGGATGTCTGATTGCCCAACCCTACGACATCGAAAAAGGGGCAGGTACCATGAGTCCTCATACTTTCTTACGGGCGATCGGTCCCGAACCTTGGCGCGTAGCTTATGTAGAACCTTGTCGGCGACCTACTGATGGTAGATATGGCGAAAATCCCAATCGTCTCCAACATTATTATCAGTTTCAAGTTTTACTCAAACCTTCGCCTGATGACATTCTGCCCCAATATTTAAACAGTCTCAAGTTTATTGGCATCGATCCAGCCGATCACGATGTGCGTTTTGTAGAAGATGACTGGGAATCACCAACTCTAGGGGCCTGGGGCGTGGGTTGGGAAGTTTGGCTAGATGGCATGGAAGTCACGCAGTTTACCTATTTTCAGCAAGTGGGCGGATTAGATTGCCGTCCTGTAGCAGTAGAGATTACCTACGGATTAGAACGGCTGGTGATGTACTTACAGGGTGTAAATTCGGTATTTGATATTACTTGGCAAGAGCATCCCACTCTAGGGAAAGTTAAGTATGGACAAGTCCATCATCAAGGAGAAGTGGAACACAGTTTTTACAACTTTGGCAAAAAAAATAATGATTCTGACCTGATTCTATCTTTATTTAACAGCTACGAACAAGAAGCGAGTAATTTGATCGGGATTGAGCTAGTATTACCCGCTTTTGATTATGTTTTAAAATGCTCTCACACTTTTAATTTATTAGATGCTAGGGGGGTAATTTCCGTAACTGAGAGAGTTCGTTATATTGCCCGCATTCGCAATCTCTCCCGTCAAGTGGCAAAGTTGTATCTAGATCAACGCCAAAAAATGGATTTTCCTCTTGGTAATTGTATGGAATTAAACAGTTTAGAGAGTAATAGCTTAGAGCCAGTTATTTAAGCTGTCGAGATTTCCAAGTTCCGCCATAACAATAATTAGGATTACGATCGCTTAACTCATGCCAACAACTTGGACAGACTAAAATCCAACATCTAGTTCGATCGTATTGAATCCGATATCGAAGGCTATTTAACTGTCTACAGCGATCGCATGGCTTCATAGTAATCGACTAAGAATCAGAAATTTGGAGATTACTTAATGTCGCCCACCTTTTGTCTATGGAGCGATCTCCAGATTCGTCTTTAGGAAATGTATCTAGAATTTTACTTAATTCGGGGGCATCAGGGGCAATCTTTTGAAAGGGAATTGCTAAAGATAGCTGCTCGTACAACCAACCTGCCACATCAAAATAACCATTAGGGGGTAAAGTTTCAACGAGGTCATCTAAATCGACTTCTTGCTCTTTGGCATACTTACCATTATGAATAGATGGAGGCTCTTCTAACCAAATTAGCTCTAATGTATCGATCGCCAAACGATGATTAAACTGAGTGAGAGTGCGATCGCAGGTCAAAGTCATGATTGTCGAAGCTTCAACTTTAACTTCTAAAAACGACCCTTGATGTTTAATTTTAACTACTCCCTGCACGGGGGTAAGGGTTTCCAAATCTTTAATAAATTCCTTAACCTCAATGACTTCAGTAGCATCTGCGGCTTTTGCTATTTGGGGGATATACAGTTTTTCCATAGAGTTATTAAAGTTAGATTAAAAGTAGATTTGAGCAAAGAATAATGATACTCAGTCGGATTCAGGCGGATTCACTTGAAATAGCTAGATCTATGTGGTCAGGCTTAACAAGGCGCACCACCAAATGACGATGGGGTTCTTTGCCCTCACTAAAAGTTTCAAGATCGGGATAGTCCTCAAAAAACATATGTACCTGTCGTCTTTCCGCCGCCGTAAGATTCTTAATTTCGTAATCTGTTTGAGTTTCGTTGACGTGGGCGATCGCTTCTTGAGCAATTTTTTCTAAAACAGCTTGACGTTCTTGACGATAGCCATTTAACTCAACTGCATAAAAATAGGGTTCAGTAGGTACAGATGGATTTACGGATGGATTTAATAATAAATTTGGAGATGAATTTAAGAAAGGATTGAGACAGGTATTCACCATGTGTTGGATGGCATCTATATTTACACCATCGGTACCGAGCAATGCCTGAATTTGATGGGGGCGCAGATTTGTATGATCGATAACAAGAGAACAGCCGCGCCTTGGATTAATTACCGCATCGGTTAGACGAACATTTGCAGGATACCCCAATGTTTCTAGTAGCTGTATTAGCCACTTTTGCCCTAGTTCTGACTGTTCCATGTCTATCGTTCGTTAAAATCACTTCCTAATCACTTTCTGAGACTCTACCTCTAAGAAGAACTCTAAAAAACTAGCTCTTCTTCTTTTTAGATGAACCGGGCTCAAAGGGTAAAGAAATTTCATCCTTATCCTTGCTAGCTTTAGGCTCAGGCTTAAAAGGCAGTTTAGCAGGTTTAGAATTAGTCGGGGCGATCGCCTCAGGGGTGGAAACAACATCTACCACAGCTAATTTTTGCAGGTTTTCGGGTAATGATTCCTTGGACACAATAAAGGCTTGAATTGTCTGAAACACGTTAGCAACCAACATATAAAGTAGAACTCCTGCAGGTAGAGGGAAAAACAAAAACATCCCAGAAAAAATTACAGGTGTAACTCGATTCATGGTGTCTTGTTGTTGACTGTCAGCACTAGTGCTACTTTTAGTTTTAGCCCCTGAAATATTCTGGTTAATATACAAACTAATCCCGAATGCCAAGATCATTGCCAAAATATCTAACTTAAAGGTGCCATCTGGATTAGAAACTCCAACTTCACCCAATGCCTTAATAAACAAAAAGCCTTTATTTGCAGCTAATCCCGGAATTGTAGCTTGAACGGTTGCTTCACCCGACTTTAGGGCAGTAACAGTGCCATCAGGTGCAACTGAAACCACATCTTCACCTTTAGTAACCGTCCATTTACGCGACAGGTCGATTTCAGGAAATTTTGAACTTACATCGGCAAAGCTCTCGATTTTAGTACCTTCTATAGCTTGTAATGCCACCTGAGTTTGTGCGCCAACTACCAAGTTTGTGCCATTACTTACAGATGCTTGGACGGGATAGTGGACGCGATCGGCAAAGTAGATATTCTGGGGGGGGCTAATATAAGCTTGGGATTCAACCTGAGTTGGCGACACCTGAAAATTTACGGCATAATTTATATCAGAGAAGGGTGAGCCGCGCAAAGTAGCAAACAAGGCGAACAAGATCGGCATTTGCAACACAGCAGGCAAACATCCAGCAAGGGGATTGCCAAACTCTTTAAAATTTTCCGAATTTACCTTACCCATTTCCTGTTGCTGCTTGGCAGGATCGCCTTTATAGCGTTCTTGAACTTCTTTGATCCGTTTTTGCATGATTGGGTTAGCAATCTTCATATTCCGCATATTGCGAAGTTGATTGGCATTAACGGGAAAAAGAGCAATGCGAATTACTAAAGTAAGTGCCACGATTGCCAAACCATAGCTTGGAAACTTTCCGTAGAAGAAGTCCAAGATGGGCAACATAACATTGTTTGAGAGAAAACCTATACCAAAATCCATATAATTAGTTTGAGTTATATATTCTAAACTGCACCAAGAGCACCGCTTGAAGTTTGAGCTTGGAGAGTTAATTTAGACTCCACAAATTCATAGACCTTGCGAAAATTAGGTACTGCTCTCATTTCTAGACGTGAACCATCCTTAAGAGTTAACACCATATCGCCCCAACTGCCAATGCCCCTCGGCACAATCACAACCTTAAGAATCTCAGCATAAACTATATCCACGCGCTGACGAGCGAGCCACCCACCGGTTACAGTAATTCTCCGACTGGTAATACTATATCGCAGCCACAAAGCTCGAACGATCGCCCCGACCGCAATCGGAATTGTAATAATAAAACATCCCGCTAAAATACCTATAATCAAGTCTCCAACGTGGGGACCACCTTCATAGAAAATTTCTTCTTTAACTGCCATGTCTTTGAATTGTGAAAAATTATGAAAAATTTGCGCTTTGCTCTATAAATTTGCTATGAGAATTTGCTAAATAAGTTTATTAAATCTTCCTGTAATTCTTTATAACTGGGAATAGTGGAAACCGTAACAACAGTTATAACAATTTGCAAACCTTGATTTAGTTGTTGATTTATTAGTTGTTGATTTAATTGTGGCAGAAAAGACCGAAAAATTGCACGAAGTTGCCTTCTAATTCGATTGCGTACTACTGCCTTCTTGCTGACTTTCTTGCTAACAACTATGCCCACTTTAATATCAAGAATATCAGAACATACCTTTAATTCTAGAGATTCTAAATTTTTGGTACTGTAAACTCGAAGCTTAAGGTACTTGCCATAATAGCGATCGCCTCGAGCGTAAACTACAGTGAAATCTTTTCGCAGCCTTAATCTATTTGAAGCAGCAAGCACGATAATTCTGGATTGGGATTGCAACTAAATCTAATAAAATCTGATAACTAAATCTAGATTGAATTAAACATTAAACAGTAGTTAAGCGTACGCGTCCTCTACTACGGCGAGCTCTGATTACAGCCCTACCAGTGTGAGATTTCATGCGGGCGCGAAAACCAGATGTACGTCTTTTTTTACGGCTAGTACCGCCGAGAGTACGTTTTGTCATGGGATTATTACTTATAGATATTTTAGGCTCTCTAATATAGCATTGCTATCATTACTATGTCGAATTCTCTCTGTTTTTTTGACTTACCTTTTAGAAGTTAGTTGAAGTTTCTAATTTACGGTTAGTAGTCATAAAACTCAAATAAAAATAATCTACTTGGTGATAAGTTAAATTTTTTGTAAAATCCGTTTAGTCTTTTCACAGGATCTAAATCCTTAATTAGTTATTATTTGGTTATCCTCAAAACAGTAAACAACAAAATAAGGAACAACTATGTCTATCACCGCTACCCTTTTAGCCGCCAAAAAAGTGAAAAACCTGACATTCACCGACCTAGAAAAATTATTAGGAAGAGATGAAGTCTGGATTGCCGCTCTATTTTACGGTCAAGCCAGTGCGTCAGCCGATGAAGCTCACAAGATTACCGAGGCATTAGGATTAGATCCAGAGATTGCTCTAGCTTTAACAACCTATCCTGTTAAGGGTTTAGGTCCTGTAGTTCCTACCGATCCCCTAATTTATCGGTTTTACGAGATTATGCAAATCTATGGGATGCCCATGAAAGAGATCATCCAAGAAAAATTTGGCGATGGCATCATGAGTGCGATTGATTTCACCCTAGATATTGAAAAAGTCGAAGACCCCAAAGGCGATCGCGTGCTAGTAACGATGAATGGGAAGTTTCTGCCCTATAAAAAATGGTAACTGAAAGGGATTTTTAGCTGAGATGGGAATTAAATATTAATTTAGGGTGAAGGACGTAATCTATGAATGGCGATCGCGGCAAATAAGCTATACAATCCTGCAAATATCAAAATTATCCAGTCACCTATTATCCAATTAATCCCCAACCCCTCTCCTAACTAGAAAGTACTAAATGAGATAAGTAAGATACCTGCACCGAGCTCGATCAAAACATTAGGAATCCTTCGGAGATGTCCATATAAAATCGCATATCCAATCGCAGCTGTTTAAAAACTCCACTCCTGATGCACTTAGAACCCCAATAAATACCCCTACATTCATTCTATTGCTCCGCATAAATTCCGCTTTAAGATCAAAATACAAGCAATCAACCATAGAAGTCCTACTGAATATCCGGCAATTATATCGGTTAGGGACTTGGGTTTAAATAAGATACCGTTCAAGAGGGATTACAGTGATATCCTACTTGGGTAATGTTTGAGAAGGGATCCAATCTTCTTGATAACTATGCAGCCAATCATTAATGGATATAAAGCCTCGACAGCCTGCACTAATGGCTAAGGTAAAGAGTGCTAAACACAGCGCCTGAT
>Ga0163154_10004110_pt1 | contig 19418 bp, 19 predicted proteins | sample OliLakLV19MP9P1_FD_148649 | JGI IMG/M metagenome (GOLD analysis project Ga0163154, IMG submission 148649) | Freshwater microbial mat bacterial communities from Lake Vanda, McMurdo Dry Valleys, Antarctica - Oligotrophic Lake LV.19.MP9.P1 | ecosystem: Environmental > Aquatic > Freshwater > Lake >...
GATCTGGACCAATAATATCCGCTGCAATATGAGCCGGCACTTTTCCCGGACGGAAGCCAGGAGATCTGACTCTTTTAGCCAGTTTTTTGAGCGCAAAATTGTAGGCTGGCCCTACCAATTCCCAGCTCAGATGAATGGATAATTTTGTGTTTGCGACAATAGCAGATGTTTCAGTCACTGTCTTGTTACTTGATTCAGTGGGAGGGTTAATGGGTTTTTTTGGCACGATCGAGATTATACCCTAGATTGTACAGACTGCATGATATACTTTTAACTCAGTTTATAGCATATCTTCAAGGATCAGTATGGCAGATGGTCAAGCAACATTACTTCATGTTATTTGTGACTACACTCCCAACGGAATGGAGTTTGGAGAGATCTCAACCAAACTTCAGTATCACTTAGCCGATCCCCACGCTGTTCGCATCCACCCAACTTCAGTTCCTCCGCTCGATACCATGGGTATTGGTTTTGTGACCGCACAGTATGCTTTTGCTCAGGTTAAAGGTCGTCAAGTTATCTATGGCAATGCCGCACCTCGCCGAGATAAAGATAGCGCCAAGAAAGATAACAGTGATAACGGAATTAAGTATGCTCGGCTCGATAACGGAGTAGAAATTGTGAACGTCTACTCTGAATTTGCCTTTGGTTTTGTCAAAGAGCACATCGTCGAGTATCGAGACATTGACTGTCCAACTGGTGGCTCACAGTTCCGCTCACGGGATTTTTTCCCCGAACGCGTGGGTCGATTGATCAATGGCGATCGTTCAGTTCTGACCACAGAACTCGATATTTCAAGTATTCCTGAGATTCCCAATAACTTAGTGGCTTGGACTGACGGTTTTGGCAATGTCAAAACCACGATGCGCAAGTCGGACTTAACCTTCAAAGACGGTGATAAAGTCCAGGTAATTATGAATGACGTGAGTATGGTAGGAGTGGTAGCCACTGGCGGCTTTGCTGTTGATCGCGGAGTCTTAGCGATTAACATTGGCTCATCAGGTTATGACAACCCATTTGTGGAGTTCTTTTTACGAGTCCATCACATGTCCGAAAAAACTGCGGCGGTCCGCTTTGACTACCCAGTCGGTGGTACTGAGTTTAAGATCAAAAAGATTGAGTAAATCTAAGCTATAATCCCTACAGTGGCACGGTACCAGAGTGGTTAATGGCTAGGTCTGCAAAACCTCAGTTCAGGGGTTCGAATCCCCTCCGTGCCTCCCTCACTTCAGATAATCAACAATCTGTTTCAGTTCCCCATAAATAATCAACGGCTGTAGTGCCATGACTTCATCAAATGCCGGCAACGACTTCTCAACAGGATGGAGCAGGAATACTGGTTTCTGTAGAAAATAACCCACCGTTATTTCCATTAATACATTAGGGCCAATGTAACCTTCGAGTTCATGCTTGCGCTTATTTATTATTAAAACTCCGTCACTTTGAGCAATCTTTTTGAAGTGCTCATCCATTAATCTTTTTTTTACTTGAGGATTAGCATCATCGAATCGTTCTGCATATGACTCAAACGAGTAATTATTTTCGCTCTCCATTTGGGAGGATAAATCCGGAACTAAGACTGTAAATCCCAAAGACTCTAACTCGATCTTTACCATAATAACTTGACGATAAAAACTTACGCTAGAACAAAGGGTAATAATTGACATCATTGGATGTACATCTATTTTAACCAATACTCTCGATCGAATATCTTTCTCCCTCGACTAGCAAGTATTGATCATCAGTCAGTAAAATAATCTTCTGACCAGTTTTACATACAGCCTCAGCCCCCTTCACGTAGTCATCCTTGAAATACGGACTTCCCCAGTGGGGAAAAATCACCACATCGGTTAGTGCCAAGGCTTCATCACTACTTAACTCAGGAGCCATTTCTCTGTCATCTAGGATGTCTATTAAACCAATGTCCGGTCCGGCCACAACTGAACCAGCACTCGAGCCCACGTAAATCATGCCCTTATGTACATATTCCTTGATTAACTGGGAAAAGCCACTTTTATTCATTTCTTGAAGCAGGAAAAAAGTATTTCCCCCAGCCACAAAAACTAGATCGGTAGTATCAAGCACTTGCTTAGTTTCCCGTATACTTTTACCGGTTAAAGTGAAGTCGGTGACGGGAAAACCTAGGTCAGTCAGAGCTTTTCGATCATCGCTTAACCACTTTAGATCACCCCGCTCCACTTTAGCCGCCGTAGGAATGAAAGTCACTCTCAAGTCTTGTGGCTTTTTAGGCAAATGTGCAGCAAAATCTTGAGTTACAAAATTGCTACTGGAAGTGAGAATCAGCATATTCTCTGATTTTACCAGACGCTCTGTTCCCATACACTTAGTGACATTAATCCTCACCTTTGCCATACTCAGGCTATGAATCGTTTGCTCTCAGTTCAACGGTGGCTAGTAGTCCACAAACAACTAATAATTAACCTTTTCAAGTTGGCTACATTGCCTTGATTTTTTATCTGTTGTCATTGCTGCCCGGAATCTTGAAAAGAATGCAGATTGCGCCCTTGTTGGCTGTGCTGATTATGCCTTTTCGCCGTCACTTAGGTGTCTTAATGTTCCTATGTGTTTTTATTCACTTTAGCTTAACCACTCAGCTACCGGTACTTGTGAGTGGCGTTATCCCGCCACTGAATGCGCCTAAATTATTTGGCTTTGGGGCGATGTTACTCCTCTTTCCTCTCTGGCTAACCTCAAATGACACCTCACAAAGATTTTCGGGTAAGTACTGAAAAAACTTACATCGACTGGCCTGTTTGATCTTGCCGCTTGTATCTTTCATCTGGCTTTTTGCAAAACGCTGAGCTAGTCCCACTTTTTTATTTAGCCGCTGAGACTTTTTCTTGAGTGATGTAAGGGCTGATGTCTGAGACCTGTTGCTGTTGACAGCCAAGTTGGTATACTCAAAAGATGAATTCACTCTCAACTTTTTTTCGCACGCTGGTTAAATCCACCATTAGTCCGGCTTACTACAATGATGTGGTCAAAGCTCCATTCAGCTTTTCTTTAAAGTATTTTGTGGCGCTGAATTTACTAGCTGCTTTCATTTCTGGTTTGTTACTAGTCATTCCCCTGTCTCTGCTAGATCTTGCTACAAATGTGCGAGATGTGAGTAGCAACTACCCAGCTGAGCTGGCTATTACCGCTGATGACCGAGGGTTAACGATTAATCAACCACTTCCCTACTCAGTTCCGTTTCCGGAACAGTTAGAAGGAAGCGAAGAAACAGAGCTACCAAGTAACTTTATTACTTTTAGCAGTGATGAAGTCACACCAGGAATTAGTGATGTCCGGGCGCTCGATTCTTTGGCAGTAGTGACCGAGTCAATAGTCTACGCCTACACCGACAACGACACCCAAAAAATTGAGGCATATCCGATGCCCGAGTTCTCGGAAGCCTTCACCATCGATCGTGCCTTGGTTGATACTACGGTGGCGCGCATAGCTGAAAATCCCCTCTTTCGTTACGAGCTTTATATTCCCTTACTCATCCTCTTGAGTGTGTTGGTTTTCTTTCCCATCTACACTATCTTCCGCCTGATCACGATAGCTCTATATAGTGGTATTGTGTGGCTGATTGCGCGGGCGCTGATGAATGAGAAACAACTGTCCTTTGAAAAATCATTTCAGGTCGGCTTACATGCCATCACTCCAATGCTGATTGTGGGCTATGCTTTAGGTTTCTTCAGCTTTCTATTCATCAGTGGATTACCTTACTTCATAGTCTTTATTAGCTGGAATGTGTTCTTAGTTTCACAGCTGAGAGCGAGAACTTCAGTGGCGATATCGACTGTGGCTACTAGCACCAAGGCACCAAGATCTAAGGCTAAAAAAGTAGCAAAGCCTAGATCTGCTCAGAAAAAGTAGTTTAAGCGGCTAGCTGCTTCCACGTTTCAAACTTTCCAGTAGGTTCGTCTTCGTTGACCATAGACTCTAAGGTTGCGATCGGATTCATCGACGCTGCTAAGGTTTGATAATAGTTAAAGGGGAGCTCAAAAGCGCTGCCAGCTTTCATACTTACTTGTCCCAAGATTAAATCAGAAACGGTGACCTTAAATAATTTATGTGACAACTTGGCGATTAACGACTGAGCGTAGTCGCAGTTCTCGCCGGTTTGACCACCTAGCAAAGCTGTGAGCTCATTAGCAAACGAAAGTTCTTGCATTGATAAATATTGGCTTTCAGAAATCAGCCAACTGGCATCAATTAAAGAGTCTTTTAGATCGAGTGGTACATCGCAAGGTCCCATGATCTGACTACTTGCATTTTCGCGGTAACAGCCATGCACGTAATAAGCTGCATACGCTTCAGGATCATGAATTAGTACGTACCAGATTTCAGTCTGGCCGGTAGCTCGGTTTTGGATATAGAGCTTCGTCAGCTGATGCAGCATACTGATGGTCTCCCGCTGTTCCGAGCTCGAAAGTTGGTTGAAACCCAGCTGCATCTCACCAACATTAAACCGAGAAACGCCGTCCAGCTGTAAGCTAGTTAAAGCCATTGAGGCAGGCGTGCCAGCCACACAATGGGCTAGGCTAGTCAGTCGGCTTAAGGTGCCGAAGGGATTGAGATTAGACAACGATGATAACGTTTTGAGCGTTTGTTTTTCAGTTTTGTTCATCTCCTGGCCATTCACTTTTTTCTTGGCCAACTTCCAGTGCTCTCCGATATTTTCGAGATTGAGATCTCCGTCATGTTTGTTACCAGCTTGATAATTTGCTGCATGAGCCTCAACCCACTTGAGAAAATCTTGACGGACAATCTCAATCAAAGTGTCAAAAGCGGCACTGCCATTTTCAGTAGTTAGTGAGGCCTGATACTGATCGGTGCAAAACTGAATGACGGCCTGCAACTGCCGGCTGAACTGTACTTCATCCAGCTGGGGTAAGTCCTCGACCCTGATCGGCCAACTGTCCTTAAACTCATACACATTTGCTTCAATTTTTGCCAGCGAAAAATCGGTGGCGGTGCAGACTGGCTGGCTGATAATCTGATGACTTTCCTCAACCACTGAAAAAGGTAAAGGCAGAGCCTGATACAGCACCGCGTCAGAGTTTTGCCATTTTCTCTGTAGAGCTAAAAGCTGTTCATGTGAGTCAAAACTAGTAAGTTGAATCAACTGACATGAGTTGTCATCCAGTTTGTGATAGATATTTATGAACACATAGTTGGTACTTTTAGTGCCGGGATAGCCTTCCTCTAAGCTGCCTCGGGGGCTGATAGAAATAAGCTTTTGCCCCACCTTTATTGACTCATCGCCCATCCACGTTTCCAAGATTTGAGCAGTCCAGGTTTCTAGTTCAGCTCTGGCGGTTTTTTTGCCTTCAGTTTTCATGATTTGCTCATAGTTTTGACAGACCTCTACAATAGGAATGTCATATCCATCCAGGATGCCAAATTTACTATAAGGATAGATCTTTTTAGCAAACATGCCCACGTATTCGTGAAAAAAAGTCGTCAGATCAATACTAAGGCGTTTGAGTTGTTGGTCAGGAGAACTACTCTCGGACTCAAAATAACTGGTAGAGCTCCAGCGTTTAAACTTGGGTTTGGGCCGAGCTAACTCAGCCAAGTTCTGAATAGCTGTGCGGGCAATTAGCCTCAGCTCGGGAAAAAAAGAGGTGTCTGAACGTCGCTGACGTTCGGTGGTGGCCAACATAAAGCTCCTCATAAAGAGGAGCATCAAACTGGGCAATTCAAGAGTTCGATGCTCGTCAACCACAGAAACCACTGTTTCTATGACATTTTTACGATCGGGCTTTTTCCGTTGCGGCACAGCTCCTGAGTTTCACAGGATTCCAAAAAATGTTACTTATTTGTAGCAAACCTGAATTGAAATGACTAGTGATAGAATCTATGACATGAACGGCGTTGCTAAAACCTACTATATTCACACCTTTGGCTGTCAGTCCAACAAGAGTGATTCCGAGCGGATCGCCGGTGACTACGAGGCCCGTGGTTATCAAGAAGTGAGTGACTGGAGACTGTGTAACGAGCTAATAGTCAACACTTGCGCTATTCGCCAGCGGGCTGAAGATCGAGCCAAAGGCTTTCTACACAATGTGATGGTGTACTTTAACGAACAAGGAGTCTCTCGGCCCAAGATTATTTTGACAGGCTGTATGACCCATCACGGTCATGAAAAGCTGTATGAAATGCTACCTATAGTCGACGAAATCTTGCCTATCAATGAAGTTGGTTTCAATCACGCTGCCATTCGCAAAGATTTAAAACACGCTTGGCTCCCCATCTCCACTGGCTGCAACTCTTTCTGTACTTTTTGCATTGTCCCTTACTCTCGCGGGCGGGAGGCTTCGCGGAGTTTGGAATCCATCATGGAGGAGGTCGAGTCTTTAGTGGCTAAGGGCTATGAAGAAATCACCCTTTTAGGTATGAACGTCAACTCTTGGGGCCTGGAAAAGGTGGGTATTGGTTTTCGAAAACTGATGATGGAAAACAAAGAGTTTACTCGTGATGACTTGCCTGAGAATCAGTCCCAGTATCTGACCCCGACCGACACGCCACCTTTTGTCAAACTTTTGCGTGACATCTCCGCATATTCAGAAATTAAAAAAATCAGGTTCTTAACAAGTAATCCGTGGGATTTTCATGACGAGCTAATTGAAGAGCTGGGCCGAAATAAAAAACTGGATCGATTTGTGCATTTGCCGGTGCAGTCAGGAAGCAATAAGGTGCTATATCGAATGAATCGGGGCTACACTCGTGAACGTTATTTAGATATCGTGAGAAAGCTACGTCAAGCCGACCGCGAGATTGTGATTGGCACCGATATTATTGTAGGTTTTCCCGGTGAGACTGAGTCCGAGTTTCAGGAAACGGTGAGCCTAGCCAAAGAAGTAAACTGGAAAGTAGGTTTTGTGGCGATTTACTCCCCTCGGCCGGGTACTGCTAGTTGGCGAATTTACCCCGACGACATCTCCCACGTGGTGAAGAAAAAGCGCTGGGAGCTGTTGGATCAGATTATCAATAAAGATCAGTTATCAACTCGACCAATCGTGGTGTAATATGATGATCTCAATCGTCGGCTCAACCGGTGTCGGCAAGTCAAGCGTAGCCGAATGGCTAAGTCAGCAGCTGCTGGCAGAAAAACTGTTTACGCGGATTGAGCTCATCTCCGCGGATTCAAGGCAAGTGTACCAAGGAATTGAAGTCGTCAGTGGGGTTGATCTGTCTGCTGATTATCACGCCACCGAAGCAACCATACATGGATCAGCTGTTGCCACTTTTACTCACGTCAGCTTACCAATCAGGTGGTGGGGTGTCTTGATGGTTACTCCGGACTCGGAGTGGTCTGTGGCACATTTTCAGTTATTTGCAGCAAATGTCGCAGCGGCAGTGAGTGATCCTCAAACCTTGATCATGATAGTGGGCGGCTCGGGTTTATATCATCAACAGTTGAGTACGACTGATCCATTGCTTCATGTGGGGCCAAATCAAGAAGTTAGAGCTAAAGTTGAGCTGATGGAGCTAGTCGAGTTACAACTCTGGCTGCAACAGCTTGATTTGACTAAATGGGAAAAAATGAATGAGTCTGATCGACACAATCCGCGGCGGTTGGTGAGGGGGGTTGAGCTAGCTTTAGCGGTTGGTGTGAATAAAACTTCGACCGCCGCCGCTTCACTCGCGAAAAATGCGTCTGCCCTTCACTCAGATCTCACAATCGGCTTAAAACTGGATATAGAGCAATTAGAACCTCAGATTGCCGCCCGAGTTAGGGCCCGATTAGCTAACGGAGCTTTGGCAGAAGTAGAACGCTTAGTGGGTCGTTACTCTAATCAAAAACTGCCTGTTTACTCGGCTACTGGCATCAAAATTTTGGTCTCACTCTCACTGGGAGAAGTTGATCAAGACACAGCCGAGGAGCTATGGATTCGTCAGGAGCGTCAGTACGCCAAACGGCAGATAACTTGGTTCAAAAAACAAGCCAATATCCAGTGGTTGGATGTGTCCGAGTCTGATTACCGCGATCAAAGTTTGACCCTGATTAAAACCAGACTTTCTCATCGCTGATAAAGCATTTACTGGTATACTAGCCGTATGGTCAATCTTTTTAAGAACAAGCAAACTATCGCTCTCTCCCCCTCGATTGTAGTGTTTACGGTTGCGTTTTTACTCGGTCTTTATTTTCTGTTTTTTATTCGCACGATTTTAATCATCTTGTTCCTGTCATTTATCATTGTAGTAGCGCTGAATCCTGCTATCGCTTTTCTCAATCGCCGCTTCCGCATGCCTCGGGCCATTGCCGGAGCAGTGATGTATCTGTTAATTATTAGTCTGTTGATTGCCGTGATCGCAGTGGTGGTTCCACCTTTGACCAGCCAACTGTATCAACTGCTACGAATGATTAACCTGCCGTTAGTTCAAGAAGAGCTGAATAATTTTTCTTTCAATGTGTCGGAAATAGGTAACTTAGTTGATCGTGTCAGTGGCTCGTTTGGAGTGTTACTCAGTATTGTGACTTCCACCTTCAGTGGTGTCTTCACTTTCTTTACTTTGCTAGTTATCTCCTTTTATTTGATGTTGGAACGTCCAGTGCTCCACCGTAAAATAATGTGGTTTACCAAAGATCAAGCCCAGGTCCTAGCGTTTAAGAACTTCTTAGACTCACTTGAGCACCAACTAGGTGGATGGGTTCGGGGACAACTTATTCTGATGTTGGTAATAGGCGTTACTACATTCATTGGCCTATCCTTACTTGGAGTTCCTTACGCCCTACCCTTAGCCCTGATCGCTGGTCTGTTGGAGATCATTCCTAATCTGGGACCAACCTTAGCTTCAATTCCAGCCATAATTCTGGCTTATATTTATGGCGGACCGGTGATTTTTGTGATGACAGTGATTTTATATATTGTCATCCAGCAGCTGGAAAATAACTTCATTGTGCCTAAGATTATGAAGGACAGTGTCGATGTTAATCCGTTAGTTTCAATCGTCACAATTTTAATCGGCTTGCAAGTGGCAGGTGTTGTTGGTGCACTACTAGCTGTGCCGACCTACATCGTTATTCGTACCTTGTATGGTTTATGGTATCAACGCTTTCAGGCTTCACCGACTGAGGTGCTTGAGGCTAAAAAATAGTTTTCCCTTGAATACAATGAACTATGAACATCAATTAACGTCAGTCAAGTCAGCAAATGGCATTACAATTGTTGATCTACATATTAAGAACTATCCCATCTCTTCTAGCTCATTTTTTGTAGATGCAGGATCTAGAAATGATCCATTAGAAAAACTAGGTTTATCACATCTTATTGAACACTTACTTTTCAACAAAACTAATCGTTTCGCATCAAGACAAGAGCTTTTAGAGATGATTGAAGAAAAAGGTATTTTATTTAATGCGTTTACAGGTTTACAGGCTCAGCAATATTTTCTGGTACACCCTATGTCTGCCTCCAAAACTGCATTGGAAGTATTAGTAGAAGGTTTAACACATTGTAAATTTGAAGAGGAGACATTGGAAAGAGAAAAAAACGTTGTCTTACAAGAGGCTCGAGATAATTATTATGATGTTTCTACCTATATCTGGCGTTTAGCAAATAAAGGGTTATTAGGTTCAGATAAGTTAGGTAAAGATTTTTATGGTACATCAGAAACAATTGAAAAGATAACAATTGAAGATATCAATGAGTTCTATCAGCATCATTTTTCAGGTAATAATATTACGTTTCTGCTAATCAATAGTCCACTAAGTCCGGAGGAACAACTCACAATAATTGATCAAGCTCAGTGCCCTCATAACATTTCATTTCAAACCTCCAATTTCTACGACTATAAGGTTGCGGAACAAAGAGTTTGTTATGAACAAAGAGACAATGCTGATCAGGTACATCTATCAATTTCCCTTTTAGGTCCCGCTCTTAATAATATTAAAGACAGAGTATCTCAAGACCTTATACAATCGTATTTAGCCAGTGGTTGGACCTCAAGGCTAATTCAGAGGCTTCGAGTTGATAAAAACTTTACATATTGGGTCAACGCCGATTCCGCATATTTAAAAGACATTGGTTTTCAAAGATTTTCACTCTCAACTGACCAGAAGAATGTACATGAGGTCCTATCAATTATTGCCAAAGAGCTAGCAGACATACCGAATCCTATTCGGTTTGAAGCACACAAAACTAAGTTTATAGCTGACTTGGAAAGAAATTTAGTCGACTATTCATGGATTATGAATTGGTATGGTTATTTATCTGTGCCACAAAGTAAATCCTTATACGTTTCTGAATATACTCAAATGATGAAAGATTTAAAAATAGAAGACGTGCGCGACTTTTTCAATGTGTATATCAATAATAATAATATTAACTTAGCTTACATCTATAAAGAATCGATTGAGGATATTGAGGCTACTTTCCAATTGCCATCATATAAATAATCGATTCACTGCTCTCATCAAGTTCTAAATATTTATTAATTTTTATATCACTATACTTCCCAACAGCACTGCACTTTAAATTGAGTTCTGAGCTCAATAAATAAAGATTTTGTGCACAGTGACCTGCTTCAATTAAACAGTATCTGTAACTTCGACCACCATATTTAATTTGAGATCGTTCAAACACAGCACTAAAGCATATTAGAATGTTTGAATTTAAAATCCATTCTTGATCAACTATGTTGGGAAAGAGCTCCTCGGTAAGAGGGAACATTTTCTCTAGGCAATTTCTTTTTACATTTAAATGGTATGAATATGAGGGCAAGTCTTCTATGCCATTTCGGTTTATTAGTATATATGTTTCAATTGGAAAACGTGCTCCTGCAGAAGGATAATAGCGTTGAGCAGTTTTTAAATTTTGAGCAGTATCAGGTCGAATCCCAAGTGAGAATACTAACAAAGTGCTTAGTTCATTAAGTGAAATTGGAATATTTGAATACTCTCTACTTGATACTCTTTTGCATAATGAATGCAATAAATTGCCCTTGATAAGTGAGGGATTTGGAGTGAGCATAACCCTGTTAAAGCGAGGATACTGTTTATACATTACATTTTTCCAAGTCACTGGCCAGTCTGCAATAGGTAGTTGACTACTATCTAGATGTTCAATATTGATAGATTGATGAAATTTACTTGAGATCGTAACTTCTTCAGTGAGTAACTTTGAAAATTTTGTATTCTTTATCATAAAAATGGATTTGGAATGAGATTAATCTTATTCCCTGTTTCTTTTTTTAATTTTTCTAGTCTCGAACCTCCGTAATATGGGTAGTTTTCATCTATGAAATGCGGATGCAAGTCAGGTGAGATGCACTTTATCACTTTTATACCTGACTTTGCTAATTCTGGATGTGTTACATCTTTGTAATAAATATTGATGTTGGAAGATTTTATTAGTCTCTTTAATTTTAATAATTTAAGTCTACTTGATAATTTTGAAGTGCTGATTTTTTTTAAACTAACTTCCGTCGCTGATTTTCTAATAAAGTCTAAAAGGTAGCTATTTCTAGGATTTGACCAAAAAAGTGCTCTTTGCAAATTTGCCTTTTCAGTGTAGTTTTCACTTCTAAAATTTTGCGTAACTAAACAAAAGCGCTGCCAACTTCTGACCTGATATGCCTCATCAATTGCACCTAATATAGCATTATCAATATCAAAATCTGTTTTTAGACCAATTGCAATGGCAGGCGAGGTAGGATGGTTATCAGTTATAACTGATAAAATAGTTGGTATCTTCACCAACGTTTTTAGATAGTACAGTTCAACGTTTAAGTTGAATTTTCTGAACGAAGTAAGATGTGTAGCTACTTTCAAACTCACTTGTTCTAAATTAATTCGACAAGGTGTTACAGATAATAAGTATGTGGTAATAAATGCATCTCTCTCAAGCAATTCGCACAGCGCTTTATACAACGCTGTTTCATGATCGTCAGCTAAAGCAGCTCCACTAGATATTGGTAACATTATTACTTTTTCGTTTACATAGTTATAAGGACAGTAAATGAGTTGAGCAGGTACTAAATATTGAATGTTGCTAGTCAACTCATTTGCCTCTGTCCAATAATACTTTTCTTTGTGGTCATAAGAGAAAGAGTTCAGATTGGATTCTTTTAATTGTTGTTTACTGAAGAAACAAAATCGCTTAGGATCAATTATTCTAGTTTTATTAATGAATTCTGCATAACTTCCAAAGGTAAATTCTTTTAATGAATAATAAGCTAAGCTAAATCTCTCCCACCCTTCACAAACTGCTTTGATGATTGCTAAGTTCTTATTAATTGACGTGCCATTAGAACTTGGATCGGGAGGTCGACCACTTCCATCATATTGATTAATAGCTAATTCACAAATAAATCTATGCAATCTTGGATCGTCATTCCATGAAGGAAGGTGTTGAATTCTTTTAATGAAAGAGGTATTGTCCAAAATAGTAATTAGTTTTTTTAGATTCATATAAAATAAGCCTGTCAAAGGACAGGCTTATTGTAATTATTTACAGAATTTTAGCCTCTACCTGAGCCACCCCCTGTTCCACCACCACCGCATGAGCCTCCATTACATCCACCGCTTCCCCCAGAACATGAACCGCCATTGCCAGTGCTACCACCTCCTTTAGAATTATTGGGTTCAAATACATTATACTCATTAAATGAACCTAGCATTCCACTAGTGATGTCGGCTAACTCATCTGAGGAAAAATCAGATGTTTCCTCGATAGATGGTATATAAACTTCATTTGACATTGTTTCTCCTTATAATTTATATTACTTTAAAGTAATTTCAGATAAGTTTGAGTTAGTCAATTAGAACTAATTATTTACACTATTCTAGCTATAATTAGCAATGATTAATTTTTCGACATTAATTAATATCAAAAGAATTCCACAAGAACCAACAGATGATTTGTGCACCGTTCGATGCCTCGAGTCAATCTATCATTATTACAATTTAGCAAAACCAACGATGTATTTTGTGCGTGAACTAGCTTTAGCAGATGAAATGGCATATTTGCCTCAATTGCTTAGACTAATGTCGAGAGATGGCTTTAAGGTTATAGCCAATATATCTAGTACCCAAATATTTGACCTAACGTGGAAAGGGTATTCTACAAATAAACTTGCTTCAAAAGTAGAAGAGCGTTACCATAACATACTGGATAGTCGCTGGAAAAGATTAGCTGGTGAATATCTCCTGTATTTAAAAGAGGGTAATGAAATTTCTCAAGATGTGATTTCTGTTCAATATATAACAGAACAATTAATTCAGGGAAAGATACTTTTAGCTCTCGTCGACAATGTTATCTTTCATCAGCGCGGGCGCAGATACTGGAATGCTGAGAATAAAACCTATAATATCGATGATATTAAAGGTCAATCGGAAGGACATGGGGTAATTATTAATGGCATAAACAGTGAGGGAAAAATTCACGTAGTCGATCCCTCCACTATACAATACTACAGTAATGATGGTTGTTATTGGTTAGATCCGAGTGTCTTAATTGCAGGCGTTTATTCACATTCAGGCGAAATAGGTATTATTTCTAGATAAATATAAAATAAGTATAAATTTACCCTGTTTTCTGCTACACATTCACATAAAACTCTAACATATAAATCGTGCTAATTTCTAATAAAGTTAAATGATTAGAAACGAGAGCTCATAAATTAAAAAGTGACTTGAATATGCCTCCTCTTGTTACCTCTGGTGATATGGTTTATAGTAGTACTCGAGCGTAACCGGACGATGGCCTAGTAACTTTTAGTGACTAGGAGGAAAGTCCGGACAGCAGGACATAGGGTGTCTGTTGAAAGACAGAGAGCTCTGGCCTTATGGCACGAGCGACAGTTAGAGCAACAGTGACGAACTGGGTGGCGCCAGGTGAAACGACCAAGCTTCAGGGTCTTACCATACGAGTTTATCTCTGGGTGGTTAGGGCAATCCTCCCCGCTGCAACTGCCGAACTTCACCTCAATGGAGATGTCCCCTTTCATGGTGATAAGGTCGCAGGCATTAGATAGATCATCGTCGATTACAGAATCCGGCTTACAGGTTACGCTCACATGAGTATAATGAGACTAGGAGAGACACTATGAACATGACATTACCTGATAGTTGGTACGGATCTTGGTCATTATTTTCATCTCAGTTTTTGACTCAAATCTCATTATTCCTACCCCGAATCTTAGCCGCGCTCTTGATCATCATCATAGGGGCATTTTTGGCTAAAGCCTTGAAGCGGTTAGTGATTAGAGTCCTGGAAACATTTCGCGTTTCAGCCTTACTCAAAAACACCCCAATTGAACACTTTGTCACCAATGCCGAAGTCGGTCAAAAAATTGAAGACATCATCGGCTCCCTCATTTACTGGTTAGTGATGTTGGTAGTTTTGCATACTAGTGTGACCGTGTTAGGTCTACAGCCCTTGTCTGCAGTGCTCGACCGACTGTTGAATTATCTGCCAAACATTATCTCTGCTGTCTTAGTCCTGGTCATTGGCACGTTGCTGGCTGGCGTGGTGGAGAGTGTGGTCAAAGGCTCGATCAAAACGATCGATGGCAAAAGTGCCCGGTTTATTGGCAAGATCTCCGGCTACTTAGTAGTAAGTCTGGCCGTTATGGCTGCCATCTCGGAGCTGGGTATTGCCACGGAGTTTATTACCATTATCTTTGTCGGTTTTGTAGCGATGCTGACTCTAGGTGTAGGTCTGGCTGTCGGCTTAGGTGGTCAGGAGGTAGTGCGAAAAATCCTCAACACTTGGTATGAGAAAACCTTAGAAGAGGTCAAAGAGTGACGATTTTTGAAGCGTTGATTTTGGGTCTGGTTCAGGGGGTGACTGAGTTCCTTCCCATCTCCAGCTCGGGTCATTTAGTCATAGTACAAAAGTCTTTTGGCTTCACCGAGTCACTGCTTTCTTTTACTATTTTTATTCATCTAGCGACGCTGCTAGCGATTCTGATTTATTTTGGCCGGGGTTTATTTACGGTGACTCGGAAAGAATGGATGCTGGTGGCGGTCGGAACTCTCCCAGCTGTGGCAGTGGGTTTGCTGTTTAAAGATCAAATCGAAACCTTATTTGCTACTGATGGATTCATCGGTATGGAGCTGATTATTAGTGGCTTAATCAATTTTTACATCGACTATAAACTAAAAAAAGCGACTACTCCTGTCCCGACTGCTGCCGAGCAAAAAGAGGCTGCGGTCATTGGCAAACTTTCTCCTCTTAGTGCGTTTGGCATTGGTCTGGCCCAAGCCGTGGCTATTATTCCCGCTATTTCTCGCTCTGGCTCCACCGTAGCTGCTGGGCTAGCCTCAGGCATGAACCGTGATGCCGCTTTTAAGTACGCTTTTTTATTGGCCATTCCGGCGTTAGCCGGAGCTGGTGTGCTTCAGTTCAAAGATCTGTTCACCGGTGGTAGCGTGCCCGGTATTGAAGTCGTCCCTTTCATGGTGGGCGGAGCGGCCGCACTGGTAAGTGGTATTTTAAGTCTGAAGCTGTTCAAGTATGTCATCACCCAAGCCCAGTTTAAGTGGTTTGGCTGGTACTGTGTGATTCTGGGCACTGCCTTAACCATCTCCAGTTTGGGGTGAGTTGATCGCAGCTCGGTACTGCAAGGCTTCACCTAAATGTTCATTCTTGATATAAGTTGAGTTTTCTAGATCGGCAATGGTCTGGCTGACTCGGATAATTTTCTGATAGCCTCGGAGTGACAAACCCAGGATTTTGGTCGCTCTTTCCAAGATAGTTTCTTGGTCTGGAGTGAGGTGAATGAGCCTACGTAACTCCGAAATCGGCAGCCGATCAAGAGCGGTCAGCTCTAAGCTAGAGTAGCGCTGTTGTTGCAGGTCCCGAACCTGCTGAATCTGCGTCTGCAGTTTTTTGAGGTCATATTGGGGAAACGGAGCGGCTTGGTCTAGTAAACTATTACTGAGTGGAACATGGAGCTCGATTCTATCCATGAAAGGCCCCGAGCATTTCTGTTTATAACGTTGGCGTGACTGCAAGTTACAGTCACACTTTTTTCCTTCAACTCCCCAATAACCACACGGACAGGGATTGGCGGTGGCAATCAAAGTGAAGCTACAGGGAAAAGTACAGCTGCCTGCAACATTTGCTAAATGAATCTGGCCCTGTTCGATTGGTTGGCGCAAGCTATTTAGCACTTCCTTTCTAAACTCTGGTAACTCGTCTAAAAATAACACGCCATGATGGGCTAAGGTTATCTCACCTGGTCTAAGTCTGGTTGTCCCACCGATCATGCCCGCCATTGACGTCTGATGATGCGGAGAGCGGAACGGCCGAGTTGTCGAGATGAGTTGGGAATCTTCGACTAAGGATCGAAGCTGATGAACTTCTAAACTTTCCTCGACACTCAATGCAGGAAGTAGCTGAGCTAAAGACTGTGCTAACAAAGTTTTACCCACTCCGGGTGGTCCGGTCATTAATACATGATGCCTACCGGCAGCAGCAATAATTAGAGCCCGTTTAGCTTGGGCTTGGCCATGAACTTGATTGAGCAGACAGGTTTCATCTGGCACTGAGATGGCAGGCAAAGTAACTGGGAGTAAGGGCAGTTGTTTTCCATTTTTATCCCATACCAGATACTCATGAAGTGAATAGATGGGCATGAGCTTGATTCCCTCGATACTTACCAGCTGGCCGACATTGGCGCTGGGAAAGACGACTCGGTGGTAACCTAGTTTTTTAGCCCCCATCACCATAGCCAGACAACTAGGTAAATACTTAAGCTGACCATCTAATGCTAACTCGCCTAAAAAGAGGGTGTTATCGGTGGTCTGTTTTAGCTCACCGTAGAGTTTTAGCAGGCCAATGGCAATGCTTAAGTCCAGAGCTGAGCTGGTTTTTCTCAAAGTTGCAGGGGCTAAATTGACGACCGTACGTTTACTTCTTATCCTAATTCCACAATGCGTTAAGCTGGCAGTGATTCGCTCCTTAGCTTCATCTACCACCTTAGCGGCCAAGCCGATAATCACTAGACCGGGAATCCCACGGTATGCATCGATCTCAACTTCGATTTTGACGGGACTTAAACCTTGAAGGATCAAACTGGCAGTGCGAATCAGCATGACCCCACTCTACTGAAGCTAGCTTGGGAAAACTGTAGCGCGATAGTGAAGAAAGCTAGAGCTTCTTGAGCTGTTCAATGAGCCGATTGCAGTAACCATACTCATTGTCATACCAGCTGATCACCTTGACCAAATCACCATCAATTACAGTGGTCAAAGATAAATCAACAATTGAGGATTCTGGCCGACCTTTAATATCACTGGAGACTAATGCCTCATCAGACACTGCCAAGATACCTTGCCACTGAGGCTGCTGACTGGCCTGAATAAAGGCTTGATTTACTTCTTCTACCGTCGTGGGTCGACTGGTGATAAAAACCATATCGGACAACGAACCCACTGGAGTAGGAACGCGCACGGCTAGGCCATCAAACAACCCTCTCAGCTCCGGAATAATCTCCGTTACCGAGACGGCGGCACCGGTAGAAGTCGGCACAATGTTCAGAGCTGCAGCCCGGGCGCGGCGCAGATCTTTGTGGGAGTTATCATGGAGATTCTGGTCATCAGTATAGGAATGAATGGTAGTCAAACTAGCTTTTTTGACACCAAAGGTGGAGTGCATGATCGCTACTATGGGCGCCACACAATTAGTGGTGCAAGAAGCATTAGAAACCACGGTTGATTCTGAGTCAAAGGTGTTGACGCCAATAATTCCAGTCTGAATATTTCCTCCTTTAGGTGGTGCTGAGATCAAGACTTTTTTGGCCCCACCTTGAAGGTGGAGTTTAGCTTTATCTTCGGAGATAAATGCTCCCGTTGATTCCACAACTGTCTCAACTTCATTTGCTCCCCAGGGAATTTTAGCTGGATCTCGTTGAGCCGTTACTAAGATTTGTTTTGAGCCAATCAGGATGTGACCTAGGACTGGATTTTCATCAGTCACTTGCTCTTTAGACTGCAGTTTTTGGTAGCTGATGGGTGTACTTAAGACACCATAGTTGGAGTCATATTTAAGTAGATGCACCCAGTCTTCAAGCTCCATTGAGCCGGAAGTATTTATCACTTTTAGATCAAGATCTTCAGTGTGCTTAAACCACCAAACCCTGAACGCAGTTCGTCCAATTCTACCGAAACCATTAATGCCAAATGTTGTCATACGTCCTTTATGTTAAGCGATCACTGTTTCCACATCATTACCCACGTAGGTACCAATTTCTTCACCATCGACCGCTTTGTTTAAGTTATCTCGTTCAAACAACTCAAATACCATTACTGGCATGTTGTTGTCTTTACTCATGGCAATCGCGGCCGTGTCCATCACCTCCAGACCTTGAGAAATGGCATCTTTAAAGTTTAAAGTTCTGTAGCGTTTGGCGTCGGGGAATTTATTAGGATCTTGAGTGTAGATACCGTCAACTTTGGTAGCTTTCATCAACACATCACAGTTCAGTTCCAGTGCATGCAGCGAGGCGCCGGTATCTGTCGTCACGTAAGGCACCCCAGTCCCTGCGGCTAGGATGACCACTCGACCTTTATCCATGTGGCGGATCGCGCGTCGACGAATGAAACTTTCAGCCACGGCTGGCATTTCTAAAGCTGACTGAACGCGACTTGGTACACCCACTTTTTCTAAGGCATCTTGCAGGGCTAAGGCATTCATGACCGTGGCCAGCATGCCCATATAGTCGGCTGTGGCTCGCTCGATCCCGTTTTTAGAGCCTGCAATGCCGCGAAAGATATTGCCCCCGCCAATGACGCAAGCTATCTGGACACCTTTTGCATGAACTTGTTTGATTTGAGTGGCGACATCTAAAGCGGCTTGAGGATCGATGCCATACTCTCTGTCCCCAATCAATGACTCACCGCCTACCTTGAGTAAAATGCGTTTGAATCGAGGTTCTGCCATAGATGCCTTTTTTATTGATTACTTGGTGGCGCGAGCGGTGCCACTTTGTCTTTTTTCGAGTATACCAGCATATCGTTGATGCAGGTCGTGGAACTCCTGATGCAGCACTTCTAGCTCTTGGTCCGATAGTTCTTCTATATCTACTAGCGATGTTCGAGCGCCTTTGGCTGCCCGCAACAACTCATCTAGCTTAATCTGCATGGCCCGGGCATCGCGGTTTTGAGTGTTTTGAATTAAGAAGACAATGAGAAAGGTGACGATGGTTGTGCCAGTGTTAATAAAGAGTTGCCAGGTGTCGGAGAAGCCAAAAATTGGACCAGTCGTAGCCCACAGAATAATTACGCCCACAGCGGTAAAAAATGCTGGTGGCGAGCCAACTATTTTGGAGGTAATGGTAGCAAATCGTCTAAAAATGGTGGACATATTACCGTAACAATCGCGCTTTGAGACGCAATGCTTTCCATCTGATATTTTCGACCATTCTGAATACTTTATAGAGTGGCTCATTGA